>ENA-UPTA01001581-UPTA01001581.1-activated-sludge-metagenome-genome-assembly--contig:-NODE-1581-length-25170-cov-7.395142_pt1 | contig 25170 bp, 17 predicted proteins | sample MGYA00238184_ERZ773361 | MGnify/ENA primary metagenome ERZ773361 (study PRJEB29100, sample SAMN05720205) | activated sludge metagenome | isolation source: anaerobic digester from wastewater... | reverse complement strand
CTATCGGTTATTGTACCCGATTTTTGGTGTCCGTTAAAGTGGGGTTATCTCACCTTGGCACAAAAGCTAAAAGGCCGCTTCTCTCAACGAGAAACGGGGGTTTATATTGGTTGCGGGGACACGATCAATGAGCGCTTCCATTACATAACCATTTTAACGAATGGAAAAGCGCGAAATCGCACTCGGAGCGCAGAGTGTTCCCTGATTTCTCTATACCAAATTATGGAAATCAAGGTCATCATTATTACCATGACATTTATCACTCGGCTATTGACCGGAGAGGTTAAACGGTGCATAAATTCAAATTGCCGGTATGATCGTGTGACACGGATATAACCACGTCGTCGCCTGGTTAAGAAAATTATGAGATAACCTCATCTTCTTATTATTCAATCACTTTGATAAACATCACGTTGTTATAACACCACCAGATAAACCACAAAACAGCGGCGATCATGGCAATACGGAAAATCGGAAGAATGCGCATGGAGGGCAAACCTTTTCTATCTGTTGTTATGGTTTTCAATGAGTGAATTCTGCAATTTCTGCAGATCCCCGATGAGCTGGCTGGCGGCCTGGCGATTGGCTGCATCCTGCTCTTGCTGCTGTTGACGGTTGTCAACACGAAGCGGTGGCGCAGCATGAGTCTGCACCGGCGGTGACGGCTGATTCGTTTGCCCCGGGACATCGGCCACAACAGGCGTTTGCACTTGCCACGCTATCCCTCTCGTTCTCAACCAGAGTTGCGCTTCTTTCTCCCCCATACGGGCTCCTCTTTTATATTCAGCGATATAATCACCGGACTTCTGATAATATTCTTCGGCTAACCGTTCATTTTTGGGAACACCCCAACCATTCTCATGGATTCGGGCAAGATTGAAATTCCCGAAGGCATATCCATTATCTGCCGCTTTTTGAAACAACTGCGCCGCCACAGCAAAATCTTGCTGTACGTTATAGCCATTTAAATACATTAATCCTAAATAATTTTGCGCTTTCGCGTGATTAAGATCAGCTGCCTTTTTAAGCCAAGGAATCCCTTCACTATATTGTTTGCTATCCGCATAAGCAGCACCCTTTTTATAATACTCTTCTGCCTCAGCCGGCCCCTCTGCAAGGGATGGTCTCTCAATCATGGAAGAGGTCGCGTCACCACCCGGCGTGCCATCTAAAGGTACGCTGATATTTTTCTCCCAGCCCTTGCGGACAACTTTTAAATTTACCGTTGTCCCCGCCGACAGCGCCGAAACCATAGAAACCAGGAAAACCGCATCCCTGACCGTTTCCCCATTGAAGGCGGTAATAACATCCCCCGTCTCTAAACCTGCCCTTTGCGCCGGCTTTCCTTCGACAACACTCTTGACGATCACCCCCCGCGTTTCAGATGGGACATTAAAAAATCCCATCAAATCCGGGGTCATATCCTGAATAATGATTCCGAGGCTGACCGGAGGATTTTGCCGTTCGACTTGCGGCGCTTTTCGGGAAGATGCATCGCCCGGTACAATAACCGGCGGCGGAGTTGGTAACGATGGCTGCACCCCTTGGGCAGGAACATTGGCGGCATTGTCGGAAAAAATCACTGCCTTCATGCCCTTAACAGGATCGCCACTCGCCTCGACTTTTTTTGCAATCACGGAATTCTCCTTAACCTTGCTCACTTCCCACTTCCCCACCAAAACAGGAGAGCCACTCGGAGAAGAATCCACAATCTCAATTTTATCTCCCACGTTAGGGAAGACATCCGAATCAAGGCCGATAACCAAAGTATCCCGCAAAACAATATCAACCTTCCCCGTAATCTGGCCTGCCCATGAAACAGCGGCCGATAAGCAAACCACACTGAGTGAAATGACACAAATACACATCTTCCGATAATGATCAACCATTGATTTCTCCTCCTGTAAACATCACACGGCCCATTAGTTGCATCCCTGGCCTAAAAACTCACACAAACCATCGGGACAACGGCAACATGAGCCGTCCCATCTGCCCGGCGAAGCGCATGTCTCTCCTCCACCGCCAGATGAACTTCCGGAACTCGCCCCTCCTGTGTATCCGCCGTCCGAAGAGCCGCCTCCTGGAACTCCATTATTTGCCGCGTTGATTATACCCTGTATACTTTTAATAAGATCCGCTGCTCCCGTATCTCCCCCGCCCGCATTGATGGGCTCTAAGACCACACAGCGGTTTTGGGAGGCGTTCCAAGTTTGCCCGTTCGGGCACGCGCATTCAACGGCCTTTTTCCCCGCATTCCACACAGGAGACGTCCCTAAATAAGCGCTGCAATTCGCTTTAGCGACCTGGGCCTGCGGAGAAGTTTCCGCGATAAAATGTTTTTCAGCCGCCTTCAGGCATATCGCTGACTGCTGCGCAGATAAACTGACCGAGTCTTCAAAAATCTCGACCGAGCTAAAAGCCTGCGTAGCCTCTTGCGCGTATTGCTCAAACTGGATCAATATCTCATCCCCGACTTGCGGCATTGCCTCAAGCCCGTCGATCCTCCCCTTTGTCTTCTCCATCTTCTCTGAGAGGCCTTCGAGCTTCTTGACTTCCGAAGCGATTTTTTCCTTGACTTTGTCCTTAAGATTGGATGCTCTCTTTTCGTGGCCGTTCATTTGGCCTAACACCCTAGCGATAGATTTCTCCAGTTCTTTATCCGTCGAAGATAATTGTTCACGCGCTTTCATTGCCGCATTGATCGTCACGATCTGATCATAAATAGCCGCCCCTTGAGCTTTATAACTGGCTATTTCCACCGCTTTCGCCGCAAGCGATGCAGACAATCCTTCCAGGCGTACAAGATCGGATTGGATCGCATCGAATGCATTTTGGGCCTCAACAATTTGAGACTTTATGGTTTGAACATCATCGCCGATGGTAAGCATTTCCTGCTTGATCTTCTGGGCATTTTCGCTGGCGCTGCGAGCTATGCTCAAATTTTCTTTGAAGGCTTTCTCGGCAATTTTCACTTCTCCATTCTCGTAGCGCACATCCTGGATCATGCTTATCAGTTGAGCCACATCCACCGTTTGTTTAACCCTCTCAGCGGCTTCACAGCATTTAAGCGCGTGGTTCTGTGCTTCTTCCCGGTTCATCACAGCTTGATCATCCTGGATCTTCGCTTGATCGGCATCTCTTTCGGCCAACGCTAGTTTCTCATCAACCGTCCGGGCCCTCTTCTCGACGGAATCGATCAGTTTATCCAGCTTTCCCAAATTCTTGTTTATACGGCTCCTCTCCTTTTCAAATGCTTTGACTCCCTGCTCGACCAAATCATAATCGCCGTCCATGGCCGCAACACCCGTCCGGGCCAATGCTTCCAGTTCCTGGATCCGAGCCAGCAAGCCCTCATTCTCACCGTTCTCTTCGTCTTCCTTTTTCTGTCCCTCTTTCTTTAACGATTCATAATGCCTCCTAAATTCCGCGAGAATTTCATTAGTACGCCGGGTATGCAATTCAACTCGTGACACGGCCCGGTCTGAATCATTGATAATCCCCTCAACATTAGGTTCGTCCTGCGTCGACGGATTCTTCCCAAGATAAGATGGCACTCTATCGGGTTTATAATTCCCGTTAACCCAAATCCACATTTGTGTAAATGATTCATGATAGACCAATTGCTCTAAGATCCCCCTGTCATAGGCACCCTCGGTTAGCTCGAGCGCCGCAGGATCAGCCTTCACTTCCTTCTTAATCTCTTTCATCTTTTCTGACATTTCCTGATTTACCTTCTCGGGAAGCTTGCGCCATCTCTTTGACTCGGACGCGTCCTCGGATTCTTTTCCTTTTAAGAAATACGGGCCGGTCAGTATACGCAATCCCTGATCTTCCTTTCCGTACGTTAAAGCCGCTTCGGCTTCATCTCTTTGTGTAGCAATGGCCTTATAGGTGCTCAAATTTTTTGTCACAAAAACAGATAATTCTTCATAGATGTCCCACACATCAACATCTCCTTTTAACTGACGGAGGGTACCACGTATATAATCTTTTACCGAAGCCATAAATTGCCAGACGCCTCCCCCGAATTCTTCGTCCATCGCTTCCTGAAGCTGAACATGAATGTCCAGATCTTTGGCGGTCTCGAAAAGCTCCTCGTACATTTTCGTGAATTTTCCACTGAGGGAAGCCTGTTCGGCGGATCGGCGGGCCTCGAGTTTTTCCTTTGTCTTCTTTAAAAATTGCACTTTAATCTGCTCTAAGCGCGTATGCAATTGATAGCCGTAATGATCCATGAGCTTTTCACCGACATCGGGATGTTTTTTCATCTCCAATATCACCTGGACCCACGGATCGCTTTTCATAAAAGCTCGCTCAAAAGCATCTCGATTGCGCCACCACTCAAACAACCCGTTGCCCACTTTTTCCATCGGAAAACATTCGGCGCGCGCATCACTCGGCTTTTGAAGGCAGTCCGCCATCTCCCGCGCGTCCGCTGTTTCCAGGCTGATCAGTTCATCATACTCAAACTTTCTTCCGCTATACGTCACGCTCACAAGATTCCAATGACTGATCTTTAAATCTTCGCCGACTGTTTCAACGCCTGCGATCTTAAACTCGGCTCCCTCATAAAGATTATCGATGAATGTTTCCAACTCTTCTGAAATATAAGCATCAATAGCCCCTGCCGTAACGCATTCTCCCACCGATTTTGCCGCTGCGACAAGCGCCAACGGCGGAATAATGGTTGACGTCATCTCCCAGGCAACGCCGTAGTAGTCACCCATTTGATATCGTTCAACGGCCCCTCCCAACGGTACACGACGTTTAAAAAACTCTGCCGCAAATCCTTCCCAATCATCCTTCATTAAATAGTTCCAATATAGAGGAAGCTCATCTTTTAAATTATAGATCATCATCGCCTGCATCATGGCCCCGCCGACCCTGGAATTGCTTACGGAGTCATTAAAGGTCGTATTGATCTTTTGGACCGCGCCTATCGCCCCGCTGCCTGCCCCGCGTACCATTTGCAAACCTCTTGAAGCAAGCCTGCTTTCGAAGTTATCATTGAACCATTTCGAAATGTCCGCGATTTTTTGGTTATAAACCTCTTCATAACCTTGGAACTGGCTATCGAAACGCCCTTCCCAAGGCGTTCCCCTTAAGAACTGATTAACTTGTTCATCCCAATACAAACCCTGTCCTTTACGTAAGATCTTAATGTACTCATCGCCTTCGCCATTACGCAACGTCGTCATCAATCCATCGTCTATAAAATCAAGCGCATCATTGAATTTACCCGGCACACTCATGAGGGCTGCCCCTGCCATCTTAATGTTTTCCTCTTTACCCGCCTCAAGCATTTTTTCGATCCAGGCATAAGACTTTCCTAATTTCGGATCTATATATTCAACATGACCGAATTGGGCTGACTTCTGTTTATATTTTTTTCGTGTCGAACGAAACTCTTCCATATTCGTCTTATATTCAGGGTCCAGATTATGCACACCGGCGACCTCATCGTTTAAGATCCTATCTTCTACCTCAAGCATTTCATCAAGCTTGACCAGCTCTTCATAAATCTTTTTCGACTCCTCCAAGTTATCTTCTGTGAGCGCATCGATCTTTCGTTTTAGATCGTCAGTTTTTTTCTTAAGAACCTGATTGGCCCCACCCCACATGGCTTGACGGCACATATCCCAGAAATCCTTAATAAACTTTTCATTCGCCTCAATGGTCGCGCGCCCCTTTCCATCCGCTGTGATCTTAAGATTGACTTCAAAAGGGATGGATTTGCCGATATCTTCAAAATATTTCTTTATCTCCTTAACTTGAGCTTTTGGATCATTCTTGATTTCACCTAATTTTTTTGTGAAGTCAGCTAATCTCTGATCGATAACGACTCCCTCTCCGAGTTCTTTAATAAGAAAACTAAAACTCCTGTCCGTGTACTTGGCCGCTTTAACAAACGATTCTAAATCCGTAAAAACATTCTTCCCGGCAATATCATGCTCAAAATGGCGGATCATCTCCAAACTAATCCCCGGCTGATAGGGCCATTTCGATGTTTTTAAATCGGAAATGGCATTATTCACTGCGGCCATTCTTGCCTCCAGGACCATCGTTTCAAGCGCTTCTTTAAACGGGACCGATTTGGCTTTTAGGTCCATATCAGGCGAAGCGTTCTCTAAATCAATTTCCCAGGCCACGTTCGTTACATCTTCCGCAAATGACTGGCCATGCTTGCCGACATACACTTCGCCCGTCGCCATGCCATGAACCGTACACGGGACATCCAGTTCCTCCGGCGTACGCCCATAACGCTTCATGATCATTTCATCAAAGATCTTCTTAAGTTCCATGGCCTGATCAAGATCCCCGGAGAGGAAATTAAAGTCAATATCCCCGGCAAATTTAAGCTCTTCAAATGTCTCCTTTGACCATCCGCCAACTTCACCATAATAAAAAGTCATTTTAGGATATTCCCCGGTTGCCGCTTTAACTTTTTCCCTGTAAGCAACAATCGCCAGCTTGATCGTTTCCATAACAACAGCTTTTCGATGGGCCAAAATTGTTGCTTCAACGCGGGTTGCTCCCGACGGATAAATTTCTCCAAACACCTTTCTTATCCCTTCTTCACCTAAGTAGTTACCAATATCTTTTTTCACTTCCATGAGGGCATGACGGAGCTCTTTGTCCGGCGGCATTTCCAACTTCGATACTTTCTGATAAAACTCTTCTGCCGTTATTTTAGCTTGGCCTACTTCCGTCAACAGTCTGACAATTTGAGCTCGCGTATCGACAAACTGCGGCCGGCCGGCACGGACAGCATTCATAAGATCGTTATCTGTGATTTCTTCGGATTCTGGCGGGAGGGTGGAACTTTCCACAGAAGTGACATTCCCCGCAGGCTCAGCGAATACAAACTGAGCGCAGAGAAGGAAAGTAAATAAGCTGACAACGATCCTTAAAGGCTGTTGCAGAGGGAACCGACTGAATAGGGTCATATCATTTCTCTGTTAAGATAGGGGACGGCAGCGCCCTATCTCCGTCCTCCAACAAAAAACCCGGGCCTATGACTCCCGGGTCTATAATTAGCTGCTTGTTTTGTGTTTCCGACTGTGATCGTTTTTTCCGTTCATGACAAATTGGCCAATTGCATTACGTTACAAAGTCGGGTTATTTTATCACCAAACCCGCCGAATTACCATGACATTTGTTGCACGACTATGCTCCGTTCCCCGCCTCATCAGCATACGCCGCCATATCCCGGACGCGCACATACCACGTCTTACCCTTTTTACGCCCCTTCAATTTCCCTCGGTTGATTAAATTCCGAAGATAGTCCGACGAATAATTATAAATACGGGCCAATTCGCTCAATGATAATTCAATTTCTTTGTTGATATTATGAATATCGATTTCCTTTAAACGCCCGACTGAATCATTAAGACGGTCGAGGATGATTGTCTTAATTTCATCAAAGACTTGTAATTTAATTAATTGGTCGACGCCCGCCACGTCAAACTTTTCTCCTTGCTCCATTTTGCGATGTATATCCTCAAACGCATCATCCGCTTGTTCCAATGCGTCATAATAATGATTACGATCTTTCTTAGAAACACCTTTAATCGCAATGTTAATAAGACCGCATCCTATAAAAATATACGACAATAATATTCTTCCGACCCGTCCATTACCATCCCGATAAGGATGAATGGATTCAAACCAAACGTGTGATATAGCAGCCAATTCAATAGAATTATAAGTATTCTTGTGCAAATGGTGATTAATCCACTTGATGAATAATTCCATTGCGGGACGCACATAAAATTCACTAATCGGAGTAAATGTTGATTGCGCAACCTCCGCCCTGGTCTTGCGGAATTCACCCAAATCCCCGATATAAAATCCCATCTCTTTTTCGTGGCGCATCAAAAGCGTATGGATCTGCTTAATATCAGACATACGCAAAAAAAATTCTTTTTCCTTATATTGGTTAACAGCGTACTCATACATCGCAGATGCCGATTCAAAATAACCCAAAATGGATGCTGCTTTGTGTTTGTCAGTTCTTTTATTGTTTTCTAAAACATCGATTAAATCTGTTCGATTGGCAAAGACGCCCTCTATCGCAATAGAATTACGAATCTCATCTTTGAACAATGCATACCACTCAGCATTTGACACATTAATTAAGTTATCAATTTTGACACGGCGTAATTGTTCGAGCTCCCTTTTTATTGATTCTAATTTTAATTCATTTTTCATTTAATCCTCCATCGAACTTACCGAACCATACACTTAAATGGACTATTTATAATCAATTCTATTACAATGTATTATGCAAACTTCTGCTATCGAACCTAGCCACATGGTTCGATAGTAATATACCATATTCCGGGGTTAACGCAACTTATTTTTTAATATTTAGCGAACTTACCGAACCATAAGCTATTTGTAACTTATTTATATACATAAAGTTATGTATTCCAGATATACCGAACCTTACTATATGGTTCGATATAGTCGGGCTATGAGGGGATTCTTCTTTCAGATATTGCATGTTAAATATTATAACTCAGAGAGGCCGGAAAGAATAAAAGTGTATCCAAGCGGTATCCAAGGGAATTTGGTGGGATAAAAAAAGGGCCACAGAATAATGCTAACTCTATGGCCCTATATTGGTTGCGGGGGACCGATTTCGCTCGCCCCTCCGGGGCTCCCGGAATCGATTCTTCCCCAATATTCAAAGGTAGAATCGCTTAGAACTGTGCTTCGCACACGTTCCAATCTCTCGCTATTAAATTTAAAAGGACCCCACCACGGGGGTCCTTTTAAATTTGGTTGCGGGGACACGATTTGAACGTGTGACCTTCAGGTTATGAGCGAGAGCTTCGAAAACGATAACTTGCTAGAAATGCAAGAGTTAAGAATTCCCAAATTCTTTCCGTGGTCAATCCGTGGCAGCTTAACACATCAAAAAGCATAACTTTCTAAGGGGTGGGCCAGGGGCATACTGAGTGACGAATTAGTGACAACTTTTATTAAGCATGCTATGATGCCATCATACTCAAAAGTTCCGTTCTAAAAAAATTCCAATATGGCGAGCCAAAATACAGTTTCACGAGACAAGTTGACAAATGAAGATAGAAGAATATTGGGTCTCTGCCAAAATGTAATAGATATAATATCTCCAAATATCCCTTCCGGTAATGATCGAAGTCAATTTATCAAAGAGTTTGGTACATTGCACGGAAGTCGAGATGCAGGCCAAGGTAGAGCAGCTGGCAAATTGCAAAGAGATGCACTAACTTCACGGGGACGACAAGCTAAGGCTCCTTATTCCAACAGAAATCTTCGGTGGCATCCATTAGTTGTTGCAACAAACTGCTATTCCCCGTTCCATTCGATTGAAGAAATAACCATCCTTCCTAATAAACTCCTGCAATTCAAAATCGATGGCAGACAATACCTACCAGAAGAAGTATACACACTTCCCCAGCCATACTGCATTTCCGCTGACAAGTGGTCGCCAATATCGGAGGATTTGAAAAGTTGGAGTCAGGACGATTGGACGAAAAATTGGTGCACTATTCCGGCTGCGGAATATTGTCCTCCAAAAGATGCATTGGAATCTATTGCAATTCTGGGACTAATTATTGCGGCGAGTTATTTCAGAGCAAATCTAACTACAACCTTTAACAGTCTTGCTCAACTTATAAACGACAACTTTCCCGACAACAACTCTTTCCCTGCCTGTGATGAGAACTTACTAAATTGTCCTTTATGCAAATCTCCTTTATCCCAATATCCAGCCGGTTTACAAACTCGAACAAGACCGACCATCTGGAATCCTCCGTGGCAAAAAAGTAAACGAGGAGAAGGAGACGACGAAAGCATTCAACTTACACATATCGAACCACTAACAGAGGGAAAAATCAGTCATACCGCCAAACTTACCCGTTATGGTCACAGGTGGTGTAATGTTGCCATGACAGACCACTCGATTGAAGGCACCTTAGATTTTATGGAAAGCATTTGTCGAAAACATGGACGTATTTGATATCCAATAATTTAGAATTTTCTTTATGTCTCTTCTAACTAGCAAAAATATCGGAAAAGCCATCGGGTTCTCTGAACCTCACTTAAAACATATCAAAGATAAAATAAAGAGGGACTCTCTATACACAAAAGGGGACAACAAACTTAATCCCTTCAAAAATCGAGGTAATCGTTGGAAATTACCAATCATATTATTCAAAGACCAAATCCCCCCCCCTGGGTGGGTTGAGACTAAAATTAGTGTCGAAAAAAAGAAACGCTATAAATTCTCAACTAATAAAAAAGGTTGGGGCTTTTATGTCACAGAGACCAACTGGTCTAAGGCTTTACAATCAGTTAGAAAAAAAAGGCAAAATGTAGACATAAAGAAGGGAAGATTCAAAATTGGCATTCCTTATGAGGAAGCCGCAACCGAGCAAGACTGTATTGGTGTTGCCTTAACTTTAAGTTATCAAGCCCATAGAATATTAGGGCAAACGGAGGAAACAATAAAGACCGACCATCCTCACCTATTTGAAGCAGTAAAAGGCTATCCCGCACTCCAAAAGCCACTATGTCCTTTTTGTAAAAAGTCATTAAAACCCACTGGTTTTGTTGAAGCCTCTCAGGATACCGATGATGTCTTTTATAAAAGAGACGAAGCAAAAGATGATGCAATACAACTATTTCACATAAATTGCTTAAAGCCAGGAAAGTTTCTGCACAGGCCTGGCAATGTTTCCTGGGGACATCGAAGATGTAACGTTGCTGTATCGCAACATGATGTTACAGATGCAGAAGGATGGTTTAAAGAAGTATTAGAAAATCGAGGATATAAAGTTTTAAAAGAACTCGATTAACAGTCCAACTTAAAAACCCCGAAACTTCTTTTCTTTAGTTCCATCTTAGTTTGTATTATATCTTTAATCTCTCCTGAAATGTCCTGTCGCACTTTTTCATCCAAAGGAATCGGTAATATAATTTCCCTTAATCGATTTCCAATGGTCGAAAGAGTTGCTTGAACAAAAGTTTTCGACTCGATTTGTTTCTTAATGATATCTGTATTGAGCAGATAAAACAAAAAATAACAGTCGAATAATGGATTTGGATTAACCCTAATCTTTTTCACATGGCTCTGGATTATTATCTTACAATCCATTTCTGTAATCATCGCTACCCTACCGATTAAAAAAGTCCCATCATTAACAAACAAGATGTCATTCGGCCTAACATCTTGATTATTTCTATATTGCTCATAAACTTCTTCAGTAACACATTTTATAGGGTCAAATTTTATTTCCCAATTGACTATATCAGAAGTCCGAACAAAAGGAACATCCCCCGTCCCGTAAAACTGGGAGCCAATTTCATTCCCCCTCGTAATTGAAATATATCCCTTACTAATCAAATCCTCGATTTTGAAGAGTTCGTATTTCTTGAACTTCCCCAATCGCTTAATCTCATGCTCAATATCAGGATTATAATATTCTGGTATGAGAATAAACTCTTTTTTAATGTCTTTGGATCTTACCCAAAATCCCGTATGACTAAACTCCCCATTATCCTTTTTCATATAACTCTCACAAATGGTGGGGATATCATCGTCTACAATAAAATTGCCATTTTTATCTTTGATATAAGAACCATCGCTCTTCATCTTATAGATTTCTTTCCCGTTCTTGTTATGACCAATTTTCTCTGCAATTGCCATGAATACAGGATAATCAGAATTAACCTTCTTTTTTTCTAAAAACAAAACGCTTGTTTTCGTATGGGTGCTCGGCTGAAAAGCTTCCTGTGCCAAGCTAATAATTGCCAATATTTTTGTTTCTTTAAATAAAAACTCCCAGATATAACGGTCCGAGGGATTACCAAACAATCCCTCAGGCAAAACAATTGCTAACCTACCCCCTTCCTTCAGTAATTGGAGACATCGCTCAATGAAAAGAATTTGTGGGGGTTGGCTATCTAACAAAGAAGTGGTCTTTTGCCATTCATCCTTTTTGCTTTTTATCCATTTGAAACCCAACTTATACTGTTGTAACTTCTCTTTTCCTTGAACAGGAATCTTCGCTCCGAATGGAGGATTAGTCAAAATTAAGTCAAATGTCCCTTTTTTTATTGCCTTACGACTTTCTATATGCCATTTCTCGAACTGGTCTAAACTGTCCTCACAAAAGACCATGCCTTTCCCATCAGCCACAATTGATATATATGCCTTTGTTAACTTTGCTAAAAAGGCATCCTTATCAACTCCAAAAACATTTTTTGATGAAACTTCTCTAAACTTCTTTGAAATAAATTCTTTGTCCTTATAATCCCGTCGTAATTTTTCATGAATTTTATTAAGAGTATCTATGAGTAAACCCCCTGAACCACAAGCAGGGTCAAGGATTTTTTCGTCAGAAGCTGGGTTCAAGATATCAACCATAAGTCGAACAACATTCTTTGGTGTAAAAAATTGCCCTTCGGAACCTCGTAATGAGCGCCCAAAAAAAGCTTCAAACGCGTCACCGATGACATCCCTTTCTGCCCGACTAATGTTAAACCTTTGTAATTTGTTAACAGTATAACGGATACTAATCGCATCCAGAATTATCTTCTCCCCATCAAAAATATCCTTATACGCAGGCTTCACCTTACTTTCATAAAAAGAAATAATTAAATCTGCGATTTTATGTGGCTCATCCCCATCGAGGGCATAAAAATCAACCAAATCGTCATCATTTTTAGACTTCTCGTCATAAATCTTACAAAATAATAAAATCATCAACTGCTGAGTTAGAATCTCATCTCTTGTTATACCCTTAGCATTACCGGCCAAATAATCACGAATTTCAAGAAAAACGACTTTCAAGTTATTTGGAGTTACTAAATCACTCGTCCTTAAACGAGTCTTTATTTTTGATTGCTCTTCTAAAAAATCTATTTTTGTGTTTTTCATTTTTATATCCTAATCAAAATAATTTATATTTTTGATATTATGGCCACTCCAGTAAAGATTGTCAAATTAAGTTTTATCCTCCTTTCGTTAACCAATAAAAAACCTTCGCAGAATATTTCCACGAAGGTTTTACTTTTTTTATGTCCAGGTTCCCCCTTCGACTCAGGACAGCTACTAATGCGATTTAAAGAGCGAGGGGAAATTGTTAAATAGGGGATTGTTTTCTTTATACCACTCATCTGTGTGGCTGTCAAGTTTTTTCTCCTTCCCTACCCAAAATGTCCAGCACTTGCACAGCTTTGGCTTTATGCTCGCCACTTAAATGCGAATAACGCAGAGTCATTTCGATTGTCTTGTGCCCTAAAAGTTCTTTGACCGTCAGCAAATCCACTCCGGCCATGACCAGATGTGAGGCAAACGTATGCCGCAAGTCGTGAAAGCGGAAATTTTCAATCCCTGCCCTCTCTAACGCGGTCTTAAATGACCTTTTCACATTATCGAAAGGTTTATTGTGGCAAGAGACAAACTCGTACAAAATGGAAAAGCCCGCCTTCCTCGTCGGAAAACGGGATTTTATATTGGTTGCGGGGACACGATTTCGCTCGCCCCTCCGGGGCTCCCGGAATCGATTCTTCCCCAATATTCAAAGGTAGAATCGCTTAGAACTGTGCTTCGCACACGTTCCAATCTCTCGCTATTAAATTTAAAAGGACCCCACCACGGGGGTCCTTTTAAATTTGGTTGCGGGGACACGATTTGAACGTGTGACCTTCAGGTTATGAGCCTGACGAGCTACCAGGCTGCTCCACCCCGCGCCAATCCTGCCGGCTGACGGCGCATCGCTGCCGCCGGACTAAAATATATTCAAAACAAAAAAGTTAGAAAATCAGGCAAGCTTGAGATAATAGCTTAACACATTTCCCGGTAAATGCAAATGAAGAATTTCTTCCCTCTTTATTCCCGGGGCGCCTCCTGGTTCGCCGGAAGGATTTTATAAATCACTTCCCCTTCCTTGATCAGGCCCATCTTTTCCCGGGCGACTTTCTCCAGGTACTCCGGGTCCTCTTCCAGGCGGCGTTTTTCCTCAACCAAATCTTCGTTCTGCTTCTTCAGTTCCTGGATCTGCAGGTCATACTCCCGGTTTTTCTGCTTCAGGTCCTGCAGTTCCGTGTAAGACGGCAGAAAAACCGCGAACACAAAGATCGTGCCGACAAAAAGGAAAAACGCATTTTTGAGCATGGGTGCCCCTTCTCCCTGCGGCGCTCAAAGAGCTATGGCCCGTCCGTACTAATAAATCTTGCCCCACAGCGAGCCGGCGTAGATCGCCTTGTCACCGAGTTCCTCCTCGATGCGCAGCAGCTCGTTGTATTTGCACAAACGGTCGGTCCGGGACAGCGACCCGGTCTTGATCTGCCCCACCCCCGTCGCCACCGCAAGATGGGCGATGGTGGTGTCTTCGGTTTCCCCCGAACGGTGAGAAATCACGGACGTGTATTTGTTCTCTTTGGCTAAGTTCACCGTATCCAGCGTTTCCGACAGGCTGCCGATCTGATTGACCTTGATCAAAATCGAATTGGCCACGCCTTTCTTGATCCCTTCCCGCAGGCGCTTGACATTGGTCACGAAAAGATCGTCCCCGACCAGCTGAATGCTGTTACCGAGTTTTTCCGTCAGCGCCTTCCAGCCTGTCCAATCATTCTCATACAGGCCGTCTTCAATCGAAATGATCGGGTACTGCCTGATCATGTCGTTATAAACCTCAATCATTTCCTCCGGGGAATTCTTCTTGCCGTTATAATCATACGTCCCGTCCTTGTAAAAGGAAGACGCCGCGCAATCCAAGGCGATAAAGATGTCCTGCTCCGGCTTGTACCCCGCTTTTTTCACGGCCTCTATGATCAACAGCAGGGCCTCCTCGTTGCGCGAAAGGCTCGGCGCGAAACCGCCTTCGTCCCCCACCGCGGTATTCAGCCCCTTGGCTTTCAGGATGCTCTTCAAGTTATGAAAGACTTCCGTCGCCATACGCATGGCCTCGGTGAAAGACGGCGCGCCGATCGGCGCGATCATGAATTCCTGGATATCCAGGTTATTGTCGGCGTGCACCCCGCCGTTGAGGATATTCATCAGCGGCACCGGAAGAATTTTAGCGTCGTCCCCGCCTAAAAATTTATATAACGGCTGTTTGGCTTCCACGGCCGCGGCCCGGGCGACCGCCAGGGAAACGCCCAAAATGGCGTTGGCCCCGAGCTTGGATTTGTTCTCCGTCCCGTCCAGGTCAAGCATGATTTTATCAATCGCCTTGAAATCGGCCTCCTGTCCCACCACATGCCCGGCGATGGTCTTGTTCACGTGCTCCACCGCCTTGCTCACGCCTTTCCCCATGTAGCGCTCTTTATTCTTGTCCCTCAATTCGATCGCTTCGTGCTCACCGGTGGACGCCCCGGAAGGGACCGCGGCCCGGGCAAACGCCCCGGACTCCAAAAGCACATCCACTTCAACGGTCGGATTCCCTCGGGAATCAAAAATTTGCCGGCCTTTTACGGATTGGATACTTGACATGTCATTTCCTTTCTTAAGATTAAAAACTTCGCACGGGATGGCCAGCCCGCTGCCGGCGCTGACCGGAATATTATTCCTGTCCCTGAAAAATTGTAATATCGGTATGCGGATTTATCCCGGGTTTCCCGGAAAGAACAATGCCCGGCCGGGAAAAAGGAAGCGTAAGCCGTATGTCGAATTATGATTACTCGGGCGTTAACCGCCTTTGCGTGAAGAAATTATCACAGTTTCAATTCAAAGTCAAGCCTAAAACACCCCGCGCCCGCACATCCGTTCCAGATTTTACGCCCCCGCGTTCTCTCTAAGCCCTCCTGGTCAAGGTTAATGCATAAAACCGTATTTTATAGTATACTTAAAAAGACTTTTATGTTAATTTGAGATATCTTTATTAGTAAAATTCTTATCGGAACGGGATATCCATGAAAAAGTTCATCCTCTGGTTTAAGCTGAACTGGGTTAAAACCTCGATCATTACATTCTTCACCCTCATATTCCTGGTAGGCGCCGTGTTTCTGTATTTCGGCATCACGAACTTTATACAACTGGAGGCCTTCAGCCGCCGCATGATGGCCGCCCAACTGGGGCTGACCATGATCATGTTTCTCTTTATCCACCTGTTTACCCTCCCTTTTTATTTTGGGATGCACATGTACCTTATGCAGGGCGGCGGCTTGGGCAGCCTGGGCAAGGATAAAATTTCCACGGCTTTGGCCAACGTGAAGTGGGACGAAGTGATCGGCATGGAATCCGCCAAACGGGAGGCGTGGGAACTCGTCAAGCTCCTCAAAGACCGCGCCATGGTCAAGGCCATCGGCGGAAAAATTGTCAAAGGGACGATTATGATCGGGCCGCCGGGCTGCGGCAAAACGTATCTGGCCAAGGCCATTGCCACCGAATGCGGGCTGCCCATGCTTTCGGCGGTCGGAAGCGAATTCGTGGGAATCTTTATCGGCCAGGGCCCTGCCCAGATGAAAACCCTTTTTAAACAGGCCCGGGCGATGGCCGCCATGCACGGCGGATGCATTATTTTTATTGATGAAATTGACTCGTTCGCCCGGCCCCGCCAACAACTGACCGGGTTCGGCGGCAGCATAGCCCATAACGCCACAATCAACCAGTTCCTCACCGAGATGGATGGGCTGCGCCAGACGGAAAACAATCTTGTGGTCATCGCCGCCACGAACGTGCCGGCCGAAGACTTGGACCCCGCTATCATGCGGGCCGGCCGTTTCGACCGGAAAATCACCATCAGCAAGCCCAACCTTGATGAACGCCGTCAGCTGTTTGAGTTTTACCTTAAACGGATCCAAACCGATCCCGGGATTGATTCAGACCTCCTCGCCCGCAAGGCCCTGTGGTTTTCTCCGTCTGATATTGATGCCATGATCAGGGAAGCCGGGCTGATCGCCTTAAGAGATTCACGGCATAAAATTTCCATGAAAGACCTTTCGGAGGCGTATGACCGCGTCACGTTCGGGTTAAAAGCCAATATCACTCTAACGAAAAAGGAAAAAACCTGGACCGCCTACCATGAAGCCGGGCACGCGGTGGTCGCGTATCTGACTCATCCCACCAACGACGTCATTAAAGCCAGCATCATCCCCCACAAAGGGAACCTGGGGTTCATCTTTCAGCGGCCCACCGAAGAATTGCATTCGTCCAACCGGGAGCATCTCGTGGCCAACATCAAAGTGAGTTTGGCCAGCTACGCGGCGGAACGCCTGAAATTCGGCTTCACGTCCAGCGGGGTCGGCGGCGGATCCGGATCCGACTTCGACAACGCCATGCGCATCGCGCATGTCATGGTGTGGCAGTACGGCATGGGAAAATCCGGGCTGATCGGAGACTTCCATGCCCTCACCGGCTACCATCGGGATTACATCTCCGAAAAAACCAAGGAAATCCTCGACGAGGACGTGCAGGATATTTTAAAAACCTGCATGAAAGAAGTTGAAGACATCCTTGTGAAAAATAAAGACCTGTTTGAATGTTTCGCGGAACAGCTGCTCTCTAAAGAAGAACTTGAATATGATGAAATTGAAGGCATCTTCAATAAATTCGGCGTCCAACCTGCCTGGAAAAAGGCCGAAACGGCCCCATAAAAACCTCATGTGTTTACATTTCAAGCATAAACCGCTCCTGACCGCCGGATTCTTGCTCCTCTGTTGCGCCGGCTGCTTTCCCCGGCCGGTCGATGAGAGCCTGCCGGAGCCTTTAAGCGAGCCAGAAAAAAAACTCGTGGAGATGTGTAAAAAGGACTACGGAATCGACATCACGCTCCGGCGCATGGCCAACACCCTGTGGGTCTATGTGCCAACGGAAAACCCGTTCCTGTACCTGAAAGTCAGCGAAGACGGCCCCAAACCGGCCCAGCCGCCGGACGAGGCCCTGGCCATCCACTTTATTGACGCCGATTATCAAAACGCCGACGGCATGTTCACCGTCCGCTACGATATTGGGAAAACAAAAAAATCAACGGAAGATGATGGCTATTCCATAGAGTACGTGGAATCGTTTTCCAACCTCCGCCGCCAGATACCCACCGCGATCGGCCGGGCGTTTACGGACGTGGAAGAAAACGAAAAAACCGGACAAATGCAGGAACGCGTGGAAGGCGACGTGGATTACGGCGATTCCCAAAAACAGGCCTCCCACAAAACCCTGGTCCAATCGTATGTAAAAACCAATCCCGTACCGGACTTTTTTGTCATCGTGATCGCTGACATCAAAAATGGCCTGGAATCAAAGATGATATTCTATTTTAAAGACCTCCGCCGCGGCATGACCGACCCCTCCTTCACGGAAGAATACACCCGCCGGATCATCGCGGAAAACATCACCGGCAACGCCGCGATCATCGGTGACCGTCTGGGGCGGCACGTTAAGTTTGACAACATCAGCTGGCCGAAATTCCTCAGCAAACTGATCGCTTACCGCGTCCGTTATAAATTCGCCATGAGTTCAAACACGCCGTCTCAAGAGATCGACAAAGAAGTGCTGACGGTCACCGCCACGACCCTGGACATTTATCCCTTCAGCCGGTATCAGGGGGTGGCCATGAAAAACCTCGACACGGGGCAGGATTTTTCCTACCGCAAAGAAGACCTCAAGCCCTACGTTTCCCATTAACACCGTCTGAGGCAGGGGCCCCCCTCCCGGGCAACACCTTCGGCTCCGCGTCCAGCGCCCACATCCCGGAAAAAAGGTTACGGCAAAAAAAAGCCGCTTCCCTTTCGGGAAACGGCTTCCTGAACACCCTTCTTGCGTAAGGGCTATCAAGAGACAAATATTTTCACGCAGCGAGGGCAGCGACCTTTTAACGCTCCTCGGGTTGATCCAGGGTCACAAACACTTTGCGGCCTTTCACTTTCAGACGGCCCTCTTCAAACCAGGCGATCACCTCCGGATAAATTTTATGCTCCACCCGGTGTATTCTCTCCTCCAGGGTCTCCAGCGTGTCCTCATCCTTAACCGGAACCGCCTGCTGAGCAATAATCGCCCCATTATCAATTTTTTCGTTCACAAAATGCACGGTCACGCCCGTCACCTTAACCCCGTACGTGAAAGCATCCTTCAGTCCGGAACTCCCTTTAAACGCGGGCAACAAAGATGGATGAATATTCAAAATTTGCAACGGATATTGTTTGACAAAAAAAGGCGTTAAAAACCGCATGTACCCGGCCAGAACGATAAAATCAATCCTTTCCTGTTTCAAATGAATGACCATGTCCCGGTCAACGCTCTGCTTGTTCGTATAATCCCGGACATTAAACACCAGGCTGGGAATCCCGGCTTTTTCCGCCCTTTCCAGCGCGTAGGCTTTTTCCGTGCTGGAAACGACTAATGCCAACTGTGATTTGATCTGTCCTTTTTGACAGGCATCAATAATCGCCTGCAGGTTAGAACCGTTGCCGGACACAAACACCGCGAATCTTTTCATATCACCCCTGTTGATCTTTCTTGACCAGCCCCCTAAAAGCGCTAATCGTGATGTTTCCTTCTCATTGATAACCTTCTCTAACCGGAAGGGTTATTATACAATAAAACCGCCCAAAAGACAAATATCGCGTCTGTTTCACGCCAGGGGCTACACCAGGGAGATGGCAAGCCCTTTTCTGTATTTAAATAAACCCAGCAGTCCCAACAGCGTAAAGGTCCCGCCCACGCCCACCAAAATCCAGGTCCGGTCCACGTATTCCGATAACAACGAGCTGGACAGCATGGCCACCAGAAACGCGAAATGAATGATAATCTCCAGCGAGCTGAACACCTTTCCCAGCATGTTTTCGTCTGAAACAAGCAATGTAATCGTGTTGGCCGCGATAAAAATCGGGCCGATTACAAGCCCCAGGAAAAACGCCAGCGCCGCGGCCACGATCAGCTGCGGATAAACCTTCACCATCAGGACGAACAGGATCATCATCATGCCGCCCGCGAACAGGGAACAAAAAATCGTCTTATGCCAAGGGATTTTCTTGCCCCAGCGGCCGTAAGCCAACGCGCCGATAAAAAGCCCCGCCCCGAGGAAAACGGCGAGGACGCCGAGGTCCCGGGTCACGCTTTTAAAACACTCCTGGATAAAAACAATAATGACCACGTACACCGCCCCGGCCGCGGCCATCAGGGTGAACAACAGATTGATCACAAACCGGATGCCGGGATTGCGGGCAAGATATCGCACCCCTTCCTTGAGCTCCCGGACCACAGAACGTTCTAGCGCCAGGGCTTCCTGCCCGGCCTGGATAAATTCTTTCCGGCCAAAATGCAAATGAAGATCATGGGGAATGGAAATAACAAGAAGACTCGACACAAAAAATGTGACCGCGTTCACCACGAACCCACCCCGCGCGCCGGCCCAGGACACCAGGAACCCCCCAAACGCACACCCGAAGACAAACGCCAACATGCCGGTTGTGGTCATAAGGGAATTCGCCAAAACCAGGTGTTCCTTGGCGACCAGGTCCGGAAGGATGGACATCTTCGCCGGCACATAAAACCGGCTGAAGCAAAAAATCAAAAAGACAATAATATAAATGGGGACCAACGATTTCCAGACGATAAAAATCATTGGTATCAGCATCACCAAAACGCCCCGGGCGATGTCACAGAGGAACAGTGTTTTACGGTGGTCCCAGCGGTCCACATAAACGCCGGCGATGGGGCCCACGATAAAGACCGGGATGATCGTGAATGACAGCAGTTTGGCCAAATCCATTGTTGAACCGGGGCTGCGTTCGGCAATCAGCCCGATTAAAGCCATTTGATTGATGCGCTCGCCGAACTGGGAAATCAGCTGCGCCAGCCATAACCGCATAAAAGGATAATTTTTCCGGTCACAAATAAATTTTAACATGATATGGAGCGCTACATTCCTATTAACAATTTGCCTTGAGGAATGGCCTGACTTCTCCCCATGCGTGCAAACATCCCCGCAGCAGAAGACCTGGTTCCCCTCCCGCAGTCACCCCCGGGGCTGCCCGGGGTCTTCTGCGAAGGCGGATAAATATTGTCTAACCGCCAGCCGGGCACAACGGGAACGCCCCCCACAAGGCCGCCGGGACTGAGAGCATTATACATTGTTCTCCCCATGCCGGCCGTCTATTTTTCTAAAATATTTTTGTAAAGCGCGTGCGCATGACTATAAATCGCATCCCCGGTCTTTAAAAGCGGCAGCAGGCGCCCCAGCGCTTCTTTCGCCTCTAAAGATTTGCCCTGGGCCGCCAGGCTCGAGGCCCAGTTAAACAAAAAATCCGGGTTCTCCGGCTCCAGCATGACCGCCCGCTCAAAATGAGCCACGGCCGTATCCAGGTCCGCGGTCTTGGAACAAATAATTCCGAGCGCGGCATGCGCCTGGGCGTCATTAAAGTCTTCCGTCAGCCGTTTTTCATACTGGTACCGTAGGGCTGCATAGGTGGCCTGGACATTCTTTTCCCACACGTGCCGCAAGCCACCAGGATCGGCAATGATCTCATATTCCCGCAGGCCCTCCCACAGCTTGCCCTGGTCACACAGGGCTTTGCCAAGGGCGATACGCGCGTTGACCACATCAGGGGTTAATTCCAGAATCCGGCGGAACTCCCGTTCCGCGTCCTCAGGCTGCCCGTTGCGCGCGTAGACGTACGCGAGGTTATACCGGACCCGCTGATTCCGGGGGTTCAGTTCCAGCGTGCGGCGGAACATTGCGATCTCGTTGCCGGAATAAATGTTCTGCTGAACCGTCATTAACATAAAATACCCCAGAAGACCGATCAGCATGATTCTGAAAACCCGGTCCGAAACAAAACGCTTCCGCGCGCCCCAGCCGTAAAAACCTTCCACCGCCAGGGCCGTCACCGCGAAAAACCCGATCGAGGCGGAGTACACAAAATGCTCGGCGAGAGAGATATAACCGGCCTGCACGCCGATAGAAACCAAAACCTGGGACACCGGCATCAGCTCGATCACAAACCAGGATATAAAAAACGCCCCCTCCGCCCGGATCCGCCGCCGGAACACGAACAGGACAAGCAGGATCAGGCCATATACGCCCAGGGTCAAGCGGACCTCGGGATCAGTAAACGCGACAAACAGCCTCTGGGCCCGGTCAAACTGGAGATCAACCGGATGGATAAAAATCCGGATATAGGTCAGCACGCCCCGTAAAAAGCTTATAACCCCAAGAGCGGCTTCCTGCCGGCTCGGCCAGTAAAAAAGATGCGTGATGCCGAGATGTTTACGCAGAAGCAGGTACAGCGCGTCGATCAGGAAAAACGGCAGCACCGGCTTTAAGACGCTGCGCCGGCCCTGCACCGGCATGCGTAAAAGCCACCAGTACGCCAGCATCAAAAGAGGCGTGACACCGGCCGACTCCTTGCTGAGCAGCCCCAACATCAGGCACACGGCCGAAACCACATACGCGCTTTTGCGGAATTCCCCCATGCAGAAAAAGCGGAACGCGTTGATCGAAAAAAACGCGCTCAGGAGGATCGCCCGGCCCGGCACGTTTGAAACCGCCTCCCATTGCACGGGATGGACCGCGAACAACATGGCCACCGCGAACGCGAAAAATTTGCGACGAGTCATAAACATGATGGTCCCGAAGACAGAGAGAGCGGTCAGGATATGCAGAATAATATTGTCCAAGTAATAATAATAAGCGTTTAAGGCGTAAACATAATATTCCACCATAAAGCTGAACGTCACCAGCGGCCTGTAATAAGAATTGCTCCCGAAGAAGGACGAAGAAAACACCTCCTTCAAATGGCTGAAACTGCGCAGATTCATATTGTTGACAATGCAATATTCGTCATCCATGGTTTTAAACTGCCCCTGCAAGGCAAAAGAATACACCACGAAGGTCATCAGGGCGATTACGCACTGCAACACAATGGTTTTTGACAAAAACGCTCTCATGGATTTTCGCTCCTCTGTTGCACCAGACGGGACACATAGCGGACGTTGGTGTCGTCCCCGGCAAACCCCTCTACGGCCGTGAGCAGCCGCCGCGCCGCCGGGATATCTCCCAGCTCGAGATAGGCGTGAATCGCGTATACATAGGACAAAGACACGGTCGCGTCCAGTTGAATCGCGTTCAGGGCGGCGGACACCGCGCGGGGGTAATCATTCTGCAAAATATACGTTTTGGCCAAATCGAGATGCGCCGGCAGGAAATCCGGCCTTAAGCGGATGGTTTTCTCAAAATACCGGACCGCCTGGCCGGAGTCGCGCACAGAACAGCGGCCCAGGTTATGCCAAAGCATAAAGTTGTCATCCATCGCCGGGACGAACGGGTTGCGCGGGTCTTTCCGGGCGTATTCTTCAAAATAATATTTCGCTTTATCGAATTGGGCCTGCTCGAAATAATTCAGCCCCAGCACCCAATCCGGCCGGGAACTGTCAGGATAGTTCCGGAGCATCTCCAGGCAGGCGGAAAAATTGTTCTTAAAAAAACTGTTGTTCGCGAATGTCGCCGCCATACAAACTCCAATAAGCGCGGCCCTGAACATCAGCGCGGCGCGGGACGCGGGCCAGCGGGCCGCCAAAAACCGGGAGGCGCGTTCAACCCCCAGGGCCAAAAGAAGAAACATGCCGACAGCCGGGAGGTACATAAAACGGAACGCAATCGGATTGGGCAGCCAGACGATATTGGAAACCGGCAAATACGCGATCACAAACCAGGCCACGGCAAAAAAAACCAGCGGCCGGCGCTTCTGGCCGCGCCACGCGGCCACGACGCCAGCGACGGCCAACACGGCCATCACCGCCAGCTCCAAACCGTCCCCGGGAGCCCAGCCCGGCGTATACAAAGGCGGCAGCACAGTCACAGCCACGGGGAAAAAAAACACCTTCAAATATTCAAACAAAATTTTTCCCGCGACCAGGCCGGAGGAAGCCAATCCCGTGCGGAAAAAAAGATATTTCGGGTAATGCTGACTGGGGCAAAGGACAAAATAAACAATCAGGTAGGCCAGTAAAATTAAAAAATACATCCCGTATTTTTTCTTCCTGGCCCAGACAAAGGCCCCCCACGATTGATTCTGCGGTTTAAAAATATATCCGTCATATAAAACCAAAAGCGGGATTAAAACCAGAGCGGCTTCTTTGGCGAAAAGGGCCAGCCCAAACGCCATCAGAGATATTCCCAGAAATCTCCCGGAAGAAGGACAGTCGCATTCGGCGCGATAGTACGTCAAGAGAGCCACCAGAATCAAAAGGGTCGACAGCAAATCGGACCGGTACCCGATGCAGTTCACGGCTTCCGACTGGATCGGATGGACGCCGAACAGTAAAGCCGCCATAAACGCGAACGCCGGGTTGGGCCCAAGCGACCAGGCGAGCATAAAAACAAGCCCCACCGCGGCCAGATGGAACACAATATTGGTGAAATGATGCCCCGCGGGGTTGTCCCGGTAAAGCGCGTAATCCGCGAAAAACGTCAACGCCGTCACCGGGCGGTACGATATCAGCCCGGAATAAAAAGTCTCCTCCCCTTTCCAGTGGGGCTGGTATTGTTCCGGCGCCATCACCAGCTTCCTGCTGAATAAATACTTCAAATGGGCAGGATGCTTATAAAAAGAATTATTCCGGAAAATAGACAGAGAGTCCCCGATAAAACCATTATTCAAACAATTCGAGAAGGAGAGGAACGTCAGACTGAGAAGAAGAATAATCGTGCGTTTTGTCATGCCCTTTAAGGGACTTCCATCCCGCTGGTTATTGTGGAACCCACACCTATGGGCGTGGGGCCTGCTAACAATTCGCTTCGCGGAATGATCTGACTTCTTAACACATGTGAACATCCCCGGAGCAGAAGACCATGCAAACTGTTCGCCTTCATTCCGCGGGCGCACCCATGGTCTTCCGCGAAGACGGATAAAACCGCGCAGGACACCGGGCAGGAAGAACTTATCGCGGGACGTACGTATTCTGCAGTTTCTTTTTATTATACGCGCTCGAGGCGCCCTGGATGCATCCGACGACCACCCCAAGCAAGATCCACATAGCTGTTATCCCGATGCAGATTTTGCCCCAGAGGATAAATTTTTTACCGATCGGGCTTAACCCTCCGAACTCATCCTTATTATTTTTTCCGGCAAAAATGAGAATCACACCGCATATCAACAGGATAACTTCCATAAAACCGGCTCCCGGATTTCTTCCCCCGCCCCCCCTCGTGGGTCGGACACCCTGCCACAACCGCAACA
>ENA-UPTA01001577-UPTA01001577.1-activated-sludge-metagenome-genome-assembly--contig:-NODE-1577-length-25211-cov-107.744117_pt1 | contig 25211 bp, 23 predicted proteins | sample MGYA00238184_ERZ773361 | MGnify/ENA primary metagenome ERZ773361 (study PRJEB29100, sample SAMN05720205) | activated sludge metagenome | isolation source: anaerobic digester from wastewater... | reverse complement strand
GAGCGCAGAAGTCGCCGCCGTTGATGACGGAATTGCCGCCGTGCACCGGCATTTTTTCAAGCACCACAACGTCTTTTGCTCCGCCGTTCTTCGCTTCAATGGCGGCCGCCAGTCCTGCAAACCCGCTGCCGATGACAATCACGTCATACGTTTCATCCCATTTCTTCGGCAGAGCATCGCAGGCCGCATCCGCCGGGGAAGGAAGCAGCGTCACACCGCCGGCCACGGCCGCGGCTACGGCCGCCGAACCACCTGTAATTTTTAAAAAATTTCTCCGGGTTAACGTTTTTTCCGTAGGTTCGTCCTTCTTCATGGATTTTCCTCCTGTTGGTTATGATCGTCCCTGATCGAATTTATAAACTCTGGGAAAGAACAGAAAAAATATAGTGGTTATTGCGGTTTCATGAATTGAAAGTTACTCTATCGACGCGACAATTTCGAAAAATGATGCACGAATTCAGTCTGTTTTCTTATACATCTTTGGTAATTTGTCTGTCAAGCGCGCAAATGGGAAGGGCGAAAAGCCGGAGATTTCATTGGTGATGAGGTCAATGGCGCCGTGCGCGGCCGAACGAAACACCCAGCTTTCTCATGCGGTGCCTCAGGGTATTCGGATTCACGCCCAGCAATTCCGCAGCACCCCCTTTGCCGCTTACACGCCCCCCGGCCCCGGACAAAACAGCCTCAATGTGGAGGGCGTCCACCTCGTCCAGCGTTTTGGTTTCCTCCACCTGTTTCGACGATTCCCGACTTTTAGGCTCATTCTCGCCCGCCGCACAGTCAAATTTCAGGCAGTCGCCCCGGGCAAGAATAATAGCTCTTTCCACCATATTCTCCAGTTCGCGAACATTCCCCGGCCAGTCATACTGCATCATCCGGTTGACCTCACCCGGAGCAAAAACCGGAATGCCGGACAGAGCCATTTCCTTGGCTTTCTTCTGGATAAAATACTGAACGAGAGACGGGATGTCATTTTTTCTTTCGCGCAACGGCGGCAGGGCAATGGGGAAAATATTCAGCCGGAAATAAAGATCCTCGCGAAACAGTCCTTTTTCCACAAGGCGCTGGAGATCCCGGTTGGTCGCCGATAGAATCCGCACGTTGACTTGAATGGTTTCCTGGCCTCCCACCCGTTCAATTTCTTTTTCCTGAAGCACACGCAGCAGACGAATCTGCACCTGCGGCGGAAGCTCCGAAACTTCATCGAGAAAAATGGTCCCCCCGTCCGCCCGCTCAAAACGTCCCCGTTTCTGCGCGATCGCCCCGGTGAAAGCGCCTTTTTCATGCCCGAAAAGCTCGCTGTCGATGAGCGTTTCCGGAATCGCCCCGCAGTTGACTTTAATGAGCGGTCCGCTGTTTCTTGGAGAAAGTTCGTGAATGGCGTTGGCAATGGCTTCCTTCCCGGTGCCCGTCTCTCCCAGAAGCAGAACGGGGCTCAGCAAGGGGGCGACGCGGCGGACCTTTTCCATCACGTCCTTCAAACCGAAATCCGCGCCCACCATCGTCTGTCCCGCGCCCTTGCGAAGCTCGTTTTGAAAATAGCGTTTGTCATCCGCCAGCAGATCCTTGACTCTGACCACCTCGCGATACTGCAGATGGTTGGCCAAGGCAATCGCCGCCGTCTCATTCACCTGAGCCCAAACATTTAAATCTTCCTCCGTGTATCGCGCCTCTCCTTTCACCATGGCCAGAAAAGATCCCACATATTTGCCTTCTATCATCAGCCGGTTCACCAGCACGGACGCGGGAGGCCATTTACGGTTTTCGGCCAGACGTCGGATGATCGGATCGTGCAAAGCATTATCCAGTTTCCTGACACGAGGAAAACGTTCGGTATTCTGAATTTCATGGGGTTGAAGGGGCGTCAGGGGAATTTCCTCCGAAGACAGATGCGCCCCAAAAGCATCGGCAATGGCCACATTTTTCAAGCATTTGAATTCCGCGTCGTATATCGTGATGATTAACTCATCCACCGGCATGACCCGACTCACATATTCAAAGCAGGACACCAAAGCCTTATCGATTTCAAGGCTTCCGCAAATTCGGATGGAAACTTCCCGAAAAAATTGACTTTCATTAATCATGATTTCTCGTCCGTCCAAGCGGTTATCATATGTGACAATTTAATACCGATTTACCATATAAGACAATTACTTTTTATCACATGCGGTAAATTTATGAATGGACGTATTTCATATTATTGAAATAATAAAGCATTTTAATTGGCACGCTGAATGCTAATCAGGAAAGACATGAGATGGATGGAAGAAATACGGTTGAGAACTCAGCCCAAAAGAGAAAAGGAGGTTACAGATGCGCTTCTGGATATCATTGAGTCCGTTCGGGAAAATCCAACCCTGGAATCAGCTCTGGTTTATTCACACCATGCCAAGCCCGGCGGGTTCAGTCTGATTCTGGACTGGAAAACAATGTCCGTCCCGACCCATGGAAGCGACACCGCCATGCTGATTCTCGAAGGGCTCAAACCGCTTGGCCTGCTTGATCATACCGTCATGGTCGAAAAAGGAAGTTTTAAAAAGCATAACCACTAACAAGAAAGACAGGAGGCTGGAAGATGGAAAAAGAAAAAAAAGGAGCATCCCTTACCAGACGGAATTTTTTAAAAACGGCGGGTGGTGCGGCCGCCGTCGCCGGTCTGACCGCCGGCGGACTGACCGCTGCGCCATGGACCGCCGAGGCGGCGGCCATTCCGAAAAAATGGGATGAAACCTACGACGTAGTCGTGATCGGAAGCGGTTTCGCGGGACTTGCGGCCGCCTATGAAGCGAAGAAAGCGGGCGCCTCCGTGGTCGTGCTGGAAAAAATGCGCACGCCCGGCGGCAACTCCATCATCAACGGCGGCGTCGTCTCCGCGGCCGGCTCCCCCAAGGAACAGGAACAGGGCATTCAGGATTCGCCTGAACTGCTGCTCAAAGACATGCTGACCGCCGGCTTGCATCTCAACCACGTCGAGCTCGCCAAAATGGTCGCCGACCAGTCGTGGCCCACCGTCAAGTGGACCATCGATGAACTGGGCGTGAAGTACAAAGACAAGCTGTCCCAGGAAGGCGGGCATTCCGTGCCCCGGATGTACAGCACCTACAACCAGAGCGGATCGGCCATCGTTCAGCAGCAGCTGGCCAAACTCAAGGAACTGGGCGTTCAGCCGAAACTGCAAAGCTACCTGGCGAAGATTTACCGCGACGCGGACGGACGGGTCAAGGGCGTTCAGATCCGCGAAAAATATGTTTTTCCGAAAGCCGACAGCGGCAAACTGAAAAACATCAAAGCGCGCAAAGCGGTCGTCCTGGCCACCGGCGGTTTCGGCAATGACGTGGCCTTCCGCACCATTCAGGATCCCCGCCTGACGGCGGAGTTTCCCAGCACCAATCAGCCCGGCGCGACCGCCGAGGCCACGAGGGAAGCCTTCCGCATCGGTTGCACGCCGGTCCAGCTGTCCTGGATCCAGCTCGGTCCATGGGGCAGTCCGGATGAAAAAGGCATGGGGCTTTCGCCTTTCTTTGCGCAGTTGTGCGCGGCCATGTACGGCCTCTGGATCGACACGAAGACCGGGAAGCGCTTCGTCAACGAACTGGCCGACCGGAAGATTCGCGCCGACGCCATCATCCGCGTCGGCAACAAGTGCATCGCCATGACGGACGCCTACGGATTTTCCATCGGGCAGAAACTGATTGCCGAGTCCCTGCCGGTGCTGATGGAAAGAGGCGTCGTGAAAAAATACGAAACCCTCGAAGAGATGGCGGCGGCTTACAGCTGCCCGATCGAGCCGCTGAAAGAAACCATCGAAAAATTCAACAAGGGCGTTGCGGCCGGAAAAGACGAGGAGTGGGGCCGGTATCTGCAGAAAAACCAGAAGCCCCTGGGCCCCGGCCCCTGGTACGCGCTCAGGCTGACGCCCAAGATCCACCACTGCATGGGCGGCGTAAACATCAACGTCAAGGCCCAGGCGCTGGACGTGATGACCGACCAGCCGATTCCCGGCCTTTACGCGGCCGGAGAAGTCTCGGGCGGCGTGCACGGGGCGGTGCGGCTCGGCAGCTGCGCGACGCTCGATTGCCTGATTTTCGGCCGGATCGCCGGCCGGAACGCGGCGGCGGAAAAAACCTGGGGTTAATGCCCGGTCTTCAATCCTAAAGCAAAAGAGCTCTTGCCTTTTCAGGGGAAGAGCTCTTTTTGTTTTGGGAAAGCCCATACGTAAAAAAAGGCCCGGAGTTTTGTCTCCGGGCCTTTTGAGTCTATCTGATCTTTCGGATCAGGCCGAATGTCCGTGGGCGTCGGATTTCTTCTCCTCGCCGTAAACCACCAATTTGCCTTCATGCTCCATCTCTTTGACCCACTTCGGATGCAGCATGGTCAATACTTTCTTGTCCATCCAGCCGGTAACCATCGCATCCACCGACCCGGGGTTGCCAATCGTGCCGAGGTACAGGTGAATGAAGAAGAACGCGAAGATCGCCACAAATCCCAACGCATGCAGCGGGTACATCCACCGCACCAGCTCCACCGGCAGGGCCGTCGGAAACCACATGATCAAACCGGTCAAAATCATCAAAATTCCGCCGCCCGCAACGACCAGAAAAAACGCCTTCTGACCGGGATTGTATTTCCCCGTCTCCGGAACTTTATCCACATGCCACAGGTAACCGCCTGCAGCCATGCACCAGTCCAGGTCTTCCGGAAGCACAAACACGCCCGCTTCCTTCCACCACATCCGGATGACGAGAATCAGCGATACGGCAAACACCAAACCGGTAAAGTTGTGAACGAGTTTCAAACTCTTCAACCCGCCAAATAATAACCCAATAAAATTAAAGGTCTGGAACATCATCCCCAGTCCCGTTACACACAACAGCAAACAGGAAAGAGCCAGCATCCAGTGCAAAATTCTTTCATAGCTGTCGGTCACCTGTACGTATCCTTTTTTCATGGCTATTTCCCTCCTTCCGTGTTCCCGCCGTCCTGCCCGTTGACATCCTCATGCGGCGTCTTCGGCCCATGAATCATGTAATGCAGGAAAACTCCTCCCAATACGCCGCCCGCCGCCAGCAGGCTCAGGGGCTTTAACCAACCCTTCCAGAGGATGACGGACAACGGCACGCTCGGATCTTTATGGAGTTCGGCGTAAACGGCCGGTTTTTCCTTGAGCACGTACATGAAGTGCGTGCCCTTGACGTATTTGTCGCCGTAAGTTGTGGCATCACCGCCCAACTGCTCTACTCGTTTTGCGGCGGTTTTCAGCATCTTCTCCTTCGGCCCCCAGGACAGGGCGCCGGTCGGACAGGCCTTGACGCAGGCCGGATCCATGCCGTTGGTGATGCGGCTTTCGCACATGTCGCATTTGTAAACCTTGTCCGTTGCCGCATCCCAGCGCGGAATTTCAAACGGGCAGGCCGCGACGCACTCTTTGCAGCCGATGCACTTGTCGTGATCCAGGCCCACGGTGCCCGTGGCCTTGTTGTAATGCAGCGCGCCGCTGGGGCAGACCGTCACGCAGGCTGCGTCCGTGCAGTGCATGCAGGCTTCCTTGCGGAAAAGCCACTTGACGTTGCCCTGCTTGTCCACGTAGTCCTGGAAATGAATCAACATGAACGTATTGGGATTCAGCGCCGGAGGGTTCTGGTAAGTGCCCCGGTTTTCCGTCTGCGAGGCTTTGAGCGCGTTCCACTGTTTGCAGGCGAGCTGGCAGCCGCGGCAGGCGGTGCATTTCGAATCGTCGTATAATTTAATTTTCTCGGTCATCTTACTTCACCCCCTTCTTCACAACGTTCGCCATGAAAGCTTTGCTCTCCGGAATCATGGTGTTGGCGTCGCCGATGGTCGGAACCAGAAGGTTTGCCGAATCTCCATACGTAAAGACCTCGGCTTTCTTGTCGCCGGGGTTGTATTTCCGGTCCTTGGTGGTAATCCAGCCGAAGTGCCAGGGAATGCCGATTTCATGAATGGTGTTGCCGTCGATGTTGAACGGTTTGAAACGCGGTGTCACAATGGCCGAGCATTCGACTTCGCCACGCGCCGAACTGACAATGCAGCGGTCGCCGTTCTGAATGCCTTTTTCCCTGGCCAGTTCTTCGCCGATTTCCACGAACATGCCGGGCTGCATTTCCGCCAGCCACGGACACCAGCGGGTGAGCACACCCGTCTGCCAGTGTTCGCTGACGCGGTAGGTCGAGCAGATGAACGGAAAGCGCGGGTCGCAGCTTGTGACGCTGGCGTAAACATCCATCTCCGAACCCACACCCTTCTTGTCGAAGCGCTTAATGACGGGGTTGTTTTTCTGCGGCGAAAGCAGGTTTTTCTCCACCGGACATTCCAGCGGTTCGTAATGCTCGGGGAAAGGACCGTCGGCCAGCCCCGGTCCGTACAAACTGGCCACGCCGTCCGGTTTCATGATGAACGGCGGCCGGCCTTTGCCCGGGTCGCCTGCGCCATCCGGAACGTCGCCCACCCATTTTTCGCCGTTCCATTTGATCACGGCGCGGGACGGATCCCAGGGCTTTCCGTTTAAGTCCACGGAAGCGCCGTTGTAAATAATGCGGCGGTTGACCGGCCAAGACCAGGCCCACCCGGGGGTGAGGCCCAAACCGGTGGGATCCGCCGTGTCGCGGCGCATCGGTAAAATACCTTTGTCGCCCGTCACGGAACCGCAATACACCCAGCAGCCCGAAGACGTGGAGCCGTCGTCCTGCAGCCAGGCAAACGTGGGCACGAGATCGCCCTTCTTGAATTCCTTGAACTCACCCTTCTTGGTGGGATTTTCCACCTTTTTGTCCACAAGGAAGAAGCCGTTGATTTCCGCGGCGACCATTCGGGGATCATAGTGGAAATGCTTGCCCTTCATTTTACCGTAAGGCCAGGTCAGTTCCGTGATGGCTTCTTTCAGCGGCCCGCCCTTTTTCTCGTAAAGCTCCTTCACTTTGAAGAAAATTTCACTCATGATGTCGCCGTCCGGCAGAGAGTCGCCCACCGGATTGACGGCTTTATAGCGCCACTGCTGGAGCCGGCCCGAGTTTGCGATGCTGCCTTCTTTTTCGATGGAGGCGGCGCAGGGAAGCATGAACACTTCCGTTTTAATCTTGGACGGATCCATGCCGGGACCGCGCCAGAACGAACCTGTTTCGTTGTCGAACAGGTTGACGTTGACCATCCAGTCCACTTTCGTCAATGCCTGGCGGACTTTATTGGAATGGGCGCCGGAACAGGCCGGGTTCATCCCCCAGGCGAAAAAGCCTGTGAACTTGCCCTTGTACATGTCGTCAAAAATCTGGAGCCAGGAGTAATTGGCGCCGTCGTCAACCTTGGGCATGATCCGGTAAATTTCTTCCAGACTCATTCCCGCGCCGTACATGGAGCGCAGGAAGCTTGCCGAATACTTCGGGAAGTTCTTCCACCAGTTGAGCGAATTCTTTTCCTTGGTTTTGGGCGTGCGCTTCTCATTATACGCCTTCAGTGTGGGAAGAGAAGCCGTCGGCGTTCCCAGGTAACCCGGCCAGATGTGGAACAGCAGGCCGTGGTCGGTGGAGCCCTGAACGTTGGATTCGCCTCTCATGGCAGCGACGCCGCCGCCCGCGATGCCCATATTGCCCAACAGAAGCTGGATCATACACATGGTGCGGATATTCTGCGTCCCGACGGTGTGCTGCGTCCAGCCCATCGCGTAGAGATCGACACCCGCGCGGTCGGGCTTGCCGGTGGAGCCGTAAAGCTTGTAGACTTCAATGAGCTTCTCGACCGGCGTCCCGCAGATTTTGCTGACGATTTCCGGCGTATAGCGGGAATAGTGCTTTTTCAAAAGCTGGAAGACACAGTTGGGATGCTCCATCGTCGGATCTTTGCGGATCACGCCCGCTCCGTCCGTCTGATAGGACCAGGTGTCTTTTTCATACTTCCCGTTGGTAAGGCCGGAAAAAACCCCCTTGTTGTCGCCGGGCATTTTGAAAGCCGGATTCACCAGGAAGGAGGCATTGGTGTAATTTCTGACATACTCTTCAAAATACAGCTTGTTTTCGAGAATGTACTTGATCATGCCGCCCAGGAAAGCGATGTCCGTTCCCGAACGAAGAGGCGCGTATAGATGCGCCTTGGAGGCGGACTGGGTAAAGCGCGGATCCACGCAGATGATTTTTGCATTCCGCGTATTGACCGCCTCCTGGATCCATTTCCAGGAAACGGGATGGTTGGAAGCGGGATTGCTTCCCATGATAAGGATTACGTCACTGTTTTTAAAATCGACCCAGTGATTGGTCATTGCGCCGCGTCCGAACGACTCTGCCAGAGCCGGTACAGTCGGGCTGTGTCAGATACGGGCCTGATGTTCGATGTAAACCAGGCCCAACCCCCTCAGGAATTTTTGATACGTGAAGCATTCTTCAAGGTCCATCGCCGCTGACCCGACCGAGGCAATGCCTTCCGTGCGGTTGACGACTTCACCCTTGGCATTAGTTCTTTTGAAACTGGCGTCGCGGCTTTTCTTGACGTTTTCCGCGATCTTCTCAAAAGCCCATTCCCATTCGACTTCCTTCCATTCCGTGGCGAACGGAGCTCGGTACAGCGGTTTGCCCAAACGGTTCTCATTGACGGCCATCTGGTAAATCGAACCACCCTTGCTGCACAGGGATCCTTTGTTGATGGGGCTGTCGGGATCTCCCTCTGTGTTGATCACTTTGCCGTCGCGAACGGACACAATGATGCTGCATCCTACGGAGCAGTAAGGACAAATGGTGGTGGTTTCTTTGGCGTATTTGATCTTCAATTCCTTTGCGTGCGCGGCGGTTGGTGTGAGGCTGATCCCCAAACCGCTCACCGCGGCGACAGCGCCGGAGAGTTTCAAGAAACCTCTTCTGCTGACGTTCATGAATTCTTTCTCCTTTCCTAAAGAATTTAGGTGTCTTATTTATTTCCCGCTCCCTTGTTGAACAAATTAAAAGTTGTTTGAGCGGGTTTAGTCTCCAGGATAAACATGGGGCAAGAGTCAGCGCCTGCTACCCGAAATACTATAATTTCACGGGGAAATTCTATATATGGAATGCGAGTGCTTGTCAACGCAAAAAAATGAGTCATTTCATCTATTTATGTCATATTTGACATAAGAAAAAAGTCCTGTCAGATCGTAGCAATGCAGTTTTGTCCTAAGAAGGGAAGAAGTTGATGACCTTTAGTCAAAAAGGAAAAAAACCGCGGGAAGCCATCCGTGATTTCCCGGATCGGCTGAATTGAGTTGACACAAATCAGCGGCATACTTATAGTGAAACCCGCCATCCAAGGCGGCCGTGAAAGGTAAAGAAGCAAATGCTGGTTTACATTGGCTTTGACGATACGGATCTTTTGGGAGCGGACACCGGAACGGGAAAACTGGCCCGCAACTTCGAGAGCCTGATCCCGGCCCCGTGCAGGATCCTGGGAGTCGTTCGCCAGCAGCTTCTGGTGGATCCAGCGATTCCCTACACGTCCCATAACAGCTCCGCCTGCGTCATCCTTGAGAACACGGACCCCGCGCTTGACGATCTGCTGCTTGGGCTTGCGATCGAACACCTCGAGCGCTCGGCGCTGCCGGGAAGCGATCCGGGGCTGTGTTTTGCGCGCGCAGACCACCCGGGTCTCGCCGCGCTTCAGGATTTCGGCCTGAAATGCACCCGGCAGATCGTCACCCAGCGCGAAGCCATTCGGGCTGCGGATTCGCTGCGCCTCTCCGGCCATGGCGGCACTTGCGACGGCATCATCGGCGCGGCCGCGGCGGTGGGGCTGACCGCTTCCGGCTGGTACGGCCGGTTCATTGAATACTCCGGACTGCGAAATTTTCCCGATCCGGTTTCCGTATCCGCTCTGGCCCAAAAAGGCATCCGCGTGGTTTCCCTGGACCGGGACGCCGTCACGCCTTGCGCAGAAGATGAAGTTCACACCAAAGGATGGCTTCGGCCGAGGCTTTGGGGAAGCCAGGCCGTCCTGCCCGTGAATCCTTCCGGGCCGGGCCGCTGGGAAAGTCTGGGTGAAAAAAGAAACAAGAAAAAACCGAAAAAGGAGGAATGAAAATGGCCGGAAAGATTTTTTATCGGGAAAGACTGAAGATCGGCGTCAAGGAGAAAAAACCGCGTTTTAAACTGGTGGCGGTGGCCGGTGTGGATATCACTTTCTACGGCGATCACCTGCGGAAGAGGGAGCTCGAAGAAATCGCCGAAGCCGTAGGAGCGGAGCTGGTGCTGCTCAAAGTTCAAAAGAAGGATAAGGATGAAGAAGTCGAAGTCAAGGATTAAAGGAAGGATAAAAGAGCATGGCCCTGGTCAGAGAACGAGACGGTAAGCGGCTGCATGTCAAAAGCAGGCTGATGGGAGAAAGTCTGGTGGGAAAAACCTTTATGGACGGTCTCGCCGTGGCGCCGCAGAAGAGGCTTTTCCCCGATGTCAACGTGGTCAAGATCGGCGGACAGTCCATCTGCGACCGGGGAGCGCAGGCGCTGCCCGCGATCGTCAAAGAAATCGCCGCCTGCTCCAGAAAGCACAAAATTCTGCTCACGACCGGCGGCGGGACACGCAGCCGCCACATTTACGCCATCGGCCTGGAACTGGGCATGCCGACGGGCATCATCGCCAAATTCGGCAGTTCCATCTCCGAGCAGAACGCCCTCCTGGTCGCCATGCTGCTGACCCCCTGGGGGGGCATTAAAATCGGCCATGACGACGTCACCAAACTCTACACCTACTTTTCCCAGGGCTGCATTCCCGTCATGCACGGCATGCCGCCCTACGATTATTTCGCCCTGCCCGCGCCCAAACGGCGCATTCCCATTCACCGCACCGACGTCGGCACGCTGATCGCCGCCGATCTGATCGGCGCCCGGCGCTGCATTTTCGTCAAGGACGAACGCGGACTCTACACGGACGATCCCAAGAAAAACAGCCGGGCGGCTTTTATCCCTGAAATCAGCGTGAAGGAACTGCTGGCGCGCGACCTGGATGATCTGATCATTGAAAGGCCCTGCCTGGAAATTCTGCAAAACAGCGAGGTGATCCGGACGATTCAAATCATCAACGGTCTGGAAAAGGGAAATCTGACCAAAGCCCTGAGCGGAAAGCCCGTGGGAACCCTTATCCACCGGTCCTGAGCCACACGGCATTCAAATGAAGGAAAAGTCCATGACGGAAATAAAAAGAGCGTCGCGCAAAGAGCTGTTCGGATGGGCCATGTTTGATTTTGCCAACTCGTCCTATACAACCGTGATCATCACCGTGGTGTTTTGCATCATCTTTCCCCGGCTCATCGTCGGAGACGGACCGGAATTTCGGCTGGGCAATCTGCTGTGGAGCGCCTCCATCTCCATAAGCTATCTGATCGTGCTTTTGACCGCGCCGCTTCTGGGCGCGATCATGGATTACACGGGCTCCAAAAAGAAATTCCTGCTGGGCAGCTGCTGGCTTTGCGCGCTCGCCACCGCTTCGCTTTATTTTGTCGGACCGGGAGACATTCTGATAGGCATGCTGCTCATCATTGTTTCCAACATCGGCTTTTCCTACAGCGAAGCGTTTATTTCCAGCTTTCTTCCGGGCCTGGGCCCTTCCCGGGATCTGGGGAAGATTTCGGGCTACGCCTGGGGACTCGGTTACTTCGGCGGCCTGGCCTCCACAGCCATCGTCATCTTCGGGCTGGGAGCGGGCGTCTATACGCTGGAAAATTTTTCCAACCTCCGGCTGGTGGGGCCGGCCACGGGCCTGTTTTTTCTCATCGCCGCGATTCCGACGTTTCTCTGGGTGAGAGAACAGACATCGCCCAGGGCTTTGCCCGGGGGTGAAACTTACCTGAAGATCGGCTTGAAAAGATTGAAAAGAACTTTACGGGACATTCGGGACTACAAAGACCTGATCGTTCTGCTGTCCTCCTTCTTTTTCGCGTACGCGGGCCTTTCCATCGTGATCTCCTTTGCATTTATTTACGGGGACCAGGTGATCCGATGGTCCGGCAAGACACAGATCCTGATGTTTGTCATCACACAGTTCACAGCGGCCGGCGGCGCTCTTCTTTTCGGTATTCTTCAGGACACATGGGGGGCGAAGCGTACCTTCATCCTGACCCTCATCATCTGGGTGGCTGCCGTGAGCCTGATTTACGGGGTGGCTCCCGTGACCGCTTGGGTGAGCAGTCTGCTGGGAACGCCTCTCCGGGAAGAGCATATTTTTCTGATCATCGGATCGATTGCGGGGTTGGGCCTGGGATCGACGCAGTCCGCGTGCCGCGCCATGGTAGGGCTTTTCTCGCCGGACACCAAAGCCGGCGAGTTCTTCGGTCTGTGGAGCCTCACCAGCCGTCTGTCGGCCATTGCGGGGCTTATGGGATTGGGCCTGTTGCAGACGCTGTTCGGTCTTCACCAGGCGATTCTGGTCTGTTCCGCCTTTTTCCTGATTGCCGTCGTGATCGTCCTTTTCGTCAATGAAGAACGGGGCAAAACGGTCGCGCGCGAACACGCGGGTGAATAGACACCGCCCCGTTTCAACGCTTCAGGGCCCGATCGTCAGATTGACGAAACGCAAAGACGGCCGCAGCGCCGGTGTGCCTCCGCCTTCGGAGATGATTTGCAAAACGCGGGTGGAATCGGCAACAACGGCCCCGCCAAGATGGGTGACGGGCGTGCCGGAGAAAACGGCCGGCAGAAGCGGCGTGGAAGGCCCTATCACGGCCACGACGCGCGGAGAAGCCAGCGCCGCAAGGGTTTCCTCCAGAGTATGATTGAGAAGCGTCGTGGCCGTGATGATGGCCACATCGCAATCCTGAAGCGCCTGTTGTTTTTGATCCGGCGGCAGAAGATCCAGCCGTTCGGGATTTTTTTCAATGACGGTGAGGATGGCGCCGGTGGCGCGAATGCGTTCGACCAGCGGCGAAAAAAGACCGACCATGGCGACTTTTTCCCCGGGTTTCAGGCCGAAATACGTCGTTGCCTCGCGGTCCTCCGACGCATCGCAAGACGACGCAATCAAAGCGTTGGCGGCCGCCAGACCGACGGCGCGCTCGACAGCGTTTTTGCCCTCCGGAAGATAGGCAAGCAGGTCCGCCGCGGACGAACCGGCAAGTTTTCCGGCAGCCGGCAGGACCGTGCAGCCTCCGGAGGCGGCGTCCGGGAGTACGGCGGCAAGGCCCGTCCCGCCATGATCCAGCCTCACACCCACGTAGCTCAGGCCGATGCGCAGCTCGGCGATCCGCCGGTTTTTCGCATCCGGTTCAAGCCGCTCATACAAACGATTCAGAAGGGTTCCGGGTTGGAGGCTCATTTCTTTATCTCATGATTTGATCGCATCGACAGCCACAACATCCTTGTAGGGCGTTTCTCCCTGGCAGCTGCGGCATTTGTCTCCGTCGCGCGTCGGATAGGCCTCGCCGCAGACCGGACAGACAGCCACCGGACCCATTTTCCTGCGGCGGACCTTTTCCGGTTCAACCTGCACCTGCTGGATGCTCAGCAATTGATGCCCCGCCTCTTTGATTTGCGCCAGAAGGACATCCGGATTCTGCTCGCTCTTCTTCTTTTTCTTTAAATACCAGTCGTGGATTTCCGGCCAGGCTTTCAATTTTTCCATATCGAGATAGACTCGAACACCCCTGCCGCTGTATTTTTCATACAGCGTGACGGCAAATTTGCCGAAGGGAACGACGGAAAGCCAGCCGTTGCCGATCGTGCAGGGCGTCAGAATCTGGACGGCATCGGGAAGACAGACCGGCGTTTCGCAGACGGCGTCGAAAAAATCCCCCGCCGGCAGATGCTTCATCGCAAGATCCACGATAAAACCGCCGATGATCAGGCCGGGGGCCAGATTGCCGTGAAATGATTTGACCAGATGCAGATACTCTTCGTAGGAATAGGTACAGATGTTCATGATTATTTTTGCTCCTTGAACCCGCAGGAAACCGTCATGACGGTTTCCTGTGTAATGATCAGTAAACCAGCGACAGGCGCGGTTCGCGCGCTCCCCTGGCGGATATCCCCTCGCCCGGCTCCCGCGTAATGGTGCGCTGCATCCAGCCGCGGTCGATCTTTCCGTCCACAACCGGCAGAATCTCATCGGCCAGAAACAGGGCTTCATGGATGTCGTGCGTCACGTAAATAACGGGACAGGACAGCCTCCCCTTCAGGATTTTCAGCTCTTCCCGCAAGCCGCGGCGCGTAACCACATCCAGCGCGGAAAACGGCTCATCGAGCAGGAGCAGGCGCGGATGCCGGGCCAGCGCCTGGCAGATCGCGCAGCGCTGACGCTCGCCGCCGGAAACCATGTGCGGCTTGCGTTTTTTCAAATGGCTGATTTTGAAAAGCTCGAAGAGTTCATCGACCTCCTTTTTGCTTTCCGCGGCAAACGCCGCGTTGTCATACAAATTAAGATGCGGAAAAAGGCTGTAGTCCTGAAAGACATACCCCAGCCGTCGTTTCTGAGGCTTCAGATGAATATTCCTTGCGGAATCGAACCAGACCTCATCGCCGAATACCACACGTCCGGCATCCGGCATCGTCAACCCCGCCAGCATCCGGATGACCGTGGTCTTGCCGCCGCCGGACGGGCCGATCATCACCAGCATTTTCCCCGCCCGGCAGGCGAAAGAAATCTCCAGATCGAAATATTTCAGTCTCTTGCGGAATGAGGCGGAAAGGGTCATGCGCCGGCCCTCGCGTTGAGTCTGTTGATCAGCAATAAAAAGGCGTAGCTGATCGGAATGAAGCTGAGCGCGATCAGTCCGGCGGCCTCGTAGTTCATCATTTCGACGGCTTCATAAATGGCGATGGACGCCACTTTGGTTTCTCCGGGAATGCTGCCGCCGACCATCAACAGCACGCCGAAGGCGCCGATCGAGTGCAGAAAAACCAGCACCGCGGCGGCGGCAATGCCGGCAACCGAATTGGGAATAATCACGCGCAAAAAGGCGGCGCGCTTCGACAGGCCGAGGATGTAAGCATTTTCCAGCAGGCGGCGGTCGATCTTCTGGAAGGCCGCCTTCATCGGCTGGACGGCAAACGGAACGGAATAAACGACGGACGCAATAGTGATGCCGAGGAAAGTGAACAAAAGGGAGCCTCCGGTCGCGGCTTCCCAGACCCGTCCGGCCCAGCCCCGGGGTCCCATGACGATAATCAGATAAAATCCGATCACGGTCGGCGGCAGAGCCATCGGAAGATAAATCAGCGCCTCCACAAGCGATTTTCCGGGGAAGCGGGCGTAGGCCAGCAGATAAGCCACCGGCGCGGCCAGTACCATCAGAACAAGCGTCGTCACCAGGGCCAGTTTCAGCGTCACATAAAGCGCAAGATAATCCATATTTACCGGTAACCGTATTTCTTCTTCGTTTTGGCGGCGTCGGCGCCGAGCAGATAGGCCATCAACAGTTCGGCGCATTTTTGATTTTTGGATTTTTTCAAGATACACCCGGCCTGCACAATGTCCGGCGCTTCCGGAATGCTGAAGAAGCAGCCGTTTTTTCCCTGCGGGCTTGCCGCGGCGGAAAGCGCGCAAAAGCCGGCATCCACCGCCTGTGTGCTGGCGTACTGGAAGGCCTGCGCGATATCCTGGCCGTTGACCAGTTTGTCCTGCAGCGCATCCCACAGTCCGGTTTTTTGGAGGGCCGCCTTTGCCGCCGCGCCGTAAGGAGCGGTGACGGGATTGGCAATCGAGATCTTTTTAATCCTGTTGTTCTTCAGCGCTTCCTGCCAGGTTGGCGCTTTACAGAAATTGGGGTCGGCCGACCACAGAATGGCCTGTCCGCGCGCATAAATAAACGTCCCGTCCGTCCATCCCTCTTTTTGCAGAAGATCGGGACGCTGCTCGTCTGCGGACAGAAATACATCATAAGGCGCGCCGTTTTTGATCTGGCTGTAAAGGTTGCCCGTCGAAGAAAATGTCGCTTCCACCTTTACGCCGGTCTGCTCTTCAAAAGCCGCCGCGATCTCCTTAAAAGCGGAAATAAAGTTGGCCGCAACCGCGACGGAAAGTTTATCCTGGGCAAAAACATGAAACGGTGCGGCAAGGATGCTTAACATCATGACAACAAGAATGGTTTTTTTCATGGCAACCGCTTTCACTCTCTTTCAAGTATGTCTAAAATAACATAGATTTACACAAAAAACATCCCGCAATTTTGCTGCGGGATGTTTTTGGACGGCCGTTATCTAAGTTTATCGATCCTCACCGCGCAGGCCTTATACTCCGCCGTCTGCGTTACGGGATCATACACCGGGTTGGTCAGCCAGTTGGCGCAGGCTTCGCGGAAATGAAACGCCATCCAGACCAGGCCGGGAGGCACTTCCTTCGTCACGCGCGCCTTCACGACCACCTCGCCGCGGCGGGATTTCACGGAGATTTTTTCACCGTCGGAAATGCCTTTGGCCTCGGCATCGGCCGTGGAAATATCGGCCGTCTCCTCGCCCAACAGATCGTTGATGCCCGCGGACCGCCCGGTCTGTGTCCGGGTATGGTAATGATACAGGCGTCTTCCGGTGGAGAGGACAAACGGATATTCCTAATCGGGAACTTCCGCGGGCGGAATATAGTCGATGGCTTTCAGCATCCCCAAACCACGGGTGAATTTTCCGCCCTTGTGCAGCGTTGGGGTGCCCGGATGATCTTCGGTGGGACAGGGCCACTGCAGACCGTCATTTTCCAGACGCGCGTATTTGATTCCCGCCATGGAAGGCGCCAGCACGGATATTTCATTGTCCCAGATTTCCTGAGCGCTTGAGGATTGCCACTCGTGGCCGAAACGCTTCGCAAGCTCCTTGAAGATCCACCAGTTGGGTCTGGCATCCCCCGGAGGCACACTGGCCGCGCGCACGCGGTTGACGCGCCGTTCGGAACTGGCAAAGGTGCCGTCGTTTTCGCTCCAGGCGGCAGCCGGCAGAATAACATGCGCAAACCGGGTGGTTTCCGTCGGGAAGATATCCTGGCAGACCAGGAATTCCGCCGATTGCAGCTCACGCTCGACATGATGAATATCCGGTTCGGTATTGGCCAGGTTTTCACCGAAAACATAAAAGGCTTTGACTTTTCCGGTGGTCAGATTTTTCATCATCGTCGGCATCATCATGCCGGGTTTATCCGGAAGGGATTTGACGTTCCAGGCTTTGGCAAACTTGGCCCGGGCGTCCGCATTGGCCACCTGCTGATAGCCGGGGAAAACATTGGGCAGCGCGCCCATGTCGCAGGCGCCCTGAACGTTGTTCTGGCCGCGCTGCGGATTGACGCCGCCGCATTCAACGCCGACGTTGCCCAAAAGCATCTGGAGATTGGCGCAGGACATGACATTGTTCACGCCGCAGATGTGCTCGGTGATGCCCAGCGTGTACATCAGCATGGCCGGTTTGACGGACGCCATTTTGCGCGCCAGCTCGCGAATGGTGTCGGCGGGAATGCCGCTGATTTCGGCGGCCCGCTCGGGCGGATACTCCATCACTTTCTTTTTGAGCTCTTCAAATCCCTCCGTGCAGGAGTCCACATATTTCTTGTCGTACAGATTTTCCTCAATGAGCACGTTCATCACGCCGTTGATCAGGGCCACGTCGGAGCCGACCTTCAGGGGCACGTGCATCTCGGCAAAATCCACCATGTCCGTGCGCCGCGGATCGATCACGATCAGTTTGGCGCCGGCCAGCACAGCGTCTTTGACGAACGTCGAAGCGACCGGATGCGCTTCGGTAATGTTGGTGCCCACCAGAATGATCATTTTTGCCTTCGCGTAATCGGCGAAAGAATTGGTCATCGCGCCCGAACCGAATGAAGTCGCCAGACCGGCGACCGTGGGGGCGTGTCAGGTGCGCGCGCAGTGATCGATGTTGTTGGTGCCGATCACCGCGCGGAAGAATTTCTGCATCTGATAGGAATCTTCGTTGATGCTGCGGGCGCAGCTCACGCCGGCAATGGCGTCCGGCCCGTCTTTTTTGATAATTTCCTTGAATTTTTCAGCCACCAGGTCCAGCGCTTCATCCCAGGAGGCTTCCCGGAATTCACCGTTTGCCTCGCGGATCAGCGGCGTCTTGAGCCGTTCCTCCGAATAAATGAAATCGTAGGCGAACCGGCCTTTCACGCACAAACGGCCCATGTTCGGCTGAGCGTCTTCCACCGCCGTCACCTTCACGATTTTGCCGTCCTTGACGTGCAGCCACTGCTGGCAGCCCACACCGCAGTAGGGACAGGTCGTGCGGATTTTTTTGATTTCCCAGGGACGGCCCAGGCCCTTGGCTTTCTTCTCGGTCAGCGCCCCGACCGGACAGACTTCCACGCACTGCCCGCAGAAAACGCATTCGCTTTCATGATAGGGCAGGTCGCCGCCGGTGACGATCTTGCTTTCCTTGCCGCGGTACCCCTGAGAGATCGCCCGGTTGACCATCACCTCATTGCAGGCCTGAACGCAGCGGCCACAGAGGATGCAGCGGCTGAAATCGCGAACGATCAGAGGATTCCGGTCTTCCTTCGGATAAATATCGCTCGCGGCTTTTTCCTCAAACCGCAGATCGGTGATTTTGTAAAAATAGGCCAGATCCTGCAGGCGGCAGTTGCCGTTGGCCTCGCAGGTGAGACAGTTGTGCGTGCCGCTGGAAAGCAGCAGTTCCACATTGAGCTTTCTGGCCTGATGGACGAGTGCGGTTTCCGTAAAGACTTCCATCCCCGGCGTGACCGGCGTGGAGCAGGCCGCCATCAGCGAGCGTGCCCCCTTGACTTCCACCAGGCAGATGCGGCAGGCGCCGGTCGGCGTCGAGCCTTTCAGGTAACAGAGGGTTGGAATCTCAATGCCGCCGACTTTCGCCGCTTCGAGAATCATTTGCCCCGGCGTATAGGGCGTCTCCTTGCCGTTTAAAATAAAGGTGTCGCTCATTTTTCCATCTCCTGAAAATCACTTATGACATCAATGATATATGCCTTAAGTGACATATAAAGTGAGCTCTTCATACAAAACTATTTCCCTGATGTCAACTCGCAAAATGCACGTGGACGAAATCGAAGAAAAAACACAGCAATAATGATGATCTGCAATAAAAATAAACGGGAGAGGAAAAGAAGGGATCGAGCGTTCCCGGAAATGTCGTCCTTCCGGGAACGCTCTGTTGCAGCAATGGCCCGAAGGCCGCTGAGAATCAGGCTGCTTCCAGTTTTACCGCACAGACCTTGTATTCCGGAATCTTACCGGTGGGGTCCAGCGCCGGATTGGTCAGGAAATTCACGGGCGCTTCGGTGAAATGGAAGTTCATGAAGATCGATCCGGGCGCGCTCTTTTCTGTAATACGGGCTTTGACTTCCACCGTGCCGCGCCGGGACGTCACCCGGACCTTCTGTCCGTCGGCAATGCCCAGTTTCCCCGCGTCTTCCGGATGAATTTCCACCAGGCTTTCGGGGCAGCGTTCGACGGGGCCCCTGGCGCGCGTCGTCATCGTGCCGGTGTGGTAGTGATACAGGACACGCCCCGTTGAAAGCAGGAAGGGATACTCCTGGTCCGGCAGTTCATTGGGCGGGATATACTCCAGCGCCGTAAACAGTCCCAGCCCCCGCGAGAACTTGTCTTTGTGCAGGAATTTGGTCCCCGAATGACTGACGGTCGGGCAGGGCCACTGAAGGCCTTCCTTTTCCAGGCGGTCGTAGGTAATGCCCGCATAGCTGGGCGTCACCGTCCTGATTTCTTCAAAAATTTCCTGCGCGGACGCATACGTCATCGGATAGCCCATCCGGCTGGAAATTCCGCAGATGATTTCCCAGTCCGCCCTGGCCTCTCCGGGCGGCTCCAGCGCTTTGCGAACGCGCTGTACGCGCCGTTCCGTGTTGGTAAAGGTCCCTTCCTTTTCGGCAAAGGCACAGGCCGGCAGAACCACGTCCGCCATCTGCGCCGTCTCGGTCAGAAAAATATCCTGCACGATCATCAAATCCAGTTTCTGCAGCTCTTTTGCGACATGCTGCAGGTCCGGATCGGAAAGAAGGGGATTTTCCCCCATGACATAAAGTGCTTTGATTTTTCCGCTGCCGGCCGCCGCCATGATTTCCATCAGGGTCAGGCCGGGTTTGGGAGAAAGAGCCGCTTTCCAGGCCGCCTCAAATTTCTTGCGGACGTCCTCGCCGGCAACCGGCTGGTAGGCCGGATAAACGTTGGGCAGCGCGCCCATGTCGCAGGCGCCCTGAACGTTGTTCTGGCCGCGCAGCGGATTCACGCCGCCTCCTTCAATGCCCACGTTGCCGCACAGCATGGACAGATTGGCGGTGCTCTTCACGTTGTCCGTGCCGGTGATGTGCTGCGTGATGCCCATCGCGTAAATGATGGAAGCGCGGCCGGCCTGCGCGTACATGCGGGCCGCTTTTTTCAGATCTTCGGCCGGTACGCCGGAAATTTTTTCAACGGACTCAGGTGTGTATTTGGCAACCACCGCTTTGAGCGCCTCAAATCCTTCTGTGCGACCCGCGACATATTCCTTGTCGTAAAGACCTTCCGCGATGATCACGTTCATCAGGCCGTTGAAAACCGCGACATCCGTTCCCGGTTTTTGCCTGAGCCAGATGTCCGCGTATTTCACGAGGTCGATTTCCCGCGGATCGATGACAATCAGCTTCGTTCCATGCCGACGGACGGCCCGCTTGACCTTAGCGCCGATCACGGGATGGTTTTCCGTCGTATTGGTTCCCGTAGCCAGGATCAAATCCGTAGATTCCAATTCGTCGATCGAATTGGTCATGGCTCCGCTGCCGAATGTGGCGGCCAGACCGGCCACCGTCACGGAGTGTCAGAGCCTCGCGCAGTGATCAATGTTGTTGGTGCCGATGCCCCCCCTCAGGAATTTCTGGAACACGTAGTTTTCCTCGTTGGTGCAGCGCGCGGAAGAAAGCCCGGCAATGCTGTCCGGACCGTATTCCTTTTTAACCGCCGCCAGCCGCTCGGCGATGAATGCGTACGCCTCGTCCCAGGTGGCTTCTTTGAAAGCTTCGCCTTTCTGATGACGAATCAGCGGTTTGGAGATCCGGTCGGGATGGGAAATAAAGTCCATGCCGAAACGGCCCTTGACGCAGAGACTGCCTTCATTGGGCGGACCGTATTGGCGATTACCCATGACTTTGACGATTTTATTGTCCTTTGTGTAGAGGTCGATCTGGCAGCCGACGCCGCAGTAGGCGCAGGTGGTTCGGGTTTTCGAAAGTTCCCAGGGACGGCCCGCGAATTTCGCCTGCTTGAAGGTAATGGCGCCCGTGGGGCAGACCTGCGCGCATTCGCCGCAGAAAACGCAGGACGAATCAATGTAATCCGCATCAAAAGCCGGGCCGACTTTCGCGTAGGATCCGCGATTGGCGAAATCCAGCACCTCATTGACCTGAATTTCATTGCAGGCCCGGATGCAGCGCCCGCAGAGGATGCACTTGTTCAGGTCGCGGGTAATCATGGTGTTGGAGTTGTCCATCTCGTAGCCGTGATGCTCGATGGGGAAGCGGGGCTTGTCGATCTGCAGCCAGTACACCAGGTCCTGCAGTTCGCAGGCGCCGTTTTGTTCGCAGGTCAGGCAGTTGTGGTCGCCGGACGACCACAACAACTCAATAATCATTTTCTGCGCGGCGCGAATGGCCGGCGTGTTGGTGCGGATCACCATGCCGGGGGTAACGGGCGCGCAGCAGGAGGCGACATAGCTTCTCGCGTTCTCCACTTCCACGACACAAACCCGGCAGGCGCCCACATTGGTTGTTTTGGAATAATGACAAAGCGTGGGGATGTAAATCCCCTGACTTCTTGCCGCCTCCAGAATCGTTTGCCCCGGGTCCGCCGATACTTCCTGTCCGTCAATTGTCACTGTAATCTTCGTGTCCATGTATTCTTTCTCCAGTTTCAAAAAATCAATATTCGAATAAGCCTTCAGTTGATCATCATAACTGACCAACAGTTTTTATAAGCAACCTCCCCCTTTGTCAATTCTATCAATTATGACTTATATCAATAGTGGCACATATTGCAGATGCTTATGAAAGAAGATATGCTGCGCTTCAAAAAACAGATGCTTTTTGCCGGGAAAAACAATGAAAAAGTCATGGAAAATTGATGTATTCAAAGCCACGGATAGACTGAACCAGACATTTGCCGTTCATTTGGGGGAAACGCCGTGTCCAAAGAATTGATGAACACCAAAGAAGTCGCCCGATATCTCGACATTCATGAAAAACAGGTTTATCTGCTCATCAAGGCGGGGAAAATCCCCTGCACAAAGATCACCGGGAAATGGATTTTTCCCGTCAAACTCATCGATGAGTGGCTGCAAAACAGCATCGCTGAGGGAGTTCGAAAGGCCGGAAAAAGAATCCATTCCGTTGAAGGGTCCCTTCTGGCGTCGGGAAGCAACGACCCCGTGATGGACATCCTGCTGACGACCGTCAAAAAATATCATCCCGCCTTCACCATTTTTTCCGCCAATACCGGCAGCGTCAACGGCTTGAAGGCGCTCAATGCCGGGCTCACGGATATTGCTTTTTCCCACCTTTTTGACCCCCGGACCGGCGATTATAACATCCCTTTTTTAAAAGCGTATTGCCCGAATCATCACCCTGTGGTCATCAATTTGTTTTACCGTCGGATCGGGTTTCTGGTGGGGCGGACCGGGAGAAAAATCTTTAACGGATGGGAAAACCTGACGGACCGGCGGATTCGGTTCGTCAACCGGCAAAACGGATCAGGCATTCGAATGCTGCTGGATGAAGAGTTGGGAAAAAGGGGCATCGCCCCGGGAGAAATTACCGGCTATGATGCCGAAGTCTATACGCACCTGGAAGTCGGGCTTTCCATCGTTTCGGACGAGGCCGACGTCGGAATCGCATCGGCCGCGGCGGCAAAAATATTTGACCTCAGATTCCTGCCCCTTACGAGCGAACGCTTTGACATGATTCTGGATCAAAAGACATTCTTTGAGCCGGCTGTCCAGGCGTTTATCGAAACCCTTCAGTCGGACGCCTTCCGGAAACGCGTCGAAAAAATCGGCAATTACGATTTCAGGGATTCCGGCCGGATCCTGCATTCGGCCTGACCGGACGGATGTCCGGCAAAGGCTTTCCGACCGGGATTATCCGAGGACGTTCCAGGCGCAGGCCACCATCGGTTCGTAGCCTTTGTCCTGCATGATCATGTCCAGATGAACCAGGCTGACGGCGGAAACATCCATGTCGCGGGCCAGCAGGCGCCCCGCCCGGTAAAGCGTCACGAGATATTTTTTGCACCGGTCGCAGACAAAAGCGGATTCCTGCGTTTTGCCTTCGACATAAAAATACTCCATCTCCTTCGAGGATTCCTTTTCGCAGTACGGACAAACCACGCGCGTGAAGCGCCAGTCCTGCCCGCAGGAACTGCAATGCAGAAAGCGTTTGCCGCCTTCCTCCTCAATGAGCGCGATCGACGGAAACTCGCCGCAAACCGGACAATATCCTTTCTCCCAGTCAAACGGGCCCAGCGCCTGGGCTGCCTCCCTGCCCCGCCGCTCCAGCAGCACGCGAGCCGTCAGGCTCCACAGAAAGGAAGCATTGGAGGGGGAAAGGGCAAGGTCGTTTGCCCGTGGCGGGGTCGCCCCGTCTCCCCCGGCCGGGAGCGCCTCAAGGGAATCCTTCAGACGAAGCTTGCCCCCGGAAATCAGAGCGGACAGACGATCCATTTCTTCCGTCAGTTTGGGCATGCCTTCCCTGACGGCTTCGGCCAGAGACAAAGCGATCTTCTCCAGCGGATCCTCCGGTGAAAAAAGGGGAATCTGACGGAGAATGGGAACGCCCGCGCGCAGCCGGTCCCGGTCAATCGCCGAATAATCCAGCGCCGGCAGTGTGAGGCTTTCCGCAAGCTGTCTTTGCCGGGTCATCACCGGCCGAAAAGCTTTCAGCAATTCAGCGGAGTGCGGATTTTGCTCCATGGCCCGGTCGAAAATTTGATCCATCCCGGATGTTTCCGTATTGTCCGACATTGTAAACACCTTCCTTTTGCAGAGGTTGTGATATCCTTCAGTGGATTGGCGATCGCGACCGTTCCCGGCGGCCGGCAAGATCATGGCCTTCAGCAGAAAGCGGCGCACACGAATCATCCATGTGCGCCGCTTTTATAATGAATCGAACGAAAAAGCTACCGTTTATGCCGAATGTCCGTGGGCGTCGGATTTCTTCTCCTCGCCGTAAACCACCAATTTGCCTTCATGCTCCATCTCTTTGACCCACTTCGGATGCAGCATGGTCAATACTTTCTTGTCCATCCAGCCGGTAACCATCGCATCCACCGACCCGGGGTTGCCAATCGTGCCGAGGTACAGGTGAATGAAGAAGAACGCGAAGATCGCCACAAATCCCAACGCATGCAGCGGGTACATCCACCGCACCAGCTCCACCGGCAGGGCCGTCGGAAACCACATGATCAAACCGGTCAAAATCATCAAAATTCCGCCGCCCGCAACGACCAGAAAAAACGCCTTCTGACCGGGATTGTATTTCCCCGTCTCCGGAACTTTATCCACATGCCACAGGTAACCGCCTGCAGCCATGCACCAGTCCAGGTCTTCCGGAAGCACAAACACGCCCGCTTCCTTCCACCACATCCGGATGACGAGAATCAGCGATACGGCAAACACCAAACCGGTAAAGTTGTGAACGAGTTTCAAACTCTTCAACCCGCCAAATAATAACCCAATAAAATTAAAGGTCTGGAACATCATCCCCAGTCCCGTTACACACAACAGCAAACAGGAAAGAGCCAGCATCCAGTGCAAAATTCTTTCATAGCTGTCGGTCACCTGTACGTATCCTTTTTTCATGGCTATTTCCCTCCTTCCGTGTTCCCGCCGTCCTGCCCGTTGACATCCTCATGCGGCGTCTTCGGCCCATGAATCATGTAATGCAGGAAAACTCCTCCCAATACGCCGCCCGCCGCCAGCAGGCTCAGGGGCTTTAACCAACCCTTCCAGAGGATGACGGACAACGGCACGCTCGGATCTTTATGGAGTTCGGCGTAAACGGCCGGTTTTTCCTTGAGCACGTACATGAAGTGCGTGCCCTTGACGTATTTGTCGCCGTAAGTTGTGGCATCACCGCCCAACTGCTCTACTCGTTTTGCGGCGGTTTTCAGCATCTTCTCCTTCGGCCCCCAGGACAGGGCGCCGGTCGGACAGGCCTTGACGCAGGCCGGATCCATGCCGTTGGTGATGCGGCTTTCGCACATGTCGCATTTGTAAACCTTGTCCGTTGCCGCATCCCAGCGCG
>ENA-UPTA01001575-UPTA01001575.1-activated-sludge-metagenome-genome-assembly--contig:-NODE-1575-length-25245-cov-33.563994_pt1 | contig 25245 bp, 23 predicted proteins | sample MGYA00238184_ERZ773361 | MGnify/ENA primary metagenome ERZ773361 (study PRJEB29100, sample SAMN05720205) | activated sludge metagenome | isolation source: anaerobic digester from wastewater... | reverse complement strand
TGGTTATGAGATGATTGCAGGGTCCATTCATAAGAAAGGGTTTCCGCATATCCCTGACGTCTCATGGAAAACATTTGTTTTTGTTTATCGAGTAGTTCCGGAGGAGCCAAATGATGTAGGGACATTCCCATCAGGTTCATTCCTCCTGCCAGCTCCAGAGCCGCAGGATTGGCATACGTGATGATTCCTTCGAAATCCACGGTGATGATGGCATCGTGAGCGTTTACAGCCACTTGCTGATATTTTTTTTCTTGTTCCTTCAATTCCAGCAGGGCTTGTTGCCCCTTCAGGTTTTCTTCCTCAAGCAAGCGAATTTTCTGTTCCAGTTCTTCGTAGGTGGGTTTTCGTGTCATCGTTTGTTCCATGATGTCTTATTATCCCTGTTTGTTGAGAAGCTCAGCCTGATGATGAGCGGCCAGAGCGTCGATTACGGAGCCGATGTTGCCGTTGATGAAATTTTCCAGATCGTAACGGGTCAGATTGATGCGGTGATCGGTGATTCGTCCCTGCGGAAAATTATAGGTTCGGATTCTTTCCGACCGGTCGCCCGAGCCGACCTGGCTTTTTCTGTCCTGAGCCTGTTGGGCATTCTGTTTTTGTACCATAGCATCCAGCAGCCTTGCGCGCAATACTTTCATGGCTTTGACTTTATTTTTCAGTTGCGATTTTTCGTCCTGACAGGTTACCACCAGGCCGGTCGGCAGATGGGTGATGCGGACAGCGGAGTCGGTGGTGTTGACGCTTTGACCGCCATGACCGGTTGAACGGTACACATCGATACGCAAGTCGTTGGGATCAATGGTCACATCCACATCCTCGGCCTCCGGCATGATGGCTACGGTGACCGCCGAGGTATGGATTCTTCCCTGAGCTTCCGTTACAGGAACGCGCTGAACGCGATGCGTACCGCTTTCGTATTTCAGACGGCTGTATGCGCCGTGGCCATCAATCTGGGCGATGATTTCCTTGAAGCCGCCGACGCCGCCCGCGGGCGATGAACTGACGACTTCTACTCGCCAGCCCTGTGATTCGGCATAGCGAGCGTACATACGGAATAAATCACCGACAAACAGACCGGCTTCATCGCCGCCTGTGCCAGCACGAATTTCCAGAAAAACATTTTTTTCGTCGTTGGGATCTTTGGGCAGAAGGAGAATTGTGATTTTTGATTCCAGTTCGGCCAGTTCCTGTTGGAGACGCGGCATTTCTTCCTTGGCCATCGCCCGGATTTCTTCATCAGTTTCCTGAAGAAGATCACGGGTATCGGCAATGTGCGCCTGAAGCTTTTCATCTTGGCGGATCAGCTCCACGAGTTGTGTTAAATCCGAGTGTTCCTTGGCATACTTCTGATACACGCCCTGCCGGGAAACGACTTCGGGATCACTTAACAACCCCTCAAGTTCCCGGTAGCGCAGTTCGATATCGCGAAGCTTGTTGCGTATTATCTCCATAGCTCGTGCCGGTTTTGTTTTTTTCCTGTTGCGCTGGTTTGGGAGAATTTTAAAAAAGCGCTTATGGCTGCATTCCGAAAGAATGAAGCCATAAGCGCAAATGTCTGAAAGACATTGATCTGTGTATCATGAGGACGACATCCAAAGGAAATATCTGCTTGTGAGTTCAAGTTTATGCTTTTTTGACGGTTTTCTTTGCCGCCGGGGTTGCTTCCTGCTGGCTTGCGTATTTCTTCTTGAACTTTTCCACGCGTCCGGCTGTGTCGATGATTTTCTGTTTTCCGGTCATGAACGGATGGCAGTTGGAACAAATTTCAATCTTTATGTCTTTTTTCGTGGACTTGGTTTCAATCACATTGCCGCAAACGCATGTGATGGTGGTTTCCTTGTAGTCCGGGTGAATGCCTTCTTTCATTTTTCTTCTTCTTCCTCCTGGATCTTGTTTCCTGAATGATTCCTAGTCGGATATTCAGATTTTATGTCGACAATACAGCAACGTCGCAAATTTATTTCATAGGCTACATAAAAATTCAAGATAATTATGAGCGTTTTTCAGAATAAATGTGTTCTTCAGCGGCCAGCTGAAAAGTTACAGCTCGGAAAATGTATATAAATCATATAAAATCAAATACTTGCTTACGTTGGGATTTAAGGAATTGGTTTTGATCTGGTCGGAAGGGGCGATCTGCAGCATCGGCCTTCAACGGAGTATTGCCGAATGGCGAAAAAAATGTGTGCAGGCTTTCAGCATTCGTCAGCTTGTGGATGCGCCTTTTAGCCGGTATCCGGCTCTTTGGATTCCGCGGCTTCCTTCATCCGGTCAAGAAGCTTGCCGACGTTTTGCTTAATGGAGAGAAATTCTTCAAGCGTAAGCCCGCTGCGGCAGAACAGTTCCAGAGGGACGCGGATGGCGTCTCTTTTCATGGCTTTTCCCGTTTCGGTGAGCGAAACCATGACCTTACGTTCGTCTGTGGATAATCTTTTTCTTGAGATGAGTCCCTGCGCCTCCAGTCGCTTGAGCAGAGGCGTCAGGGTTCCTGAATCCAGATATAAAAGTGTGCCGATGTCTCCGACATTTAGGCTTTCGTTTTCCCACAGCACCAGCATGACCAGATACTGGGGATACGTAAGATTGAGCTTGGCTAAAAACGGGCCATAGAGCCTGGTCAGGACGCGCGAAGCGGCGTAAAGCACGAAGCACAATTGATTGTCTAGTTTCAGATACTCATCTTCATTCATGTTTGCGCACGGTTACGGAATATATCGGTCAATTTCTCCCATCAGGGTTTCTGTCTGATTTTCCAGAAGAGCGAATCCCGTATCCTTTCTGTAAACGATGTTGCCCGTTTTGTCTATCAGGATATATACCCGTTTCGAAACCGGTAAAAGGGCATGATCTGTCTTGTAAAGTTTCGTCACGATCCCCTTTTCATCAGACAGGAGAGTGAGCGCTGTCAACTGATGTTTGGCGATAAACGCACGGTGGGACTCGATTGAGTCTTTGCTGATACCGATCACTTTGATTTTCTTATGTTCGAACTGCGCAATGTTTCGTTGAAACTCAACGAATTCGGGAGTTCAATTCTTGCTGTCGTCTTTGGGATAAAAGGCAAGGACGGCCCCTCGATAGTTCTTCAGAATCTCGCTGAGCTTCACTTCGCGGTCGTTTTGATCCGGCAATGTGAAATCAATGGCTTTTGTTCCCTGTAAACCTTGGGATTTTTGCACATCCGTCGAGGCGCACCCGGATAAGAACGCCAACAGAAACGCCAGGAAAATCGCTTTTCTTGTAATCATTTTAACCTCCAGATTTTATATGTTATTTTATTATTGTTCCTCTGTATCAGCAACACCAAACGGGGAAAACCATCCTACCCAAAGCGGGAGGATTTGCATATATCTCCATAACGATTCTGTTTTTCTTTGTTGTTTCCCTCCATGACCTCACCTCCATCTATAATTGTTTTATCATATTATATTTTACACAATATAATATGATAAAATTATAATCAAGGATTTTTTTTAAAGGAGAGGGAAGAATGAAATAAAAAAGATTTGCACTGGTGAGCAGGGACAACAAAGGCGGAACCGTTAAGACCCCGCCCTTGTTCTTTTTGTTCTCTTTCAGTGTGACCGGAAAAAAAGCCGACTACCAGACTTCAGGAAATGCCATGTTCGTATACAAATCTTCCAGCTTTTTCTTATGAGCCCGTTCCATTGCCGCCAGATCGAGAAATACTTTTTTCTGCGCCTTGTCTGCGCTTACTTTTGCGAGCTGGGTGTACATCTGCATGGCGTCCAGTTCATTTTTAATGGCGATCAGAAGGCCCTCGACCGGTTTCAAATCGGGTGTCAGAGCCGGAGCAGGCAGTTCATCCGTGACTTTGTAATCTGCGGTTTCCGAAAATTGAAATTTTTCTGCCCCTTTTGCCAGGTAGCCCTTCAAGGTGATTTTATGCTGGGCTTCTTCCTCGGCCAGTTCATTGAAAAGTTTCTTGAGACTTGCATCTTTGGCTTTTTTAGCAACGCGGCTGTAAAATTTATTGGCTTCAACTTCTGCTTTGATGGCGCTGGAAATAATTTTTTTAAATTCGCTCTGGGTCATGGTTTCACTCTCCTTCATAATTTTTATAGACATTTCATTTTTGATCTGCTGATACCCCGATGGTTGCATTTTTTAGCATAGCTGATTTTCATTGTCAAATAACTCGCAACAGATCATCACAAAAAACCGTTCATCAGGATCTCGCGTGCTTTCTGAAATGTTGATGGATCCAGTCAGCCCTCGCAACTTTTGAACATCATCAATGCCTCATTTCTACTGGTGATCATTTTACCCTTTCTCTGTGCAGAACTTTTTCGCCAGTTCTTCCAGTTCATTCCAACGATTGTAGGCCGTTTCGAGATTTGCATCCAGCGCTTCAAGCTTTGTATTGAGATCCAGCACAAGGGCGGGCTTGTTGGTTTTGTACAAATCTGCGGAATTGAGTAATTCCATGAGCTCCGCTTTTTCTTTTTCCATCTTCTCGATTTGCAGGGGCAGCTCTTCGAGCTCGCGTGCTTCCTTGAAAGACAGTTTGCTCTTTTCTTTCGGCTGCTTTTCCTTTTTCGTCTTTACTTCTTTGGACGAGGTTTTGGACACCTCGGTAACATGAGCATGCTGCCTGAGCCAGTCATCATAGCCTCCCACATATTCCTGAAGACGTCCTTCCCCTTCCAGAACAATGGTGGAGGTTGCGACATTGTTGAGAAACGTCCGATCGTGGCTGACCAGCAGAATTGTGCCTTTGTATTCCAGAAGACGGTCTTCCAGAAGTTCTAGGGTTTCCGCGTCAAGATCGTTAGTGGGCTCATCCAGCACCAGCACGTTGGAAGGCAGACAAAAGAGTTTGGCGAGCAGCAGGCGGTTTCTCTCGCCACCGGAAAGAGACCCAACGGGCGCAGGAATCTGAGCGGGAGGAAATAGGAAGTCCTGCAAATAGCCGACGACATGGCGGGGAGCGCCGTTGATGAAAATGGTGTCGTTGCCGTCGGCGATATTGTCCCGGATGGATTTGCTATCATCAAACTGTGCCCGCAGTTGATCGAAATAGGCAATCGCAATCCCTGATCCCAGCCGGATTTTTCCTCCCAAAACCGGCAGTTCGCCCAGTAATACTTTGAGCAGTGTGGTTTTTCCGGATCCGTTTGGGCCCATGACACCGACCCGATCGCCGCGCATAATGCGCGTGGAAAAAGATTCGATAATTTTCCTTTTGCCCCAAGCAAAACTGATCTTTTGGGCTTCGACCACCAGTTTTCCGCTTTGTTGGGCTTCCGAGACGGCAAGCCGGATAGATCCTTCCCGTTCCCGTCTCTCGGCCCGCTCCTCGCGCAGCGCCAGAAGCGCACGCACGCGACCTTCGTTTCGCGTGCGCCTGGCCTTGATCCCCTGTCGCACCCAGATTTCTTCCCTGGCCAGTTTTTTGTCAAAGGTCTGCCACTGCTTTTCTTCCGCTTCCTGCATGGCCTGACGTCTTTCCAGGTAGGTTGCGTAATTGCAGGAAAAGGATAAAAGCTTGCCGCGGTCGATCTCCACAATGCGGGTGGCGATTTTTTGCAGAAATGTCCGATCGTGCGTGACAAAGAGGATCGTTTTGTCAAAGTTTTGCAAAAGCTCTTCCAGCCAGATAATGGAGGCGATATCCAGATGGTTGGTGGGCTCATCCAAGAGCAGAATATCCGGATCAGCCGCCAGCGCTCGTGCCAAAAGCGCCCGGCGTTTGAGTCCCGCTGATAAAAACCGGAAGTCGGCATTTTCCTCCAGACCGACGCGCGAAATGACGCCTTTAATCTTTTGGTGAATCTTCCAGGCGCCTGCGGCTTCCAACCGATACTGGATCTGTTCGATTTTGGCAATGAGATCCGGTTCATCGCTATGGGTCATTTGCGAAGTTAGATTATGGTAAGCGTGCAGTAAATCCAGATGGATTTGATTGCCGGAAGCGACCACATCGTAAACGGTGCCTGGTAAATCCCCGATGTCCTGCGGCATCAGGGCAATCCGGATGTTTTTATCGCGAATGAATTCGCCGCTGTCGGGCGGAATGTCGCCGTGCAGCAGTTTCATCAGGGTGGATTTGCCCGAACCGTTGCGTCCTAAAAGCCCGATTCGCTCACCGGCCTCAATCTGGAGCGCTGCGCCGTCCAGCAGGAGCGGCCCTCCGAAACTCACGGATACATGATGGATCCAAACCAGCGCCATGAAATCTGTCCTGTTCCTTTTTCATTCGGGCGATAGGGAATATCAACCCTGGACTCCCATGGATTCCCTTTTCCGATCCGGAGTATGCGGTTTTTCATGAAGCCTTTGAACCAAATCGGCATAGGTCTGATAAAATCCTGCCTCAGGCATTTTGGTTTTTGTCACGGCATTGGTGAAGGTATAATAATCCAGATCAAAAAGCACAATGTCTTTTTTTCTTTGCTCATAGAGTTTGGTGCCGGGCATCGGCGTTAAAATGGACAACACGGGAATCTGAATCTTCTGACGTAAAATGAAACTTTCCAGTTGCCGGAAATCCTTTTCCACGTACTCGGGGGATACGATGAAATCCCCCACGATCACGATGCCCAGTTCATGCAGAATTTCAATAGCCCGGAAAACGACATCCTCTTGATATTGTTTGTTATATGCTTGCAAACGCTCATTTTGAATGTCCTCGAAACCGACAACGACGGCATAAAGCCCCGCCTCTTTCCAACTTTTCAAAAGCTCCGGATGCCGGACAATGGTGTCTGCGCGAACATCGGCAAAAAAACTCTTTTTCAGATCGGCTTTCAAAATTTTCCGGCAAAGTGTTAGTGACTGCCTCGGTTGACCGAAGGTATTGGCATCCACCATCCGGAGAAAAGGAATATCCCCCAGAAGAGAAATATCCCGAAGAACGGCATCCGCTCCATACGTCAGATATTTTCCGCCGGTCACTTTCGGAATCGTGCAAAAAGAGCAGGAATGCGTACAACCGTAAGCCGTAATCACAAATCCCATCGACAGACCCAACTGCTCAAGATAATAGTGCTTTCTGTACTTTGCCACCAGGTCGTAACGAGGCGCGACCTCCTCCCCAACGTCCTGTCGGCCGAATCGTCTCGGTGTAAATGACAGACGTTTTCCGGGAGTGGTCCGGGCAATTCCGGAAATCCCGTCTGGATTCTCCTTGCCAGACAGACCATCCACCAATTGTAAAAAGCTCTTTTTCCCCAGTCCCACAACAATGTAATCAAACTCGGGACGGTTGAAATCTTGCGGCTGGCAGGAAGCATGATTGCCACCCACCACAATGGCAGCGCGGCTTTTCTTCCTGATTTCCGCCGCACAGCGAATTACAGCGCCAACTTCACAGGTCAAGGCAGTAAAGCCGACAAGGTCCGGAGCAAATTCATCAAAGGTTTTCCAGAAAGAATCTTCCGTTTCGCATTTTCCATCAAAAATCAGAACCTCGTGTTCGGTCAAAGGCCCCGCCAGAACTTCAAGATTGAAAGGCTCTCCCTTGAAAATCCGTCGCAAGGATGTAATTCCGTATTCTTCCTCCGGTATACTCCGGCCGCAGTTGGGGGGATTAACAAGCAGAATTTTCATTTTTTATCCGTCCGGTAAATTGGTCATTCATAAGCCGTATTCATCCTTTTATCATAAATGAGAGGCAAAAACATTGGGATTCAACCGCTCCAAAAATGAAATTGCTCCAAATCAAATACTGCTGGACGCCCGTCCAAACCTGCACTATAAGCAGAGGAAAATTTTGAGGTCAAGCCATGAAAATATTCGTTATCGTGGGTATGCCCGCGGCAGGAAAAAATATTGCCCGAACTTACGCGGAATCCAAAGAAATGGTTTATTTTGCAACGGGTGATATCGTGAGGGCAGAAGTTAAAAAACGTGGTGTGGAAGCCGATCCCGCCGGAACTGCCGCCATCTCTGATGAGTTGCGCGGCAAAGACGGCATGGGCGTCACCCGACTCGCTCTGGAAGCGGTTCTTCAATCCGGCAAGAATATCGGTTTTCTGGAAGGCATGAGATCCTGGCCGGAAATTGAACTGATTCAAGCCAAAGCAAAATGCATTGTGGTTGCATTTCTGGCACCTAAAAAAATTCGCTTTGACCGCATTTGCGCCCGCGGAAGAGCCGATGATTCTCCTCAGGCGTTCGAAGGACGTGATCAGCGTGAAATTGCTTACGGAACAGCCCTTCCCATTGCACTGGCCGATGCCTATGTCTTAAATACCGGCACAATGGCCGACGCCCTCAAGCAGTTTGACGTCATTATCCAAAAAGAGATGCATCAGTGACAGAGGTCAGGTGAGTGAACCCTGTCCCCACTCAAAAGCCAACATGTCTGGAGCAATGATGGAGTCAGCAAAAACCAGTTCTTCGACAATTTCAGAACTGGTTTTTGCATTTCTTTCTCACTTAAGCTCCCTACTGGAATACCCCAGAACATTTCTGGCTACAATCAGATGCTGAATCTGACCTGTTCCTTCAAAAATATCTGTAATTTTGATATCGCGCATCCATTTCTCAACCAGATGATCGCATGAGAAACCAAGTGGCCCCAAAAGCTCGCAGCATTTCTGCACAATCAGCGTTCCGCACCGCCCCGCTTTTGCCTTAGCCATGGATGCCTCCAAGTTATTGAATTCCTTGTTGTCCATCATCCACGCCGCCCGCCAGGTTAAAAGGCGCATCGCTTCCAGTTGCGCTTCCATGAGACAAAATTCTTTTTCCAATGCGTTTAAATTGTTGGGATTTTGCTCATAATCCGGAATAATTCCGTTTTCTTCCATTTTCTCGCGGGTAAAATCCAAAGCCGCCCGGGCAACCCCCAGCGCCATCGCGGCAACCATGGGACGCGTATTGTCAAAGGTCTTCATCACCCCCTTGAATCCTTCGGTACTTTGCTTGACCTCGGCGCTTCCCAGAAGATTGTCTTTGGGAATGCGGCAGTCATCCAGCACATACGTTCCCGTATCCGAAGCGCGAATACCAAGCTTATGCTCCAGTTTTTCCAGCTTGAATCCGGGACGTCCTTTTTCCACAATGAAGGACTTAATACCTGCCTTGCCGGCGCTTTTATCCACTGTGGCCCAGATCACCGCAACATCGGCGCGCTCCGCGCAGGTGACAAAGATTTTTTCCCCGTTGAGCACCCACTCGTCGCCATCCAAGACCGCCCTGGCTGTGATGGAACCGGAATCCGAACCGGAACCCGGTTCGGTAATCGCCATCGAAGCCCATTTATCGCCGAATCGTTCCATCTGTTCGTCGGTTGCAACTGCGGCAATGGCCGCGTTTCCCAAGCCTGCATTAGGGATGGACAAAAGCAAACCGACGTCTCCCCAGCACATTTCTTCAACGGAAATGATCGTGGAGAGATTTGTTCCCAGTTTTTGAGGATCCGGCGTTTCTGTTTTTGTTTCATCCTCCGTTTTTTTCTTTTTTGGGCGGCTCATGAGTTTAATCGAACGGAAGATATCCAACTCCTTGGGGTAAGCGTGCTCGTTTTCATCATAGTGCCGGGAGATGGGACGAAGCATGCTTTGAGCCATGCCGTGGACTCCGTTTTTGACATCCTTCATCTTCTGCGTTGTTTCAAGATTAATCATCTTTTTTCCTCCTATACCGTGGCCATGCCTTCAAGAATGGAAATGCCCCTGCCGTTTCGATAGTATCGCTCGACGGGGTTTTCTCTGATGTAACCATGTCCGCCCAGAATCTGCACACCATAATCGGTAATTTTCATTGTCATTTCACCGGTATACAATTTTGCCAGATAAGCTTCGCGCTTGGCGTCTCTGCCTGCCTCCAAAGCGGAGGCCGCCTTCCAGGTCATCAGTCTCATGGCATCCACCTCATAGGCCATTTCGGCAAGCATGAACGCGATAGACTGACGATAGGCAATCGGCTCGCCAAACTGCACCCGCTCTTTTGCATAGTCCCGAGCATACTCAAACGACGCACGAGAAACCCCCGTGCCCAGAGCGGACATGGCAATCCTTGTTTTCTGCAGAAATTTTGCATAGTCACATCCATCTTCTCCTCCAACGCGGTCATCGACGGACACCTCGCAGTTTTCCAGGATCACCGGATAGGTTTCTAAAGCATATAATCCGAGATTTTTCTCGCGCTCGCCGATTTTCAAACCCTGCTGATCATTCGCGACAATAAACAGCGCTGTTTTTCCTTCCGCATTTGCCGCCACCAGCAGATGGTCTGCGTCTTTTGCCATCGGCACAAAGCATTTCCTGCCGTTCAGAATGTATTTTCCATTCTCTTTGACGGCCCGGGTTTCCGGAAATGTTGCGTCGAACCGGAAGCGAGGTTCGTTGATGGCCACGGTACAGGCTTTATAAGCGGAAGAGCAGTAAGGAGGCAGGTATTTCTTTTTTTGTTCCTCCGTGCCCATCTCCAGAACCGTATAAATAAAAGCAGCGGGAAGACAGGCGGCCAAAGCCAGCGCCATATCGCCAGCGGCAAGTTCTTCCAGAACAATCGTGTTCAGAATCGGAGAATATTCCATGCCGTATCCGCCATAGGCTTCCGGAACGCTGGAAACCACCGTTCCCAATTCCCATACTTGATTTAATAATTCCAATGGAATGGCTCTTTGTTCGTCCATTTCATGAGCAGGATTCCCCACAACTCTGCCCTTCATCAGTCTTGCCAGAGTCTCCTTCATGCTGCTTTGTTCTTCAGACATCCTGAAACTGAATGCTCGTTCATCCATCATGATTTTCTCCTCACCTACATCAGCGTTTGCAGTCTCATTAAAAACCCCAAGTCTCCGGAAAATTTCAATCTTCCGTTCATAAAAAGCGTTTGCCCGGAAACTTCCCTGTTTTGCAGAGCAATCCAATCCTTCAGTTCCAGACAGATATCCACGCAGGGTTTTGATTCTCCGTTAAAAACCATGGCCATGGGGATGTCTTTACCATCTTGTGTCAGGGATAAATTCAGGGCGCCCTTGGTATCCATCAGGTTTTTCAGCTTTACAGGATCGGATATTTCCACCGGATCGATAAAGCGGTCAAACAATCCTTGATATTTTCCGTTTAAGGCATCCAGAAATACCTGATCAGACAGAGCCAGCGCAAGCAGAGGTTTCTCCGCATCACCCTTGATCACTTCCACACTCTTTCCGTCCTTGATCTTCAGGCAATAAGCGGAATCACTGACCTTGAACTGAAGATGGATCTCTTTGCCGACGAGCGATGAAACATTCGCGCCGGAGACAGCCTCGTTGAATTGTGCGGGAACACAGTTAACAAAAAAATCCTCTACGCTTGCGCCGCTTTGAACAGTAAACTTCGCCATCCTTCCCTTACCTCCAAGTGAATTTTGTTACATAATAGTTTGTTGATTGTTTTACCGGTTGGTAAATACATGAAACAAACCATTCTGTCAAATCTTTTTCGGCATACTGAATATTTATTTTTTTATTGCGCACATAATTGATATTATATTGAGATAAAAACATATTATGCAAAAACAATTTCAAGGAGGGCGAAGATCCTCATAGAATTCAAATCCTGTTTCTTCGGAATAATGTTCTTTACCATTCGGTATAATTATGCTATGTCTGCATGTATGAGCAAGCTGGAAACAAAAATAACATCCTCCCGCGCCGTATCGAAAAAGCAGCCTACGCGAAAACCGGCTAAGAGTCGCCATACGGAAAATGAGGGAAGCGCGCGCGACAAAATCCTGCAAGCGGCACGGAATGTGTTTACCGTTTATTCCTTCAAGGAGGCAGGCACCCGCATGATCGCTCAAAAGGCAGGCGTGGAACATCCCCTGATCCATTATTATTTCGGATCCAAGGAAAACCTTTTTTACCAAATGGCCGAGATGATTTATAACGAGACCCTTCCCGTGCAGAAATCCTGGTATGACGGCCTGGAAGGAATGCCGCTTCAGCAAGGATTTTCCCTTTACATTGACCGGATGCTGGAATACTACATGGCCAAACCCGATGCTTTGCGCATAGCGGCCCTGAATATGGTGAACATCGGAAATATTGAAGAAATACCGGGCTACCGCTTCATCATTTTGAGTATGGCTGCCATGCGGCGCGTCATGGAAGAGAAACTGAACTTGCGCGGGTCTGTCCGGGAAATTGAGATGTTTATCTATTGTTTTTACAGTCTGATGATCTCGCTTATCGGCGCCAGATCATGTCAGGCACAGATTTTGAGTATGAATCCCCTGGAGGAAGCCTACCGTCTTTGGGTAAAAGACGCGGCGATGACGCTATTTTTCCCCTGGTTCAAAAAGATTCTGCTGCAACAGTAATGAAGATGGTCTGGTATCTGAAAAGAACTTCTCAAATCGAATTTTTCTTCAGTCCTCAAAGCAGCATCAAGACCGAAAGCTCTGCGTCACCATCATTTTGGTTCGCTCGATCACTTTTTCATAATACAAGGCATTGCGTTGGACGTAATAATAAATGTCGGTATGGGAAAATTTTTCGCCACCTTCCTTAATAAATTCATTGAAAGAAACCGCCGAACGGAAACGTCGAACAAAAAGCTCTCCCCAATGATTTTTGTAAACCACGCCGAAGTCATCCGCATCGTTATTTTGACTGCGCCCTTCAAAATTCACCACCAAAAGCATTTTGGTAAATTTTTCCGGTTCTGTAAAATAGTTAAAATCAATATCTGAAACATCATGAACACCGAAAATGTCCCGAATCCTGCCGGCCAGGCTGTTGATTTCCTGTAAAGTGATGGAGGTCGGATTGGGCGTCATTTTCAAAAGTCCGGTCTGATACAGGCCGTTCCAAACCAGGCTGGCGATACAATAAACAATATCCGGATGCGCAATCATAGAAGGTGATTCCGGCATGGATACGGTCCATTCCTTTTGCCTGGCTACGGCAAAGGTAGCGGGAACAATTTGCAGTGCTCGTCCCGGACTTGGAAATACCTTGATTTTACAAGGCTTTTGTTCAAAACAGACCGATAGTTTCCGTCCGATCACATTCATATCCCGCTTGCTGATGCTGCTTTTTGAACCCTGTTCCATCGCAGAAACTCTCTGGTAAATGTTTGCCAAGAGTTCAAATATGGCCTGCCCGAAGCGAATTTGTTCCTGAAGCGGCCATTCGCCGAAGGTATTGAGGTGATCAATTTCCGGACGGGGAATCGGATAACGGCGGAAAATATCCTTGGCAATGATTTCTTTCATGCTCATTTTCCGTTGCAGTTTGAATTCGTAGCGCAAATAAAAGCATTGCTTGATGAAAGCGAAAGTTTCGCCGCCCGCTGCCTGATGGTGCCCCAAAATGGCTTGCATGGTAAAGGTACTGGGATCGATAAACTGTGGATCCTGCTCACGATTCAGAATGGCACTGCGAAACTGATGGCATAAAAGCTCGTGTTTTGGCGAGGTCAGCAGCATCTCTAAAAGAAGCATTTTGATAATGGATTTCAGGGGATGGGTCAGGGCCTTGTTGAACAGCCACAGCGCCGCGCCGAAATATTCCTCGCGCTCCACGGAGTCCAGCGCTCCAAGATCCAAACAATCCGAATCATGAAAATCACCTCGGACATACCGCTTTAAAAATTCGGCGTAATCAACATCCTTGTTTCGATCGTAACATAACCACCAAAGAGGGATCTTACCGGCAATCAGGATCATGGTGCGGTAAAACTCTTCTTTCAGTGTGTTTTTCTGGGTGCTGCCGGCGCTTTCCCGATCCACTGCGCCAAAATTGGATGCCCGAACGTCGGTCAGGTCACAGATGAAAAAATATGCGGGAATTTTTACATGAATATCCAACCAATCCTTAATCAGATTGATTTTCTGAATCAGTTGCTCCAGCCGGTTTTCTGATAATTCTCTCTTGTCAATGCAGATCCAGATGTCGCAATCCGATCCGGATGTCTGACTGATTGTGCCGATGCTGCCGATGGTATAAAGACCATGAATGGTCGGCGCCGACGGTGTTGTCGTCTCCAGTGACAAAGGCCTTTTGATTTTCAGGAGATTGCGGAAAACGCTTTCCCTTTTCAGAATTTTTCCATCCCGGGCAAGGCCGAAAACCGAAAAAGGGACTTCAAGGTCTTCAACATATCCGGGAACTTCCGGATCGTTGAGATTGAGCATCCAAGGCAGCATATAAAGAAGAATTTCACTGTCCTGCGGTGCCAGATCCGACAAAATCTGTTTCCGAAAATTATTGTAGGCTAAATAAGCATTTTTATTTTGCTCAAAGATATGAATATCCATACAGGTCCGATAATACGGCATGGCAGAAATGTCAACTCCGGAAGTTGCCAGTCATGTCAAAGTCCATAATTCAGGAATTGGCATGGAAAGAAGATTTCTAAATGTTTCAAACATTAAGGATTATGGCTGAAAAATTCAAGAAACAGTCCAGCAATGGCGGGAATTCGGGGGACATTGCCCTTAATCTCCTTTGCCTTCTTTTTGGGGTGCGTCTTTTGCCTTTGTAACGTACGGCCGGTGAACTTTTCAATCTTTTGAAAAAAATATTCTCCGACAGGCCGTCCGTTTCGTGTGGCTTGTTTCATGGTTTCCAGAATTGCACAGAACTGCAGAGGGGGATGTTTGCCAGTGGAAATTGCTTGCATTTTGACCCATTCATTGCGTAAGGAGACCAATCATCGGAAAATACGGCCGGATACCTAACAGACGGATGCTATCGGAAACATGGCTTTGAACAATAAACAGAAAACAAGAGTGGACTTACTGCAACCGGGAGTTTTTATCGAGCTCAGCGGAAAATGGTTCAGTCATCCGTTTGTCTTTAACAAATTCAAGGTTAAGAACTGGCATCAGATTGAAATTCTTGAAAAAATGGGAATGAAAGAGCTGTACTGGGTTCCTGAAAAAAGCGACTGCTGGCCCAAAGACGAACAGGAAGCCAAACCCCTCCCCGAAGTTGTCACTGTAAAAAAAGATGAGGATCCCTATGTCGCGCTGATGTGGCGTGTCAAGCGCGAACAAATGCAACACCTGAAACAAATTCATGAAAACCTTACCCAGTGCACACGCAACTATGAACGGGTGGTTAAAAATGTTCCCCAACTCATGAAAAAGATGATGACGGGATCTAAAGAAGGTGTATCGAGCGCCAAGGAAACCGTGGGAGAAATGGTGGAAACCTTTTTGGGTGATTCCGACGCCATTGTTCATCTCATCAACATCAAGGAAAAGGATGAGGGGATCTATCATCACTCGCTGAATGTTGCCGTTCTCTCCATCATGCTGGGAAATCGGTGCAAAATGACTCCTGCCGAAATGCACGATCTGGGGGTAGGGGCGCTTTTTCATGATATCGGCAAAAATCAGATCGAAAAGAAAATTCTGAAAAAAAAGCCACCCCTAACCCGGCCGGAACAGGCGATTATGGAGCTTCACCCGCAGTATGGTTTGGATATTCTGAGCAAAAGCGGCATCCGGGAAGGAAGAACTCTGCGCGCCGTGAAAGAACATCACGAAACATGGAACGGCTCCGGGTATCCGCTTGGTCTTAAAGGAGAACAGATCGACAAGTTTGCCCGGATCATCCGCATCGCCGACTATTACGACAACCTCTGCAACAACCCCGAAACAAGCCAGCGCATGACGCCGTACGAAGCACTGTCACACATGTATACCAATTTAAAAAACAAAATCGATATCGAACTGTTTTCCATCTTTATCCGCAGCATGGGAATTTATCCTCCCGGAACGGTTGTGCAGCTTTCCAACGGCGAGATCGGAATCGTGATCACGATCAATCCCAACAATGCCCTCAAACCCTCTTTATTGATCTACGATCCGACAATTCCGCGGGAGGAAGCCCTGATTTGTGAAATGGAAGAACATGAAGATATTGCTATTGAAAAAAGCATTCACAGCGAAGAGCTGCCGGAAAACGTGCGGCGCTATTTGAACGCCACGACTCATGTAACCTATTTCATGGAAAAGGGACCCGCCGGCAAGTGAAACGGCCACATCGTTTCAGCATCAGCCATCACCCGGGGTGTCCTTCACGGAGGAGACAAAATGAAAAAGAACGCCGCAAAAAAGCCTGATCCCGTTAAAGATTCCGATTTTATAAAGAAATCTTTTTCTTACCATATGGAACATTCTCTGGCCAAAGACGAATTTTCCGCCACAACGTATGACCGCTACAAATGCCTGGCGCTGCTTACCCGCGACCGCCTGGCCGAACAATGGATCAAAACGCAGCAGGCCTATTACCGTGAAGACGCCAAGCGGATATATTACCTGTCTTTAGAATTCCTGATGGGCAGGGCGCTGGGAAATAGCCTGATGAACACCGGCCTATACGAAAAGGCGGATCGCGCCCTTGCCGAACTGGGGCATCAATTGGAAGAATTGCGTGAAACGGAATGGGACGCCGGCCTGGGCAACGGCGGCCTGGGAAGACTGGCTGCCTGTTTTCTGGATTCCATGGCCACTTTGCGCCTGCCCGCCTATGGATATGGAATTCGCTATGAATACGGCATCTTTTTTCAGCAAATCGTGCAGGGTTTTCAGGCGGAAACGCCCGACAACTGGCTCCGCTACGGAAATCCCTGGGAATTCGAGCGGCCGGAGTACCTCTATCCCGTAAAGTTTTACGGTGCGGTCAACCAGTACTGCGACGAACAGGGACGTTTCCGCTGCGATTGGGTTAATACAGAAAATGTCATGGCCATGGCCTACGACACGCCCATACCCGGCTACCAAAACGAAACCGTCAATACGCTGCGCCTGTGGTCCGCCAAGTCAACCCGTGATTTCAATCTCAACTATTTCAACCACGGCGATTACCCGATGGCTGTCTCGGAAAAAGACAGCTCGGAAATCATCTCCAAGGTACTTTATCCCAACGACAACAAGTTTGCCGGAAAGGAACTGCGGCTCAAGCAGGAATACTTCTTTGTTTCCGCAACGCTGCAGGACATTGTCCGTCGCTACCGGAAAACACAAGAGACCTTTGATCTGTTTCCCGAAAAAGTAGCCATCCAGCTCAACGACACCCACCCGGCCATTGCCATCCCGGAACTGATGCGGCTGTTTATCGACCAGGAAGGTCTGGAATGGGAAACGGCCTGGAAAATAACCGTTCAGACCTTCGGCTACACCAATCACACCGTCTTGCCCGAAGCGCTGGAAAAATGGCCTGTTTCTCTTCTGGAGCGCGTTTTGCCCAGACATCTGCAGATTATCTACGAAATCAACCGGCGTTTTCTGCTGGAAGCCGGCAAATTCCGCCCCGACGACCCTGCGCGTTTGGGCCGCATGTCGGTCATTGAGGAAGGACCAGAAAAGCAGGCGCGCATGGCCAATCTTGCCATCATCGGCAGCCATTCGGTCAACGGCGTGGCGGCGCTTCATACTCAAATCCTGAAAGCCAATGTTTTCCGGGACTTCTACGAGATGTGGCCTGAAAAATTCAACAATAAAACCAATGGCATCACTCAGCGGCGCTGGCTTAGACTCTGCAATCCGCAACTGGCGGCTCTCATTTCCTCCCGAATTGGCGAGGGCTGGATCACCGACCTGGACCAACTTAAAAAACTTGCTCCTCTGGCGGAAGATGCAAATTTCCGCCAGGCGTGGCGCGAAGTGAAAAGAGAAAACAAGCGATTTCTGGCTGATTATATATGGAATCGAAATAATATTAAGGTATTACCAGATTCCCTGTTCGATTGTCACGTCAAGCGGATGCATGAATACAAGCGCCAAATCCTGAATGTCCTGCATGTCATCACGCTCTACAATCGGATTATCTCGGGCCGCATGGATGGGATCGTTCCCCGCACCGTCATCTTCGGCGGGAAATCGGCGCCCGGCTATTTTATTGCCAAACTCGTTATCAAACTGATCAACTCCGTGGCGGACGTGATTAACTCCGATCCCCGGGTGGGGGATCTGCTTAAGGTTGTTTTTATCCGCAACTATTGTGTGTCCAATGCGGAAAAAATCATTCCCGCAGCAGACCTGTCCGAACAGATCTCCACAGCCGGAATGGAGGCATCCGGAACAGGGAACATGAAGTTTGCGCTCAATGGTGCCTTGACAATCGGAACTCTGGACGGCGCCAATGTGGAGATTAAAGAAGAAGTGGGTGAAGATAATATCTTCATTTTTGGCCTTTCCGCCGATCAGGTCGCCCGCAAGCAAGGCGAAGGATACGATCCCCGGCATTTCTATTCCACAAACGAAGAACTCCGCCGCACGTTAGACATGGTTGCCGGAGGATATTTTTCGAAAGGCCAGTTCGACCTGTTTCGTCCCATCGTGGAAGCGCTTTTGTCCTGGAATGACCCCTACATGCGTCTGGCAGATTACGAATCCTATATTGCCTGTCAGGAAAGGGTCAACGCCGTCTTTAGCGATTCGGAAGCCTGGACGCGCATGGCAATCCTCAATGTGGCCGGCATGGGGAAATTTTCCACCGACCGGACCATTAGAGAATATGCCAATGATATCTGGGGCATAAATCCTGTTGAAGTTGACTGAGGGAAATATTCTGCAAGAGGATGGCGCTATGGATGGAAAATCGCTGGATATCACCAGGGATAAATTAAGCAAACGACAAGAAATTAATAATGTTCAAACTCCAGTTTGCCGATTACGTCGGTGAACTTCGCGTCAAATATAAGCTCAAAAGAAATTTTATCAAATTGCTGGACAAAATGGCGCAGAAAGACGGCATAGAAATGACTTGAACGGCAACCCAAATTTCCTTGACACACTGTTCCAGTGCTCCTATACTCGGAAACAAAAATGAAGTTCGTTTCCATTGATCGAGAACAATGGAATCATCCAAGAAAGGAGAAAATCCAGATGCGGCAAAAATCATTTTTTACAGGAATGCTGGTTTGGGCCATGGGAAGCCTGATTCTGACGGGTTCGGCATTTGCTCAAATATCCTGCAAAGATGTCCAATACGGGAATCCGAATTATAGCGACAAAATGGACGAACTTGCCAAACTGGCGAAGTTGCCCGATGATTACTGGAATCGTTATCACGAATCCGTAATCAGTAGTTTATGTCGCGGCGACGTTGCAGAGGTTGACGGCCTGATCGATCAGGGTTCTGTCAAGGTCAAAGAAGTGCAGTCTATCGCCAAAGTGCTTGGCAAAATTTACAAACCCAAGCAAAGGACGGAAACCGGAAAGCGCTTTGGATCCGCAAAGGAAAAATTCCTGCAAATGGGCGCCTGTAGCGCCTGTGCGGATAACATCGCGGATTATTATGCAAATCATCCCAATTCTCCCTGTGGGAAACTGGCAAAAAAAGCGCTGGAGGGCCATTCCGACGCAATAAAAAAACTGGTGGCGTTTCCGGATTATTGCCGGGCAAAGTAATCAACCCCCCAAAGGAGGTACTATGATGATCGATCATCGGAGAAAAGTCCTGACGGCCACTTTGTTAATCATCATGGTATTGACAAGTGTTTCCTATGTATTCGCAGGGATGAAGATTTTTTTGAAAAATGGTCAAGTGGTGCACGCGCCGGTCAACCAGGAAGACTTTATGGGGCTTTCATTTGACGACAGTTTGCAACCTGGCAACCTGGCAACCGGAGCGCGTCTGCCGGTTACTGAAAACTTGGCGATGTGGCTTGACGCAAGCGATGTCACCGGACTGTTTCAAAATGAGGATGGATCGATATCGTCAGTCTCGGTCAATGATCCTGTTGCTTTATGGAAAGATAAAAGCGGAAATGGCCATCATTTCAAACAAGCCAACAGAGCTACCCAACCAAGATACGCCCAGTCCGGTATTGGTGGTAAACCATCGATCATGTTCAATACTTCGCAATCAATGATGTCCTCCGCTAATTTCCGGGCGCCGGTCACCGTCTTTTATGTTGCCCGGCAAATGGGCGGTGCAAATGGACGTGTTTTGTCGGCAGTTACCAATAACTGGCTTCTGGGCTACTGGCGAGGAGCGAAAAATCAGGCTTTTTATCAAGGCTGGGTGAGTCCTCAAGGAACACCGGCAACCGATGATGCACCCCACCAGTTTACCGCGTTGATCAGGGGCCAGGGGCAAAACTCGGAAATCTGGGCGAATGGAAAATTAGTTGCATCCAATCAAAACGGTATGGAAGGACCACATCAACTGGCGGTAAATATGTCCATTCAATCAGGAGCTTATTCAGCAGAACCATCCAATTGTCAGGTTGCGGAAATCCTGGTTTATCAGGAAGCTCTTTCTGTAAACGCAAGACAAGCTGTCGAGGCTTATTTACACTCCAAATGGGGAATCAAACGCTGAAATGGGCGCAGACGGGGCTGCGGGCGTCCCGCCCGCAAAATGAAACCTCCCCCTGCTTTTCGTAATGGTTTTGTCACACATATGGAGTCATAACTGACCAACAAGCCAATACGCCAGACTGGAGTTCCACCAGCCGGTGATTTTTCCTTTGCCTGTGAAATAATGTATTGCACGCTATTGCATTAGATGAATTGAATTAGGGTGAAAATATGTTCGGTATACGTTTTATTAAGGTTGAACCTACGGATTTCGTTCTTCAGTTCAAGCGAGGAAAGATCGTGTGCGAAGGCGCGGGTCTTTCTTTTTTCTGTTTTGCGCCGACCACATCCCTTGTTCGTATTCCCATCGGCAGTGTTGACGTGCCTTTCATTTTCGAGGAGGTCACTGCTGATTTTCAAACCGTGACCGTGCAAGGGCAGCTTACTTACAGAATTGCGGAGCCGAAGAAACTTTCACAGTTCATGAACTTTACCTTGGCGCCCAACGCAAAGGACTACGCTTCTGATGATCCAAAGAAGCTTCCTCAGAGGCTTATCAATCACGCGCAGGTTCTGACGCGGGCATCCATGAAGTCGCTTCGGCTGCGAGAAGCGCTGGGACAATCCGATGAACTTGTGGCAATTCTTCGGCAAGGACTCCAGACGGCTGAAGCAATTGCGTCTCTAGGAATTGAAATCCTTGGGCTTTCCATTTTGGCGATCAAACCGACTCCCGAGACTTCACGCGCACTTGAGGCCGAGGCTCGGGAAAAAATTCTTCGCGAGGCGGATGAAGCTGTCTATTCTCGGCGCAATGCCGCCGTGGAACAAGAGCGGGGCATCAAGGAAAACGAGCTGAATACGGAGATCGCCGTTGAGAACAAGAAACGGCAGATTAAAGAGGCTCAGATGGATGCCGAGAAATCCGTGCAGCAGAAGAAGCGAGAAATCAGAGAGGCGGAGATGGCGGCCAAAATTTCGATAGAGGAGAAGAACAAGGAATTTGTCGCACTGTCTACGGCCAATGCCTGCAAAGAGGCAGACGCAAAGGCATATGCCATTGCTGCCGTGATGAAAGCCCTATCCGGAGCTGATCCGAAAACGCTTCAAGCTCTGACCTGTGTCGGCATGGAGCCAGGACAACTTGTTGCTCTTGCTTTCAAGGAGCTCGCTGAAAGTGCGGACAAAATCGGGCAACTGAATGTGTCACCTGAACTGCTGCGCGAACTGCTCCACCGAGACAGTGTCAAGTGATGGAAAGACGGACGGAGAATAAGATTGTCGTAGTTGTCAGGCGGACGCGCCTAGACGATTTAATCGCCCGATTTAACACAGAGGAGCAGGCACGCTTTTACGTCGAGCACTCGGGAGCGGACTTCTCCGACTACCAAACCGAGGATCAGGTTTATAAAAAGGCTGTTCGGGATGCCGAGGATCTCCTTTCCCATCATGGTCGAGTGCAAGTTGTGGACCGTGCTTTTGTCCCAAACTTTATCTTTGGGCCCATGGATACCGTAGTTACGATTGGCCAGGATGGTCTGGTGGCAAATGTTCTCAAGTATCTCGATGGTCAACTGCTCATTGGTGTCAACCCGGATGCCAAGAGATGGGAGGGAGTGCTGTTGCCATTCACACTGGCAGACTTGGACCTTGTCGTGCCGGAGGTGTTTGCGAGGAAACGGCCGGTAGTTGAAGTGACGATGGCGGAAGCAAGACTGAACAATGGCCAGAGTCTGACGGCAGTAAACGACTTGTTTGTCGGTCCGCGCACTCATTCGTCCGCTCGCTACTCGATCCGCATTGGCGAGAAGGGAGAAGTCCATTCATCAAGCGGGATCATCGTATCAACAGGGCTCGGATCAACCGGATGGTTGAGAAGTATCCTGGCCGGAGCAATGGGAGTTGCTTCGTCCTTCTCGGGGCAATCCCTGAAGATCAACGAGAGCAATGCCATGCAATGGGACGCTGACTACCTCTATTTTTCAGTGCGTGAACCCTGGCCAAGTAAGACGACCGGGGCAACGATCACTTTCGGCAAAATTACCCAATGGCAGCCGCTAATTCTTGAATCGCATATGCCGGAAAATGGCGTCATTTTCAGCGATGGAATAGAATCGGATTTTTTGGAGTTCCATTCAGGCACAGAGGCAACCATTGCTATTGCCGGAAAGAAAGGCCATCTTGTGACTTGAAGAAAGGAGATTTTTTACAATGGATATTCCACGGATTTTTAATATTACGGAGAGTGCTCATCGCATCCACAACCCCATCACCCCGGAAAAACTTGCCACTCTCGGCGCGGCACTCCGCATGAAATCGGGAGCCCGAGTGCTCGACCTCGGCAGCGGTTCGGGGGAGATGCTTTGCACCTGGGCACGCGATCACGGCATCATCGGCACTGGCATCGACATGAGCCAGTTGTTTACCGAGCAGGCAAAACTTCGTGCGGAAGAACTTGGTGTTGCCGATCAAGTCCAGTTCTTTCATGGCGATGCTGCCGGTTATGTCTCTGACGAGAAGGTCGATGTGGCGTCCTGTGTCGGGGCTACTTGGATCGGCGGGGGTGTCGTCGGTACGATCGAGCTTCTATCGCGGAGCCTGCGTGCCGGGGGAATCCTTCTCATTGGCGAGCCCTTCTGGCGGCAGTTACCGCCGACGGAGGATGTCGCCAAGGGGTGTCTTGTGGGCTCCATCTCCGACTTTTTCCTGCTTCCGGAACTTCTCGCGTCTTTTGGCCGCCTTGGCTACGATGTCGTTGAAATGGTTCTGGCTGACCAGGACGGCTGGGACAGATACGAGGCGACCAAATGGCTTACCATGCGCCGATGGCTTGAAACCAATCCCGACGATGAGTTCGTAAAAGAGGTTCGAGCCCAACTGACTTCGGAACCCGAGCGCTATGCCGCTTATACGCGTGAATATCTGGGCTGGGGAGTGTTCGCCTTGATGCCAAGGTGATGAGGAAGGGCTTGTCGGGCGATTCAGAAATTTGGGTGGATCATGAACGGATTGTCAAAAAAGATTTGTTGTCCTTTCCGGATAAAAATAAAATTCTTGAGGCAATCAAAGACAAAGGATTTTAGGAGGTTATACGAAATCGAAGTCATATACCGGCATGTCACTCCTGCGGATACGGTGATAGGAGTGGGGGTTTGGACCAGGAAGAAATAAAGGAGTGTATGGATGTTTGTAAAAGCGGTTTTTCCCGGAAAGTATATTCAGGGCGAAGGAGTGCTGGATCAATTGGTGAATTGTGTCCGATGGTTCGGCAAAAAAGGACTTCTTCTGGCGTCGAATTCGGCAAAAAATAAAATTCTTGTGCCATATGCCGATGATTTGAAGGCGGAAGGAATGGTTGTTGATGCTTTTTCGGGTGAATGCTGCGAAAAGGAATTGGATCGTCTGATGCGCGTGATCCGCCGGGAAAGTGCGGATGTGATCGTCGGTATGGGAGGCGGTAAGGCGGTTGACACGGCAAAAATCGCCGCCGACCGGGCAGGCATTCCAGTCATCATCGTTCCCACAATCGCCTCCACTGACGCGCCTTGCAGTGGCTGTGCCGTTTTGTATTCGGAAAAAGGGGTTTTTGAAAGAGTGTATTATCAGAAGACCAATCCACAAGTGGTTTTGGTGGATTCAAAAGTGATTGCCGATGCCCCCGTGCGTTTTTTGGTTTCCGGAATGGGAGATGCTCTGGCTACCTGGTTTGAAGCGCGGTCCTGCGAGCGCACAAAGTCGCCAAATGCATGCGGCGGATGGAGTACGCTCACGGGGGTGAATCTGGCCAGACTCTGTTACAATACGATTCTGGATCATGGTTACGCTGCGAAAATCGCCGTTGAAAAGCGCATCGTCACTCCGGCCCTGGAGCATATTCTTGAGGCCAATATCCTGCTTTCCGGTATAGGCTTTGAAAGCGGAGGTCTCGCGGCCGCCCATTCCATCCACAACGGATTGACAGCGCTTCCGGAAACCCACGCATTTTATCACGGTGAAAAAGTTGCTTTTGGTGTTTTCGCTGGCCTGGTTCTTGCGGACGCCTTGCCTTCGGAGATGGAGGTTGTTTATTCTTTTTGTGAGAAGATCGGTCTTCCGACAACACTTGCCGATATCGGTCTTCCGGGAATCAGTCGTGAGAACTTGATGAAAGTGGCGGAAAAGGCTTGTGCGCCGGAGGAATGCATCCATCACGAGGCAGGCTTGGTTACGCCGGAAAAAGTACTAAGCGCAATGCTGGCTGCGGATGCGGTCGGTCAGGCCAGAAAAGGAAAAAAATGACGGGACAACCGGATGGCTGATTTTGTGCAGGCAGCATGAAATTTGCCGGGATAAAAAACACAAGAAGGGTTTTTCGAAGATTTTTCAGCGATTTTTCCTCAGTTCATCCCGGAGGGCCAGACCGATTTTTTCCATCACATAGGGTTTGCAGATGTAAGCGCCCGCGCCCAGTTTTTGAGCCTTTTTTACACGGTCCGTTTCAGAAAAGCCGCTGACCAAAACGGCTTTCTGCTTCGGGTTTTTTTCAAGAATTCTTCTGTAGGTTTCCATGCCGTCTATACCCGGTGTCATGATCATGTCCAAAACCAGAATATCCACGGGATGGCTTTGCAGGTATTCAATGGCCTCCTCTCCGCTGGAAACGGTGGAGACGACGTATCCAAGTTTTTTCAGCAATCCCGAAGCAACATCTCTTTGCTCGGCAATGTCGTCAACGACTAAAACCGATTCTCCGCAAGCCAGGTATTGTTCCACGGATGCCTTTTTCCGCCTGGCGACTCTTTCTTCCCTAGAGACAGGGAAGTACACCGTAAACGAGGTTCCTCTGTTCACTTCCGTCTGCATGTCGATGTATCCGTGATGATCTTTTACGGTTCCCCAGACAATCGGCAATCCCAAACCTGTGCCGCTTCTGCCCATGGTTTTTCTTGTGTAAAAGGGCTCGAAGATCTTTTCGCGATGTTCTTCGGATATTCCCGTTCCTGTGTCGGAAACCGTCAGTACGGCGTAATCCCCTTCCCGAAT
>ENA-UPTA01001574-UPTA01001574.1-activated-sludge-metagenome-genome-assembly--contig:-NODE-1574-length-25251-cov-5.765320_pt1 | contig 25251 bp, 27 predicted proteins | sample MGYA00238184_ERZ773361 | MGnify/ENA primary metagenome ERZ773361 (study PRJEB29100, sample SAMN05720205) | activated sludge metagenome | isolation source: anaerobic digester from wastewater... | reverse complement strand
TCGTTCTCGAACGAAGCGCTGCGCGCCAACTTCGACGCCTTCGTCGATGCGGTGGTCAAGTCCAAGCCGTCGGGCGCCAAGGGCAAGTACGTCCGCAAGGTCGGCCTGTCCTCGTCGATGGGCCCGGGCCTGAAGATCGACGTCGCGCAGGTGCACGGCGGCTGATCCGACAGGACGGTACAAGGAAAAATGGGCCGGGAGGGGAAACCTTCCCGGCTCTTTCCGTATGTGCCAGCATCGCGGTCGATGAACCGAATCGTCCTGCTTGCACCCGCCCTGCTGCTTGCCGCCTGTTCGCAGGAGGCCTCGCAGCCGTCCGAGCCTGCCATCGAGGCAAGTTCCGTCCCCCCAGCGGCGGCCGGAACCGCGACAGCCCCTGCCGTTCCCGCGTTTGTTTCCCGCTACACCAGGCTTGATGACTGCAAGACGGTGCGCACCAGGGACGATGAGGACTGGGCCGTGCTGCGTTGCCAGGGGCAGGGCGGGATCGGACTGACGCTCAACTACGCCGACGCGCGGGATGATCTGGAGCTGGTCCGCCCAGGCAAGCCGCCGATCCAGATCGGGCTGCCCAATCTGGCCGGGGGCGGGTTCAACAAGCTGGGCGACACGATCGAATGGCGCGGCACCGGCGATGGCGCGGCCTTTGCGCCGCTCGCGCTGATCGTGCGCAACAACGCGATCGAAAATGCCGAGACGCCTGAACGCTCAACCTCGTTCCTCGCGGTGATCGATCTCGCGCAGGGTTGCGCCTTGGCGCACGTGCGGCCCGGCGAGGGGCAGAACGAGCGGGCGCGCAAGATCGCGGATACGCCGGGGCAACCCTGCCTGCGCCCGGGCACGGTGCAGGAGTAGCTGCTAGCTGCCAAGGTTGGCGCGGGTGTAGCACTCCACCACCAGCGCCAGCGGCTGTCCGTCCGGCAGACGCAGCAGCGCGCGGTGGGACAGGATCGTGCCTGCGGGGCAGGGGGCGGCGCGGCCACGGTGGCTGTCCAGCCGCTCGCGCTTGAAGTTCAGCGCGGCTACGGTCTTGCCGAACGGGATATCGGTGGTGCGCAGCACATCGTTCATCGCCGGGGGCAGCCGAGCTGGCACGTACCAGTTGTGCGCATCGGAAAGGACCTTGCCGCCGCAGGACAGGCGGACATGGCGATAGCCCGGGTCCGAACCCGCTGGCAGGTCGAGCAGGCGCCGCAGGTCCGCTGGCGGGGCGATTCCGTCAGGCACCAGGACCGCGCTGATCCGGGCCGGGCGGGCAATGCCCTGCTGCTGGCACCAGTCGGTCAGGGCGGCGGTTGCGCTATCCTGCGCGGCAAGGGTGCGTTCGAACTGGGTGAGTTGCTGCGGCGCCGTGCAGGAGGCGAGGATGGATCCTGCCGCGATGCCTGCGAAAACTCTGGTAATCACCAGACAACCTCCGTTCGTGTCGAGCGCAGTCGAGACACATCAGCGCCAACGTGTCTCGACTGCGCTCGACACGAACGGAGCTGAGGTTCTGTTTATCAGACGCCGCCCGGAACGGCTTCGCGGCCAAGGGCGCGCAGGCCCGTGGCAAGTGCCTCTACCGCGGCATCGATCACCGCCGCTTCGGTCGAGCGGACGACGAAATTCGCCCCGACGCGGCCTTCGCGGAAGAAGGGGTAGGAGCCGATCGCGCAGCCTTCGTGCACGCGCTCGGTCTCGCGCAGCAGGTCGGCGATCTCGCTTTCCTGCACCCAGCTGCCGATCGTGGCGCTGAGCAGCGGCGCGCCGCCTTCCAGCTGACCGGTCAGGGCATCGAGCATGCCCGCCGTGATCGAGGGGACGCCGGCCATCAGGAACACGTTGCCGATCCGGATGCCGGGCGCGCCCGACATGCGGTTGGGGATCAGGTCGGCCCCGGCCGGCACGCGCGCCATGCGCAGCCGGGCTTCGTTCAGCCCGCCGCGAGTGGCGTAGTAGCTTTCCAGGATCGCGCGGGCATCAGGGTGCACTTCCACGCCCACGCCCAGCGCCTCGGCCACCGCGTCGACCGTGATGTCGTCGTGCGTCGGGCCGATCCCGCCGGTGGTGAACAGGTAATCGTTGCGCGCGCGCAGCGTGTTCACCGCCTCGACGATCGCCTCGGTCCGGTCACCCACCACGCGGACCTCGACCAGCCGGATGCCCTGGACGCCCAGCCAGGACGCCACCTGGGCGATGTTCTTGTCCTGCGTGCGGCCAGAGAGGATCTCGTCCCCGATCACCAGCAGGGCGGCGGTCCAGATGCGGTTGTTGTCAGCCATGGGTCTCGCTTAGCGGCAGGGGGCGCGGCGGGGAAGGGGGAGGTTCAGGCCTCCACCAGTTCCTTTGCGCGGGTGAAGTGCAGCACGCCGTCGTCGATCGGCGCCTGGCGCATGTCCTGCCGGTCGCGGCGGTAGTCCTGATTGAGCCGCCACGGCAGGCTGGCCGCGTTGCGCGGCATCGTATCCTTGCCCCGCTGGATGTAGCCGGCGGAAAAGTCGAAGATGTCGTCCTCCTCCGGCTCGCTGCCCGGCGCCATGGCCGGGGTGGCCGCGACCGCGCCGTACTTGTCCATCTGGCGCAGCAGGCGCGTGATGTATTCGGCGACGATGTCCACCCGCAGCGTCCAGCTGGCGTTGAGATAGCCGAACACGCCCGCCATGTTGGGCACGTTGGAGAACATGCAGTTGCGGTAGAAGAACCGCTTCGCGAAATCGACCGGCTCGCCATCGACCGACACCGCGATCTTGCCGGCGAAGGTCATCTTGAGGCCGGTGGCGGTAACGATGATGTCGGCATCGATGTGCTGGCCGGATTCGAGCACGATCCCGGTCTCGTCGAAGCGGTCGATCCGCCCGGTCACGACCGAGGCCTTGCCTTCGTTGATCGCGCGGAAGAAATCGGCGTCCGGCACCAGGCACAGCCGCTGGTCCCACGGATCGTAGGGCGGGGTGAAATTGGTGGCGTCGTAGTTTTCACCCAGGTGTCCGCGCAGTTGCTCGGTGAGGAACGCCTTGACCTTTTCCGGCTGGCTGCGCGCGCGCTTGAACATCAGGTCCTGGAGGAAGATGTTCTTGGCGCGGGTCAGCGCATAGGCGAGCTTTTCCGGCAGGAAGCGGCGCAACATCTTGTTGAACCCGTCGCGGGCGGGGCGGCTGACCATCCAGGTCGGCGTGCGCTGCAGCATGGTGACCTGGCCCGCGCCGGAATGGGCCATCGCCGGGACCACCGTAACTGCCGTCGCGCCCGATCCGATCACCACGACCTTTTTGCCGGCGTAGTCGAGGTCGCTGGGCCAGAACTGCGGGTGAATGACCTGGCCCCTGAAGGTTTCCCGGCCCTTGAAGCCAGCGTCATAGGCTTCGTCGTAATCATAGTAGCCAGAGCCCAGGAACAGGAACCTGCCCAGAATCTGCTGGCGGCTGCCGTCCGCTGCTTCGGTCGTGACCACCCAGCGCGCGGCCTTGCCGTCCCAATCGGCGCTGATCACCTTGCGCCCCAGGCGCATCTTCTCGGCCAGGCCATATTCGGCGGTGATCTCGTCGAGATAGTCGAGGATCGAGGGGCCATCGGCGATCGATTTCTCATGCGTCCACGGCTTGAACGAGAAGCCGAGCGTGTGCATGTCGCTGTCCGAACGGATCCCGGGATAGCGGAACAAGTCCCAGGTGCCGCCCAGCCGCTCGCGCCGGTCAAGGATCGCGATGGTCTTGCCGGGGCATTCGCGGGTCATGTGCACGGCCATGCCGATGCCGGAAATCCCGGCCCCGACGATGATCATGTCGAGGCATTCGTCCGCCGGTGCCGGCATGGTGGTGGCCATGTTCATGGTCCTGTTCTCCCATTCAATTGACATTTGTGTCAGTTCGTCCCGGCTTAACCGATCGTGCGCGGGATTGCCAGCATCATGGCGCTTTGCCACACGGTGACAATGCCCATCGTTGCCCTGCGCCGCTATTCCGGCGGCAATCCCGACCCGGCCGAGATCCTGCTCGATGGCGAGGTGCGCCGCGCGCTGCCCCGCCACAGTTTCGACTGGGTCGGCCTGGTCAATCCGGATGCTGCGGAAATGGCGCTGGTCCAGCGGCAGTTCGGCCTGCACCCGCTGGCGGTGGAGGATGCGCTCAATCCCACCCAGCTGCCCAAGGTGGAGATTTACGGGCCGCAGCTGTTTCTGGTGGCGACAACCGCGGCCAGCGGCGAGGGCGACAAGATCGAGTACGGGCAGACGGCGCTGTTTCTTGGCCCGGACTTCCTGGTTACCGTGCGCAATGGCTCGACCCGCCCCCACACAGCTCTGCGCCAGCGGCTGGAGGCGCAACCTGAGCGGCTGGGCGAAGGGCCGGACTATGTCGCCCACGCCATCCTCGACTTCATCGTCGATGGCTACCAGCCGATCATCGACCAGCTGGAGGACCTGGTCCAGGCAATGGAGGAAGGGGCGATCAACTCGTTCCCGGAAAGCTCGACCATCCGCCGCATTTTCCGGTTGCGCCGCCACATGCGGCGTTTCGTTCGCATCATCGGGCCGATGGAAGAGGTCTGCGAGCGACTGGCGACTACCGACCTGCCCGCGATCGATCCGGGCGCGCGGATCTGGTTCCGCGACGTGCTGGATCATGTCCGGCGGACCATGCGCCGGGTAGCCGGACTGCGCGATACGCTGGCCAGCATCGTCGAGACTGCCAGCTTGCTCGAACAGCACCGCCAGGGCGACATGACCCGCCAGCTGGCCGCCTGGGCCGCGATCCTGGCCGTGCCGACGGCGATTGCCGGGATCTACGGCATGAACTTCGACTATATGCCGGAATTGCACCACCGCTGGGGCTACCCGGCGGTGATCGGCGTGATCGCGCTGGTCTGCGGCGGCCTGTGGCTGCGCTTCCGTTCGATCGACTGGCTCTGAACCGTCAGTTCGGCATGACCATGAACTGCTCCCAGCGGCCGTCTTCGCCGGGTTCGGCGTAGGTCACCAGCACCAGCCGCTTGTCGCCGAAACTGACCCGGTAGGTGCGGTTGACGAAGCCGCCGCGCAGGCGCGGGCCTCGGGTCGCTTCGAAGCCGGTGATTGGTCCCAGCGCGGACAGGCTGGCGGCATAGTCGCCCAGCGCCTCGGGCGTGAAGAAATACTGTGCGTTGGCAGTGAAGCGCGCCGGATCGAAGCGGCCGGCTATCAGCGCTTCCAGAGTGGCGCGGGCATCGTCGGTGCGCGGGGCTTCGCGCGGATCGCTGCTGCTTGCCTTGGGCAGGACGATGTCCGCGATCCGGGCGGTGATGCCGTCCTGTGCGCCGCCGAAATCGCCGTTGGTCAGGACCACGATCGCCAGCCTGTCGTCCACCCACACGCTGTTCTGCGAGAGGAAGCCGACGGATTCGCCGCCGTGGTCGATCACCCGGCGCCCGCTGGAAATGCGCGCGGAAACGCCAAGGCCGTAACCGTTCGAAGTGCCATCGGCCAGCCGCACGGGACGTTCCATTTCTTCCCAGTCCTCGCGCGGAAGCAGGCTGCGCTCCATCCGGGCGATGTCCCATTCGGCCAGCTCAGCCGCGCTCATCGACAGTTCGCCTGCCGCCCACAGCCATCCGGCCGCAGCGGGCCTGGCCGGACGGACCGGCCCCAGCGCATAGCGGTGATAGCCTTGGGGAAATGCCGCTCCATTGGTCTCGTCGAGCCGGTAGGGGCGGATGCCCAGCGGGCGGAAGATCCGCTCTTCGAATTGCTCCCACAGCGGCGCGCCGCCGGCCTTCTCCGCGATCAGCCCGGCGACGACATAGCCGGTGTTGGAATATTGCCAGCGGGTTCCCGGTTCATAGTCCAGCGGCTTCATCGCCCAGCGCGCCACGATCTGGTCGGGCGCGACGGGCTGTTCCATGGCTGCGAAGGAATAGTCCTGCGGCCAGTAGTCCTGCAGACCCGAAGTGTGCGACAGGAGCTGGCGCACCGTGATCCGCTGCGCGCCGGTCACCTCGGGCAGCCAGCGCGAGACGGGATCGTCGAGGCTGAGCTTGCCGTCATTTTCAAGCATCAGCAGAAGTGCGGCCAGGAACTGCTTGGAATTGGACGCAATCTGGTAGGGCAGGTCGGGGCGGGCCTGCGGGATTGTCTCACTCGCCTTGCCCCAGGCCCGGTCCATCACCAGCCGCCCGCCGCGCACGATCGCGACCTGGGCCGAAGGCACGCCGGTCTGGTCCAGAACTTCGGTCACGGACTTGTCGATCGCCGCCGCTTCCTCGGCACTGAGGTCCTGGGCCGGAGCGGCGACGGGGAGTGTGAGCAGGGCAAGGGCCAGAACCAGGCGTTTCATGGTCCTATTGCTAGCCTTTCGCGGCGGCGGATCAAGCCCAAGTCGCATCGCAGCAAATTGTGGACAGGCGGCGCAGCCCGCTGAAAAACGAGTCACGCTCGTGTCAGAAAACTGTCATAGGCGCCGCGATCTGTTTTGAGGGGACTTGATCGATGTTCGGATGGTTTCAGCGGCTCCTGCCGCATTCGAGCGATTTCTTCGTGCTGTTCGAACGCCATGCCGTGGCCGTGGTTGGCGCGGCGGACGCGCTGGCGCAGCTGACCGCCGGGCAGGGGGACCGTGCCGCCCACCTGCGCGCGATCCGCGACCGCGAACACGATGCCGACGAAGTGATCCGCGAAACCCTGCACGAGGTGCGCCGCACGTTCCTGACCCCGTTCGATCGCGGGGCGATCACTTCGCTGATCGGGGCGATGGACGACACGATCGACGAAATGAACCGCTCCGCCAGCGCGATCGAGCTGCTGGAAGTCCACGAATTCGATCCGCAGATGAAGCAGATCGGCGTACTGGTGCAGGATGCCAGCCGCCTGATCTCCGAAGCCGCGCCGCTGCTGCGCGATGTCGAGCGCAATGGCCGCCGCCTCCACGAACTCACCGCCAAGCTGGTCAAGCTGGAAGGCGAGGTCGACATTCTCCACGACACCGGGATGCGGGCCGCGTTCCAGGCGCAGAAGGTCAAGCCTGATCCGCTGGCCTTCATGGTCGCGCGCGAGGTCTACAAGAACCTTGAGCGCATCGCCGATGCCTTCGAGGACGTCGCCAACGAAATCGACTCGCTGGTCATCGACCACGGCTGAGCGCCCTCTCGAAAAGGTATCCGGCAATGCATGAGCTTGCCTTTCCGCTCCTGGCCGGGCTGATCGCAATCGCCCTGCTGTTCGATTTCCTGAACGGCCTGCACGATGCGGCGAATTCCATCGCGACAGTCGTCTCAACCCGGCTGATTCCGCCGGTCTGGGCGGTCGTGTTCGCCGCATTCGGCAATTTCGCGGCCTATTGGCTGGTCGGGCTGCACGTTGCCGAAACGGTCGGCAAGGGGATCATCGACAAGGATGCGGTGACCCCGGCAGTCGTGTTCGGCGCGCTGATCGGAGCGATCTTCTGGAACGTCGTCACCTGGCTCAAGGGCATTCCCTCGTCCTCCAGCCACGCGCTGATCGGGGGGCTGCTGGGCGCGGGCATCGCGCATGGCGGTTTCGGAGTGGTGGAAAGTTCCGGCACCACCAAGACGGTGATCGCGATCTTCCTGTCGCCGATGCTGGGCTTTGTCCTCGCCATGCTGATGGTCCTCGTCACCTCGTGGCTGTTCAAGGGCTTCCAGCCGCGCCGCGCCGAAGGCGTATTCAAGACGCTGCACCTGTTCAGTTCGGCCGCCTATTCGATCAGCCACGGCGGCAACGATGCCCAGAAGACGATGGGGATCATCACCGTGCTGCTCTATTCGACCGGCCAGCTGAAGGGTGAATTCCATATCCCCGAATGGGTCGTGATCTCGTGCTACGCAGCCATCGCCCTGGGGACGATGTCGGGCGGGTGGAAGATCATCAAGACGATGGGCACCAAGATCACCAAGCTCAACCACCACACGGGGTTTTCGGCCAGCACGGCGGGTTCGATCGTGGTGTTCGGCGCCAGCGCCATGGGTATTCCGGTTTCGACCACGCACGCCATCACCGGCTCGGTGATCGGCACCGGCGCCGCCCGCAAGGCCAGCGCCGTGCGCTGGGGCGTGGCGGGGCGCGTGGTCACCGCCTGGTTCATCACCATCCCGGCCAGCGCGGCGGTGGGCGCGGTGTTCTACGTGCTGACGCGGATGTTCTGAGCCGTCAGGCGCTGATCGGCAAGGTCGGCCACATCGCGGCGATCTCACCGCCGTCATAGACCGCGATGTCGCCGAATTGCAGGAACAGCGCCTCGCTCTGGTCGGGGCGCAGGAACACGTGGTCGTCGGGTTTCAGGTCGATCCGCGCGGAGCCGGTCAGCAGTTCCTGGTTGGAAGAGCGGCCGAACAATTTCGAATATTCCAGGCCGGGCGGTGAAACCGGTTTTGCCAGCCAGTGGCCGCCGTGGATGAAGAATCCGCGCTGCGTGTTGCGGTCCCACCAGTGCATCGCGTCTGACAGCGCCTCAACCCCCGGGAGCTGCTGGTCGGTGCTCGCCTTGATCACGGGAGTGGCGATGAAGGCGGCGGGTGCCAGATCGTCCAGGTCCGGATAATCGAAGTCCCCCGGCTTGACGAAGGCCGAGCCGACCGAGACGTCATTGGCCACAGTCCCCGCGCAGTGGCGGCGGACGGTGGGGCTGCCCGCGCTGTTGAGGGTCAGGGCGGCGCGATCGGCAAATCCGGCCCCGGCCAGCGCGGCAAGGGCTTCCTTGTAGGCCTTCTGCGCGGCGGCGTGGGCCTTGTCGGGGCTGGGCATCTTCGGAACGTGCGGATCGTAGCCCATCAGGCCGGAGACGGCGGCGCCGCTATCGCGGGTCAGGCGCGCCGCCTCCGCCAGCGCCGCAGGATCGGTGAAGCCGCCGCGGTGCAGCCCGACATCGATCTCGAAGTTGAGCCTGGGGGCGATCCCCAGTGTCCTGGCGGCGTCCAGATACTGGTTCAGCCGCAGTGGGGTATCGACCAGCCACTGCACCCGCGCCGCGAAATCGCCGCCAGCGTGCCCGGCCACCCTGAGAAACTCGCTGACCGGCAGCGGCTTGCCCATCAGCAGGTCGGCAGCGGGGTGCAGCGGGGCAAGCTGGATCAGCATCTCGGCGCTGAACACCATCAGCCGTTGACTGCCCATCCCGGCCATGACTTCGCCCAGCAGCGCGGGCGAGGGGAGCGACTTCGCCACCACCCGCAGCGGCAGGCCGGCGGCATCTACACTCTTGCGGATCGCGGCGATATTGGCGCCAAGCCTCGCGCGGTCGATCACCAGCACGGGGCGCATCAGGCCCGCTCGTTTCAGGGCGGCGGAGATGCCGGCAAAGTATGGATCGTGCATTCCACCCTCCATGGCCGGGCGCGCGGTCAGCAGGCCCAGCGTGCCAAGTGCGAGCGCGCCCCCACTGAGCAGCAGCGCACGGCGATCAAACCCGCTCACGCGCCAAGCAGCCTCTGCAGGTACGGATTGAGCATCCGCCCTTGCGGGTCGACCGAGCGGCGCACGGCCTGGGCCTCGCGCCACATCGGATAAAGCGCAGCGAGGTCCGCCACGCCAAGCGAGTGGAGCTTGCCCCAGTGCGGCCTGCCGCCCGCTTCGCGCAGCACCGGCTCGATCAGGCGGAACATCCAGTCGTGCTCGTCCTTGTACCACGCGTGGACCGCGATCGATCCGCTGGCGCGCTGGTAGAAGGGCGATAGCCAGGCATCGTCGGGGGCGATGATCCGCGCCTCGATCGGAAAGAACACGTCAGTCGCGCGGCTTTCGATCCGGCGGATCACCTCGCGTAGGGCTTCCACCTGGCGTTCGATCGGCAGGTGGTATTCCATTTCCTTGAAGCGCACCGGGCGCTCGTTCGACAGCAGCTTCCAGCCCTCGTCGATCGCGATTTCCGGCGGGACGTCGGCCAGCAGGCGGCTGGCAAGCGACTTGCGCAGCCCGGGCGTGAACTCGAACAGGTCACGCAGGCGCTTCAGGCTCATCAAGGTGTCCGCGTCCTGATCGGGACCGCGCGGGCTGACCGGATCGAAGGTTACGTCGTGGGTGATCAGCGCGGACTTGCCGGTGAAGGGCAGGACCAGGAATTCGGCATCGCGATGATTCGCGGCCAGGGCGGGCCAACTGGCCAGCAGCTCTTCGGTGTCGATCAGCCGCACCACCTTGCGCACGCGCGTCAGCGGCTGGTTCTGCAGCGTCACCTGGCTAAGCACACCGAAGGCGCCGAGCCCCACGCGGGCGGCGTGGAACAGCTCCGCATCGGCATCGCGGCTGCATTCGCGCACACCTCCATCGGGAGCGACCAGCCGCATCGCGGTGACCGCGCCGTGGAGCGCGGTATAGTCCTTGCCGGTGCCGTGCGTCCCGGTAGCCAGCGCGCCCGCGAGGGTCTGCTTGTTGATGTCGGGCAGGTTGGGCATCTCCTGACCGACCGCGGCCAGGGCCGGCCCCAGCGCGGAAAGCCGCGTTCCGGCCCGGACGGTGGCGGTAGCGTTGGCGCGGTCAGCCGAGACCAGCCCACTCATCCGGTCAAGCGCCAGCATGGTTCCGTCGGTCGGGACCAAGGCGGTGAAACTGTGGCCCGCGCCCACCGGGCGGATCGGCGCGGCTGCGCGTGGCAGCAGGGCGGCCAGCTCCGCCTCGTCGGCAGGAGCCGCACGCGCGGCTGGGTAGGCGCTTTCCGTGCCGGCCCAATTGCTCCACAGCAGCCGTCCGCGCGCGTCGGTGGCGGCCGGCAGGTCCGGTTCGCGGTCGAGCCAGGCGCGCCGTCCGGCAAGTCCCGCGCCGCCCAGCGCGAGCAACCCCGCGCCGCCCAGCATGACCTTGCGGCGGGTGCTCAACTGTCCCTCCCGGCCATGAAGCGGATCAGCGCGCGATAATCGTCAGCAGTGCAGGTGAAGCATTGGCCGCCCGCTGGCATGGCCTTCTTGCCCTGGAGCACTGCGGAAAGCAGCGCGGCCTCGCCCTGCGTCCAGCGGGGATCCCACAGGGTGCGGTCGCCGGTCAGCGGGGCGAGCGAATCCTTGACCGTGTGGCAGGCCCGGCAGGAATTGTCGTAAAGCCCGGCCAGCCGCGCATCGGCGGGGCGCAGCGCCGCGCTCTGCTCCTGGGTGAGCCGGCGGGGCGGGGCTTCGCCCGTTCCGCACCCCGCCAGCACCAGTGCCGGCAGCAGGATGGCCAGTTGCCGCATCGATTCTCCCCTCTTTGCGGGGGAGGCTAGCGGCATTCGCGGTTACTGCGCAATCACCCCGTAAAGGTCATGCGCGTCGGCATCCTCGACCGTCACCTGGACAAAATCGCCCGGAGCGAGCGTGGCCGGCACCTGGCGCAGGTAGACCGCGCCGTCGATTTCGGGCGCGTCGGCCTGGCTGCGGGCCGTGGCACCGATATCGCCGTCCTCGTCAGGCTCGCCAACTTCGTCGATTATCACCGGGATCGTGCGGCCGACCTTGGCGGCCAGCTTGGCGGCGCTGATCGCCTCGGTCTTCTCCATGATCCGGGCGTAGCGTTCTTCCTTGACCTCTTCCGGGACCTGGCCGGGCAGGTCGTTCGCCGCCGCGCCGTCGACGGGTTCGAAGCGGAACGCGCCGACCCGGTCGAGCTGGGCCTCGTCCAGCCAGTCAAGCAGGTACTGGAAATCAGCCTCGGTCTCGCCGGGGAAGCCGACCACGAAGCTGGAGCGCACGGCGATGTCCGGGCAGATTTCGCGCCAGGCCTTCAGGCGTTCCAGTACCTTGGCCTCGTTCGCCGGGCGCTTCATCGCCTTCAGTACCGAAGGGGCGGCATGCTGGAAGGGGATGTCGAGATAGGGCGTCAGCAACCCCTCGGCCATCAGCGGAATGACCTGATCGACGTGCGGGTAGGGGTAGACGTAGTGCAGCCGCACCCACGGCGTCTCACCCTGCGGCGTGCGCAGCGCGCCAAGTTCGCGGGCAAGGTCGGTCATGTGGGTGCGGACCGGGCGGTCCTTCCAAGTGCGCTCCTCGTGCCGTACGTCGACGCCGTAGGCCGAGGTGTCCTGGCTGATCACCAGCAGTTCCTTCGTCCCCGCCGCGACCAGCTTTTCCGCCTCGCGCAGCACCGCGTCGATCCGGCGGCTGACCAGCTTTCCGCGCAGTTGCGGGATGATGCAGAAGGCGCAGGCGTGGTTGCAGCCCTCGGAAATCTTGAGATAGCTGTAGTGGCGCGGGGTCAGCTTGACGTCCATCTGCGGCACCAGGTCGATGAACGGCCCCTGGCTGGGGGGGGCCGCTTCGTGCACGGCCTCGACCACCGCCTCGTACTGGTGCGCGCCGGTGACGGCCAGCACTTCCGGGAACTTCGCGCGGATGACTTCCGCCTCGTTGCCCATGCAGCCGGTGACGATCACCCGCCCGTTTTCGGCAATCGCCTCGCCGATCGCGGCCAGGCTTTCCTCCTTGGCGGAATCGAGGAAGCCGCAGGTGTTGACCAGCACCACGTCGGCCCCGGCATAGTCGCCGCTCATCGCATAGCCATCGGCGCGCAGCCGCGTGAGGATGCGTTCGCTGTCGACCAGCGCCTTGGGGCAGCCAAGGCTGACCATGCCGACCTTCTTCTGGTCGGGGAGGGCTATCGGGGGATTCGTGGTGGCCATGGGGAGTGGCCCCTACACCTCTGCGCCTGATTTCGCTACTGCCGCGAAAGATCGCGCGAAAGGACTGAACGATGGGCCCGATGAACTGGATCGCGGTGGCGCTGGCAGCGGGCGCGGCTGCGCTGGTGCTGTGGCTGTTCTGGCGCAAGGCGTCGCCCGCGCTGAAGGCCTGGCCCTATGCCCTGCAACTGGTGCCCGCCGCCATGCTGGGCCATGCGCTGGCGCGGATCGGTCCGGACAAGCTGGAGGTCAAACCGCACCTCTATTTCATGCAGGCGGGCGGGCTGGCGCTGGCCATCGTGATCCCCGCGCTGTGGTTGGCACAACTGCGGCAAGGCACACCGGCGCGGGAAAGCTGGCGCGACAGCGTGGCCTTCCTGATTGCCTACCTTGCCATGGGCACAGTGTTCTGGGCGCTGGGCTAGGTCAGCGTCGGCACCACGGCAACGATCACATCGCCAGCTTCGATCCGCTGCGCTTCGGGCTGCCAGAAGCCGATTTCCCGCCCGCCGCGCTGGATGCGCAGGCCGCGCGCCCGGCCGGGCAGATCGTCGAGGCTGAGGCCGACCTCTTCCGGCAGTGCCTCGCGCTCGACCAGTTGCACGTCCCCTGAAGCCGAAGCGAGATCGGCGAGGTAATCGGAAACGTGCGTGCCCTGCGCCGATCCCGCGAGCAGCAGGCCGGTAAACCGCACCGGGTTGATCACGTTGTCGGCACCGGCCTGCCGCGCCAGGATCTCGTTGTCCTCGGCACGGACCACCACGCTGATTGGCACCTTGGGAGCGAGGTGGCGCACGGTCAGCACGATCAGGATCGAGGTGTCGTCGCGGCCGGCCGAAACCAGTACCGTGCTTGCCTCGGCAATCCGCACCGCCATCAGCGTCTCGTCGCGGCTGGCATCGCCTTCCAGCACGTTGCAGCCCATCGCCTCGGCTTCTTCCAGCCGGTCGGCGCCGGGATCGAGCACCACGATCCGGCCAGGATCGGTGCCGCGCTCGATCAGTTCGCTGACCGCCTGCGAGCCGCTGATGCCGAAGCCCAGCACCACGATGTGCCCGGTCAGCCGTTCCTGGATACGCCGCATCCGCCAGTTCTCCCAGGTGCGCTTGATAAGGAAATTGTAGGCCGTGCCGACGAAGATGAACAGCACGGCCAGCCGGATCGGGGTGACGATCACCGCCTCGATCAGCCGCGCCTTGTCGCTGACCGGGGTAATGTCGCCGAACCCCGTGGTGGTGATCGAGATCATCGTGAAATAGACGACGTCTAGCAGGCTGACCTCGCCGTCGTGGCTGTCCTTCAGCCCGGCGCGGTCCAGCCAGTGGACCAGGATCACGATCGAAACCAGCAGCAGTGCGGCCCCCAGCCGCAGGGCAAGGTCTGCCCAGACCGGCACCTGGATCGCGCGGCGCAGTGGCTTGGCCGGGGACAGGCGCAGCGGGCGCGCCATCACCGCTTCGGCAGGAACTTCGCCGGATCGAGTGCCGCCTTGTTGTTGCGCACTTCGAAGTGGAGCTGCGGCTCGGTGGCGAGCCCGGTCTTGCCCACCAGCCCGACCCGCTCCCCGGCCTTGACCTCGTCGCCCAGCTTGACGGTCACCCGCCCCAGGAAGCCATAGGTCGTGGTCCAGCGGCCGGCGTGGTGGATGATGACGGTCAGGCCGTATTCCCTGGGGCCTGCGCCGGCGAAGATCACCTTGCCCGCCGCGCTGGAGCGCACCGGGGTTCCCTCGCCCGCGCGGATATCGACACCGTCATGGTAGGCGGATTTTTCCCCGCGCGCGGCAAATGCGCGGCGGACATCGCCCTTGACCGGCCAGGAGAACGCGGGCGGGCGCGTTTGATCGGCCACCGCCGGGGCAGGGCTGGCTGTCGGCGTTGCGACCGCAGTCGCCAGCGGAGTCGGCGCAGCAGATGCGGCGGGGGTTGCAACCGGCGGCGCGGGCTTGATCTGGGGCGGCGCCGACGCGGGCAGGGCGGGGATCGCCAGAACCTGACCGGGCCTGACTTCTGCCCGGGGATCAAGCTTGTTGGCCAAAGCGATTTCCGACCAGGGCATGCCGAAGTCCATTGCGATCGAGAAGCTGGTCTCTCCCGCCTTGATGGTGTGGGTGCGGCGGCGCGGGATCACCAGCTTCTGGCCGGCCCGCAGCAGATAGGGCTCTTTCAGCCCGTTCGCTTCGATGATCGCAGCGCGCGGCACGCCGGACCGGTTGGCCACTCCGCCCAGCGTCTCGCCGGGCTTGACCACGTATTCGGTGGCCCCCTTCGGGACAGGCGTCTGGGCTGCCGCCGGGACTGCCGCCAGAACTCCCAGAACTATGCAAAGGCCCCCCAGCCGCATCCCCCCGCGCGGCTTCACCTTGCGAAACGCCCCGCGAGGTCGCCAAGCGAGGCTTCGTGGGTCAGATCAAGTTGCAGCGGCGTAACCGACACGTAGCCATCCTGTATCGCTTCAAGGTCGGTCTGGTGACCGGGCGTATGTTCTATACCATGGAGACCAAACCAGAAATAGCGGTATCCACGGGGGTCGGTGCCTTCGACCACGCTGCCCCGTGCATAATCGTGAAAGCCCTGACGGACTGCCTTGATGCCCTTGACCGCGCCCGCGTCCACCGCCGGAAAATTGACGTTTACCAGCGTGCGCGGTGCGAACGGCGCGTCGAGCAGCGGGGCGATCACCTTTGCCCCCCAGGCCTCGGCGGCGCCGAACGGCACGCTGTCGGCCATGCCTTCGCGGGCATAGACCTGGCTCAGCGCGATCGAGCGGATGCCGGCCAGCGTCCCTTCGATCGCGGCGGAAACGGTGCCGGAATAGGTCACGTCATCGCCCAGGTTGGCACCGCGATTGACGCCCGAGAGCAGCAGGTCCGGCGGCGCGGGCATGACCGTTCGCAGCGCCATCATTACGGAATCGGTCGGCGTTCCCGATACCGAGAAGCGCCGCTCGCCATGCTGGCGCAGCCGGACCGGGCTCGACAGGGTCAGCGAATGGCCCGCGCCGGACTGTTCCTCCGATGGCGCGACGATCCAGATGTCGTCGGAAAACTGCCGCGCGATCCGCTCCAGCACTTCAAGGCCGGGGGCGAAGATGCCGTCGTCGTTGGTCAGGAGAATGCGCATCAGGCCGGCACCAGCGCGGTCAGGCCGCCGCAATAGCCCAGCAGGGCAGGGGGCACGGTGACCGAGCCGTCCGCCTGCTGGTAATTCTCGATGATCGCCACCAGCGTGCGCCCGACCGCCAGGCCCGAGCCGTTGAGCGTGTGGACGAATTCCGTGCCCTTCTGCCCTTCGGGCCGATAGCGGGCATTCATCCGCCGCGCCTGGAAATCACCGCAGTTGGAGCAGGACGAAATCTCGCGGTAGGCGGCTTGGCCGGGCAGCCAGACCTCAAGATCAAAGGTCTTGCGTGCGGTAAAGCCCATGTCGCCCGCGCAGAGCAGCACCTTGCGATAGGGCAGGTCCAGCGCCTGGAGGATCGATTCCGCCGCCGCCGTCATCCGTTCGTGTTCGGCCTCCGAATCCTCGGGGCGGGTGATGCTGACCAGTTCCACCTTCTCGAACTGGTGCTGGCGGATATAGCCGCGCGTATCCTTGCCGGCCGCGCCCGCCTCGCTGCGAAAGCAGGGGGTCAGCGCTGTCATCCGGATCGGCAGGGCGCTGTCGGCCAGGATCTGCTCGCGCACCGAATTGGTCAGCGAAACCTCGGCTGTGGGGATCAGCCAGCGTCCGTCGGTGGTCTGGAAATTGTCTTCGGCGAACTTGGGAAGTTGTCCCGTGCCGAACAGGGCCTCCTGCCGCACCAGCAGCGGAGTGGCACATTCGGTGTAGCCATTGGCCGTGGTCTGATGGTCCAGCATGAACTGGGCCAGCCCGCGCTGAAGCCGCGCCATCTGCCCGCGCAGGAAAGTGAAGCGCGCCCCGGAGAGGACTGCGCCAGTCTCGAAATCAAGACCCAGCGGCGGGCCAAGGTCGGCATGCTCGCGCGGCTGGAAATCGAAGGCGCGCGGGGTGCCCCAGCGCAGCACTTCGACGTTCTGGCTCTCGTCCTCGCCCTCGGGCACTTCGGCGGCGGGCAGGTTCGGGTGGCGGGCCAGCTCGTCCTGGAGGCGCTGGGTAAGGTCTCGTTCCTCGGCCTCTAGCGCGGGCAGCGTGTCCTTGAGCGCGGCCACCTCGGCCTTGAGGCGCTCAGCCTCGTCCTTGTCGCCCCGGCCCATCGCCGCGCCGATCGCCTTCGACGCTTCATTGCGGCGCCCCTGCGCCTCCTGCATCCGCGTCGCGACATCGCGCCGCTGTGCATCAAGCGCCAGTATGGCGGCGGACAAAGGCTCCACCCCGCGCCGGGCAAGGCCAGCGTCGAAGGCTTCGGGGTTTTCGCGGATCAGCTTGATATCGTGCATGGTGCCGGGGCTATGCCCGCTTGGCTTCATGCTTTCAAGGAGAGGAAGTGGTGGGCGCGGCAGGGATTGAACCTGCGACCCCACCCGTGTGAAGGGTGTGCTCTACCACTGAGCTACGCGCCCACTTCCGGTGCAGAAGCGCGCCCTTAGAGCGTGCTGTGCGAATTGACAAGCGCCCATCACAAGATAGAGCGCCCCCATGAGCGAAGAAACCGTTTCCGGCCCCGACGTGCCGCCCGACCGCCTGGCAATCAACCCGCGCAGCGACTATTTCGATGCCGACGTGCTGCAGCGCGGCGTGGGCATCCGCTTCAAGGGCGTGGTGCGCACCAATGTCGAGGAATACTGCATTTCCGAGGGCTGGGTGCGGGTCCAGGCGGGCAAGACGATGGACCGTCACGGCCAGCCGCTGACGATTCGGCTCAACGGCCCGGTCGAAGCCTGGTTCGAGGATCTGGGCGAGGACGCGCCCGTAGCCAGGGCCTGAACCTGAAGGCGCGCGGGGGCTACCAGCCCATCCGCGCGCCGATCAGGTCGGCAATCGGATCGTCGCTGCCGCGCGGGAGATTCGCGGGCACCGGGCGGTCTTTCAGCTTTTCGCCCTTCTTCGGCTTCGCTGGATAGATGAAGCCCTGGACTGGCCAATGCGTGCCGCCAAGATCCTTGAGCGGCGCGTACCACACCCGGACTGCGCTCCAATCGTTGGCGGGCGACACGTCGACCACCTTGACGTTGTCCTCGATCTGGCCGCGCCGGCCGTTGATCGGGCTCCAGTTCGAATGGCGCACCAGCAGGGTGCGCGAATCGATGATCCTGCTGACTGCGGCAACATGGCCCAGGCGCGATCCGCCGTGGGGGCGCAGCGCCAGCACGGCGCCGACTTTCGGCTTGTAGCCGCGCGCATAGCGGCCCTCGGCCTGACCCCACCAGGTGTGCGCGTCGCCAAAGATGGTGATACCGGTGACCTGCCGCGCATAGGGCACGCATTGCAGGTAGGGCGTCAGGCTCGGCGTCTGGACGCCTCGCGCGCTCTCGTTGACGGCGAGCGCGGGCGATGCGCACGCCAGTCCCAGGGAAAGGCACAGAAATCCCGCGAGAGCTGCCTTCGACATGCACTTACCCCTGATCGACGCGAACCCATTGAAATCTGCCGCAGGCCGGTTTGGGAATAGGCCAGATGGCTAGTCCGTAACCGGTCTGCGTGCTTTCCGAGCGTCGAACCTGGCCGAAAATGGTTTGCGCCAACCTGCGCGGCATGGTTAACGCCGCGGCAAGAAATTGCCGGACCGCTTGCAAATATTTGCCGCAGGGGTCAGGTGGCGCACATGGCGCTTCCCCAGGTTATCATTATCGGCCGTCCCAACGTCGGCAAATCCACTCTGTTCAACCGCCTGGTCGGCAAGCGGCTGGCGCTGGTGGACGACCAGCCGGGTGTCACCCGCGATCGCCGGATGGGCGAGGCGCACCTGCTGGGGCTCGATTTCACGATCGTCGATACCGCCGGCTGGGAAGACGAGGATGCGGCCAGCCTGCCCGGCCGGATGCGCCAGCAGACCGAAGCCTCGCTGAAGGGCGCGGACGTTGCGCTGTTCGTGATCGATGCCCGCGCCGGCCTGACCCCGCTGGACGAGGAAATCGCGCGTTACCTGCGCCAGCAGGGCGACGTGCCGGTGGTGCTGGTGGCCAACAAGGCCGAAGGCAAGTCCGGGGATCACGGGCTTTACGAAGCCTATTCGCTGGGTTTTGGCGATCCGGTGCCGTTTTCCGCCGAGCACGGCGAAGGCATGGGCGACCTGTTCGAAGCGCTCCTGCCGCTGCTCGAAGGAGCGGAAGTGGATGCCGGGGCCGAGGAAGAGATCGACGAGGAAGACGAGGAGGCGCTCAACCGCGCGCCGCTCAAGCTTGCGATCGTCGGGCGGCCCAACGCCGGCAAGTCGACGCTGATCAATGCGCTGCTGAAGGAGGACCGGCTGCTGACCGGGCCGGAAGCCGGGATCACCCGCGATTCGATTGCGATCGACTGGGAGTGGACCGACCCCGACAATGGCGAGGTGCGGCCCGTGCGCCTGATCGACACTGCCGGAATGCGCAAGAAGGCGCTGGTCGTCGACAAGCTGGAAAAGCTGGCGGTGGCCGATGCTCGCCACGCGGTCGATTTCGCCGAAGTGGTCGTGCTGCTGCTCGATGCCACGCGCGGGCTGGAGCACCAGGATCTCAAGATCGCATCAATGGTGCTGGAAGAAGGCCGGGCGCTGATCGTGGCGATCAACAAGTGGGACGTGGCCGAGGATCCATCGGGCCTGTTCAACGGGATTCGCGGCGCGCTCGATGAAGGGCTGGCGCAGGTCAAGGGCCTGCCGGTGCTGTCCGTCTCTGCCCGCACCGGCAAGGGGCTCGACACCCTGATCAGGGTCGCCTTCGAAATCCGCGCGGCCTGGTCGAAGCGGGTGCCGACCGGCCTGCTCAACCGCTGGTTCGAAACCGCGCTGGAGGCCAATCCGCCACCGGCGCCGGGCGGCAAGCGGATCAAGCTGCGCTACATCACCCAGGCCAAGACTCGCCCGCCGGGCTTCGTCTTGTTCGGCACCAGGCTGGATGACCTGCCGATGAGCTACCAGCGCTACCTGGTGAACGGCATCCGCCGCGAACTCGGTTTCAACGCGGTCCCGGTGCGACTCACGCTGCGCAGCGCCAAGAACCCGTTCAGGAGCTAGCACCCGGGAACGGTGCCGATCCGCTCCCGCGAGCTTCGTCACGGGGGCTTCAGGCGTGCCCCGTTCAGTGAGTTAGCAGCAGGCGCTAGCTCGCTTCGACAGCCTGGCTGTTGAGCTGGATGTAGTTCTGCAGGCCCATGCGTTCGATCATTTCGAACTGGGTCTCGATCTCGTCGACATGGTGCTCTTCGCTCGCCAGGATCGAGGCGAACAGGTCGCGGCTGACATAGTCGCGCACGCCTTCGCAGTGGGCGATCGCGTCGCGCAGCAGCGGGAGCGCCTCGTTCTCAAGCGCGAGGTCGGCCTTCAGGATCTCCTCGACGTTCTCGCCGATCCGCAGACGGCCCATCGACTGGAAATTGGGCAGGCCGCCCAGGAACAGGATGCGTTCGGCCAGCAGGTCGGCGTGCTTCATCTCGTCGATCGATTCGCCGCGCTCGAAGGCGGCGAGCTTCTTCACGCCCCAGTTGTCGAGCATCCGGTAATGCAGCCAGTACTGGTTGACCGCCGTCAGTTCGCCTTGCAGCGCCTTGTTGAGATAGTCGATGACCTGAGCGTCGCCCTGCATGAGTGCCTCCTTGGTTGGCGCGCACTATGCGCCGGCGCCGGTCCTGCGGCAAGCCGGGAGGGGATTTCAGCTCGCCGGGGCGAGGAGGTCGACTGCGGCCTTTTCGCGTTCCTCGATCAGGATCTCGGCGGCATCGTCAAGGCATTGGCCGCACTGCGGGGTCTTGCCCAGCGCCGCATAAACCGCGTCGACATCGCCCGCATGGAGCAGCGCGGCGCGGCGCAGATCGGTTTCCTTGATGGCATTGCAGATGCAGACGTACATCGGCGGTGGTCCTCGACTCTCCCGCCCCGCTTAATGCGAATTGATCGCATTAGCAACTGTTCGTTTAGTTGCGTACTGCCAGGCAGGTGAATCCGGCCGCGACCAGCCGGGTGCACGCCCCGCGTGCGGCCGCCTCGCTGGCAAAGCCCCCAGCCTGGAGCTTGGTGACCGATCCGGTGCGCTGGTCGATCCGGGCATGACCGGCCAATTCGGGCCGGGCGCGGACCCGGTTCCACAGCGCATCGGCATTGGCCGCAACCCCGAAGGCGCCAAGCTGCACCCGCCAGGCTCCGCCTGCGGACGCCGGCGCGGGAGTGGGGGCGGGGGCGGTACGCGGCGGCGCCGCTGGCGCGGCCGCGACCTGCGGCGGCTTTGGCGCGGGGCGGGGCGGAGGCGGTGTGGCTGTGGCCGGACGGGTATAGTCCGCCCCCGCAGTGGCAGGACTGTCCGTTCCCGCAACCCTGCGTGCCGCGTTCACCGCATCGCGCGGAGCGGGCTGGGGGCTGCGCATGGCAACGGCCGGAACAGCGCCAGCGCCAGCCGGAGCCGAGGCGCTGGCGCCCAGGTCGACCGCGGTCAGCTGCCGCGCGCGGGTGGCGTCGGCCTGGCTCTGCAGTTCGGTGGCGAGCTGGGCGGCCTGCTGGCGCTGCTCCATCGGCACGTACTGGTCCATCTGGGTCAGCGCCGGAGTTGCCTGGGCAAGGCCCTGCTGCTGCGCCAGGCTGACCAGCGCATAAGCGCGCACCCAGTCCTTGGTGACAAGATCGCCGTTGAAGTGCGCCAGGCCCAGCAGATACTGGGCGCGCGGATCGCCGCGATCGGCCGCCGCGCGGATGAAGGGCAGGGCCTTCTGCCGTTCACCCTTCTGGAACAGCAGCAGGCCGTAATTGTCGGATGCCTGCAGGTGGCCGGCTGCCGCTGCCTGTCCGAACAGGGCTTCGGCCCTGGCGAGGTCCTGCGGCACACCCTTGCCCAGCTTGTAGGCCTGGCCAAGGTTGAAGATCGCGTCCGCATCGCCCTTGGCCGACTGGGCCTCCCATTCGCGAACCGCTGCGGGATAGTCGCCGCGCGTCCAGGCCTCGACGCCGGCCTTGGTATCGGCCCCGGCGCTGCCCACGGGGATGCCGGCCGAAGCCAGAGCCATCGCGCTCAACCACAAAATACGGCCCATCAAAAAGAATCCTGTTCCGGCAGGGAAAGTTTAGACGGTTGACCCGCAACCAGGCCTGCAGCCCCCGCATTGCCTCGCCCGCATCATTAAGCACAGTGGTAAAGGCAAGGTTAGCAAGGGACTTGCCCCGCCGCACCCGGTGTTTTGCGCATGGCCGTGTTCCGCTGCGTTAACCCAAAATTAGGAACGTTCTGCGATCCCGGCCCAATCGAATTTTGGGTTTGCTGCATTTCTCAGGGGGATCAGGCTTTGCGCGTACTCGCTTTGGCATCACAGAAGGGCGGTTCAGGCAAGACGACCTTGTCCGGCCATCTTGCCGTGCAGGCCCAGCGCGCCGGCGCCGGACCGGTCGTCTTGATCGACATCGACCCGCAGGGTTCGCTGGCCGACTGGTGGAACGAGCGCGAGGCGGAATTTCCCGCCTTTGCCCAGACCACGGTCGCCCGCCTGGCGAGCGACCTGGCACTGCTGCGCCAGCAGGGCTTTCGCCTGGCCGTGATCGATACGCCGCCCGCCATCACCATGGCGATCCAGTCGGTGATCTCGGTTGCCGAACTGATTGTCGTGCCGACCCGGCCCAGCCCGCACGACCTGCGCGCCGTGGGCGCTACGGTCGATCTGTGCGAACGTGCCGGCAAGCCGCTGATCTTCGTGGTCAACGCCGCGACGCCCAAGGCCAAGATCACTTCAGAAGCGGCCGTCGCCCTTTCGCAGCACGGCACCGTGGCCCCGGTCACGCTGCACCACCGCACCGATTTCGCGGCCTCGATGATCGACGGCCGCACCGTGATGGAAGTCGATCCGAACGGACGCTCCTCGCAGGAAGTCACCGCGCTGTGGAACTACATTTCCGACCGGCTCGAGAAGAACTTCCGCCGCACCGTGTTTGCCGCGCCGACCGCCGTGTCGCCGGTCGCCGGGATGCAGCGCCCAGCCGGAGGCTTCGGCCGCCGGGTCGCCGGATCGTAAGGGGGCTCGGGGGGCATGAGCGAACCTAAACCTTTCGCCTCGCTGGGGCCCAGCCTGCTGGCCCGCAAGGGCGGCGCTCGCCCGGCGATGCGTCCGCAGCTGGCCGCATTGCAGCCCGCGCAGTTCATCGCGGACCATGATGACCTGGGCTGGAACGACATGGGGCACGACCATGCTTCGGCCGCCCCGGCACTCGCCCCGGTGGTCGAGCTTGCGCCCGAACCGCAGTCGGCGCCGGTAGCGCAGCCGGTGCCCGTGCCGCTGCCAGTTCCCGAAGTGGTGCGCCAGCAGCAGGAGGTGGCCCGCCACTTCGCCGCTCCGCGCCGCTCGGCGCTGGCCGATGGCCGCCGCGCCGCCTTCACGCTGCGGGTCGACGCGGAGCGTCACCTCAAGCTGCGGCTGGCCTGCACGCTGAGAAGCCGCAGCGCCCAGCAGCTTGTCACCGAGGCGCTCGACCGCCTGCTCGATGAACTTCCCGATGTTGCCGACCTTGCCGCCCAGGTGGCCAGGCGCCGCAAGAACTGATTGAGAAAGGGAAACCTCCCATGATCGCCAATCGCCTTAACGCCAAGCTTCTGCCTCTGGGCCTGACCGGTGCCCTTGCTGCGGCCCTGATCGCCGGTGCGGCTTTCAGCGACACGGTCGTGGCCAAGCCCAGCCCGGACAAGACCGCCGCCGCCGCCCAGGCCGCGCTGGCCAAGGGGCAGGTCGAAAAGGCGATCCAGCTGGCCGAGGCCGTGGTCGCCGCCAACCCGCGCGAGGCAGCCTATCGCGCCCTGCTCGGGCAGGCCTACCTGCGCGCCGGACGGTTCGATTCGGCCGCGACCGCCTTTGACGACGCGATGAAGCTGGGGGACAATTCCGCCCGCTCCGCGCTCGGCTTCGCGCTGTCCAACGTTGCCCGCGGCCGCAATGGCGAAGCGGTGGCAATCCTTGACGACTGGCGCGATGCCATTCCCGCCAGCGATCTTGGCCTTGCCCTGGCTCTGGCCGGTGAAACCTCGCGCGGGGTCGCCGTGCTTTCGGACGCCATGCGCGCCGGCGATGCATCGGCCAAGCTGCGCCAGAACCTGGCCTATGCCTATGCGCTCGACGGGCGCTGGCGCGAGGCGCGGGTGATGGTGGCGCAGGACGTTCCCGCCGACCAGGTCGACAAGCGGATCAGCGACTGGGCGATGCGTGCCAAGCCGGAAGACGCCAAGCTGCGGATCGCGGGTCTGCTTGGCGTGCCGATGCGCGGCGATCCCGGCCTGCCGGTCGCGCTGGCGCTGGGCAACGCCCCGGTCAACGAACAGCTGGCCGCCGAAGCCGGCGCGGCAAGCGCCATTCCCGCGCCGCAGCCGCAGCAGGTCGCGGCGCAGGTGGAATTGCCGGCCGCCAATCCCGTGCCGGTCGAGCAGCAGCGCGATCTGGCCCAGTATGCGCCGGTCTCGGTCCCGGCTCCCGCCCCTGCCGCGGCGCAGACCTATGCGCGGGTTCCGGAAACCTTTGCGACCGCCTTCGCGCCGGTTGCCGCGCCGGCTCCGGCCCCTGCCGAGCCGACTCATTTCGATAGCCGGGGCGCGCAGGTGAGCTTCGTTTCGCGCCCCGTGGTTCAGGCTGTTCCGGCAAGCTACCGCGAGCACCGCGTTGCCGCCGCGCCGCGCGCAGTGCGCACTGCCGTCGCTTTCCGCAGCGCCGCCCCGCAGGCGGCGCGGGCGGTGACCGCCGGCAACTCGCACCTGGTCCAGATGGGCAGCTTCCGCAGCGCGCAGGGCGCGCGGCGGGCCTGGGGGATCTATGCGGCCCGCAACCCGGAGCTCAGGAACTTCAGGATGACGATCACGCCCGCCGTGGTGCGCGGCAAGAACTACTGGCGGGTTGCCGCCGCCGGGTTCGACGCGGGCGGCGCGCAGGGGATGTGCGCGAACCTGAAGGCGCGGGGCGGGGTGTGCTTTGCCTACGCCGGCACCGAGCTGCGTGGCGCTCCGGCCCGTCCGGCGCTGGCGCAGGCCCGGACTGCTCCGGCGCGGGTTGCCGCCAAGCGCTGACACCGGCGTTTCAAAGAGTTTCAGGCCGTCGCTTCCCCCGGGGGGAGCGGCGGCCTTTCCCTTTTTAGCCGACTTCCTGCCCGCCCTTGAACAGGCGCAGGACGCGGCCCTCTACCCCCTGCTTGTCGAAGGGGGTGTTCCCGGCGGCAGCGGCCATCTTGTCCGAATCGACCACCCACGGGCGCTCGGGATCGACCAGCGCCACGTCGGCTTCCATGCCCACGGCCAGCGTTCCCGCCGGGGCGCCCAGCAGCGCGGCGGGATGGGCGGCGAGCAGGCGGAAGGCGCGCGCCATGTCGATCACGCCGTCGCGCACCAGGCCCAGGGTCAGCGGCAGCAGCGTTTCCGCGCCCGCCATGCCCGGTTCGGCATCGGTGAAGGGCAGGCGCTTGTCCTCCGGCCCGCGCGGATCGTGGCCCGAGGCGATGACGTCGATCGTCCCGTCGGCCAGCGCGGCGCGCACTGCCTGCCGGTCCGCTTGCTGCGCAGCGGCGGCGAAAAGCGGTTGAAAGTGCGGAAATCGCCCAGCGCCACGTCGTACAGCATGAAGTGGGCCGGGGTAACGCCCGCAGTCACCTTCACGCC
>ENA-UPTA01001573-UPTA01001573.1-activated-sludge-metagenome-genome-assembly--contig:-NODE-1573-length-25256-cov-5.407127_pt1 | contig 25256 bp, 34 predicted proteins | sample MGYA00238184_ERZ773361 | MGnify/ENA primary metagenome ERZ773361 (study PRJEB29100, sample SAMN05720205) | activated sludge metagenome | isolation source: anaerobic digester from wastewater... | reverse complement strand
CAATTCATAATAGATTTGATAAAAATATCAAAATATAAAATTTCAATTTGCCATTCAATATTTCAGTTATAATTAGTTTTATATTGCAAGAGCTTTTTCATCTAAAATGTTAAAACTTTTGGTTCAGATTGTTCACTGAACATTTTTGCTTCGCTTCTTTGTGCTGACAATTTCTTTATCCTTCATAATATCGCTGAACAATCTTTCCATGCATGAATTATCGTAATATATTTTTGGTTTCACTGATTTGGCTAAAGTATATTCGATAACTTCTTTTCTGATGTTGTCAATGTGTTCAGCGATTATAAAATTATTTTCAACTTTATAATTCACTGTTAAAGCGGTTTCAAGATCACTTGAATCATCATCCTTCTTATAGCTTGTTTTTTTCTCTAAAATGCCGTTAAGGTTATAGCTGAATTCAATTCTCCCCAATTTTACAGAATCGGATTCAATAATAATTTTATCCAGCTTTTTCGAAGGTAAATATTTGTAAGAATATTTTACAGAGTCATTTCGATCATCCAAAATATATTCGAACTCAGCAATTTCGCCCGCTGAACCAAAAATACCTTTCGATATTATTTCGCCATTATCATACTGGCTGAAAGATATGGGCATATTATTTGAAAAAACAATTTCTGAATACCTGCCGTTTTTTAACAAATCATCTTCTTTAACTGTTTCGTCGTAAGAAAGATCAAAATTTAGTATCTTTGTAGTTCTTTTGCTGCATTGAATAATGCAAATAAAGCATAGAGCAGTCAGAGCTAGTATGGAAATGTTCTTAAGATTCATTTAATTGTCCGTTAGTTTATAATTTATCACATCTGAATAATTTTAAATATATTTGTTACATCCCAGACCGGTAAATTGTTGATGTCAAGAAAAAGCCCTAAACCATTCGGCGAAGCCGAATACCAAATAAGCGACAGAACTATCGCAGACATTTCGAAGAAATGCGCGATAGTTCTGTCGCGACTAGCACCGCGCAGCGGCGCCCTTTTCCAATCGTACATGGATGTACGTAAGTCCGAGCGCCCACGGATGGAACAGCGCTCGGATAACGTCCATTTCTTTTGGGCGACGCAAAAGAAATGGACAAAACCGGGTAAAGGGTGTGAAACACCCTTTTATATTATTGCATGATCCATGCAAAAAAGAATCACAAAGGCAAAGCCTTTGTTTGTATTCCGACACTCGGATAAAAGATGTGAAACAGCTTTTATGGCAAGCCCGGCTTCAGGGCGTGCTATATTGAAAAGAACCTGTACGCGTTCAGCGTACACCACTTGTCGGGTTTTCCTTTCTTTATTCCAAGCAGTGAGTGAATCGTTCCGTGAGAGTCGGCTTCGAGATTGAATTTGCCGGATGAATTCTGTTTAGACACGATTTTATTGAAGTAGGGAATTATGCCGTTGTTGAGTTGATTTTCTTCGGCAAGCAGTTTCAGAATTGATAGTAAATCCGTCTGTGACAAAACCGGATATATTATTTTCGAGAAATCATCATTGCAGTAAATTCCCCTGTGCTCATTTTTTAAAGTGAAGACTGCATTTTTAAGATACTTGATTCCTTTCTTTACCTCAAGATGATATTTGTTGTAGATATTTTTATAAGGAATTAGTGCGCCGAGTACGCATGCAGTAGAGATGATGCTTGAAGACAATTTCTCATCGCTTTCGCGCTGAAGTCCCTTGCCGGTTTTTCCTGAAAAATAAAGTTTTATGCTGTCCTTAAATCCCGCAACCGGAGAATAAAACCATCCTCCGTCGCGGCGCTGTATTGAAATGAGCCATTCGGCGCAAGAATGTATTTCTTCACCGTTATATCCGCTTTTAATGAGCGATTTTAATATTGATCCTGTCCACCCAGAGCATGGAGTTAACGGTTTCCATTCGGGCGAAAATCCTTTTCCTTCAACAAATGATTTTTCTATTATTTTATTTATTACAGGCTGAATAAACTTTTCATCAGCTCGCATTGCGCTTTCGGCTGCAAAAGTGAAATAGTGAATTGTTGAGTTTAATGATTTGTGTGATTTATCACTGAATGTTTTTTCGAAATAAGACACGGCTTCTTCGTGGGAGACTGAATAATCTTCGTGAAGTATTTCTGTTATGGTAAGGTTTCTTATGATTGGATTGTTTTTTTCGAGCAGCCAGTCGATGACGGGCTGCTTAAAATAAGGATTCATTTCGCTGTAAGAGTTCCAAGATTTGCCTGAATCGCCGGATTTGTTTTATCGGCTTCAGCGGCTTTTTTTATCATCTCAGCAGCTTTGTCTTTTTTGCCCTGAGCGAAATAGCTTGCTGCAAAGTTGTTCATTATCTCAGGTGATGAAGGGTTCACAGAATATGCCGTAGCGAACGCGATTTCGGCTTCAGGATATTTTTTAAGCATCATGAAAGTTTTTCCGAGTTCATTCCATGCCGCGTACATTTCGAAATCAGCAGATGTTGCTTTTTCCAAAAGTTCTTTTGCGCCCCAAAAATTTCCGAGACCGTAACGCGCCTTTCCGATTATATAATATGCCATTGCATTGTTTTTTTCTTTTTCGGCGATTTTCTGTCCGACTCTTACTGCGTCCGTGTATTTTTTCATTTCAAGATAAACAAGACCGACATCGATCATCGCATTTGTATCATTCGGTCTTATCTGAAGGCATCTTCCAAGATGGGAGAGTGCGTTTTCATATCTTTTCATTTTCCAGTGATTATGACCTGCAAGAAAACGGAGTTTGTAGTTGGGAGAATCGGCAGTCATATCTTTTGTTGCATCAAGTTCTTCTGCAATTACCTTCAGAGAATCGTCATACTTGCCTTCTGTAAAAAGCTTGAGAGCTGAATTGTAGTCTGCGAACAGAGGAAAAGCCGCGATGCAGAAAATTACCGGAAAAATAATCTTTTTCATTATAATACCCCTTGGACATGAAAAGCATCGCCTTTTTCCGGTCAAAGCGTCAAGAAATTTTTGGTTTGACCTGAGCTCATTGTGATTGTCGAATATAAACAGTAACGCCGTTTGAGGTTAATTATGAAACTAAGGATTTGTCTGGCTGCTTTATCTGTCTGTTTACTTTCTTCTATAGTATATTCCGGATCGGTTAATTCTCATAATCTGAATGCAGAACCTGTCGAGGGAAGTCCCGGCTTCTATGCGCTTGCGGTTAAGTTTAAATCGGTTGAAAAGGTTTCCATAAGCACAATGCTTCCTGCGGAATCTCTCGGAAGAAAGCATGAGACGATTATACTTTCGCGAAATGAATGGTTTTTTGATTATAAAACGGGCTTAATAGAAATTAAAAGAAAAATTGATGATTCTGTATATATCGTAAGGGCTGAAGGAAAGTTTGAGACCCCGTTGACCGTAAAGGTTTCCGCCGGAGAAAAAGCTTCTAATATCAGATTTGTTTATAATGGAAAAATCGGAAAATCGGTAACGGATTTTTCTTATGATGCAAAAATGAATGAGATAAAACTTTTCCCGTGTGTTACTGGAGATGAAAAATATATGCTCCAGTATTCAACATCGAAGGGAGCATGCAGTATCGGTTCGATGAGTTCTTGTGATATGACAAGAGAGATCCGCGGTTATTTTGAATGGCCGGTAGACGGAAACGCTCGTGCAATTGACAGCTCTTGCCGCAAATTCAGCCCCGTAAATGCGTCTTTCAGCGGAGTATGGCTGGTTCATCTTCTTCCTAGGCATAATGGTTATTTTGGAAAAGACATAATAAAAGACTTCAAGTGGGATGAATCTGCAAATACGCTTATACTTCCCGAACCTGTAGATCTCGACAAATATGAAGTTTATATCTTCGGAGAAGAGAAAAGTCAGGATAATTAATTTGCCAATGTTTGGATTTTGTGCGATAATATGTGGGAGGTTATGATGAATACTATTAAAGTTGAAGGAACTGATAAAGGACATGTACTTCTACTCGGTTTGAGCACCTGCATCTGGTGCAAAAAGGCCAAGGAATTCCTTGAGTCAAATAATGTTCAGTTTGAATATGTTTTTGTGGATCTTCTCGAATCCGAAGAAAAAGATAAAGTTAAGGAAACACTCAAGAAATGGAATCCGGCATGTTCGTATCCCACTCTTGTTCTAAATAATTCCTCGTGTGTAGTCGGATTTGATGAGGAGAAAATCAAGCTGGAGCTTTTGATATGAGTTCAGAAGTCTCTGAAAAAGAAAAAGAAGATCTTTATATAAAGATCAAATCTGTGGCTGATTCAGGCGGTTATATTCTTAATCCGGATAATTCATTCACGCTTGCATTGATCGAAGGGCTCATCGTGAACGAAAAGCGCTACGGCTATCAGGCGTGCCCGTGCCGTTTGGCTTCGGGAACAAAAAATGAAGACCTTGACATAATATGCCCCTGCGACTACAGAGATCAGGATATTAATGAATTCGGAGCCTGTTACTGTGCTTTATATGTCAACAGGGCTATCGCAGACGGAAAACAAAAAATTCTGCCTGTTCCTGAAAGAAGAAATCCTGATAAAAAAGATTCTTCTATGGAAATGGTTTCGGCATCAAACTTGAAATATCCGATATGGCGTTGTACTGTATGCGGATATATTTGCGCCAGAACCAATCCGCCGGAAATATGTCCTATTTGCAAGGTTCCGAAAGAAAGATTTGAAATATTTATGAAATAAGGAAGAAACATGAAAAAAGTCATTGCTTTATGTCTTGTAATGCTTGCTCTTGAATGCACAGCAAAAAAAATCGATTATAAGGATACTATGTACGCAGAAATTGTAACAAACCACGGAAAAATCAAACTCGAGCTCTGGCACTCGAAAACACCTATTACGGTAGAAAATTTTGTCGGACTTGCTTCCGGCACAAAAGAATGGACTCATCCTGTTTCAGGTGAAAAACTAAAGAAGAAATATTATGACGGTCTCATCTTCCACAGAGTCATAAAGGATTTTATGATTCAAGGCGGATGTCCTCTCGGAAAAGGAACCAGCGGACCCGGCTACAACTTCGAAGACGAATGTTTTGATAAAAGCAAGGCAACTGAAATTAAGGGCAGTTTTACAACTGATGAAGAAGCGATGCTTGTTTTCAATCAGATTCTTCTTCCGTACTTTCAGGCAAACGGAGCCAATGCAGACAAAGAACTTCTTGCAATTGTAAACGAATGCCAGCAGAAGCAGTCGGCAAAACCGCTTACAAAACATCCGGTTGAATTTTATAAGGAAAAAACGAAGGTAAACGCTGCTGTAATGACAGGCGGCGAACTTATTGCAAAAATTGAATACGGCACAATATGTATGGCAAACGCCGGACCTAACACAAACGGTTCACAGTTTTTTATCGTAACCAAAAAAGACGGCTGCGACTGGCTTAACGGAAAACACACTGTTTTCGGAAAAGTCATCGAAGGAATGGACGTTGTCGAGAAAATTCAGTCTCTCAAAACAGCTCCGGGAGACAAGCCTGTTGAGGATGCTGTAATAGAAGAAATAAATATTCTGGATAAGTAATTCGACGGCAGGATAAATTATGGATGGATTGACTCCGAACGAAGAATTCATTGAGATGATGAGGTCGGAAAAAATCGCCGACCAGACCATCATCGACGCTCTGGATAAAAAAGTCTATGATATGAGAAATCTGATCGAGGTTGGAGCAAGTTTATCCTCCAATCTCGAATTCAATTCGCTTGTCGATTCCATTCTATACAGCTGTATCGGTCAGATGTTCATTGAGAAAATCGCGATAATGCTTGAAATTGATATCGACAATCCGAATTTTATGATCGTAAATAAAAAAGGATATCCGGCGGACAGCATATCGCCGGCTCTTCTTCTTCCGGGCGATTCACCGCTTTCAATTTATCTTACCGACAATCCCTTTCCCGTTGAATATGAATCATTATTCGAACATGGCGAACTTGTAAGAGACTTGAATATCTTGAAGTCGCTTGAACCGAATCTTCTCGTTCCGATGAAATCCAAAAATTCCCTCAATGGAATTATTATAATAGGAAACAAAATTCAAGGCGGGCTCTTTTCTGCCGATGAGAGAGAATTTCTGCGCGGTCTTGGACGATTCGCGTCTATTGCTGTAGAAAATTCACGCCTTTATCAAATGGCTACGATGGATAGAATGACAAAACTTTATATCCATCACTACTTTCAGCAGAAACTTTTAGATGAAATTAAAAATGCAAATAGATACAAGACACCATTGAGCGTGTTTATTTCGGATATAGATCATTTTAAAAAATTCAATGACACCTATGGTCACCAGCAGGGAGACATCGTTCTGAAAGAGGTTGCTGTAATATTTAAGGAAGCTTTTAGAAAGCTTGATGTTCCGGCAAGATACGGCGGTGAAGAGTTTGCCGTAATTCTGCCCGATACGGATATAGATAAAGCCGTTATGATTGCTTCACGCTACAGAAAAAGAGTTGAGGCTTATGAATTCACGGGACAGAAGGAGCCTCTGCATGTGACGGTCAGTATCGGTGTTGCACAATATGACCCCAACAGGGATTTTGAAAAGAGAGATATTATCGAACGAGCCGACAAAGCTTTGTATAAGGCAAAAGAGTCGGGAAGAAACAGAGTGGCGGCTTCAAAATGATTTCGGATAATTTTGAATCAAAAAGCAAATTTGAGCAGGCATATTATTTTGAAATCCAGGGCAAAAATGAAGAAGCTATTCACCATTATGCCCGAATAGGAAAGAATGAGCCGAGGCACAGAGAAGCCTTGCTTTCAATGGCAGCTCTTTATTCTAAATTAAACAGAACGATTGATTCACTTTTCTGTTTTGAAAAGGCTGTTTCAATAGAACCCGATTATCTTTCCATTTTCAATATAGGAAATATCTACTATAAACTGGCAGACTATAAAAAGGCAGTGCTGTTTTTCGATAGGGCGCGTGGAATGAAAGAAAGTTTCATGCCCGCGAAGCTGATGCTTGGTCTTGCTTTCAGCAGAATGAATAATTTTACAGCAGCGGAGTCTTGTTTTCATGAAGTTCTGACTGTTTCGCCTGCCAATGAAGTTGCTCTCATTGCTCTTTCGATGCTCAAATACGAAAGCGGTGATTTTGAAAGTTCAGAAGAACTTTCAAATAGAATCCTTCTCATTAATCCTTCTAACGTTACCGCAAAAAAACTGCGCTACAAGGTTCTTCTCAATCTGGGCCGCATCGAAGAATCAAAGGAAGAAGTTCTGGATCTGTCAAAAACCGATAAAAAATATACAGATTATTCGGCTTACGTTTCTGCACTTCCTCTTGAAACTTTTTCGGACAAATATGGAACTATGGAATCCAAGATTGAAACGCTTGAAAAAAAAGCCGAGGAAACTCATGATCCGAAAACAATGGTTTCTCTAAGCCTTTGTTATCTTCTGCGCGGGGATTCGGACTCGGCGATTGAATTTCTGTATAAGGCAAGAGAAGTTTCTTAGCTGTTGTGTTGATGAAAAAGATAATTATTCCGGATGATATATTTTCTGTTGCAGAAAGCTCTCTTGTATGTGATGAGCTGACTTTCGTTTCTTACAGAACAAGCCTCAAATGCGAAACTATCAGTGCAATTCTGAAATCCGACATTCTTGTTTATATTATCGGCGGCGAAAAAGAAGTTCAGCGTGAAGGGAAATCTTTTATTGTCAGAAAAAATGAGATAGCTCTGATTGGAAAGGGCGCATGCCTGATGAAGCAGTTCTCTAAAGAAGAAACATATTCTGCATTGATTTTTATTTTGAGTCCAGAATTTCTTTCTGAATTCTCAATGCGTTATGGAGAAAAGTTTGAGGATAGAACTGATCTTACAGAAAAGTTTTTTTGTGTAAGATCAGATACAAGAATTAAAAGCTGCGTCGATTCGCTATTTCCATACTTCAGCGAAAAGGGCAAATTTGAAAAAGATATAGTTAAAATAAAATTTTGTGAACTTTTGCTGAATTTTATTGAAGCAGATCCTGCGGCATCTTCAGTTCTTTTTGATAAAGAAACCGCACTCGCTTCACGGATAAAAAATGAAATGGAAAAATCGATTTTTGAAGATATCAGCCTGGAGATTATCGCCAAAAGATGCGGAATAAGTCTTTCGAAATTCAAAAGTGATTTCGAGAAAAATTTCAAAACAACACCTCATAAATGGATTGTAAACCGGCGGCTTGATCTGGCTGAGAAAATTCTTAAGTCGACTGATATAAAAATTATTGAGATATGTCAGGATTCATTTTTTCCAAGTCAGTCTAATTTCTCTGTTCTGTTTAAAAAACGATACGGTAAAACTCCGCTTGAATATAGACGCAAATCAACAAAAACTTTTTCAGATAAAAAAATAGCCGAATAGAAAAGAAATACCTTTAAACATATGCAATTATTCTCTGACAGTTTGCTGTTTACCGGAAAACTGTTTATTAATTATTCTGAATAGAGAGGATTCTATGAGAAAAAAGCATTTGGTAAATGTATTCTTATTTTCGGTATTTCTGTATTCGCAGTTATTGTTTTCTGCTGATGCAGGCAAAGTCGCCGAATCCATAAAATGGTATGGTCAGGCGGGCGTATCAATGACGCTTGAAGGGAAAAAGATTGTTATTGATCCTCTGCATATTTCAAAAGTTGAATATGCAGATGTCGTTTTAATTACGCATAGCCATGACGATCATTTATCTCCTGCTGATATGAAGAAGGTAGTCGGACCTGACACGATTATTGTGACCGCAAAAGAAGCTGAAGTTGCGATTAAGAAACATTTTAATAATAAAATAATTTCTTTATTACCGGGACAGAAATTCAATATCGGCAAAATCGAAATAAAAGCAGTTGCCGCTTATAATATCCGTAAAGTTAAGTTTCATCCTGCTGAAAAGAAATGGCTTGGATTCATTATTACTGCTGACGGAATTAAAATATATCACACAGGTGATACTGAATATATTCCGGAGATGAAAGCGATAGATGCCGATATCATAATACTGCCGCTTGGACAGACATATACTTTTGATAGCGTTGATGAAGCTGTTAAAACCGCGATTGAAACAAAATCGGAAATCGCTATTCCGGTTCACTACGGTGAATATGAAGGGACGCTTGAAGATGCCAAGCAGTTTGCCGATAAGCTTAGCGGCAAAATCAATGTGATTTTAAAGGATAAGGAAAATGAAAGGTAAAACAGCCGAAGATAAATTTAAGAACGGACATAATTGTTCACAGGCTGTATTCTGCAGTTTTTGCGAAGATTTCGGCTGTGATGAAAAAACCGCACTTTCAATCGCGACGGGTTTCGGCGGAGGATTCGGGCGGCAGGGAATGATATGCGGATGCCTTAGCGGTGCGGCGATAGTGCGTGAAACAGCGGTTTTACTTCAGGAATATATTTCCATAACGAAGTAGCTTGAATTATTTCTGCAAAAAGAACTTGATTTTTGACTGTATAAGATGGTTTTATTTATTATGAATAAAACCATCTTAATATTATGTATTTTGTGTTTTTTCTCCTCTTGCGATTTTTCAGATGATGACGGTGACGATTTGGAGTCCAGTCTGAAAAAAATTAAAATTATAAATAATACCGACAAAACTATTTCTGTTTACCGGGTAAGGGAAGAAGACGGAGTACCTGAACAGCGAACGGATACAATTGCCGCAGGAAATTACATATTTATAAATATTCAATACAAGATTCATGTCGATGGACAGTTTTCGGTTGTATATAACGGTTCAGTACACGGTTACGATGCTGACGTTTCATCCGGTGATCAGCAGACGATAACGATTGAAACGGGGGATTTTCCATGATAAGAGTTCGTATAGTACTGATTCTGTTAATATTATCATGTATTGTTTCATGCAGCGGAGCTGATAACGGATCTCTTACTGTTAATAACGACACAGACAGAATAATCCGCATATATTACGATCAGGAAATTGAAACTACCGATGATGCAGAAGGCGAACCTGAAGTTATTGATGAATGCAAAGTTGCTGAAATATCTCCGGGAGAAAGTGATACCCTTGAGATAAAAAGCAGTATAACCTTTGACGGTTATATTAAATCATCATACTGCGGCATTCTTATGCGTTTTGATATCGATTTCAATATTTTTGATCAGGCTGATATCACAATTAAGAAACAGGATTTTATTGATGATGTTCTATCGAGATGATTCTGTGAGTGCTTAGAGGCGTTAAGGAATAGAATATGAGATTAAAAAAAGAAATGATGGAATATTTCTGACGCGTTTCAGCGTGAGAATAAGATGAGTGACGAGAGCAGGGTTTATTGATTAGAACTGATAAAAATTAAGAAGAAAGAATATAAAGTTCTCAAAGACAAAGTTGATATTGTAATTTCGTATCGTAAAGAGGGAGTTTTGTGTTGAGAAAAAAATGGCCTAGGCGAGTTATTGGTGATGACTTTGAAATCAGAGTTGGCGGCCGTGGATCAATACTATATTTAGAAAATGAAAAGAATATCGAAGTAAATTCTGAATACTCATATGATGGTTGTATTGTTGTTTATGAGTCATATATTCGAAAATGGGATTTTCCTTATGACAATGAAATTATTGATGACGTGAAACGAAATAAAATTTTGAAAAACATAAAAGATGCATTACAATTTCGTAAAGTTAATATCGAAATACAACCCTAAGTGATTATTTGTAAAAAATGAATTATGAAGCATCCATTTTGTGATAGTAGAGATGGAGATTTTCGAGAATGAATTATGAATATAAGTGTAATAATAGTATTACGAAAATACATCTCCTTTTCCGTTTGCGCAGAAGAGATGAAATGAAAGAAAGCATCAATGACTGAAATCAAAAAAACAATCGCGCGGAAGCGCGAGAAAAATAAATTGTCGTGTTGTGTTTGAGGTGAATAAGCAGTGCTTGGAAAGTTTTTAAAAGATAAGCCATTGAGATAAAGTGATGATAATATTATGTATAATAAGCAACTTAGGCATCATTTGCACATAGGAGTAAAAAAGCGATGAAGAATATTAAAGTTTTATGTTTTATGGTTATTTGCTTATTAACATTTTCGGGAATTTTGTATGCAGATTCCATTGTTGTTGGAACTAATGTTAATTTGCGAACAAGTCCGGATATAAACTCAAAAATTGTAAAAGTAATGGATATTGGAAGTCGTGTTAGTTTAATTAAAAAGGGTCCAAAAGCAAAAATTGGAAATTTAGAGGGTGAATGGTGGTTTGTTTCAACGGAGTTATATAATGAAAAAACAAATAAGCCGGACACGGGATGGATTTTCAGTTATTATTTATCAAGCAAGAATGTTGAAAAAGTTACAAAGATTAAACTTGAACCTAATAATTTTATAATTGAATATAGACCTCCTGATGATCCTGAAACAAAAATTCAATATATTGTCTATGAAGATGGAAGTTTTAAAGTTTTCATGAATGAAGAAGAAAAAGGTTTCGGGATTATACTGAAAGATAAAAGTTATTATTTTTCTAAACTTAAGATAGGACATATATTTGCATTTTTTTCATTTTATATCGATGAAAAGAATAAACAAATAATGTTGATAAAAGATTTTCACGATTACGACATTTATCCTAAAAAATTGAAATTGCTAGAATTTCCGGTTACAGAACCATATAGTTATGAAAATGATAAATAGTTATTGTACAATGATGGTTTTCCCCTGGCAAATTTCTGCTTCCATCTGCGTAGCGTAGATGAGAAGAAATACAACTTAGGTGACTTAATTTGAAAAAGGTAAAAGAAATGAATCTTTTTTTTAATATAATATTGGCTATGTTTTTCATAATGCTCTTATTTCCCATTACAATGTTTCACCTTAATTTTATTGGCGGATATAGTAAGAAAGTTGTCAAAATAGTATATGTTTTATCTGCAGGAATTATATTTGTTCTTATGATAATTTTACAACCATTGAAAATCTAGAGACACCGTGGCGCAGAAAAGGATATGCTTTTACTGAGCGAAGAGATCAAAACGCGATATGACAATAAACAAGGAGAATTAAGTATGAAAATAGCTATAACTATATGCGGAATTTTGTTAATGTCGTGTAGTTTATATGATAAATATAAACTTGAAAAAGATATTAAGGAATATTCTTATCGGATTAATGATAAGTCATCAAGAGAAAATATTGATTTATTGTATAGTTGCAGAGGCCTTACTTATCTTCAGCTTAAAGATTATGATAAAGCAATAGAAGATTTTAAAAAGGCAATATCAATAGATCCATTCTATGATTATTACTATTATTTAGCCCAAGCATATTTATATAAAAAAGATATAAATAAAGCCTATGAAAGTATTATTCAGATTAATGAGAAAGATTGTACCACATTATCTTATGCAATAAAAGGTTTTTGTGGCGATATGTTACAAAAAGATAAAAATGCCATTCATGATTATTTAAAATTTACAGATGTTGTCATAATGCCGACCTCAGCTTATTATGTTTCTAATGCTCGATTGTCGTATCTTTTTTATCAAAAAGGTGAATATCAAAAAGCAATGGAATGCGTTTATGAATCCATAAAAATAAGTAACAATGTGAGAGAGAAAAGTGATGATTTGATTTATTTTAGATTTCTTGCGAACCTGGGCTTGAAAAAATATGATGAAGCAAAATCGGATCTTCTTTTTATTCTAAAAAGAGGATTTAATGATAAAATACAATATCAGCGTGATATTGAAATTATAATCGATAATCAAAAAAAAGAAGAGTTTCTGAAATTATTTAGTGCTAATGTAAAAAAGAATAAAGATATCAAAAAAATAGACTTTTTTGATAAAGAATATCTTATTGATACATTTTTAGTAGATTTTGAAGAATATTGATAAAATTATCAGAAACATTAGTAATGCGACAAGATTAAAAAATATCACTATTCAATGAAGATATAATAAATTTATAATAAAGCTAAGGATTCATTAACTTGATAAAAAATATATTACTATTTGTTGCTATTATCCTTGGAGTTGGGTGTAGTTATTATGATTCCATTGATTATATAGATGAAAATGGATTAATCAGATATAATTTAGATAGTGATATAAATATTGAGTCCATATATCTTTATAATGGTGAAAATGCTTATGATAAGAAAAATTTGAAAGATCGACTAACTTCTTCTCTGTCAATATGTAGCGATAACACAATATTGTTGGAAAAAGTTGAAATTCAATTTTATTCTATGGATGGGCTTCTTCTTAAATGTAAAGAAATTCAGATAGAAAAAAATCATAATGGTTTAACTGATAAGTTTACTTATAAATCTTTTGATGAAATGAAGAATGAAAAAATGATTTGCGATACTATGAATATTTGGGTAATTTATGATTATCAATATTTACAATATGAAGATCTTAAAATAAAATATATCATAGATATTAAAAAAAACAATACCAATTATCGTATTAGAGAAGAAAAAAAAATACACCGAAAAATAAAACGGGTTAGAAATTGTCCTCGGCTTAAACTATAAATTATGTGTACAATGATGGTTTTCCCCTGGCACATTTCTGCTTCCATCCGCGAAGCGGAGATGATATGAATGCCGGCATTGTCGATTGAAATCAAAAATCTCCATCGCGCGTCAGCGCGAGAAGAGATGAGTGAATAGAGCAGAGTTGATTGCAACTTGAGACATAATGAAACAGAGAAAATTACGCGTATGCTGAGCGAAGCGAACAAACGCGTAATGAAATTATAAAATGCATGATTTCAAAAAGTCACGAAAGTGCGCTAAGCACTTCAGAAAAAGACGAATGAGTGAAAAGTAATTTAAGGGGACTGGGGATATCCCTAGCAACTTTTCCGAACGTACACGGATGTGCGCAAGTTCGAGCGCCCACGGATGGATCAGCGCTCGAATAGAGTGCTTTCTTTTTTTGTAAAAAGAAAGCAACAGAAAGTTTATTAGAAGTCGGGGCAAGAGGTGAATGCGCTGTTTGTTCGCATAGGAGATACGTAGATGGTTGGGTTACCGATTTGTCAAAATGACGGGTAGGACGAGTGAGCAAAAAGCTCAGAGGTGTCAAGGTTGATTCAAGATGCCTGAATGACCACGTATTCTGCAATGGAAGAAGAAGTCGGAACCGGGATATTGTCTTCGATCATACCCTGAACGTGCATTTCAACGGCTTCATACATATTTTTTTCGACTTCTTCAAGAGTTGATCCCGTGGCAATGCATCCGGGAAGGTCTGGAGAATATGAAGAAAAATTATTTTCTGTTTTTTCTATGACAACAAGAAATTTTTTCATATCAATGAATCTCCTTTTTTAACTGAGCTTGTTTCAGTATGCTGTTTTCGGTTCCAGGACTAATGTCGTCAGATGGTTTTCCTGCTATGGTTACGCGACCCGATTTAGAAGGGTGCTTGAATTGTCTGTGGCTTCCTTTCGTTGCGACGATATACCATCCGTCAGTTGTAATTAAATCTATAATGTCCTTCACCTTTATAGGCATGATTTATAATAGATTAAGCATGATTGTTTGTAAATCATTTTTCGGGAATCATGGGATCTTAATCTTGAAAACACTGAAAACCTGAAGCAGAAAAAATTACGCGTATATTGAGCGAGATTATAGCGTTGATTTCAATAGAATATTATTTTTTTCTCAGTAGATTTGGGGCGCGTAACCCATCCTTGGGCGCTTCTTATGCCTGGAAGGACTCCGGCAACAAATCGCTTCAAGTCGGCACGGATGACGACAACAAGCGATTTGTACTGCCCTAACCCGCATTTATAAATGCAAAACAAGTGACATGACCGAGATTATGATTATTTGATTGATCTTTTTTATTGAAGTAGTTCTATACATTTGTTGCAGAAGAATTATAATGCAAAAATGTGTGGGATTATAAGGAGTAAACAATGCTTACAGATATGATGTTAACTTTAATATCCTATACAATAATTATTGTTATTTTGATTGTCATTGATGGATTTATTACGGGATTTGCTGTTAAAGAAATAAAAAAATATTTAGTATTCATATTGTTGTTAGGATATGTTGCTATCGTAATATATCATTTGGGTGGATTTAAAAAAGAAAAGAAGATTAAATTATATTATGGTAATCAAAATATTGAAAGGAATCAATAATTAAATCAAATAGTCAGTAACTATTTATGCTTAAAAAAAGAAAAGATAGAAGACCTTGAATTTATGGATGTAGAGCCCGACGATGAAGAGCTGAGATCGATGGTGATGAAAAAACACTTTGAAGGTTGCGGGATGTTGATAAAAAAGCAGTGCTTGAAATTATTTGTTCAATAGCTAAAAAAACAAAATCTTTAGAGGTAGAGAAGGCAGAGGTTTTTCGTGATAAAATTTCTCGTTGATCATGATTTGATTATAACAGTAATAGGCTTATGGTTTATAATTATTTTTCTTCTAGTTGTTGCGAAAAAGCAATATTCTAAAGAAAAACATGTTAATATCAATTTAATTAGTGCACTATTTTCAATTGGATTGCTGACATTTTTTCTCACTTTTTATGTAATATTGAAATAGAGGTGATTTTTGAAAAAAATATTATTAGTATCTTTATTGTCCGCTATTGTATTGGAATGTTTATGCTCTTCGGAAATTAAAAAAGAGAGTGTTGTATTGGAGAAGGACAATGCCAATAAATATTATTATGAAATGTCTAAAATTGAAATCGATAATTTGATGGAGCAATTAAAAAAACTCAAAAAAGGAATGAGTATTGATGAAGTTGTTGAAATAATGGGTAATCCTAATTATATTAGAGTTTTAATGAAAAAAGAAGATCGAATTTATAGAGGGCAAATTTTAAAATATGATATAAAAAAATGGAAAAAGGACATCGTAAATTTAAAAAAAGATAAATCGATAAAAATATATTTTGATCATAATAAAAAAATGATTAATTACGAAATCAGTAATTAAAAGAGAGCCCTTCCAGACCCAAAACTAAATCAAACAGGGGTGTACAAATATCCGGACACTGAGTCGAGTTTTATGCCAGTTTTTCGCTCTTTGAATAAAACAAATCTCAACCGGCTTACGGATAAGCGGCCTATCATCATTGGAAAACAAAGAGGCAAAATGATCCGTTTTTCGGAAGCCGGGGCAAGGAATGAATGTCGAAAGCTGGGTAAATTGATCAGAATAGATAATCATGAGGAAGATAAAATTACGCGTATGCTGAGCGAAGCGAACAAACGCGTAATGAAATTATAAAATGCATGATTTCAAAAAGTTACGAAAGTGCGCTAAGCACGTCAGAAAAAGATGAATGAGAGAAAAGTAATTTAAGGGGACTGGGGATATCCCCAGCAACTTTTCTTTGGTTACTTTCTTTTTTTGTAAAAAGAAAGTAACAGAAATGGAACTTTTTCCCCTAAAATGTGATTTACTAGATAAGAAGAGGAAGATATGAAAAAAATAAAAATCGCCTTTGTTTTGATGGGAAGCACCATTATAATTCTTTCTGCGTTTATTATTTTTTCACTGGTCACCGGGTTTAGTCCCGATATGAGAAGACCGCCTGATTTTGAGAAAATAATTACGAAAATGAAATCCGATCTCGATCTGACTGATGAGCAGGTGATCAAAATCCGTGCTCTTCACGAACCGTTTAATGTGAAGCTAGGAGAAAACAGAAAAAAAATCGAAGAGAAACGAGAGAAACTGTTTTCACTTACTTCTGCATCAGAGTTTAATGAAAAAGAAATAACAAATATTCTTGAGGAAATTGATTCAATAGAGCGTGATAATAAAATAAGTTTTATGAGACTTCGTTTTGAAGGTGAAAAAATTCTAACAGATGAACAGAAAAAAATATTTAGAGATAAGATGTGCCGTCATATGAAATTCAGAAACCGCGGACCGGAACGTCATGACTGAAAGTGAATTTGCAGAATTATTCCGCGAGACTAAGAAAATAGTTTTGTCTGCAATCGGGAGACATTTCTCCCGCAACTATTCTCATTATATTGATGATGTAGTTCAGGAAACATACATCCGTTTTGTCCGCAATGCAGATAAAAAAGTTTTTCCTGATATCAGAAGCAGAAACAATTATCTCTATACGATTGCAAAAAATGAATCTCTTAGAGCTTCAGAGAGGCTGAGGCGGGAAGAACTAAAAGCCCATAAGGCAATCAAAGCTGATCTTGTAAAAGAAAGCCGCGATGAAATATCTCATGATGAAGATTTTGAATGCCTGCGTGATTATATTTCGAAGCTTCCGTCTAAATACAGGGATGTTCTTTCGTTAATGGCAGACGGCAGAAGCGAAAAGGAGATTTCCGCTAAGCTTGATATTAAATGCGGTACGGTGAAATCGAGAAGTCACCGCGCCAGGGCAATGCTGAAAGAATTAATGGAGGAGGATAACTATGAATTCACGAGTTAAAAAAGATTCATTCACGCGCGCTATCGATTTCAGAATGGAAAGCGCTAAATGGGAAAGAAATATGATCCGGTCAATAGTCACTTCTCCCTTATTTCGTGAAGCAAACCGGCAGAACGTATCAATGCAGAACTATTATTTTAAAGCTGCAGCATTTCTTCTCGCTGTTGCTGTTTCTGTGATGCTTCTCGGCAAAGTATTCGGTGAAAAAGATGAAACTTATTCCGCTTATCTTATAAGTGAAGAAACTTCTGCTGAATATTTTTCTTATGATTTTTCGGGCGGTGATTTCTGATGAGCATGAAGAAGAAAGTATTTATAGTGTCGGCAGCTGTCATTATCATTATAACGGTTGTCCATTTGTTCAGAAAAAGCGGAGAGTTTACACCGGTAAAAACCGGCAAAGTAGTCGACGCAGTTTATGCGCTTGGTACCGTAAAACCTTTGCTTTACTATAATCTCCGAATGGGAAATAACAGTGCAATCTCCCGTATTTATGTTGTTGAAGGTTCATCGGTGAATAAGGGTGATCCTTTACTTTCTACAAGCGACATGATCACAATGCGATCTCCGATAAGCGGAACAGTTACCTCTGTTAATTTTAAAGAGAATGAACTGGTTTCCACAAATGCCAATGTGCTTTCTGTTGTAGATATGAAAAAACTGTATGTGCAGATATCTCTTGATCAGGAATCAGTTTTAAGAATACGCAAAAATCAAACGGCGGAAGTGTCATTTGAAATGCTGCGGGATAAAAAAGTCAGCGGAAGAGTTTCTGCAGTATTTCCATCTGACGGTGAATTTCTCGTCAATATATCGCTTGATTCTGTTCCGGAAGAAATTCTTCCGGAGATGACATGCGATGTCGCTGTAAAAATTGCCGTGCGGGAAAATGCTCTTATGATTCCTTCTTCTGCTGTGACGAATGATGGAGTTATTGTTCTCCGCGGCGGGAAAAAGCTTTCACTAAAGCCGAAAACACAATTGATAGATGCGGAATGGGTCGAAGTTACCGATGGAAGCATTCATGTTAATGACAAAGTTTTTACTGCTTCCAAGCCTGCGAAGAAGAGGAAATAAAGCATTATGTGGTTTCTTGCACTAAAACATATTTTCACGCGTAAGAGTCAGACTCTTTTGACTTTTGCGGCGATTGTGATGGGTTCGGGCGGTTTCATTGTTTTTTCGGCGATGCAGCTCGGTTTTAAAGAATACATGATTTCGAATCTTATTGAAAGAGACGGACATATCAGAATTACACCCAGAAACGAAACGATTTCTGAAGAAAACGTCAAGGGTCTGTTTTATGAAGGTTCAAACGTTAAATGGCTTAATACTCCGACCGGGCGCAGGTCAAATGCTAATTTGACAAGCGCTGTGAAATGGTTTGCAAAACTTGATTCGATGGCTGAAGTTAAGAATTATGCTCCCATTGCTTCTGAAACATTCATTGTTACAAAAGGTAATTTTTCGAAATCTGTTTCATTGACAGGAATAGATCCGGAAAAACACAGAAATGCGACTAATCTTTTTGAGTATGTTGTTGAAGGCGATCTTAATGAAGTGACAAACGGTCTTTCTCTTGTTTTTGCCGGCAAACGCTTCCTTGAAGACTTCGGACTCAAGAAGGATGATACTGTTATTGTGGCGTCTTCTGACGGTTCACTTTTCCCGATGCGAATAATCGGAACTTTTGACACGGGAGATTTCCGTACTGACGGACAGACTCTCTTTACTTCAATTTCAACAGTTCAAAAGATGATCGGAAAGCCCGGTTATATCAATAAGATAATTGTGAAAATAGATGATGTTTCAAAAGCTGCTGAAACCGCAACCAGATGGCAAAGTGCATCTGTCGATGATGTTGAAAGCTGGGATCAGGCGAATGAAAATTTTCTGTCAATGACAAAGACTCAGGATACGGTGCGCGATGTTACAACGATAACTTTTATTGTAGTAGTTGCTTTCGGCATTTATAATATTCTTAATATGGTAGTAAATCATAAGCAGAAGGAAATTGCCATACTGCGTTCAATCGGTTATACCGAAAATGACACAGTGTTTCTTTTTCTGATTCAGGGAGCTCTTATTGGTATTGCGGGAGTGGCTGCAGGTGAAGCTATTGCCTTCTTTTTCTGTAAATATCTTGAAACGCTTAAGATACCTATGGGAAGAGGGCACATGAGAATATCCTGGGATATTATGATTTATCTAAAAAGCTTTATTCTCGTTTTCGGTTCAGCTTTAGTAGCAAGTTATTTCCCTGCGCGTTCGGCAGGAAAACTTTCACCGATTGAAATTATAAAAGGCACAAGCTGATGAAAATAATTGAATGTAAAGATATGGTAAAAAGTTTCGGGCATCCGCCCGTAACTATACTTAAGAGTCTGAATTTTTCTGTTGATGAAGGTGAATTTCTTTCTGTGACCGGACGTTCCGGTTCGGGGAAATCAACGCTTCTTTATACTGTGAGCGGTCTGGATCCGCTTACTTCAGGCAGTGTTTTTGTCTTAGGTGAAGAAGTTCACCGCATGCCGAGCAGAGAAACACATGAATTTAGAAATCAAAAGATTGGATTCGTTTTCCAGTTTCACTATCTTCTTCCTGAGCTTACAGCGTTTGAAAATATTCTGATGCCCGCTCGTAAAATTAAAATGGAAAAGCAAAAAGCTTCCTATGCTGTTGAACTGATGCATGAATTTGAAATTGAAAAATGTAAAGATAAGACTCCTGCTCAGATGTCGGGCGGAGAGCTTCAGCGTACTTCAATAGCCCGTTCTCTTATTATGGAACCGCGTATTCTTTTTGCTGATGAACCGACCGGAAATCTTGATTCTGAAAACGGTGAAAGGGTTATGCATATATTTGAAAAGATTAACAAAAACCTATCAACCACTATAATTATGGTAACACATGAACCTGATTTTGCTAAGCGAGCCCGCCGTACAATACATCTGACAGATGGAGTTATTGAATCGGATGTTGTAAATATTTCTTCTAAGCGAAAAAAATGATATTATTCTAACAATTTCATTCTCCTCTGCCCTGCTTCCGCTTTTGAATGCGGCGGATGCAGGGAATCTTTTTTTCTGAACAACTGATAAAATATCAAAGAATTTCCGTATTAATTACGGAGGTTTATATGAAATTGAGAAGCAGTTTAAATATTGAATTAGTATCTTACTTTATGTTAATTCGGGCATGTAAAGCTCAAAAGACTACCGTACCGAAAATGATAGCTCTGATTTTAAAAGATGCTGTTTTGAAATATGATATTACGAAGGATGCTCCTATCTTTCGTACCGTGAAATATCAGCCAAAAGGTTTAGAATATAAGATTGTTCATTTTTATCTGGAGAGAGAAGAGTATGAGAGTTGTATTGATTTCAGGAAATTCGGTAAAGTTTCGGTTTCAAGTGTCTTGAATGCTTGGATTAAGAAATATTTCGGTAATGCTGTTAAAGAAAAAAACAATGAGGATTTTAATACATTTTGTTTGAAATTGGATAACTATGCTCTTCATTTTAAAATTGATATTAATAAAAATGATAGAAATAACGGATTTATAATTACCATCAATAGAACCTGGCTGGAATTAAGAAAAATACAGCAATAACATTCAAATAATTTAAACATTATCACCCCATAAATTATTTACAAAATAAGGTGCAGAATGTATTATTTCACCTTCAGGCGGTGTTATGCTTTATCCATTAGATTTATTCGGAACATGTATTTTTGCTGTTACTGGGGCTTTTTTAGGCGTTCAGAAAAAACTCGATATATTCGGAGTTCTAGTTGTCGGATTCGTTACCGCTGTCGGGGGCGGAACAGTCAGAGATGTCCTTCTTGGGCATTCTCCGGTTTTTTGGCTTAAGGATTTCAACTATTTTATTGCGGTAATATGCGGAGTTCTTGCAGCTTTGATTTTAGGAAGAAGGGTACTGCGGATTAAGCTTTTTCTATCTCTTTCAGATGCTGTCGGTTTAGGTGTATTTACTATAATCGGGATAAAGAAAGCGCTTGATGCGGATCTTCTTCCGGTTTTTTGCGTAATGATGGGAGTAACGACTTCGGTTGCGGGAGGCATGATACGAGACGTGCTTTGTACTGAAAGTCCCATGGTATTAAGCCGTGAGATTTATGCAACTGCATGTATTGCCGGAGGTTTTGCGTACTTCATAATGAGATTCTTTTCGCTTGCTGATAATGCTGCAGTAATTATTTCAATATTAATTATAATAATAATCAGGATAATTTCGATAAAAATGAATCTATCGCTTCCAAAGAGAAAAAATGCCTAGAGTTAGAATTATTCATTTGTCATCTTCTATGAAGTCTGTTGACATTATGGCAAAATGGGCGCACGAAAAATGGTTTGCTCCTCATAATATTTCATACAATACGGTTTTGAAAGATTACCGCAAAAGATGCAATGTGAATTCTCTTCCATCTGCTTTTGTTGCTAAAGATGAAATCAGAACATGCGGAATGGTTTCACTTAAACAATTCGATCTCCTTTCCCGTAAAGATTTATCTCCATGGCTTTCTTCTTTATATGTTCTCCCTGAGTATAGAAAAAAAGGAGTAGGGTCAGCTCTTGTGCGAGTCTGTGAAAAAGAAGCTGCGAGGCTCGGGTTTAGTGAAATGTTTTTGTTTGTTGACTATCGGGATTCTATTCATCTTGAAAAATATTATACATCATTGGGGTGGTTCAGTTATTCTGATGAAGTTGACAGTTTCGGTCATTCAGTAAAAGTTATGCGTAAAAAGCTCTAAAATATGCTTGAATCATTCTCTTTAAGCTTTAAAATACGCTAAATAAGGGTGGAAAAAATGGAAAAAGATGTAACGGATAAGTCCGTTAAAAAAGGACAGAAGCCGTCGCGTAAAAAGCGTATACTTAAAATTCTGATCATAGCGCCGTTTTCAATTGCGGCTTTTATATTTGTTGTTTTAACTGCAGCTGTAGTATTTTTATCGGATAAGCGTGTTGAGCGCATCGCCGAAAAGTATTATCCGGAATATATGAACGGTCGGCTTGAGCTCGACGTCAAGCATTTCAGTCTAATGTCCGGTTTTGATATAAAGGATATTGTGGTTTACAATCCCGAACCGTTTAAGGGAGAAATGATCCGTATTGACCGGCTTGTCCTTGATTATTCTCTTTTTCAGATTCTTACAGGAAATATCCGCTTTAACGAAATAGGGATATATTCTCCCAAAATAAATCTAATCCAGGAGAAAGGTGTTTGGAATTTTGAAAAACTTGCTAAAACTTCAGGTATAAAAGAAGAACCGGTTGAAGAAGAATCCGGTGAACCTTCCAAAGAAATTAATCTTCCGGTAAGTATTGAATTTTTTCTTAAATTTATTCTCAAAGATTTATCTATCGATGTTGATGCTGATGAATTTAAAACGTCACTTAGTGATTTTAGTTTCACAACGGATATCTATGTTCCTCCGGTAAAAGAAATTCCGCTCGGAATTTCTGCTGTTAAACTTGTTGAAACACTTTCCGTAAACATTAATCCTGCAGAAAAACTGAATCTTAGTTTTTCATCAAAAGAAGCAGACGTGAAACCGCCTTTAATTTTATTCCTCGGTCTGAATCTTGTTAACAAAGACGGTGAAAAAGCTTTTGAATCTCGTTTTAAAGCCGGTACATATAATTCTCCGGTGCGCTTTCAGCGTTCTCATCTTGGACCGTTGGATTTTCTGATTAGTTATGATATTTTCCTTGATCCGATAAAAGATTTTCTGCGTCTCAATTCCTTTGACATTAAGTTCAAAGATGATAAATGGTTATCTCTCGGCGGAACTGTTACAAGCATGTCAAAGAATCAGAATATTGATATACGTATGAAAGAAAGCAGGATTGATCTTTCAAAACTCTATCCGTATTACGTAACTCTGACAAAAGACAATTCACTTAAATTCGGAGGCAGATTGTCTTTATATCCGCTTTCTGTTGCCGGTAATGCTTCTAATGTAAGATTAAACGGTAATTTCAAATTTAACGATTTCATTTTACGTCAAGCGGCATTTGAACTTAAAGCTGATTCCATTGATATTGCCTACGATATCCGAAAGAAAGAAAGTGAGGCGGATATTTCACTTGGAATAAATCTCTTTCCGTTTTATTTCCGTCTTGATAAAAGCTGGTCATCCAGAAATTCTTTTCAGCTTACGGCGGATATCAGCACCTATTCGGATTTTTCACGTTTTCTGATTAACTCTTTTTCTGCAAAATATTCTTCTTCTCCCAAATCAGCAAATGCTCTCTATCTTTCCGCAAAAGGAAAAGCGTCGATTTCTTCGGGTACAGAAGCTGATATCGAAATTCTGCCGCTTGAACTGAATGTCCGTGAGCTTGAAGCTCTTCTTCCTCTTTCAATTGCAGAATCTCTAAATGCTGTTCCGCTGACAAAAAGCGTGAAAGCAGATCTTAATATATCATTTTCGCAGAAAGAGAAAATGTCAGCTGCACTCAAGGCTCTTTTCCTAATTCCTGATTATGATGTAGAAGATCTTGCACTCGATGCATCTCTGACTCAGGACAACAGAAGGAATCGGATTGACATTCACAGGTTTTCGGTTGGAAGCCGTGAATTTGGTGTACTTCTTAAAGCGGACGGGATGCTTGAACAGAAAAATTCACCTTTATCTGATTCGGACATTAAGATTTCATTGACTGCTGAAAGCGGAAAGAAAAAAATTAAAAAGGAAAACCTTTCTCTCTGGGGTTCGCTTTATCTTAATGCAAGGATGAAGGGAGGTCTTGAGAACGGAAAGGCTTCCGGTGAAATCAGCATAAAGAATTTCAATTTTGAAGATTCGTTAAGCATGCTGTCAGTAAATTCTCTCAACCTTGATTTTCCTTTCGATTATGATCTCAAGTCCGGATATGACGGAACTTCCAGGATTGCTGTTGATAAGAGCAGGCTTCTTGATAACACAGGTTTTAAAGAAAAAGATAATTTTAAAATAGGATCATTAAAAATTAAACATCCTTCCCGTCCCGAACAGTTTGAATTGATTAAGGATTTATCTGCTTCTATGCGGTTTAAGGAAAATGTTTTCAGCATTACTTCTTTGAAGGCTTTTCTTATGAATGGGATAATATCTTCTGATGAAATAATGTTTTATCTTGCTGATATGCAGACAAAAAATATGGAATATCGTGTTTCGCTTAATGCTAACAATATAGATATTTCCCAGCTTGATAGAGTTTCTTCTTCCCGAAACACAAAAGCAGAAATTTCTCTCAATGCTGATATTTCGGGACGCAGTGTTGATTTTTCAGGGGATCTCCCGGATATAAACGGTTTTATGAACATTTATAAGATTCAGGATAAATTTGCAAACAGACTGATGAAAGGTCTTTCTGAGGAGAAGGGTGAATCAAAACTTGGAGTTACACAGAAGGTTGTAGATCATCTTAATCTTCCATCAGGTTTCTATTTCAATATCGACAGCGGCAATGTTTATGCGACTGTTACACTAAAAAGAAAAGCTCTCGGGTATTTTACTTTTCATATCGAAGATGACAAGATTCAATACGACAGAATTCCGATAAAAGAATATCTCGGAAAAATCAGAAAAGATGAGGTTAATTAAATGAAATATTTATTTATAATGCTATTGCTTGCATGTTCATGCGTGATTATTCCTCCGAAGATTGAACTTACCGGAGAAAAAACAATGATTGAGCGGCAGATAACCGGAGAATATCGCGAACTTGAAGATGACGCATGGGTTGTTTCAAGTGCACGAACTAATGTTCAGAAGGAAAAAAGCGGAACTGCGGTTTCTTTTTCAGATGAAGAGATTTTGTCAGCGCAGAACATCCGGAGTA
>ENA-UPTA01001572-UPTA01001572.1-activated-sludge-metagenome-genome-assembly--contig:-NODE-1572-length-25260-cov-30.601547_pt1 | contig 25260 bp, 20 predicted proteins | sample MGYA00238184_ERZ773361 | MGnify/ENA primary metagenome ERZ773361 (study PRJEB29100, sample SAMN05720205) | activated sludge metagenome | isolation source: anaerobic digester from wastewater... | reverse complement strand
TTATCTGGGTTATTGCCATCATTATGGCGGCAATTCTGACCAGCGCGGCAACGTCCGTCATGAACAGAATAACTTTTGACAGACCGTCTAACGTGGAGAAGGTTATAAAATGACAGCGGATTATTATTGCGAAAAGCTGCTATCGGGGTTTGCGGAGAGGGAACTATGAGAGAATCTTATGATATGGCGGTAAAATTAACTCTTGGGTTAGAAGGAATGGGCAGTAGAGCCGTGGATGTTGGCGACGGATGCGGACTGACAAAATATGGAATCTGCGAGAAATGGAACCCGGGCGTTGATGTGCGGAATCTGACGATTGCCCAGGCGAAGCAAATCTACCTGAAAAAATACTGGATACCGGCCGGGTGCGATGATCAACCGTTTCCGATGGATATTTGCCTGTTCGATTCCCAGGTCAATCCACAGAACGATCCGAAGCTTCCCGGCGGCGGCAATCAGGAAATCCTTAATCTCCATCCCCGGAATTGGCAGGAATACAATATCTTCCGGATGCAGCGGTATATGCGTTGCTCCAAACCGCAATTTGTCAAAGGCCATATTTTCCGGGTGCTGAATTTATGCAATGAGATTGTAAAGCTGGGAGGGTGATGTGATAGCCCAACTTGTTTTATAACTACTTAAATAAAAGGAGAATAATTATCATGAAGAACTGGAAAACGACGTTGAGTGGTGTGGTGTCGGCTTGTGGGATGATTCTGCCGATGTTCGGAGTACCGGCGGAAGTGGGGAATGCGGTCAGCGTGATTGGATTGTTTCTGATTGGTTTATTTGCGAAGGACAGCAATGTAACAGGAGGGAGCGTTCCGCAGTAGCCACATGTACCCCGGACGCCTCTAGTTTCCGGGGTTATTTTTTTGTTTGAACTATTTGATAAATTCCAAAAGTTCATTGGTGATTTTTAAAAACCTGTCCCGCATTTTGTCTCGCATTTGTCTCGCAAAAATGTATTTTTCAGGGCTAAAAATGGCTAGAAATGGCGAGAAACAAAAAAGGGCTTCCGGCTAAATGCTGGAAACCCTTTATTTTCTGGTGGGCCGTGCGGGGATTGAACCCGCGGCCAACGGATTAAAAGTCCGCTGCTCTACCGCTGAGCTAACGGCCCACTGTTGAATAAATTTTAAAGAACGTGGCTTCCTAACAGCTAGAAAAGAGTGTGTCAAGAAGAAACTGTATTATTTTGGTTGTTAAATGGATTTTCCATTTGAATCGTCTCTTCCCGTCCGGCGCCAACGGAGACCAGAGCCAGTTTTATGCCGGATAACTCTCCTAAACGATGAAGATAATTCCGGGCGTTGACGGGGAGGTCGCCGAGAGTCTTTGCGCGGGCGATGTTTTCTTTCCAACCGTCAAATTCTTCATAAACCGGAACGCAGGACGAAAACTCCTTCAGGCTGGCCGGTACGGATTCGGTGAAACTGCCCGTTTCTGTCCTGTAGCCAACGCAAATTTTCAGCTTTTCCAGACCGGTCAAAACATCCAGTTTGGTGATGGCAAGCGCTGAAATACCCGAAACGCGAATAGCCTGACGTACCAGAACCATATCCAGCCATCCGCACCGTCTTTTACGGCCGGTGGTTGCACCGAACTCCTGGCCGGTTTTCTGCAAATAATTTCCAATATCGTCTTTCAATTCCGTTGGAAAGGGGCCTTCTCCGACTCTTGTCGTGTACGCCTTGCAGATGCCAATAACATTGGTGACGGCGTTGGGTCCGATACCGCTGCCGCAAGACGCGTTTCCGGAAACCGTATTGGAGGAAGTGACGTAGGGATAGGTTCCATGATCGACGTCGAGATGAGAGCCTTGCGCGCCTTCAAAGAGAACTTTTTTGCCGTTTTTGATTTCGCGATCCAGAATGAGCGAGGTGTCAGCGACGTAGGGTTGGATCTTTTCGGCAAAAGCAAGATACTCATCGGCAATTGCCTGCGCGTCCAGTGGTTCAACACCAAAATAATTTTTCAGCAGGAAATTTTTTTCATCCAGGCTGTTGAGTATTTTTTCCCGGAAGAGATCCGGTTCATACAGGTCGCCCACGCGGATGCCCGTGCGGGCGACCTTATCTTCATACGCCGGGCCAATGCCGCGACCGGTCGTGCCGATTTTGTTGCCCGATTTGCGGGCTTCTCGCGCCAGATCCATGCTGCGATGATAGGGCATAATGACATGTGCTTTTTCGCTCACATAGAGTTTTGTGGAGGAAGGCAAAATGCCGGCCCGGGTGAGTTCTTCAATTTCTGTCAGAAAAACGAGGGGGTCAAAAACAACACCGTTGCCGATGATACAGATTTTCCGGTCATGCAAAATTCCGGAAGGAATCAAATGCAGGATGGTGGTCCTGCCTTCGACAACCAAGGTATGTCCTGCATTGTTGCCACCCTGAAAACGTGCAACAACATCCGCATTTTGCGTGTAAAGATCAACGATCTTTCCTTTTCCTTCGTCACCCCACTGAGTGCCTACAACCGCAACATTGGCCATGATGATCACTTTCCCGTATTAAAGGCTCTGGACTTTTTCATTGAAAACTTTTTCCAGCTCGGCAAGAGCCGCTCGGAGATCTGCTTCTTCAATGGTGGGTCCGCACCAGAACCGGTAGCCGGCAGGCGCGTCCTTGTATGAGTTGATGTCGTGAGCGATATTTTTCTTACTCAAATCCGAAGCAATGCTCTTTAAAAATTTGCTTTTCGCGTCTGCATCGAGAGCCGTTACCTTGGGATGAGTGACGGACAGGCACACGGAGGTGTTCGAGCGTGTTTGGGGATCTGTGGCCAGAAATTCAATCCAGTCGGTTTTGGCTACCCAGTCTTCAACGACTTTCAGATTGGCTTTGCTCTTTTTGACCAAACCGTCGATGCCGAATTTCCCGGCCCAATCGAGGGCGTCGAGATAGTCTTCCACACACAGCATGGAAGGGGTGTTGATGACATCGCCTTCAAAAATGGCCTTATTGATTTTATCGCCTTTTTTCAGACGAAAGATTTTCGGCATGGGCCAGGGCGGTGTGTAGGATTCCAAACGGGCGACCGCTTTCGGGCTCATAATCATCATTCCGTGAGCGGCTTCGCCGCCCAGGCACTTCTGCCAAGAGAAAGTCAGAACATCAATTTTGCTCCAGTCAATTTCATTGGCAAAGGCGTAGCTCGTGGCGTCGCACAGAGACAGGCCTTCACGATCAGAGGGAATCCAGTCCCAGTTGGGAATGCGCACGCCGCTGGTGGTGCCGTTGGAGACAAAAACCACATCGCCTTTCCAGTCCACCTTGGAAAGATCGGGAATTTTGCCGTAGTCGGCTTTGATAATCGTCGGATTGAGTTTGAGCTGTTTGTTGATATCGGTGGCCCAGCCTTCGGAGAAGCTTTCCCATACCAAGACGGTCACCGGTTTGGGACCCAGAAGGGACCACATGGCGCATTCAAACGCGCCCGTATCGGAAGCAGGCAAAATGCCTACAAGGTAATCTGACGGAATATTTAAGACTTTGCGAGTCTCATTCATTGCCTTCACGATTCGTTCTTTACCCAACGCGGAACGGTGTGAGCGGCCGACCGGCGCGCTCTTCAGCGCGTCGATACTCCACGCTGGCCTCTTGCTGCAAGGACCGGAACTGAAATTTGGGTTTTGCATAGATAACCATCCTTAAAAGAAATTTTCTACAAGCTGGCGTTTCATACCAGCATTAAGGTCTTTTCTCAAGAAAATTAACCGGCATTATTTACGGTTTTGTATTTGCAGGGATTTCCAAAGAATTTCAACGGGATCGAGGGTTTCCATTCCGGAAAGACCGCCAAGCTGCATGCGGCAGGAGCCGCAATCCGCCACAATGGCTTCGGCGTTCGTTTGTCGTATCAGGGAGACGGCTCTCTCTCCCAATTGCTGAGCGGTGGTTTCGTTGGTTTTCTTGAATCCGTAACTGCCGCTCAATCCGCAGCAGGCGTCATCCAGAATCCGGGTGGTCAGGCCGGGAATGAGTTTCATAAGACTGGCGGCGGGATAACCGATTTTTAACGCCCGCAAGTGGCAGGGGATATGGTAGGCCAAGGATTGTTTCACTTCCTTGAATTCAGGTTTCATTTCCTGTTCGGTGATCATTTTGAGAAGATATTCGTGCAAATCATAACAGTTTTCCGCAAGTTTTTTTGCGCCGGGAATTCCCATAACGCCCGAATAATCATGCAGCAGGCACAAACCGCAGGAGGTGCAACTGTAAACAATGTCGTATCCCGCGTCGATATAGTTGGACAAAGAGGAAACGTTTTTTGCGGCAAAGGATTTTGCGAGCGCCAGATTCCCGTTGCCCAGCGCCGGAAGTCCGCAGCAAACCTGAGGGGGAAGAACCACATCCATCCGGAACGATTGCAGAATCTGAATGATTTTTTTGCCGATGTCCGGACGGTAAAAATTGATAAAGCAGCCGCAAAAAAGGGCGACTTTTCGATTTTTTCCACCGTGGGCTCTTTTTTGCTCCCGCAGAGTTTTAAAGCTGAATTTGGGAAAGGGGATCTTGGTGGAGATTCCCATGCGCTGAAAAATTCTTTTCCCGATCTTGGTCGCCGCAAATGAATTGGCCAGCGGCGCCGTCAGAGATCCAAGTCTGGAGATGTAGTAATTGTTGGCGAAAAGCAAATGCGCTGCCTTGCGGGGATGTTCCAGACTGTATTTTTGCTGTGCCCGCAAGATCATTTCCGCAGGATTCACACCGGAGGGGCATGCCATTTCGCAACGCTTACACTGGCTGCACAAAAGCACCCATTCATCAACCGATTTTTCCCGGCTGCTGCGGAAGCGCTGGGCGTCGGGACCCGCCTGTTTGGGACCGGGATAATCGGGGTTGACCCGAAACACGGGACAGTTTTCCACGCAGATGGTGCATCGAATGCAATGTTCTGATTTCATTGCAGATACTCCAAACAGGACAGAGCTGCCGCCTGACCTGTCGCCATCGCGAAGCCGTGACCGCAACCATTTTTTAGAGCTTCGGTATGGGCGAGGATGGCGCCGCAGACAAAGATGTTGTCCCACCGGCAATCTGCGGGCCGGAAAGAGGAATCCACTGCGATGCCCGCCCGTCCGATGCCGTGGTCTGCTGAAAAATAATCCTGATTAAACCAGGTTTCACGTTGGCCCGGTACAAAAACCGGCAAGTCGAAAATCTTTTCGACAATTGTCCGGCGCAGGGCGAGCAGGCCCCCGCCGACGAAAGATCCGGAGGCCAGAAGAAAGGCGCGGGCATTGATGCTATTGGGCGCTCCCGGGGATTCGGTGATGACCGCTTCGATCAGGCGGCCTGTTTTTTCCACACCGCTGACCGGCCAGTTCCAGTAAATATCGCCTCCCTGGTGGCGGAAGTGGTCTTTCAAAGCATTGAAAAGCCTGCGTCCGGGCATTGAGGGGGGAATGGTGGGAATTTCAAAAACGGGCCGCTCCAGGCGATTTTCAATTTTTTGAAGAATTACCGGAGCGGATTCCAGTCCGAGAACGGCGGGAACGGCTATTTTATCCTCGCGGATTCCCAGCTTTTCCATCCACAAAAGAAACGCTTCCAGAAAACTTTCCTTTTCAAAATTAGCGGCAATGCCCATGGTTGTGGAAACACCCGCGTCATACGTTGAAAAAGATGATTTCTTGAGTCGGGAAATAATATAGCCGGGATAAAAGTCTTTCAGACCGGCGAAGGTGACAATGTGAATTTTCTCGTCATCCGATTTTGGCGAGGCCTGCATGGTGACCGGCAGAAGACAGGTGGTTTTAAAAGCGCCGATGGCGGAAAGAACCAGAGAGTTTTCTTGAAGCAAGCCTGTGTAGGGCAGCATTCTGTTGGTCATGATTTGCTGAAAATCCGAAAGAGCCTGATGGATCATCGGGGGGGGGACGAAGTGATAGGGATGTTCATCGGGCAGATTTTCAATGCCCTGCAAGGGATTTTTCGCTTGCGCACATACATCGATGCAACCGGTGGACAGGCAGGCGGTAGGCTCTCCTGAAGTGACCAGCGCCACTTTCAAGCCCTTCCCTGCAAGGAAGGCGCCCGCCGTCAGACCGGCGACTCCCGCGCCAATGACAATGACATCGTATTCAATGACGCTCACGGGTTTTTCTCCATGGCCAGAATGCCCAGATAAATGTATTCCACCAGTTGTTCTTCACGCAACTGATCTCCCCACAGCGCGCTGCGAATGCCGCGAAATCGACGCTGGAGGAATTCCCTCAGGGACTGCACGGATTGATCCGCCGTCAGAATACTTTTGTCGTGCATGATGCCCAGCGCACGAAACGTGCAGAATCCTCCCTGGCACGGACCCATGCCAAGGCGCGTTCGATGCGAAATATCCCCGACATGCCTTGTTCCTGTTTTCGTGATAATCTGTTCTACCGTTTTGCGTGTCACCAGTTCACATTCGCAAACAATGTTTTTCATGTCTGCCAGCCGCTTGGAAAGGGGATACCCGCTGAGTTCCTCCTGACCATCAAGAGGTTTTTCGGCGGTTTCGCAGGCGCGTTTCAGGTTGAACGTGTTCATCACGGTATCCACCATTTTTTCCGCCATAAGCCGGAATGTCGTCAGTTTTCCGCCTACGATGCTGAACATGCCGTTTTGATGGTCAATAATCTGAAAGCCGCGTGAGATTTCCCGGCTATCCTGCTTTTGCGATTTGAGCAGCGGACGGACTCCGGAAAACGCCCGGATAATGCGCGTCTGATTGAAATGGGGAACCATTCTGCCCGCCTCGCTGATGATGACATCCACTTCATCGGCTTGTATGAAAAGCTTGTCCGGATCTTCCACCGTCAGAGAGGTCGTGCCGGCCAGGCAGACGGCTTCGTTAGGAACAATAATATCCCCGTCGGAGGGCGGACGCAGACGGTTGATGACCATATCGGTCAGACGGTGATTGGTAATGACCAGGGAGCCTTTGGAAAGCGTCATGGGAACTTCGCAACCGGCCAATCCGGCAACCAGATTGGTCCATGCCCCCGACGCGTTGATGATGAGATTGGCGTGAATTTCCTTGGATTCTCCGGTCACCATATCCACGGCTTTCACGCCGATGCAGCGGCCGTGAGACTTGATAATTTCCATGACCCGGTGACGGGTAAAACTCAATCCCCCCTTCAGTTCAGAGGTTCTCATGTTCAGCATGCATAAACGGAAAGGGTCAATCGAGCAGTCAGGAACTCTGACCGCTTCTTCAAGTTCCGGGTTAAGGTTTGGCGCCAGTTCCAGGGCGCGGGTGGAGGAAATAATTTCTGTGGGAATGCCGACATCGTCGCAACTTCTTAAAAACCGTTCCCGGAACATTTTAGAATCTCCGGGCAGGCGAACGAACAATCCTCCGGTCGGTTCCACACATTTTTTTCCGATGCGTCGCAGAATCAAATTTTCATCGTAGCATTCTTTGGCGGCAATGGGGTCGGAAACCGCATATCGGCCACCGCTGTGCAGCAATCCGTGACATGCGCCGGTTGCGCCAGCTGCGTAATCGCCCTTTTCAATCAGGCAGTGCGGGATGCCGCGAAGCGCCAGGTCTCTGGCAATGCCGCAGCCCGTGGCGCCTCCGCCGATAATGACTACATCCGTCTTGATCATCCAATTTCCTATGAGTTATGAGCTTAATCTTCTTCCCACATCCTTGCCCGTTCGACCGCCTTTTTCCATTTCGCATAGAGTTTCCGGCTTTTTTCTTCGTCCATGGCCGGCTGAAATCTGCGGTCCACCTTGCGTTTTTCGGCTATGGTTTCCTGATCCTTCCAGAAACCAACAGCCAGTCCCGCCAGATACGCGGCGCCTAACGCAGTTGTCTCAATGATTTCAGGACGTTCCACTGGTACGGACAGAATGTCCGCCTGGAACTGCATCAGAAAATTGTTGGCGCAGGCGCCGCCATCCACGCGCAGTTCGCATAAGTCAATACCACATTCATTGCGCATCAATTCCAGCACATCGCGGGTCTGGTAAGCGATAGATTCCAGGGTGGCGCGGATAATATGGCTGCGATTGGCGCCGCGTGTAAGGCCCAGAATTGCCCCGCGCGCATACATATCCCAATAGGGCGCGCCCAGTCCGGTAAATGCGGGAACCACATAGATTCCCTGGGAATCGGGGACTTTTGTGGCGAAATATTCGCTGTCGCGCGCATCGTAAATCACTCGCAGGCTGTCACGCAGCCATTGAATCGCAGCTCCGGCCACGAAAATGCTGCCTTCGAGGGCGTATTGCACTTTGCCGTTGATTCCCCAGGCAATGGTGCTTAAAAGGCCGTTTTGCGAATGCGCAAGCTTGTCTCCGGTGAGCATCAGCATAAAACAGCCGGTGCCGTAAGTGTTTTTGACCATTCCGGGAGAAAAGCAGGCCTGGCCGAAGAGAGCTGCCTGCTGGTCGCCGGCATCGCCGGCGATGGGAATTTCCGCGCCTAGAACCCGGGCGTCGCTCATACCGTAAACAGCTGAGGAAGGCCGGACTTCGGGTAACATGCAGGCGGGAATATCGAGTTTTTCCAGAATATAATCGTCCCACTGCAAGGTCTGGATATTGAACAGCATCGTCCGGGAGGCGTTTGAATAATCCGTCACGTGAACTTTGCCGCGAGTCAGGTTCCAGATCAGCCAGGTATCTACATTGCCGAAAAGCAGGTCTCCGTTTTTTGCCCGGTTTCGGGCTCCTTCCACATGATCGAGAATCCATTTTACTTTGGTGGCGGAAAAATAGGCGTCCAACACTAAGCCTGTGTTTTTACGGATATATTCTTCCAAGCCGGCTGCTTTGAGCTCATCGCAAATCGCAGAGGTTCTGCGGCATTGCCAGACGATGGCGTTATAAACCGGTCTGCCGGTGTTTCTATCCCAGACGATCGTGGTCTCCCGCTGATTGGTGATGCCGATGGCTGCGATTTCTTCGGGCGCGATGCCGGTGGTTGCCAGAATTTCGCTGACCACGCCCCTCTGTGTTCCCCAGATTTCCATCGGGTCATGCTCAACCCACCCGGCCTGCGGATAGATTTGGGAGAACTCATTTTGCGCAATTTTGACGACGGCGCCTTCCTGATTGTAGAGAATGGCGCGTGAACTGGTTGTGCCCTGATCAAGAGACAAAATATAAGATTTGTTCATCGTTGAGCTCCTTGAAACCGGAAGTAACATTTTGAAGGACTATGACATATTAGCGAAGAATTTGCCAAAAAAAAGTAATGGCCGGACGAATAGGTGGAAAAACCCGGATTGTTGATTGATGTTCAAGGCTTGCGTTTTTCAGGATTTTCGAAATGGCTTGACGGCCAAAAAATTTTCTTGATTTCTGTTTTTGAAGCCTTTATCTTGTGAACAAAGAATTCAAGGAAATTTAGGTTTTCGGCGGGAGGTTGGCCTGAAGGAATATTGTTACTGTCCTCTTTAGAAATTTTATGAAAAACGGAGAAAAAACGATGAACGCACACAGAAGAATAATTTCAGGTTTCAAACTTTTCGGCATCGCCATGATTTTGATCTATGCCGGAATTTGCCAGGCTGCCGACCTCGACATTACACGAAGTGAAAATGCCGCCGGGCCGCAGGTGAGAATAGAGGTTCATACCAGTTTTGAACGAGGACCACGAACGGTTACGGTGCCGCGCGATTTGACGGTGGTGGACAGGATGCTGCCGGGCAGCGGAAATGAATACACAGATGGTTCAAGGGCACAATATTATGGACTATTAGGATGCAACTGGTCTGGCTTGCGGGAAAAGCTGAAGGCCCGCCTGGAATCAGGCACCCGAGAAACTCTAATTTTCATCATGCGCAATGAACTGAACCAGCCACGTGGCAGTTTAAGAACAAGACTGGGCAGAGGTTTCGGATATTTTCCGGATAGCGCCTCGCCTTTTTTTGGTGTAGGAGGCCATAACGGCTGTACATTAAATGAACAGATGCGTCAGCAGTTGCGAAACGGCCAGCAGGTTGTCATACCAAGCGGTGCATTTGCTGAAACTTGTGTTGTTACCAGCCAGGATGCGGAGCGGCTGATGGAGTCGGTCATCAGAGTTTACGAAACCTACACAGGTGTCAGCCGGAATATACAATGAAAAATTTAAGATTATTCCATACGATTTGCTATGCGATGTTCTTTACGATGGCCGCGGTGACGATCTTCAGCTTGATGCCGGCGCAAGCGGCGGAACCTTCGGGAGCAAAGGCTTTTCCCGCCGGTGTTACGCAAAAGCAGCCCATCAAGCAGCAGGTTCAGACATCTGTGGCCGGTCGCGATCAGGCGCCCCCGATCAAGGTAGAGGCAGTCGCTTTGAGCGCTTCACCTTCACTGCCCAGATCCGGACAAGCGACCACGGTTAAACTGACCATCCGGAATACAGGAACCGGCGTGGTTGCACGGATTCCCTGGGCTATTCATCATTATACCGGGAACAAGACGTTGAAACAGGGAGAAAAGACCAACCTTGCGCCTGGGGAAAGTTTTGAGGCGACGGCAAACTGGATTCCCTCCGCCGGAACGCAGGTGCTCCAGGGATATGTGGATCCTACAGGCAAAACATTCAAGAATACCGCGCCTCCCAGTGCGCAAGTGAAAACATTGAATGTGAATGTTTTGCCGTCCGAGGCGGAAATTGCCCTGTTGCAGCTTCAGCTTCCGACCAATATCCGATCTTTAGCCATTACCTTGCAGCCGGACGCCAATCCCGCTCCCGTGTCATGGACAAGACCGGCTGCCGATCCGATTCTCAATCAGCAGCTTCAGCTTCCGACCAATATCCGATCTTTGGCCATCACCTTGCAACCGGATGCCAATCCTGCTCCCGCGCAATGGACAAGACCGGCTGCCGACCCGATTTTAAATCAGCAGCTGTTCATTCCAACGGATATTCGTTCGCTGCAAATCACTTTGCAACCGCAGTAAAGGGTTGTCTGGATGGAGTGTGCTTCAGGACTTCCTGAGACAATCAGAAAAATGATTTAATTTGAGCAAATAACCACTTTTGCGTCAGAAAGATAGTCGTTTCCGTGCATGGTGGTTTCCCTTATAATGCGAACCGCGTCGGCGCTGATCACGATCATGTTGTCCTCGGTGATATCTTCCACGGGAATAATCAACGCATTCTCCCCGATGTAGGGGTTGCTCTTTGCCTGTTGCTCATTATTGGCATAACGAACGACGCCGTAGTTGCGGATGACTTTTGGTTTGACGTTCTTTACCGAATAGACCGTCAATGGCTTGTTTTTATCTGATTTTGTAATAATCACAGGAAGCAGCTGCCGCTCAAAAGGCTGCCCGTCCAGAAGAAAGATGGCTCCGGTGACCGGCTTGTTTGTATCGTAAACAATTGATTTAATTTGTTTTTGCGGAGGTGATGATGGGGGAGCCGTCAGAGGTTTTACTCGATCGGCCGGGGCGTAAGGCGGTTCGCTTTGAGGATTGATTTTCAAAACAGTTATCAGCGAAGAGGTCATGTTGCATCCTCCCACCTGGTTGCTCAAACAGACCCGAATTTCAACTGTTGCCAGGGGAATGTTTTTTTCCCAGGTTACATCCTGTTTGACAATTTGAGCGCCTTTAACAACGCCATCAACGCGGCTGTTGATGACATCTTCTTTCAGCATGAGATTTTCAACGGTTGTTCGGGAATCGATCTGGACGCCTTTGAGCGTTTCCAGCAGGTTTCTTTGGGCAACCAGTTCCGCCGAGCGCAGGGCGTTGAGCCGGTCTTTCACCCTGTTGTCACTGGGGTCTGCTGTTCCGTTTCCGACGGCGCTGATATAGCCTTGAACCCAGTTGATTTCACCGGATTTGTTTTCCTGAGCGAAAAGAAGTTGAGAAACGCTAAACGCTAATGCGATGATCATGATGACCGTGGCGACGATCTTTCTGCGACTCATGCTTTGCCTCCTGAGATGCAATCTTTTCCGGTCGGCATCTATAAATAAAAACATTGGTTTGCCCTTTTTTTGCCCTGAAATTTGTTCACCGTCATGGATTTGGATTTCCGTAAGGGGTTTGCGTTGTCGGAAAAGCGGGCTGTTCAACAGGCGCATTCATATCGGGTGTTACCGGTTGTGGCAGGGGAGCGGGCATGGACGAGTAGGGAGCTTCTTGCGCAGGCATCGCAGGAGCTCCGGTTATGGAAAAGAATTCCGTCTTTTCCAGTGAATAATTCCCGGCGCTGTCGATGGCCTGAATCACAACTTTGTAGTTACCATTGGTTAAGTTAAAGACTTTTGATGATCCCTGCCAGTTTTTTCCTGTTGGCGTCAGCATATCCTGTTGAACCAGATTGCCCAGATTATCAAAAATTTTTATCGTGATGGAGGCCAGTCCTTTATCGTCATTGACCTGCATCGCAAAGGCGACTCCGTCCACTCCTGTTTTCTGAACCGTGATCGGGCTGACGCTGGGCTGAAGATCAACAGCGGCGATGACACCGGCGACGGCATGGATGAGGTCCGTGGCGGCGCCTCTTGCGGCTGGTGGTTGTTGTCCTGCCGGCTGGCCCTGGGCGTCATATTGCTGCATGACAGCGCCGGTATTCGGCATGAATCCCCCGCCCCCGGATGGAGGCATCGGCAAACCTTGCTGCGGTATCATGCCGCCCTGCTGCTGCCCGGAATAAGGATTTTGCAGTTGGGATTTTACGATCTGGATTTTACTGTTCACGGGATCGCTTTTCAGTCGGACGTCGTCTTCTAATTGAATAACATACGCCAAAGAGGTTTCTGTAAAGGAGGGGTCAATTTCCACAAGGGCGCTTACCTCGCCTGAATAACCATCCCTGGTTCTCTTATTGTCGTATTCATCGATTTTAATCTCCTTATGTTCCCGCCCTGCAAAAATTTTCACCGTGGTGACAGGATTTTCCGCTTGCCAGACAATGTGAAAACGGACGGTTTTGTTCACATAGGTTGCATCATGGCTAATGACGACAGGTTTTCTGGCCGCCTGTGACATGCAGGGATCCATCAGCATGAAGAAGGCAGACAAAACAAGAATTCCCCAAAATGTTGATTTCATGATCCGGCTCCTTTGCTGGAAGATGTGCTTTTTTAATCCAGATCATCCGGCATGATCTGTTTGATCTTGAATGATTCGTCCGTAAGGGCAATCTTTGTTTCCCACGTCTTAACCTGCAGATTATCGGTCAGGTCTGCATCCAGAATCAGGATATTGATTTTCTGACGAATGATTCTATCCGTGACGGGATCAATTCTTGAGTAAACGACATCGCTGAAATTCTGGCAGTCTTCCACTTTGGGATGAGCGGGAAAGGCGATGGAGAGAGATTTTTTCTTCGGGTCTGTCGATTTTAAATCTACAATCCAGGTGGCCACCATATCCTTGCTGAGCGCGTTGGCTCGGTCACAGGACCATAAGAGGTTTCGCGGCAATGACTTGCCGGACCCCGGTTCGATGATTTGAAGTCTGGCTTTGACAAACATCTTTGCTTTACCGAGGTCGACGGACTGATTCAGAGGGAGGGCCAAGTTTCCTGATTCCCGGCTTTCATAGGTTTTTGAATCGATCATATGGAGTTTGTAAGCGACAACCAGACCGTCGCCTTCCGTGCCGCTTTTGTCATGAATTCCTGCTTCGGCCAGAGCGGCGGCTGTCCCCAGGGGAGCGGAGCCGACTCCGGCAGAAATGCCGCCCTGACGGTCTTTTTTCTGTTGGATTTTAAAATTGGCCAATCGTAAGGCTTCTGTGATGTAAGGGGTTTTCGGTTCAAAAGGGATGTCGGCCAAAGAAAATGGTGTAATAATTTCAACACCTTCCAGCGCAGCTTTTTTTGAGCCGGCCGTCTGCATGCCCACCTGTCCGCCCGGTCCGGCAATGCTTTGCGCGCCAAGACCGATCCCCATATTATAGGCAAAATTCTGTTGGACATTGTTAAAGGATTTTTCTTTTTTGATGCGGATATCCGCCATGGCGGGATCTTCAAGAGGACCAAACTGTTTTGACCAGGCGCAACCGATATAATGACGATCAATAGGCTTTTTCGGAATAAAGTACTCTTTTTCTGCGATGGATTCCACGCCTTTTTGGTGGCTCTCCATTGCCGTGGTTGCGCAACCGGTAAAACTGATCAAAGCGGGAAAAAGCGCCACCAGAAGAATGATGAATTTTATATATCTGATTTTAAAAGGGTAAATTTTCATGATGATTCCTCCCCAGAAATGACTGATGAACGAGTAAATGCTATTTATGTTGAAAATTATATCTGAAGCATTTTTGTATGTCAACAAAACTCAAAAAGTTTCATCAGATGTTTCCGAGAGGGCTTTCATAAGAGGGGCGACGATTTGGTCCATCGTTAACTCACGGTTTATTTTGCACCGGTCATTGTTGATTTCCTCCGGCGATGACGCTTTTGCGGCGCAATCCGCAGCACAATGATACTTGCAGAAACAGTTTGAACAAAAGGGGATATTTTTCACATCACGTTTTTGTAATTCCCTGATCATGGCTTCATTCAATATAAAATGATGATGATTGGGGTCGTATCGTCCGTAAATGAAGTATGCCGCCCGGGGATCGTCCAGGGAACTCACTTCATAGCAGGCAGTTACATGGCCCTCAGGAGTGAGACAGAAATTGGGGTCACATACACCGCAGTATCTTGTCTTGTATCGTTCGGCGTTAACGCCCGAATACCATACGCGAAATCTCATTTCGTCAGCCTTTTGCACGGCGGCACGGTAAAGTTTGATAAAGGATTCGGCCAAGGGGGGGGCAAAGCCGCTTGTTTTGCACCTTCCGCAGAAAAAAAGAGGTTCCAAATGGATACTGGTGCAACAGGAGAAGCGGGATAACTCTGTGACAAAGGATTCGATGGCGGAAGGACTGATGTCATCAACGGTGGATCTTATGCAAAATCGGGCTTTCTGTTCTTCGAAATAGCGGAGGGTTTTCATGACATCGGCATAACTTCCAGAGCCATCTGCTTTTGGCCTTTGCTTGTTTTGAATCTCCTCGATGCCGTCGAGCGAAACCTGGATGCTCTGCATGTTTTTAACGATCCATTCGCGCTGCATATTTGATAAAACGCCGTTTGTAGAAATATCCGTTGCATGGCGAAGCCCCGCTGCCTGGGCTTTATTTTGAAAATCATTGACGGCTGCAACCAAGGCGTCCCAGGCACAGGTAGGCTCGCCGCCTCCGTGAATGGTAAGATAAACGGTATCTGTTTTGGTTTTGAATGCATTTTCCACAATGATGTCGATTGCTTTTTGGATTGCTTCTCTCGGTATGGTTCGGTTTTCCCGATCACCACCTTCGGAATAGCAATAGACGCAACGGAGGTTGCAGTCTGTTGTGAGAAGGAGCGTAAGAGCTGTTGGAGCAAAGGGCAATGGTTTTGGTTGTCTTGCTTTTTGTTTGTTTTCTGAAGATGAACTTCTGCTAAGTAGATTCAACCTGCGTAGGTTTTGAACGAATTTCCTCTCTGTCGAAGAGAAGGTCCGGGGGGCGGCGCCCATCTTGAGCTTTCCCAGAAGGTTTGCTGCGTTTTCATTGACGGCAAAGGCAAGAGACCTGTCGGGGAAATACGCAGTCTTTATGCCCTTGTGCTCGAAAACAAAGCATTCGCTTTTTAAAAAGTAGGGAGCTGTTTTTTCTACGGACTGATGGCGTTCAGTTTTCATTCGTTTCGCGCTTGATTTCCGATTTTGCCCATAAGCCTTTCATTCATGGAACAACTACCGGTTTTTTTCGACTGTTTACCGATCGCTTCTGCAGGCGCCGCTGTTGTCTGTAAAACAGCCGTCACTTCTGCAATTTCCGCTGGCATCGGCTACACATCGGTCACTGCAGGCGCTCCCGGTTGAATCTGTAAAACATCCATCGCCTCTGCAACTTCCGCTTGTATCGCTTCTGCATTGATCACGGGTGCAGGCACCTATGGTTGAATCAGTAATACATCTATCGCCTCTGCAACTTCCGCTGGCATCGACTCCACATCGGTCATTCATGCAAGGGGCCTTCTGTCTGCCGGTCTGACCCTTCCCACCCGAATTCTTCTGAAAATTAGGCTTCCGGCGGCCATCTATGTCGCCCATGCATGCGCCGCTTTTATCGGTTCGACAGGCATCGCTCAAGCAAGCACCGCTTCTGTCGTTTCTACAGGCATCACTGAGGCAAGGACCTTGCGAACTGCAACTTCCGCTGGCATCGACTCCACATCGGTCATTCATGCAAGGGGCCTTCTGTCCGCCGGTCTGACCCTTCATGCCGTTGTTCTTCTGCCTGCCAGGACTTTGCTGGCGATTCGTGTCGCTTCGGCATGCGCCGCTTTTGTCAGCTCCACAACGATCTCCTGTGCATGCACCAATGCTTCCTTGAGCGTGGGAGAGATCCGTCCAGGTCCCTGCCAGTATTGTCGCTGCCGATACAACAAGGCCCGCACGAATAAACTCTCGTCTGGTTACGGCTTTTCCTGAGGCAGGGGATGAAACTGCCAGGATTTCCGGCGCATCATCGTTTTCTCGATCACTGTTGATGATTGGCCTGTCATCGGGGGGATTGATTTGTGTCATAAAATTGCCTCCTGTGCGCAGGTGTGTTTCGCCCAAACGACCATAACGAATTTTCCTGCCGGATAAAAAAGATCTTTATCATGCGGTTTTTTAGCGTGTCATGGGTTGCTGCCTTTGCGCAAAGAACCCGTGGATTTCTTTTTTACAGCTTTGTCATTTTGCTTTGCCGGTTTCTCGTGATCTGCTTGATGATGGAGTTGCTCCAATCCGAAAAGCTTTTCAATGACTGTCAAACGCGCTGCTTCTTCGTCCGAAACGATTCCGTCAGCCTGGGCGATTTCCTTAATATATCCAAAGGCTTTTGCCCGTGTTTCCCTGTCGCCGGGCAGCATGTTGGGAATTGCCGCCAGCGCCGCCTCCTGATCCAGAAGCAGCATGCAGAATTGCTGGCGGAGTGTTTCTTTGAATTCTTGAAGAGTATTTGTTGCGTGCCTGTCCCGAATGCGGCGCAGCACCTTGAAGTCGCGCTCGTCAATCCCCCGGCCGAACAAACCGATATAAACCAGGCTGCGAATGAAGGCTTCCACCAGACCACCGTCTCCCATGTGGGATTTCAGTTCGGCAATGCGCTGTTTGACAAACGCGATTCGTTCCGGTTCAACACCGGGACGCCGTCTTGGGCTATCATCCGAGGCCCGCAGGCCGACCAGCGCCTGTAGGAAAGGAGATCCGTAAATGTTATGGAACAGATGTTCCACAGTCAAATCCCGAAGATCGCGCCATGCATCCAGCGAGGCGATGATGTTTTCAGAAATCATGGACTGAATCGATAAGAGGGGATTGTCGGGTGACGACGGATGACGATTTTCGCGGATGATTTCGGCCATTTTTGCAACAGGCATCATCCACGGATTGTGATCCGCAAAGAGCTCAAACGGCAGGGACGATGGATTGATTTTTTGCAGCCATGAGGCCAATTGTTCATTGGTTAGCGCCCGTATGACCGGCTGCCCGAACAGACGATAGAGGCTAAGATTGATTTCAGAAATCCGCCTGACGGTGGCAAAACGAAGTTCGTTTTCGTCTTTGGGTTGTACGATGGCCCGCACATCGTCCAGTGTTCGTCGCTCGAAACGGGCAATCCAGTTTCCCTCCACCAGGTCGGCCGAGGCACTGTCGGCGGTTTTGGGCGTGAGGATCATTTCATAGATGCCAAAAGGCAAGACATCAATCAAATCGATGTTGGACGTAAATTCTTCGTGTTCTTTTTTCGCGACGCTGCCGGAGACAAAGATGCCCAGATGGCCGATGGATTCATGGATTGCATAAACAATGGTCTGGCCGCAGGCAATAATATCATTGTCATGGCTGTAGATATCGGGAATCCAGCCCAGAGCCTGCTGAGGGGGAGTGATGTTATCGCCTTCGGAACAGAAGCAGAGGATGGGAGAATGGATGTTACGCAGATCGATGCGGACTCCGTCTCCGGTGATGATTTCGGCTGTTGCCAGGCGGTTGCCGACAAAAAGTTGATCGACAATCCACTGGATTTCTGCAGCGTTGAGATTGACATGTCCGCCCCAATAGGTTTCAAAATCGAGAAAGCGCTGGGCTTCCGTGTCCACCTTTGCCCAAACATTGTAATTTTTGGTCCATAAGGTGTTGGCGGGGTTCAGATTTTCGAAGTTGGCCACCAGCCAGGCGCCGTCAAACTTGCCGTTTCCCAGGTCGCTGGTCAGCGTGGTAAGCCAGCTTCCTCCCAACAAACCGCCGCTGTACCGCATGGGATTTTTTCCTTCAATGCCGGCCCAGTAGGACATGGGAGAACCGGCGGCAATGATCGGGCCAAACAGTTCCGGACGGGTAGCCGCCAGCATCAGAATCGCCCAACCGGCCTGGCAGTTGCCGATGACACAGGGCTTGCCTTCAGCGTCCGGGTGCAGTTCCAGGACTTTTTCCAGAAAAGCCGCCTCAGCGCGCATAATGTCTTCGATGGTCTGTTCCGGCATCGGATGGGGGGTAAAGCCGATGAAATAGCAGGGATGTCCCTCGCGCAGGGCCATGCCGATTTCGCTGTCGGGCTTGAATCCGCCAATTCCCGGGCCGTGCCCGGCGCGTGGATCGACAATCACAAAAGGACGCTTTTTTTCGTTTACCGTGACGCCCTTTGGGGGGGTGATTCTTACAATTCCATAATTTGCCGGTCGTTCAAGGTCCTGCCCGCTTTGAATCAGTTCGGCTTCAAAGTGCAGAACGTTAGGCACAACCTTTGCTTTATGTTCAAAATACTGATTGCTCCGCTGGCGAATCACGTCCCAGAACAGAATGGTCCGCTGAACGGCGTCAATCCAGTAATCAGCCGTTTGACCGGACGGGAAGGGGATTGCCTGAAAATGAAACGGGGATGCGGTTTCTTTTTCCATGAAGAGTCTCCTTTTTTAATTTCTTATGGTGCAGGGGAATTGTGTCTGCCCAACAGGGTTCCGAACTTCTCGGGGGAAACCGGCTGGCTGAAGTAAAAGCCCTGCATTTCGTCGCAGACATGATCGCGTAAAAAATCCTGCTGGGCTTTGGTTTCCACGCCCTCGGCAACGACGGTCAGGCATAGCGCCCGGCCCATGTTGATGATGGCTTCGGTAATGTTTTTGTCTTCGGAATGCTGGGGGAGGTTGCGAATAAAGGATCGGTCCACTTTAATGGTGTCAATCGGGAAGTTTTTCAGATGAGCGAGTGACGAGTAGCCTGTGCCGAAATCATCAATGGCCAGCCTTACCCCCAGTTCCTTGATCCGGTCCAATACGGCAATCAGACGCTCTGGATTATGCATCAGCATGCCTTCGGTGATTTCCAGTTCCAGAAGATCCGGCGCCATTCCGGAATCTTCAAGAGCTTTTTCAATATCCTCAATGAGTTTATCATCCATCAGCTGGCGAAGCGATAAATTGACCGACATGCAAATGGGGGGCAGGCCCTGACGCTGCCAGGCTGCATTTTGTGTGCACGCCGTTTTCAAAACCCATCTGCCGATGGGTACGATGAGTCCTGTTTGATCGGCCACAGGAATAAATTGCGTGGGGGTGACAGAACCCAGGGTTGGATTGTTCCAGCGCAGCAAGGCTTCCACGCCGGTAATTTGTCCGGTTTTGAAATCGGTTTTGGCTTGATATTGCAGAGAAAATTCGTTGCGTTCCAGTGCCAGGCGCAAATTGGATTCAAGACTCATCCTTTCTGTGGATTGCCCCTGAATGTCTTTTGAATAAAACTGGAAGTTGTTTTTGCCTTCTTCCTTGGCATAATACATGGCGATATCCGCATTTTTCATCAGCGTTTGTTCATCATGAGCATCCTTGGGATACAGACTGATCCCAATGCTGGCGGTGACGCGGCATTCTTCCCCCATCAAAACGACCGGTTTGATGGCGCCGGCAAGGATTTTCTGGGCGACGACGGCGACCTGACGCGTTTCCTCCACTTCCTCAATCAGAACGACGAATTCATCACCTCCCAGGCGGCTGACGACATCCACCGAACGTAGTGTGCTTCGGAACCGTTCGGCGATTTCCTTCAGGAGAGTGTCTCCCGCCTCGTGGCCCAGCGTGTCGTTGATGGCCTTGAAACGATCGAGGTCGATGAACAACACAGCCAGCTGGCGCTTGTGGCGTTGCGCCGACCGGATCGCCTGGTTCAGCATCTGGTTGAACATGAAACGGTTGGGCAGTCCGGTCAGAGCGTCATGCGTGGCGATGTAGTTCAACTGTTTTTCAATCTTTTTTCGTTCGGTAATGTCGCGGATCATGCCCTTGAAGCCGATCGGTATGCCTGTCTTGTCTTTGCGCAGCGTGATGGAGGTTTCGATGATTCCTTCAACTCCGTCCTTTTTGATAATGGGCCAGTCGATTGCTTTGGAGGGGTCTCCCGTTAGATAAACATTGTTGAAGGTGAGAAAAACTTCTTTTGCGGTCTCTTCATTGGTCAGAGCTTTATAATTCATCCTGGTCAGCTCTTCCCTGGAGTATCCGGTTAAAACGCACATCGATTCGTTGACAAAGGTATAATTGCCATCGAGATCCACTTCAAAGTATCCTTCCTGGATGCTTTCCAGAATGTTGCGATACTTTTCTTCGCCCTGACGGATCTTTTCTTCCGCTTCTTTACGCTCGGAGATGTCGCGCATGACGCCGAGAATTTGGGAGGGGTGACCGTTTTTTTTATCCCGGATGAAGGTAAACTTCGTCTCTGTCCATATGGCCGTTCCGTTTTTTCGCGTAATTTCCAGTTGCAGGGTCCGGGAGATGTCTGCCTGAAAGTCTGTTCCGGCCATTTCGGCCATTTCCGTCAGCTCTTTTTGGGCCTGATCCAGGGAAGCTGACGCCAGCATGTCTAAAGGCCTTTGCCGCATGACTTCTTCCGGTTCATACCCTCTCATCGCTTTTACCGAGGGACTGACATAGACATAATGCAGATGAGTGTCCAGAACGAAAATAACGTCATGCATGTTGTCCGTCATTTGTTTGATCGTGGAGCGGCTCTTGCTTAAATTGGCACGAAGATTGGAGATATGACCGCCAATGACGGAAAAAACTGCGAGAATTCCGGCCAGAGCTACCCATTGCAGATATTCCATGTGAAAATTGACGTTTTCAGGCCGGTACAAATGAAGGTAGGCGATGACGCCTCCGTAAGTCAGGAGCGTAAAGATACTGACGTATATAAACTGGCGGGTGTTGAAACGGAAGATGCCGAACAGAAGGATGATGACGTAAATTAAAAGCCATACACCGCGTGAATCGTTGGCATAGAGCATGAGATACATAACCATCATGATCGCCGAGCATATCTGAAAAACCGTCAGGCTGGGATCGGCCATTTTCAAATTGAGACCGCTGCGCAGGAAGATATACGTGCCGATGTTGATGAGGATGACGAAAGAGACTCCGACGATAAAGGCATGCGACTGCACAAAACCATTCAGGTAGGCGACAAAACAAAGGACCGCGCAAATGAAATAGGCGGAGGCTGCCAGTAAAAAACGCCGGATACGCAACGCTTGCTGAAGATCATCCCCGGGGATGATGGACAAATTCAAGAGAATTTTATTTAGCATAGGATAATTATATTAGGAATGTTTTTACCTGTCAATAAAATACGCATTGGGTTACACCTACGACAAAGCATGCTGAACCCTGATGGGTCCATAAGAAAACTCAATGACTGCCTGATTCTATCGTTTGAATTCCTTGTGCGATCGTTTGGCTTAACTTTTCCAGGGCCAGGCTGTGCGCAGCGACAAGATCCGCCATGCCACCTCCCTGAACCGTTTCGGTAATTTTTACCCGGCCGTTTTGTGTTTTATTCCCTTCGGGAGAGGTCACCGTCCAGCGGGCGTCCAGAATGGCCGAGTGGTTTAACGTTGAGTCAAAGCGCAGAATGTCGATGACGACCCGATAGGATGAATCTTCCGCCGCCATTTGCGGAAACAGGGTAACCTGTGAAACCCCGAGCTTCCCTGCCAGGTTTTCTGCCATGATTCTGGCAATTTCCTGCGTGAGAGGGGCAGCCCATCGATCAAATTCAGAAATATACACCTGGTTTGGACCCTTCTGCAGCACGATCTGTGGCCGGTCCACGACGGCAGGAATGGAAACCGGCCCCACGGAAAGTCCATATCCTGCCTTTTGGGTTGCCGGTGAAATGGCCGACGGGCTTAACGTATAAAATTGTGAGATTCTGGAAGAAGCACAACCCGCCGTCAGAGCGGCGACCGCGCATAGAATGAGGAAAGTGAAGAATTTTTTCATTATGGCGCCTCCTGTATTTTTCCACGAATCAGGGCATTGGGATTGCGTTCGAGATACTCCATCAATGCATTGAGAGACCTTGCCGCACGGGCGACTTCCTGAAGCGCCAGACGCAATTCCTGCTGTGTCGGCGAGTCTTTTCCGACGAGGGTTTTATCCACGCTGGCAAGCGTTCGTTCCGCCGTTGAGATGGCTTTTCGTAAATCTTGAACGGTGGTCTTGATTTCCGGAAGCATTTCTCCGTCCACATGCTTTAAGATGGTGTCGGCATCCTGCAGCATTTTATTCAGAGATGCGATGGTTTTTTGGGCGTCAAGACCAAGAGTGTCAAAGGGAATTTTTTCCATTTTAGCGATGATGCCGCTGATTTTGTGTTCCATATCCTGCATACTGCTGGGCATGATGGGAAATTCATATACCGGGCTGTTGAAATCGATTTTTCCGGCTTTGGGTGCGTTTGGAAAATAGTCCAGAGCGACATAGAGCTGTCCGGTGACAAGGCTGCCGCTGCGCAGTTGAGCGCGCAGTCCCCGGTCAATCATGCGCTGCATGAAAGCGCCGCGCCATTCTTTGTCTTTTGCCTGAGGTTCTTTCTGCCCAATGTTTTTGATGTGGGCGATAAAATGAGCTGGATAAAGAGCGATGTCCACGCGCGGCCGGATGCTTTGGGTTTTGGCATTGTATTCGAGGCCTACCCCGGTGACTTCGCCTACCGGCAAACCGGCGTACGTTACGGGCGCGCCTACGGAGAGGCCGCGCAAGGATTCGTTGAAATACAGAATCGCGTTGGAAACGATATCCTCATGTTTTTTTGTTGCGCTGGTACGGTCGCTGAAAAGGTTAAAAACAAAACCTTCCGCGGCCGGTTTTGATTCTGAAAGAATAGAAACCGTTTCTTCAAAAGCAATGCCGCCGATCAGAAGCGACAGGACCGATTGGGTTTGCACGGTCAGGCCTTTGGCGTTCATGTTGACGTCGATTCCGCTGGCATGCCAGAAGTGCGTCTGCGTGGTTACCTGTTTGTCATAGGGGGCATTGATGAAAATCCGGATGTCAATGGATCTGCCGCTTGTGGCAAGGTCGTAGCCGATAACCCGGCCGACGTTGAGTTGCCGGTAATAGATGGGAGAACCGATGCCGATCGATCCGAGAGTGTCCGCGCGGAGAATGAACTGCCGGCCTGGTTGATCGATGGTTATAGAGGGAGGCAATTCCAGCCCGGTAAATATCCTTCGTGCTTTTGAGGACTTGCCGATTTCCAGGCCGATATGGTTTCCGGATAGCAGCGTGCCGAAACCGGAAATTCCACTCAGCGTAACACGCGGCGATTCAATCCAGAATTGGGCGTCGTCCACAATCAGTCCCTCGGCGCTTTTCTCGATTTTTGCCGTTACGACGACTTTGGTGAAGTCATCGGAAAGCCTGACGGATTCCACCTGGCCGATGTTGACATCCTTGTATTTCACAAAAGTTTTTCCGGCTTCGATGCCTTCGGCCTTCTTAAAAATGATGGTAATGGTGGGGCCTTCGTGCAGGATTTTTTGGACGGCGATGCCCAGGGCAACGATCAGGGCGACCAAGGGAATAATCCACACCGCGGAAATCCGCATTTTTCTTTTGGAGCGGGTTTCAGAGGAGGGCAGGTTTGGGAAATCTTCGTTTTCATTCATGAGTTATTCTCCTTGGCCGTGTCGGGATCCCACAGGGAACGGGGATCAAAATTTTCCGCGGCCAACATGGTCAGTACGACAACTGCGGCAAAAAACAGCACACCCGCGCCTGGTTCTACCGACATCAGCGGCTGAAGCTGAACCAGAGCAACGACAAAAGTCACAACAAAAACGTCCAGCATGGACCATCGTCCGACAACCTCAACCAGACGGTACAGTCGGATTCGTTCCTGTCGTCCCCGGTTTCTACGAAACTGGATGGTCAGAAGCAGATAGGCGAGAGCGATAATTTTTGCAAGCGGAATCATGACACTGGCAATCAGCACGATCAGGGCAAGCGGCCAGGATCCGGTTTCATAAAGCAGAATCACGCCGCTTATAATGGTATCTTTTTCCTCGTATCCGGGCGTTGTGGTGTTCATGACCGGAAGCAGGTTTGCCGGAATGTAACAGATGGCCGCCGCCAGAAGAAGCGCCCAAGAGCGCTGAAACATCTTCGCGTGGCGAAGGGCAAGCTTTGCGCCGCAGCGCGGGCATCTGCCCGGTTTCTGAACATCTGGAGGCGCGATCAGCAAAGAGCAGGTTCGACAGGCGACCAGTCCCAGTTGGCCTCCCGTGGCGGCTTTGGCGAAGTCATCGCCGACAGTCGTTGGGTTTTCGAAAGCAAACCCAGGCAAAGCAGGCTTTGCATTTGCGTCTGCCCAAGGAATCCGTATCCAGACTTCCCGGGGGTCGAAGCTGACCGAGATGGACGCCAGAAGGAGAATCAGCGCAAAGACGGCGAACATGCCGATCCCCGGAAGTACGGTCGCGAGATCGGCAATTTTTACCAGGGCCACCAGAATTCCAAGCATCATGACTTCCACCATGGACCAGGACTTGCTGAATTCCGATAACCCAAGCAGCGGTCTGATCCAGGAAGGAACAGGAGTTCTGTTGATGGCCATCAAAACGGTCAGCATGACGACGATATAGACAGAAGGTGCGATTACTGTGCAAAAGGCCACCAGTAAGGCGGTAATTTCTTGTCCGTGCTGCCACATGAGCAGCACGCCGCCCAGAATAGTGGTATCGGCCCGGCGCCCGACGGCCGAGAGACCTAAAAGAGGCGTGGAGTTGGCGATGATCAGCACAATGGCCGCCGCGATGGTGAACGCAAGGGTTCGACGTAGAGAATCGATTTTTGATTCGGCAAGAGTGCGTCCGCACCTTGGACAATACGCCGTTTCTCCGTCGGGAAGCGCTGGAATGCGCTGAAGCAGATCACAATCCGGACAGGCGGCAATATTTTCGGGACAAAACGCCACTTGAAGCTCTCCCCTTCTTT
>ENA-UPTA01001565-UPTA01001565.1-activated-sludge-metagenome-genome-assembly--contig:-NODE-1565-length-25299-cov-6.923071_pt1 | contig 25299 bp, 29 predicted proteins | sample MGYA00238184_ERZ773361 | MGnify/ENA primary metagenome ERZ773361 (study PRJEB29100, sample SAMN05720205) | activated sludge metagenome | isolation source: anaerobic digester from wastewater... | reverse complement strand
TCCTGGTTCGCTTTGAACAAGTTCACGTAATCCTGCGCCTGCTGCTGCGTCACCTTGCCGGCTTTGGCGTCAGCCAAAAACGAATGAATGTCCTGCTGCGGCGTCATTGCGGCAAGACCCTTTTCGTAGAACGGCCTGATTAAATTCGAAAGCTCGAGCTTGGCATATTCGTCCAGGCCGTCGGTATTATTCATCACCAGATTCCCGCTTCCCCAGCTCCCACCTTTCCCTGAAGGTTCGGCAGCAGCCGAATTCCAGGAGCTCTGAACAGAGCGAAAACCCTGCGCGCTTTGCACAATAGAATTCACATCGCCCGCATCCCACGAAGTCTTGTCTGCTGCGAAACACACCGATACCGCCATACACACCATCACTACCGCACATCCGATCACGTTGATCCGCTTCATTTCTTCCTCCTTTTTGACCCCATTGGTTAGACAAAATAAAAAACCTGATCGCCGATCTTATTCGGCAACCAGGTTCGAAAAAAATGAGGAGGTTCCTAAAGCACTTTCGACCGTGGCTTTGGATCCCCCCCTGTTATCCCTTTTCGTAAGATCACTACAAGCTTAACAGATAAAAAGCTGAATTTCAACCCTGTTTACAAAATTTTTTGAAACCGGTTTCACGGCTCCTTGCCGATATCGGGATTGCCCATCGATCCCTATTACATAAAAAAACCTGGCTGCCGGGAATATCGGCAGCCAGGCCAGTTGCTCCTTTGTTCCTTACACTATAAGTTATTCGCCTCCGTTTATCTCCTTGAGCTTATCCTGGAGATCTTCCCAATTGGGCACACGAACGGCAGTCTTGGAACTATAATTAGTTACCAATCTAGGCCGGGGCCCCTCGTAGGTTCCGCCATTTATCTCAGCCGCCTTTACCTTATCAGCGAAACTTCTGTGATCCACCATCTTTGACTGAGAGCTTCCATGATGCGCCAACTTAGGCGCGGGATATAGGCTTGTTTCCCCATTGACCTCCCTTATTTTGGCCTGAACGCTTTCCCAATTTCTGCCATTGAGTTTCGACATGGAACTATGGGAAGATCTATACTTGGTCATGGAGCTTCCGGAAGACACAAATCCGCTCTCCTGCGCGAAACAAACCGATACAACCATACACAACACCGCTGCCAGAATCCCGATCACGCTGACCCTTTTCATTTCATTCTCCTTTTTATCCCCTTTTGTCATCAAAATAAAAGAACCTGGGCACCGATCTTTTTCGGCAACCAGGTCAGACTGAACGAAAGAGAATATTAACTCCCTTTCAACCGTGGCTTTGGACGATCCCGAAAGGATCATCCCTTTTCGTAAGATCACTACAAGCTTAATAGACAAAAAGCTGAATTTCAACCCTGTTTACAAAATTTTTTGAAACCGGTTTCACAACAGCATTGTGCCCGTCTAGACCTCGCCGATCTCAGGCAGTATCTGCGCAGGCACAGCGGGCTCTACAACGCGGATATTTTTCCATTTCCCTTCCCTATACCGCATGAACACGAGGCCTGAAAAAACCAGGAAAAAAGCGACCATTGCGGCCCAGCCTGCTTCCGGCGGCATGCGCAAAACCCTCAAGATCATGGTAAGCACCGCGACCATAGCCCAGTGAAGGATGACCGACATGCGCATTGCCCAGAGCGTATCGCCTGCGCCGCGCAAGGCGCCGATGAACACGCACAGCATTGCCTCGACCAGGACATACACTGAAGCAAGGCGCACCATAAACACGGCGATGGGCGTTGCGGAAACAAACACTGCGCTTGCAGCTGCAGGTTTGAACACCGCAACCAGCATTTCGGGAAAACCCGTAAAAAGAACAAAGATGACCGCTGAATATAATATCCCCAGCCGCAGGCCTGACATGACTGCCCGATGGGCAGTCCCCGGCTGTCCCGCGCCCATGTATTTCCCGACCAGGCTTGTAACACCGATCTCAATGCCGATCAGAGGCACAAAAGATACGAAATCCCAGTTGAACACAATGGTAGCCGCAGTCGCGGCAACAGGCCCGAGGGAATGGAACATCATGACAATGGCGTTGAACGCAAGGATGTTGAGGACCATTTCAAGGCCGGTCGGCGAACCATACCTGAAAAGCTTCAGTGCCAGAATCCGGTCAAAACGGAATGACCGCGCAACGCCGTATTCCTCTCTGTTGCGGCCGCTGAAATATGCCAAAGACAGGATCAGCAAACCGACAACGCCTCCGAGGATCGTCGCATACGCCGCGCCCCGTATACCCATTGCAGGAAAGCCGAATTTTCCAAAGATCAATACGTAATCAAGGCATACATTGGTGACCATCGCGGCAACCGATGCTGCCATGACGATCCTGGTCCTGCCTATGCCGGTAAAAAAACCGCTTACGCCCGTGCGCACCAGGCTGATAATGGCGCCGTACAAAAGAATGCTCAGATAAAACATCTGCGGCTGAAGCTGGCCATGCCCCACGCCCATGATCACGAACAACCGGAATGCCGCAGGACGGAGCGCAAGAATAAACGGATAGGCGCAAATAGAAAAAATCAATGCCTGCGTCAGCACGACAGCGCAATCCTTCTTGCGTTTTGCGCCCAGATGCTGCGCAACGAGCGCGGTCGTAAAACCGATCAACCCGATAAAAAAAGACATCAGCATGAACGACGTCAGGCCGCCGCCCATAACCGCGTTCATGAGTTCAGGGTCCAGCCGCGCCAGGAACAGCCGGTCGGTAAAAACCATGACCGTGTCGCACGCGTGAGAAATAACCATGGGCAGGGAAATCGCCAGGACTTCGGCAATCCCGCCTTCTTTAAGATGCTGTTTCATCTAAGCTATCCTGTAATTTGAGAGAACCGTCCCTAAGATTCATTTGAGAGAACCGTCCCTAAGATTCGCCCCTGACCAGAAGGCCGACGAGGAACGACAGGCCGGCAACGCCGAGGCTGATGCAGGCCATTTCGAGGAAGCGTTTTTTGAACGGCAGGTCTTTTGCCACAGAGATATAAAACGTGAATATCCATATAATAATGATGGCGCTGGCAAGCGTCAACCCCAGGCTCAGATACAGGTTTTGAAGGAGCAAAAACGGCGTTATCAATACCAGAACTGTCAAAATATACGCCACTCCGGTGTATATGCTCGCCTTCACGGGATTCTTGCCCTGGCCCTCTGATTTGGTTGATAAATATTCTGACGCAGCCATCGAGAATGACGCGGCAATACCCGTAATAAAACCCGCTGTTGCGACGAGCCGCGGGTTCGCCAAGGCGAACGTGAATCCGGCCAGCGCGCCGGTCAATTCCACAAGCGCGTCGTTCAGGCCAAGGACCATGGAGCCGACATATTGCAATTTTTCTTCGTCGATCATATTGATCAGCTCTTTTTCATGGCCGTTCTCTTCTTTTTCAATAGCTGCGGCTTCAGGGACAACCCCGGATACTGCCCGGTATGCCGCCTGCGCTCCCTCCTCGCCGTTTTCCATAAGCTTGATGCCGAACGTAACGCCCAGAACCCTGGCGATAAAATAATATTTCCACACCTGCCACATGTCCGGCTGAATGTCGGAACCCGAATATTTCTTCCAGATGCCGTTATGGCGGAGTTCATCCTGCGCAATGCCTTTCAAGATCTTGCGGTTCGCCTCGCCGGCAACAACCTTTGCCAGCCTGGAATAAATATGGTGCTCGGTTATCTCGTTCTTCTGGAACGCGCGTATCTTGTTCAAAAGCACGGTGTCGACAACAGCCATATCAACCTCGCTTTTTCCCGGAACATAATCAACAATAGCGGAATACGCTCTATAAGGAAGGAAATTCAGAATCCCGGACGGGACTACTGGGAAATAAACGGAGAGACTGGGATTCGAACCCAGGGGCCAGGTTTCCCCAGCCAAATCATTAGCAGTGATTTGCTTTCAACCCCTCAGCCATCTCTCCGATAAATCTTAGAATCTTTTCCATTTATCTACAAATTTTTGATTGCTAGACCCAATAATCGCAAGATACCGATTAACATCTGATTGAGCAGAAATCACAATATGAACACCCTTCAAAGAAGATTTGATCTTCATACCAGAAAGGATTTTATATACCGACTGTAATAAGGGTTTAGAACAACTGGTAAAATCAAGTTTCAAATATTCATACCACTTATGACTTACCTTATATCTATGGCAATACAAACTTCCGTCTGTATCAAAAAGCCCGCGGATACACGCTTTCCCGAAATTTTTGTTCCGCTTAATCCAATCGGGAACGTCTATTTGCTGCTCTATCTTATTGCCAAATATCAATCCCTGCTTAATCAGAAAACTGATCACATTTGCGCTGTTAACTATTATATCCGCTCCTAGATCATGTTTCCTTTTCAATTTTACATGATCTACACCAAACAAGCGTTTAATAAGTTTACCGACATATTCAGCAAATTCTTTATCGGTTTTAGAATTATACGTAACAGTAAGCTGGTACTTACTGCGAATACCGCCGTCTCCAAGCATAATGCCGATTAAATTGGCTAACTCAATACTTCTCCTCGGTATTATAATCGGCTTCCGACTGCTGAAACCACGCTTCAGCGCTTCATCGGGATGCAAACGGTAATATTCGCACGTGTGCCGGCCGCCTTTGCTTCTTCCTTCAGGCGTGCCGGGGTTGCCGTATAATTCATAGCGCCGCAAAGCGCCTAACCGGGCCCGTTGGCTATGTGATAATCCTAGAGTCATGACGTGTCTCCAGAATCTTCAGTTTTCCCGTGCGCGTTTCTTGCGAAAGAACTCAGACAGCATCCCAGCGCATTCGTCTCGTCGGACGCCTTTGGTCACTTTTATGCGATGGTTCAGTTTTTTGTTATGCGCAATATCAAAAACAGACCCGCAAGCTCCGGTCTTCGGGTCATCGGCGCCGTAAACGATCTCTTTGATCCGGGCAAGCACCAGAGCGCCCGCGCACATGCTGCATGGTTCAATTGTAACATACAACACCGCGCCGTTCAACCACTTTGAGCCGAGATGATTCGTCGCTGATGTCAAGGCGAGCATTTCCGCGTGGGCGGTAGGATCCTTAAGCAGCTCGACCTGGTTGTGGCCGCGGGCGATGATATGGCCTTCATGGACGATAACGCAGCCGACAGGGACTTCGTCCTTGTCAAACGCCTTCCGGGCCTCGGCAAGCGCCTCGGCCATGAACGATTCGTGCTTTTTTGTCAGCATAAACCAAAAACGCAAAGCCGTAAGCACTTTGCGTGAATATATGCGCCCGGGTGGATTCGAACCACCAACAACCAGCTCCGTAGGCTAGTGCTCTATCCAATTGAGCCACGGGCGCAAAAATAAATACGATCCTAGTTTCTCTATATCAATTGCCCTGTAAGACATTCGTCTTACAGGATTAATTCGGCCATATAACTTACGTTCGCTGCGCTCCGTAAGTTATGGCCTCATTAAAGCCACGGGCGCAAAGATCTTAATCTTTTAAGCGAATGCTAATTATACCTGCTTTTTCGAGGGCTGTAAAGAATGATTTTCCTATCTGATGTATCTGCCGGGGACCTTTCTACCCCCCGGCAAACAGGCCCACAAGAACCAGGAGCCATATTATTATCCCATACACAATGCAGACAATATGCCCTTTCGACCACGGATGGAATTGACTGCCGGGATCGCGCTTTTTCTCAACGGCATTGATGTACTTCTGCACCGGCACCAGGCATAAAAATGACGGGATGATCGCCGCGATAATACTGGCAGCCATACCGGGCACGCGGCTAAGAACATTAGACAGAAGCATGAGTATCACCCAGCCCGTTGCAAGGGCCTGGGGAGAAAATTCCGGGGCAATAACAGCGCCTGCTTCTTTATCGTCATGGATCCTGCGCAGGAGGCTATGGCAAAAGAATATCCCGAATATCCCCCGCCAGAAAGGCCGTATCTTCAGCCCGTCCCGCTCCTTGATACAACGCCAATTCTTGTAGATCCAATATGCTTCGTATAAACTGAAAGAAAGGATCGACAGGAATATAAGCCTTCCCACCGGTATGCGCATGAACAGCGGTCCTGAAAATTGCGTCTGCTTCGTATCCTCCATGGATCATGCCCCTTTCGTATGCGTGGATCCGGTTATTTATCCCTTGGCCGCCGGCAGGGTTATCGTAAAGGTAGTGCCTTTATCCTCTTTGCTTTCCATCTGGATGTCGCCGTTATGCGCCTTGATGATGTTCTGCGCGACGGTCAGCCCCAGGCCCAGCCCGTCCTGCTTGGTCGTAAAAAATGGCTCGAAGATGCGCGCGCTATTATCACCGGGGATCCCGATGCCGTTGTCCGATACCAGCAATTCGACTTTGTCTCCGGCCGAGGACATCCGCGTGGTTATGGTGATCGTCCCCGCGTGCGCCATCGGATTGCTCTTGATCGCCCATTTCGCATTGGATACAATATTGAACAAAACCTGGGTCAGAAGCCACGCGTCGCCGGTCACCGGCGACAGGTTCTCTTGAAGGACTTTCTGGATGCTGATGTTCTGAAGCTTCATCTCATTGCCCATAAGCGCATCGATCTTTGCCACGATGGTATTAAGCGCGACCGGCTGCGTCACCCCCCGGGAACCTGCCGCAGGTAAAGACATGGATGAAAGAATGTTCTTGCACAAAAAAGCGCTGTCTTCCATCATGTCGAGCGCTTCCTTGATCTCCTTCGATTTCATATCTCCGCCTTGAAGCATTTTGATCTTTATCAATTTTAAGTTATTGAGGACGCCGCCCAATGGATTCATGATCTGCTGGCTCATGCCGGTGACGAGTTTTGACAGAGCCGGGACCTGGACCGTCGCTGCGGTCGCTGTCTGCGCTGCTGCCGCAACCGGAGTTGCCGCTGCCGGAGCCGGCGGAGGAACAGCGCTTTTTATTCTTTTTTCCATCTCCGCTTTGAGCGCGGCTTCGATCTTGGTGCGCTCCTGCGCAAGACGGATATTGAGCTCTTTTTCAAACCGTTCCTCAAGGATCTTCTGCTGGGCAGGATCAGAGGCCGGGGCAGAGGCCGGGGCCGCAGCTTTTCCTGCGCGCAGCTGTTCCTCATATCGCTGGCGTAACGCACGGACCGCCTCTTCGGCCTTCTTCTGCTCTTCCGCTCTGACCGCGTCCTCGATACGCTTGCGTTCTTCAGCCAGGCGGGAGGATATTTGTTGGCTGTATTTTTCCTCAAGGCTGCGGATCTGTTCCGCCATTTTTTTCTGTTCTTCCATGCGGATGAGATCCACGGCGCGCTTCTTCTCGTCATCCTGGCCGGACTTCATCATTTCTTCATATTTCTGCCGCAATGACCGCACCGCGTTCTCAGCATTCTTCTGCTCCTGGAGCCGCACCGTTTCTTCGATGCGCTTGCGCTCATCGGCCGTCTTTGTTTCAAACTCAAGCAAAAGCTTTGTCTCAAGCGCCTTCAGGCGCTCATCGGCTTTGGCCTGCTCCTCCCTGCGGATCGCATCCACAACGGCCTGACTTTCATGCTCCGCTCCGCTTCGCAGCTGAGCCTCAAGCTTCTGCTGGAACTCGACAATAAAATCCTGCGCTTTTTTCTGCTCTTCCCGGCGCACCTGCACTTCGATAAGCTTGCGCTCAGCGGCGAGCTTCGTTTCAAGTTCCTGCGCAAGGCCCGCCTGCAGGGCTTTGATCTGTTGTTCAGCCGCGTCCTGCGTATTCGCCTGTTCTTCCTTTCGAACCAACTCTTCTATGATCTTGCGCTCTGCGGCAAGTTTCGATTCAAGTTCTTTTGCAAACCCTTCCTCAAGCTCCCTGGCCCGTTCGTCCGCTTTTTGCCGGCACGCCTCCACAGCCTGTTCGCATTTGAGCTTTTCCTCCTTACGAACGGATTCTTCGATCTCCTGGCGTTCTTCAAGCTGTTCTTGATCAGGCGGGCGGGGATGAAAAAGGATGGCGACTAAAAGCGGGAACAGAATAAGAAGTACCCCCAATACAAGATCGAAGGAACGAGGGAACAATAATTGCCGCAGAAAATCCGTCTTGAACAGGATCGATACTGCCAGCGCGTCAAGAACCCATAACGCGGGCCCGATGGCAGCGATCAACCAGAATGCCGGATCTATTCTGTTCTTTTTCATAAATTATCCTTGGTGAGATTATAACCCCATCTTATCTATTTTACAAGCGTTTATAAACAGACAAGGCGCCGAAAAATCCGGCGCCTTGATGATTGCCTGTCGTATATGCTCAGATGTCCGCTTATACCGCTTCCATGGTGGAAGGCGGCTTGGGAGCGATATTATAGGTAACGCTGACCACTCCGGGGACTTCGGATGTCATGCGATTTGCCAGTTTGTCCAGAACGTCGAAGCCCAAACGGGTCGGGCGCGCCTGGCGCGCATCGATACTGTCCCAGCTGCGGACCTCGATCTGCAAGCCGAAATCCCGTTTACCGTTGCGCATGCCCGGGATCCTGTCCTGGTGCAGGATCGCCATATACTGGAACGCTTTTACGGACGCCAATTCCTCTTCAAGGATGGATGTCGCTTTGCGCACGACCGCGATGCGCTCGGGCGTCGCTTCTCCGATAACCCGCGCTGCAAGCGCAGGGCCGGGAAACGGCATGCGGTTATAGATGGATTCAGGCAGGCCTGTTCCCTGCGCGACTTTACGAACACCGTCCTTGCGCAATTGCACAAGCGGCTCGATGATCTTATACCCGAACGCCTTCTGAGGGTCAATGCCTAACTGCTCGAACACATTATGCTGGCGCTTGATGCCGGCGACCGTCTCGTCTATATCGGTCAGGATCGTGCCCTGCAAAAGATACTTTGCCTGGCTTTTCTTGACGAGGCTGCCGAAGACCTTCTTGTAAAACGTCTGGGTGATCGCCTCGCGTTTTTCCTCGGGGTCTGTCACGCCTTTGAGCGCGGAGAAAAAATCCTCTTTCGCATCCACGATCTCGATATTAACCCCGAGCTTCTTGAATATCGCGGCGATCTGCTGAGGCTCGTTCTCACGCATGATGCCGTTATCCACAAAATAGGTCTTGAGCCTGGGGCCGAGCGCCTTATGGCCGAGCATGGTGACCGCTGCGGAATCCACGCCGCCTGATAACGCGTTGATGGCAACGCCGGGGCCGACGATCTTCGATATCTCCTCTGATTTTTCCCTGATGAACGCCTGCACGTCCAGTTCACTGCTGGTGATCTCTTTTACTGCCGGCATACGCCCTCCTCTGTTGATATGATTTAGTTTAGCACAGAGAAGGCATACGGTCTATTAATTTACCTTCACCTCCTCATTCCACATACAGCACTCATCGAGGGCCAGTTCGGCGAATATCCGCAGGCCCCTGTCCGGGCATGCGTTGAATTTTTCCAGGACTGCAAGCGCTTCCCGCGAAGGATGATGCGCAAGAATGATCAATACCGCTTCCTTGGTTTGGCGCAGCGTGCGGGGTTGGAACAACAGCGTTCCCATCCGGAGGATATCACTGCGCGAAATATTCTCACACCCTATCGGCAGTAACGCGTGGCTGCTGATGAACCGCTCCGCCTCGTTCAATCGCGGATCATTGCTGTCAATGCGCCCCATCAACATGTTCATCCTTCCTCTGCCCAGCATCGCGTGCAAAAAACCCCAGAATTCCTTTTCCGACATGGCCGCCTCCTTTGTTAAGGGCTTACGGGACCGTTTCCCTGCGCCCATAATAATAGACGGCCGGATTCATAAAATCTCACATATAATTTTTAAACAAGAGGGGATACTCGGGGCCTCTGCCCCCAAATGCCGGCGAGTATTGCGGCGCTGACGATACACCAAGTGGCGAACAGAGCATTCGGAATGGCCGCTTCCGGGGAAATATGCTTGATGGCAAGCACCGCTCCCATGCCCGCATTCTGCATGCCGACATTGATGGCGAGAGTACGGCGCTGCGCGAGATCAAACCTGAATCCTTTACCCGCAAGATAGCCAAACACGAGGCCGAGAATATTCAGGCTGATCACTGCGGCGAATACAAGACCGGTGACTTTATTTAAGGCGTCTTTGTTCAGCGCTACAACGAGACCGCAGATGAACGCGATGAACAGCGTCGATAACGCGGGAAAGACGGGTTTGATCCGCGAAATCCCGGCATGAAACCTGTGCTGAACGAACAACCCGAGCAAAAGAGGGACGATCACCATGAGCATGATGCTCTGCACCATAGGCCAGAACGGTATGGAAATATACTGCCTGCCGAGCACAAAGGTCAACGCGGGGGTCACGAGCGGCGCAACAAGCGTCGTCGCTGTGGTCAAAGCCACGGAGAACGCTACATCGGCTTCTGCCAGATATGACATGACTCCTGCGGCCATTGCATCGGGAACCGCAGCTGCAAGAATAAGGCCTACCGCTAAAGACGGCCCCAGCCCGAGGACCTTGATGATGATAACGGCAAGAAGCGGCATGATCGCGAACTGCGCCAGCGTCCCGAGTCCGACGAGCCGCGGGTTCTTAAAGATCAGGATGAAATCCTTGGCCGACAGGAGACACCCGATGCCGAACATGGTTGCGGCGAACATCCAGTCAATGTAAGGCTTGAGTGGAACGAGCACCCCCGGGGCGATAAACCCCACGGCTGCGGCCAGGACCACCCATACGACAAGCAAACGCGTGAATTTCTCAAACAGTTTATTGATCATATCCGGTGACTAAAAAAGGGGTCAGACCCGAAAAACGGATCTGACCCCTTTTTTGAAGGCATTTATTGCTTTACGTTCACCTCAAGAGGAAGACGCGCGTTTTTCCACGCATCAAGCCCTCCTTTAACACAATAGACATCCGCATAACCCATCTTCTTCAGCGTTGCCGCTGCCATCAGAGACCGCGCACCAAGCTTGCAGGTTAACAATAACGGCGTATCTTTTGCAGGCGTGACGCCTTTGTTGATCTCGGGGAAAAGGTCGTTCTTGGTTATCTTGAATTCGATAAAACCGCGCGGAATAAGAAGCGTGTTCTTGATATGCGCCTGATTATACTCATGCTGCTCGTTCACGTCGATAATAACCAGCCCCGGGGTATTCGCGATCTTTTCGCCCGCCTGCTCCGGAGACAAAATCCTGTCGTCTCCCAAAAACACCTTCGCTTCGTTCACGAAATCCTGTAAGGTCATATCAGCCGCATATACGGCCTGCACCTGAATGACCGCGCACAGGGACAAAACCATTACCACCGCCAACACCGTTTTTCTCACCATTTCCTGCCTCCTTTATGTTTTAGACGTTGCCCGGGCATCACTGACTTTGAATTTATTGACAAGAACCTGCAGATTGCCGGCCATGGTCGAGAGCTCCTGCGCCGAAGACGTGAGATCCTGGGCATTGGTCACCACTTCGCCGACCGAACCGAGGATATCCTTTGATGCGCCTGCAGACGCGTTCGTGATACTGTCGATCTGGACTATTGAATCGCTGACCGCTTTGGTATGGTCAAGCTGTTCCTGCGCGGCAAGCGCGATCTGTTTGACCTGATTCGCAGAATTATCCGCGGCCCGGAGTATCTCATCAAGCGCCATGCGGACATCTTCGATGATCAGATTCCCTTCCGAGACCTCCTGCGTGGCGACCTGGACCGATGCGACCGCCTGGGTCGTTTCCTTCTGGATCTCCCGGATAAGCCTCGTGATCTCTTCGGCTGACTTTGAGGAATTCTCAGCAAGTTTTCTCACCTCCGCGGCAACAACCGCAAACCCTTTACCCGCATCGCCCGCGCGCGCAGCTTCTATCGCGGCATTCAGGGACAAGAGGTTCGTCTGCACCGCGATCTCGGTTATAACGCCGAGGATCTTGCCGATCTTTTCAGACCGCTCGCCCAGAGCCACGACCAGTTTTTTGACATCGTTCGCTGCATCGTTGATCTTGGCGATCTTCTCAACAGCCCTCTTGGAATTCCCGGTGCCCTGTTCGACAAGCACGTGGGTCTTGACCGTCACCTCTTCGCCGAGCCGGGCGCTCTCATATACCATGCGGACCGTTTCGACCATGGTGCCCATGATCTCGCTCGTTGCCGATGTCTTTTCGGTCTGTTCGGTAATGCCGGCGTTGATCTGCTGAAGGGCCGCAGAGATCTCTTCTGTGGAGGCGCTGAGCTCTTCGGTCGACGAAGAAAGCCGCTGAGCCAGGTCATTCACTCTGGAGGACGCCCTGCCCGCTTCAGAAACTATTTCGCGCAGGTTCGAGATCATCTGGTTGAACGCCTGGGCAAGCACGCCGATCTCGTCGCCGGATCTCACCGTCACCTCCCTGGTCAGGTCGCCGGTATCGGATATCTCCTTGGCATAATTCGTCAGCGTGCTGATCGGCCGGACCAGGCGGTCCGTAAACGCTTTAGCCAGAAAGAAAACGATCACGATGATGCCGATACTGATCAACAGCATTAATTTCTCAAGATCGATAAGAAAAGCCAGGATATCCGCAGCCAGTTCTTTTTCAACAACGCCGACAACAACCTTCCAGGAAAGCCCTTTATACTGTTTATAGCCCTTCTCCTGCGAATACCCGCCGATCTTCTTCCCATCATATTGATAGGAAACCGCGCCGAACATTCCTGCGGAAATATCCAACAAAGAAATATCTCCGAACTGAAGATCAGGAATGTTGCTGAACAGGATCTTCGCGCCTAAAGCATCGAGGATCAATATGTCGCGATGGGCGCCTTTCATGCTGGCCGTCAGGATCTGTTGGATATGTGCGACATTAATTCGTGCGGCGAGTACGCCGATGATTTGTTGTGCAACCGTGTCCCTCACGGGGGACAGAAAATACAACGCGGGGCTGCGGCCCTCCATTGCCTGATAGGCGGCAAAATTGCCCGCCGCGGCGGTCTTGAAAGACGGGGCCTGCACCAGCAACCGCGCTGTCGGATTCAACTGGCTGCCCGCAAGCAGCCTGCCGCGAGGATCGAACAATACGAGTTCGAGATAATTGTCCGATTTGTCTTTCAATATCTTGAGACAGGTTTCCGCTTCTTCGAAAATAGAATACGCGAACGCGTTCTGGATATCGGCAAGATTGCCGTAGTCCACCAGATCGGAATACCGTTCATACAAGAACCTGTCGATCGTGTCGGCAAGCTCTTCCGCTTGAAGAACAAGCAAGTCCTGGGTATGCGTTACAAATATATTCCTGGTATTGGTGGAAACACTGCTGATCAACACGACGAGAGTTATAATGAGAGGAATAAGGGAAAGGCCGAGGAAGTATACGAAAAACCTGTTGCGCAGCTTAGCCAAAGGATATCCTTCCCTGCAGGTTACGGACTTACTTTATCCGGCATTTTCTATTCACATCCCGCAAGGTGATCGAAGCCAGGGAAGAATAGAAGGATCTTTCCACGCGCGCCCAGATATTACGGACCTGGCAATATGACGACCGGGGACAGGAACGGCGGCTATGGATACACCCGGTCAGATGGGCCCGTTTTTCCAGAACGCACACGATGTCCTTGAGCGAGATGCGCTCGGGCCTTTTCGCCAGGGAGTAACCTCCGTGAACGCCGCGCCGGGCGGTCACCATGCCCGCAGCCTTAAGCGCCGAAACGATATTGCCCAGGTATTTTTCAGACATATCCTGCCGCCTGGCGACATCGCCGAGGAACACAGGCCCCTGGCCGTAATGCTGCGAGAGATCCGCCATCAATCTCACGCCATACCGCGCCCGCGTCGTCAATCTCATGTGCATCCCCTTGCCGCAGATACATAATCACTACCAAAACAGTAGTGATTCTTAGTTTAATATATTATCATTTTTTGTCAAGGGATTAATGATCGGGTGGCGCCGTGCGGGTCAGCGGACGCCTGCGGCGCGGGGATTATCCTCTTTGATCAAAGCGGTGACGCTCTTGGGCGTGTTTTGGCCGAAATAGTCGGATACGGCGGCAAGCAGATAATTGACAATGTCCCTCTGGTCAGGATCGCGGACCGTCGTCGATGACTCGCCGATCCAGACCGGTTTTTTCTGCTGGGAGGTACGCAGGCGTGGCGCGTCAATGACTTCCAGGGTCAACATTGCCGTGTGCTCGGTATACTGGTACGGCACATATGTCGTGCGCGCGGGCAGAAGCACGGTCGAGGTGCGCACCTCGCCGTCCGGGCCGTGGGTGATGACCGTGCCGGTCTCGCCGGCCGAATATTCCCGCCGCACGTCCGTCACGGTCTGGCCTGTGCCGACGACATACGCAAAATTCACGTGGAAATCAGCCGTATCGGCCGGCTTCAAAACGTACCCTTTTTGGGTAAGCAGCTTCTCGACCTTGGAGCGTATCTGCGAATCGAAGATCGGGTTGCGGGCATCCTTGTTCTCGAGGACGCAGAACGACGCTTCCGGCGTCAAAGGCGCCGGTCCCTGCGCCGCATCGAGATATCCGTTGACGCGGACGCGGTAATACGTTGCACAGCCGGATGCAAGAAAACATACAAGCAGCACGCAGAGCGTTTTTTTCATAACCATTTATCCATGCCGCTTAAGTAAAAAATAATCGCTCGCTATTTACAAATATTGATTATATCGCTTTGCACGTTTCTCATCAAGGATATTCGGATTTGACCGGGTTACTTAGGCTATTTTTCGTTAAGCCATTCGATAACCCTGCGCTTGATGTGATCTCATACACTCCTGGTTCTCTCCAGTTTATCTTCCCATGTTCCCTGAAAACCGGATGGATCATCAAACCCCCAATGAAGCCGCTTGCCCTTACCGGGGAAAACAGGACATGCGCCTGACTCTGATTCATCACAAACGGTAATAACGTAATCGTATTGCTTGTCCTGCTTGTAAAAATCAAAGCCTGCTTCTTTCATCATTTCAACAGCTAAAGGATTAAGGTGCCCGGCTCAAGGCCTGCGCTTTCCTCCTCAAACCGGTCGGCCGAATTATGGACACAGATAAATAAAACACGTTTCTTATTCACGGGCTTTATCCTGATCAATGCCTTGTTTCATTGAAAACGGGCAGCAAGCTTTGTTCTTACCGCTTCCCCGATTCATATACGACAAGAAAAACAGCGCCGCTAACGCAAATGCTATCAATAGATACTTCTCAATTTTTTCCATGAGCGAACCATCCCTGTGTCCTTAAACATATCTTTACCAGCATGAGCATGATTGGAACCTCTATAAGAACGCCGACAACCGTTGCCAAAGAAGCCCCTGAAGACAATCCAAACAGTATTGTCGACGTTGCAATAGCCACTTCAAAATGATTACTTGCCCCGACCAAAGCCGAAGGCGCCGCATCCCGGTAGGATAATTTCAGATATTTAGCCAATCCGTATGAAATAGCGAAAATCAGACATGTTTGAATAAACAGCGGGATGGCTATTAAAAAGATGATCTGCGGCTGATTAATGATCAATTCGCCTTTGAACGAAAACAAGAGAACGAGCGTAAGCAATAAAGCACAAATCGAGACCGGCGTCAGATAATGCAAGAATTTTTCCTCAAACCATTTGAATCCTTTTTTTGCGATCAGCCATTTTCTTGAAAAATATCCCAGCAAAAGCGGCAGGCCGACATAGATCACAACCGATAATACGATCGTCTGCCACGGTATAGGCATCTTATTCACGCCTAACAGCCATCCTCCTAACGGCGCATAAAGAAACAGCATGGTCAGCGAATTGATAGCCACCATAACCAGCGTATGGCCGTCGTTGCCTTTGGCCAGATGCCCCCAAATCAAAACCATCGCGGTACAAGGCGCTATCCCCAGCAAGATGCACCCGGCGATATAAGACCTGAACAGTTCTACCTGGGCCCCGCCCTTGACGATCTCCATTCCCGGAAGCCACCCCTTGAACAATAATCCAAGGAACAGCCACGCAATAGCAAGCATGGTAAACGGTTTTATGCACCAATTCACTACCAGCGTAAGGATGACCGGTTGAGGAGACTTTCCCGCCTTGATGACCTCGGTAAAATCGATCTTGACCATGATCGGATACATCATGAAAAAAAGGCATACCGCGATAGGAACAGATACTTGATAGACCGAGATTTGATCAAGTGTTACCGCCATCCGAGGAAATAACTTACCCAGTACTATCCCCAGCCCGATGCAAAGCATGACCCATCCGGTAAGATACTTTTCAAAGAAACTTAGCTGCCTTTCCTGGCGAATAACCTGTTCCATCCGCGCTCTTCTCAAAATAATTTTAAAGTGTAAATTCCCGTGTAATAAACACCGGCCAGAATAAAAATAGCCCCGGTTATCCTGCGGGTATAATATTCAAGACGGGTAATCCTGTGAAACCAGTGGCTCAATGAAGTCACGCCCAGCGCGATCGCCACCGCGAATGCAAGCACCGGAAGGCCGGTTCCCACTCCGTAGATCAATGTCAGCGAAGTACCGCCTTTACTGTTAAGTGCGAGCGGGATAAGGCTGCCGAAAAACAAAGCCGCGGAAACCGGACAGAACGCCAGCGCAAAAACAATACCCAAAAGAAAAGCGCCGGGCGCGCCTGCTTCAACAAGCATGTTGTGATGTTTATGCGAAAGCGATAGACCGGGCAGACTTATTTTAATTATTTCCAACAGGATCAAGCCGGTGATAATCAACAGAGGCCCCAGAGCCTGCATCATGTATTTCTGCAAAAATTGGGCAACCTGCGGGATACTTAAAAAAGAATTGATCACGATAAAACCCAGCCCCGCGTACGCGACCATCCTCCCGGCCGTATAGGCAATGCCGGAAAGCAAAACCAATGCAGGATGGGTCACCTTTTTAGCCAAAAACGATATGGCCGCGATATTCGTGGCCAGCGGGCAGGGGCTGATCGAGGTCATGATCCCCAGCCACAAAGCCGAGCCGGCAGCAAGCAGGAAATCCGTCATTTCGCCTCCTCCAGAAGAGCCTTTGTTTCCGAGGTTACATAATCAAAAAACCTCTGCTTGTTGCGCACATACTCCCATACACGCGTAAGGTTTTTTGATCTGACTTCTTTGCCGTCCTTGACCAGGGAAAGTATAAGCGCTTTGGTATAAAGCTGATAATCATTGATAAAATGCTCGTTGCCGCGCTCTTCCACGTTGACTGCCTTAAACTCCAGCTTCCCTGAGGCAAGGGCATCCTTAAAATTCGTCTCGATCGCTTCTTTAATATACTGCTCCATCAGCGTGCAGGAATAGCAGCGGGACTTGCCGTGGAAATAAAAAGCGGAAACCTTTCCACCCGCGATTTTATCAGCCGCAAAAATCGAAAAACAGCAACTAACAACCGCAACAGCCGCGAGAAATATTACGATCGGTTTCTTCAACGTTGCCTCCTGATATTTTAGACAATACCTTTTCTATAGACTCTTCGTTAACCGCTGTTTTGCCTTTTTCGAATCCCATATCCTTAAGATTAAACGCGACCGGGGTAAAGCCAGCGTGCTCCAGGGTCTTCTGAGCGCAAGAAACCGGGCAGCCATCTATGGTAATAAGCCTTGTCCCTGCTTTTGCGGATTCGATCATCCCGGGGACATGCGCGCCGACACCGGCAAGACAAAACATCTTAGCCTGGCCGCATTGGGCGATCCTGCGGGCCACGCGATCCGATAATTCTCCCGCATCCGCCGCGCCCGAGCATGAAAAAACCAAGATACCGGCTTGCTGGCACATACAATTATTTCCGGCCATTTCAATACCTCCTACTTTGAGATAAGTTTTTTAATTTCATCTTTACTTAACACCTTGCCCGCGGAAACCACGGTTCCGTCTACGGCCAGAGCAGGAGTCATCATCACACCGTAATCGGTGATCTTATTGATATCCGTCACCTTGCTGATCTCAGCTTGAACATTCAATTCATTTACCGCTGCTTCAGCATTCGCCGTAAGCTGTTTGCATTTGGGGCAACCCACACCTAAAATCTCGATCTTCATCTCAACCTCCGTTTATTTTTTCACAGCAGAAACTTTTATACCGGCTATCGCTCCATCGGCATCTTTAAGCTTCTCAAACAGGGCGTCCACAGGATAATTTGTTTCACTGACCACTTTCACATCCCGGAATCCGGCCAGCGAAATACAATTCAAATAGTCCTCTTTCCTGATCGCGCCGGCAAGACAGCCGACATACGCTTCAACCGACTCCTTAAGGGCAGCCGGCAAATCTTTAACCAGCACCAGGTCCGAAACCATCAGCCTGCCCCCGGGCTTAAGCACCCGGAACGCCTCTGCGAAAACCCGCTCTTTTTCCGGAGAGAGATTGATCACACAGTTGGATATGATCACATCCACACTATTATCTTCAACAGGGAGCTTTTCTATCTCGCCAAGCCTGAACTCAACATTCGGATAGTTCCCTTTTGCGGCATGAGCACGGGCTTTTTCCAGCATCTCCGGAGTCATATCCACACCTATTACACGACCGATTGTGCCGACCCTCTGCGCCGCAAGAAAAGCATCGAATCCGGCACCACTGCCAAGATCAAGAACAACATCCCCCTCTTTTAAAGAAGCTATAGCGACCGGATTGCCGCAGCCAAACCCCAAATTCGCACCTTCAGGTACCGCATTAATTTCAGCATCGCTATAACCGACAGCTTTACTGATATTCCTTGCCTGGGACGCACTTCCGCAACAAGAGCTCGATGAACAACATGACGCTTTCGCTGTCACCGCTTTAGCATAACCGTCCCTGACGATTTTCCTAACATCTTCTGAATTTCTTCCCATAGTGTACCCTATATCCCTTCCCGCTTCATTTCAGAAGCGTTCTCTCTGACAATTTGTTTCCTGATCACTTCTTTAACGAAATTCAACGCTTCTTCCTTGTCGCGATCAAGTACGATCTGTTCAACCTTAAGTAAATCATCTTCAGTAAGACTGATGAGTTTTTTTGTCCCCATATCCTATTCTTCCTTCCTTACTTACTTAACTATCGCTCCGAAAAGCATGCCGCTGGCAGTCGCCATGGCCACAACCAGGCACACGTATACGATTGTCTTCTTCGTGCCCATCACGCTGCGGATGACCAGCATACTCGGTAAACTCAGGGCCGGCCCGGCAAGCAATAACGCCAGCGCCGGGCCTTTGCCCATGCCTGAACCGATCAACCCCTGGAGGATAGGAACCTCGGTCAGCGTGGCAAAATACATGAAAGCCCCCACGATCGAGGAAAAGAAATTCGCTCCCAGGGAATTGCCTCCGACCAGCATCTCTACGAACCGGGAAGGAATGACGCCTTCATGCCCCACCCTGCCCAGCAAGAATCCGGAAACAAGCACGCCTCCGAGCAAAAGCGGCAGGATCTGCAAAGCAAACGCCCAGGTTGACTGTGTCCATTCGCTTAATTCCTCTTTCTTGAACCAGCCCACAAGCATAACCGCCAGACTTACTAAAGATACTCCGGTGATCCACCACTTATACTGATAAATAAGCGACCAAATGCCACGATCTCCCTCAAGCGGTTTGCCCCAGTTGGCAAACATCAGAACCGCGACCATAGAAGTAAAATATAATACCGTCTTGCCTAACGAACGGGTTTCTTTAGCTTCACCCGCATTAAAATCCCCGCATTCCTGGCGCTTGCATTCTTCCTTATAAAAGATCAAATGCATCAATAAACCTATAACGATACTGAAAACCACCGCGCCTATTGCGCGCGCCAGGCCAAGCTGCCATCCAAGGATGCGGGCGGTAAGAATTATCGCCAGGACATTGATCGCCGGGCCTGAATAAAGAAACGCGCTGGCAGGGCCTAAACCCGCACCCCGCTTGTAGATCCCGGAGAATAGCGGCAGGACCGTGCAGGAACAGACAGCCAGTACCGTCCCCGATACGGAAGCAACGCTGTAAGAAAGGAATTTATTCGCTTTGGCGCCGAAATACTTCATTACTGACGCCTGGCTGACGAAGACCGATATCGCGCCGGCAATAAAGAACGCCGGGACAAGACATAATAACACGTGTTCCCTGGCATACCATTTGACCAAGGCAAGCGCTTCGAATATCGCATTGGTAAAACGCATATTCTCAACCGGCAGATAAAAACACGCCAGGAATGCAGCCGCAATATAAACGAACTTCTTCCACTCCTTCATTTCTTCTTCCTCCTTATGATCCGGCAACAGCCGCCTTCAATACGAATAGCTTTGATATTGACCAATCCATCAGCAATCTTTTTTTGCGCAGAAGTTAGGATCCTCGAGAAGGTCGGCCGGGAAACCTTGATCAACTTCGCGGCGTCAATTTGTTTTAACCCCTCAAGACATGCGAGCCGCACCGCCTCAAGCTCATCGAGCGTCAGACACACAGCTTTCACCTTGCTCAAAGGCTTGCACATCGGCTTAAAACACCTCTCGCCGGGAACGCATTTGATCCATCGAGTCTTCTTTGGGCGCATATTTATCCTCCTGTTATGAACATATGTTCATATGTAGATTACCACATTCCTCAGCCCTGTCAACATCTTTTATCGCAGTGCCGACAAAAAGCCGCTTCACGGATACCTTCGCATCCTGAAGCGGCTTCATTTGAGTAAGGGTCGGAGGCTCGCCTCCGACCCTTACTCAGCGAAACTCGATTTCCCAATAAACGGAGAGGCTGGGATTCGAACCCAGGGACCCTTGCGAGTCACTTGTTCTCCAGACAAGTGCTTTCGACCGCTCAGCCACCTCTCCAAATGAGTTTAATTCTTATATGATTGATAGCGTTCAATAAGACGACTATTATGACTACCTATTGATTGCATATATTTATCTATTTCTGATCTTCTATACACCCCTACTCGCCTTTTGAAGTCGATCTTACTATTGATCCCCATCTCTGACACTATACGATGAACTGAAGTCAAAAGCAATAGTGCATGACTGGTAAAACAAAGTGCTATGTGCTTATAAGCTATTCCTTTGGTAACATGAGAATGGAAATAAACGCCTCCATCCGTATCCATCAAGCCCCGCAAACATGCCTTCATGTATTCAATATTGCTCCATATCCACGCCGGGACTGTAACGTGATGAGCACGAAGAGTATTTTTCCGTTCATAGTTAAAACTGGCGTAAAGATCAAACAATTCTTTAGTAAGACCTTGAATAAAGCGCGCATACTCCATATCTTTCCTGGAATCAACGAATATCCTCACCTGATAATCGTTGATTGTTCCGTCTCCCAGGAGGATACCAATAAATTCTGCCAAGCTTTCCGAGAAATAAGGACAAATAATAGTTTTTTTAATTTTAAAACCGAGCATTCTGGCCAATTCTGGATCAGCTTGAAATCGTGCTATAGTCTTGAGACCACCTCTTTGCCGACCTTGCTCTGTCCCGGGATTCCCAAACTTCTTATATCGTTCAATTGCCCCTAACCTTCCTGCCCGCTTAACATTCCAATAACCGGGTAATAACGTAATATCTGCCGGGATGTCACACCGAGCTTGACTACATAATACTCTGACGGCGTCATAACTCATGGTAAATTTTTCATCCCGCCAATCCCTGAGAGTCCGTCCACATATCTTCAATATCCCCAAGACTTTTTCAGCCTCAAGGTTACATTAAGCAATGGTCGAATCAAGGAACTTTCGCTGTTCGCCCTTTTTAAATCTCACTCTGAATAATTGCTTAGTTGCCCGCATTGAACACTCCGCCATTCGACCACTCTGGCACCTCTCCCTGATCTATTACGATTCCGGCTCAACAGCCGATACAAAATGTTTTTTGTTCTTCAGAAGGTATATCACCGCGTATGCGTTGGCAGCGGTCAAAAGGCAGAACGCGATGATCATGATCGTCCTGGCGGCGGGGACCGATTCAGGAGGGAAGGCTTTATACAATTCCTGCAGGACCTGCGCATCCCGCAACGCAAGGATGGAAACCGTGATCATCGCCTGGTAGGCGATATGAAACATGACCGCGATGAACCACGACGACGCCTGGCGCCTGATAAGCCCGATGGTCATATAAACGAGGGTGCCGCAGATGGCCGCGACGAGGAACGAGGACCCGCCGAACTGCCGCCACCCGATCACGTTCTGTATCAGGACGAACGCATAAAATGAAATCAAAAGATACATGCCTTTGCTCTGTCTGCCGGTCAGGCGTTCCATAGATCTCCTTGTTCCTCTATTATACCTAATTTTGCGGGATTGGCAACTACTGAAGGCGAGCTTGCAGGCGGGCCGGCAGGCGAGCCGATAGGCGAGCCGATAGGCGAGTGGTTACGCGTGCCTGAAATGCACATAGACCCTGCCCCATCCTTTTTCGGTCTTTTCCAGGCGGGAATACAGGCAGCGGACCTCTTTTTTGTTCAAATAAGTCAATATGTTTTTTTTGACGTTCGCGGAAGCTTCGCCGTACGATATCTCGATCGTCTTGATGCGCTTCTCGACAGCTTCCCTGATGGCCTCGTCGATGCGTTCTTCGAGGTCGGCGCTTATCGGATAAAGGTTGACTTTCAGGATCATTTCGAATAACCCCGGCTGTCATCCAGCGCAGGCGTTTCCATTGCGCTGCCGCTTTCTTTCAGGAGCGCAAAAAGCTCCTCATTGGTGGATGCCTGCATAATACGGCTTATAAAATAGCGGTCATTGACCATACGGGCGATATGAGCAAGTATCTTGAGGCTCGCGCCGATCTCGGAAACGGGCGTGAGCAACAATATGACAATGTGAACGGGCTGTCTATCGGACGAGGCGAAATCGATCCCCTGCCGGGAGACCCCGACAAAAAGGACCGGCTCTGTTAACCCCTCCAGCCGCGCATGCGGGACGGCAACGCCGCTGCCGATGCCGGTCGACCCCTGCTGTTCCCTGTCCAGAAGCGAGCGCAGAATGCGCTGCGTATCCCCGACCCGTGCGCAGGCGGACAACGTGCCCAGGATCTCCGAGAATACGCCTTCCTTCGTCGATGAATGCAGATCCGCGCTCACCGAATTCAAACGTGCCAGATCGGCTGTAACCATTTCATTGCCTCCTAAAAATATAAAAAACCAGAGTCATATCTCTGGTGTAGTCTTATGAAGTATAACACCCCGGATCAGTTTGTCAAGCTGATCCCCTGAAACGGGAGCGGGCGCCCGGTCAGAGGCGCCCGCCCGTGATTACGTAGCTGGAGTGAGCCGCCACAGCATCCTCCATTTAACCCGCAAAAGCACTACGTAAATTCAATTTTCCGATCAATTGCAGGACTTCCATGGTCTCCCGGTCGCCCATAACATCGACTTCGACCGGGTCCTGCCCGCCGAACTTCTTTATAATGATCTCGTACCTGTCCTCTTTCTCTTTTGCGTCGCGTTCCATCAGCCCCCCTTACCTGAACAGTTATACTGACCCCTCTGGTTTTCGTGAATGACTATACCAAAATCAAGATTAAAGGAAGATTAAATAAATATTAATTTTTCTAATCCGGGACAGGAAGGGTAACGGTGAAGATGGCCCCTTGGCGGAAGTGACTTTCGACGGAGATATCGCCCTGGTGCATCCTGGCGATGGAAAGCGCGATGCTCAAGCCCAGGCCCGTACCGCCGGGCGCGGCTTTCTCAGGCGCATCGATGTGAAAAAAACGGTCGAATATCTTGTTCAGGTGCTCGGGCCGTATCCCGATGCCGGTGTCTGAGACGGCAGTATGCACCTGCCTGCCTTCATGGCGGACGGTTATGGCGATCGTGCCGCCTGCAGGCGTAAACTTGACCGCGTTGTTCAGGAGATTCAGGAACATCCTTCGCAAATGCACCATATCGGCTTTGATGACGACGGGCTTATCGGGGCAGGCAAGCTTGACGGAAATTTTTTTCGGCTCTGCGAGCCTGCGCGCCTGGGCAAAGATCTCGTTGATAAAGACGACGAAATCGAACAATTCAAAATTAAAAACAGAGGGTTCGTATTCAAGCCTGCTTAACAGAAGCAGGTCATCCACGATCTTGAGCATGCCCTCGGCCTCTTCGAGCGTGACCTTGAGCACGCGCTGGTATTCGCCCGTGTCGCGTTCCTGCATGAGCGCAAGGTCAGATTCTCCCCTGATAATGGTCAACGGCGTCTTCAACTCGTGCGCCACGTTCGAGCTGAACTCGGCGATATACCTGAATGACCGGTCCAGGCGCGAGATCATTTCATTGAACGCGTTGACGAGATACTTCAGTTCCTCCTCCCCGCGCTGCGATTTGACGCGAATACTCAAATCCTTGTAGGTGACATTACTGGCGACTTTGGTGATATCCATAATGGGCTTGAGTACCCGGTCGGTGATGACCCCGCCGAAGAAACTCGCAAGCAAAAGGATCAGGGGGATCGTCACGGCCGCGAAGATCAGCCTGCCGTAAAGGATGGTAAAAACCGTTTTGCGCGAAACGCCGATCTGGATCAAATATACCTGGCGTTTTCTGTAATTGTGATAGAACGGGATGGAACCCACCCTGAGTTGATACGAACCCGCATTCACATCCTTATACGAAACCGCCCGGCGCCCGGCCACCGCGATATCCGAAAGGAAGCCCTTGAGCATGAAATCATCCAGATTTGATGAGCTCAAAACCTCCTCGCTGCGGTCAACGCTTGCGAAATTGATATACGCCTGGGCGAGGTTCTGTTTGTCCCTTTTTGCCAGCCACGCCCGCTCGACCTCGGAGATCCTGTCCTGATTCGAATGCGAGCCCTCGAGCCTGATCACCCTCCTGACGGCAAAATCGAACGCGCGCTGGTCGTTCCCCAGAACTGCCAGATACGAATTGATGGCGCTTGAGACTTCCTGCGCCTTGACGAGGATATCATTGTCGAGGTCGCGATACAGGGTATAGCGAAGATTATAGTACGTGAGCGCCGTATAAAATATGAGGATCAGGCCAAGTATAGCCGTATAGAAAACGCTGATCTTGAAACGGATGGAATTGAATCTCATGAGGCTAGTCTTGGATAATATACCCGCTTCCCCTGACCGTGCGGATAAGCGGCTTTTTAAAACCCTTGTCGATCTTGTTGCGGAGATAATTCATATATACGTCGATGACATTCGTGAAGGAATCGAAATTCTCATGCCAGACATGCTCGGAGATCGAAGTGCGGGTGATCACCTTGCCTGCGTTGAGCATCATATATTCAAGCAGGGCGTATTCCTTGCTTGTCAGGTCGATCTCTTTGCCGCCGCGGCTGACCTTATGGGTGAGCTGGTCCAGTTCGAGGTCCCCGATCTTGAGGATCCCGCCCTTGACCGGAGCGCTCCTGCGCAGAAGCGCCTGCACGCGCGCCAGAAGCTCCTTGAACGCAAACGGCTTTGCCAGGTAATCGTCAGCCCCGAAATTAAGGCCCCGCACCTTATCATCGGTCGTATCTTTGGCTGAAAGCATGAGGATCGGAATGTCTATCTTTTTGCTACGCAGCTCGCGG
>ENA-UPTA01001563-UPTA01001563.1-activated-sludge-metagenome-genome-assembly--contig:-NODE-1563-length-25334-cov-5.523715_pt1 | contig 25334 bp, 37 predicted proteins | sample MGYA00238184_ERZ773361 | MGnify/ENA primary metagenome ERZ773361 (study PRJEB29100, sample SAMN05720205) | activated sludge metagenome | isolation source: anaerobic digester from wastewater... | reverse complement strand
TGACGGCTATCGCCGCGTGTGGGCTGGGCGTCGTCGTTGGTTTATGTATTGGTTGGCTTTGGTTCGGCGCGTAATCCGCCGCAGGTAAGCCAGCCGTTAGACCCCTAAGAAGGAGTATCGTGAAAGCATACTTACAATATCTCAAATATGTTTTAGTCCACAAATATTTTGTCTTTGTGGCAGGGTTGAAAACCAAAGCCCCTATCTGGCTTTTACTTATCCATGATTGGAGCAAGTTTTTACCTAGCGAGTTCATCCCATACGCTGAATACTTTTACAATAAGCCGAAGCAGGAAAAAGAAAATATTGACGCTTTTAGGCTTTACAGCATCGCAGAAGCCGCGCCATTCGGTCACTTTACAAGAGAGCGATTCAATCGCGCATGGCTTTATCACCAACGCAGAAACCCGCACCACTGGCAATATTGGTATCTTATGCAGGACAATGACCCAAACATGCCAATACCCATGCCTGAAAAATACGCCCGTGAAATGGTTGCTGATTGGGCTGGAGCAGGTCGCGCTATAACTGGCAAATGGGAAACTCTTGCATGGTATGAAAAAAACCAAGAGAAAATATTGTTGCATCCTGAAACAAGGTCTTTAGTTGAGAGCCTTTTACGGGGTCTAACACCGCGTGAACCAGACGGCGGGAAGTCTGGCGAAAAATAGAGGTCTTGCGTGGCAGTGGTGTTCCCAAGCACCCGCCGCTGGTTACGCAAACCGTTGGCTTGCTGAAAAAGGAAAATCCCATGTCAGAAAATAACGAACAACCCACAAAAGATAGATTTTTGAAAGATATTGCTAATCACTCGATGAACATCATCAGAGATGATGGCGTTTACAGGCATCTTGTTTTTTCAGATAATGGTAGTTCGATTTTTCGATTTGAAATTCTTACCTGGCCGGGTTGTCTTGCATACACCGGCGATATGGGCGCGTTTGTATTTTCTCGCGTTCACGATATGTTCAAGTTTTTCCGAAATGACCGAAACGAAATAAACCTGAGTTATTGGGCTGAAAAAGTTGTTGCCGAAAATAGGCACGATGGAATAGAGAAATTTAGCATTGATGAATTTCGAGAAAATGTTTTAGGTTCTACGCGCTCCCATTTGTCTCTGGAAGAAGGCGAAGAAATCCCGGCAGAAATCATGGAAGAAATCGAACCATTGCTCAATGCAGAAGATTGGATTGACGCGATTTGTAGCATCAGAGATTTTCGCTCAGAGAAAATAAACTTCTCTGATTGGTGGGAGTTTTCAAACGACAGATATACATACTCGTTTGTCTGGTGCTGCTATGCGTTGGTTTGGGCAATTGCGCAATATGATTCAGCCACGCAAGCCAACACTGTTTGCACCGGACTGGCGGCCACGTCCGCCAAAGCGGGTGAGCAAACACCCGCGCCGTTACCCATCAAACCGGCTGATACTACGCCCGCCGCCAGCCGGTAAAACTCGCCGTTGGCCCGCTCAGGGCAGAAAGGCGTCAAATGGTAATAGAGATTTTTTGCCAACAGTGCGGAGAGCCGATTTTGGCCCAACCCGTAAAATACACCGGTCTCGATAGTGGGGTTACTTTGTATGTGTCACCGTGCAAAAAGTGCAGCGGCCCAACACCACATGCACCGGAAGCGGCTGTGCCGCCTTGCCAGCCGTGCGACCACGGAGTTTATGGAGCTTGCCAGAAATGCGGCACTGATGTTCCGCCGCTCCGGTAATACTAACCGTTGGTTGCCTAAGCAAAGGAGTCTTATGAACAAGGCAAATCGAGTAATTGAAGGCATGAGCCGCGAGTTGAAACTTGCTTATTTTTCTACTGGTCGCGTCACGGTTGGAACAATCACACAGGTTTTTGATAACCACCTGAAAAAGTTTTATGTCGCAAAAATTCGCGGCGTCATCGTTGGCAATGAAGGCGAATACAAGCACGAAACGCCAGAAGCCGCGAGAGCATACGGTAAAGAAATTCAGGCTCGTTGGCGTGCTGAATTTACGGCAACCAACAATGCGTGCACTGGATTGGCTTTGCCGTCCGCGCAATTGTCAGGTTTGGCGCAACCCGCCAACCAGTAACGCTTGCCGTTCGGCGGACTGCCCAGGAGAGAACATGACAGACGATGATTTACTGTTTCAGCAGTGGTGGACAATCGAAAGCCCGCCAGGAACTTTCGAGAAGGAACAATGCAAAATATCATTTATGGCTGGAATGCGTTATGCGCGGGCGTATGAAGCCACCCAACAAAGCGCGCACCGAACAGACGCCACTGAGCCGTCTTGCGAGATTGCGCGCTCCTGTTATTTTGGTCAAGATGGGAAGTGCTTGCGTGGCGGCGTCTGCCGCTAACGCAAAGGTCGTTGGTGAGAAGTTCAAGATTTGAAAACCCAACAAAAAAGCCCCGGATTTCTCCGGGGCTACTGCTTACGCTATCGTGACGCCCGCAAGCTGGAAGGCGGCACGCAGCCGGACCAGCCGCTTCCAGGCCAGGTCGTAGGTGATACCAAGCCGCCGGGCGATTTCTGGCAGGTTGACGCCGTCGCGCAGCAGGCGCAGGACGATGGCCTGATCCACCGGCAGCCGGTCGGCGATGGCGCGAATGCGGGCGGCCTGTTCGGCGGCGATGACGATGGCTTCCGGGTCGTCGTCGCACGCGGGGATGAGTTCGAGGAATTCTGGGGAGTTGTCGCCGTCTTCCTGGCCGTCTTCATCGATGGACAGGCCAGCGTAGGCGGTTTCGCGGTTGGCGATGTTCAGCATCCGCCAATTTGCCAGGTTCAGCAGGTAGGCCTTGCTGTCTTCCGGCTTGCAGGTTTTCAGGATTTCGAGGACGGCCTGCTGATACAGGTCCTGCGCTTCCGGGGCCATGTCGGCCAGGTCGGCGGCGTAGTGGGTCCCGCTGCGGTGCGCGGCGAATTTGCGCAGCATGGGGGAGATTTCGGCGATAGTTTTCTCGAGCGGGTTGGTGGTAGTAGTCATCTGGTTTTCTCCTGTTTTTGTGTTTCCGGGGTGCCTCCCGGTGTGCTGTTATTATATGCTATAACACGCTTTTATGTCAAGAGTGTTACAGCGTGTTATAATGCTGGCATGTATATCTTTCGCCTTCATGAAATTTTATTAGAACAGGGGCGCGGGGTGCGCGAAGTCGCCCGCGCTGCCGGGCTGACCGTCGCCACCGTCTCCCGGATTGCCAACAACCGTAACCGGGGGATCACTCTCGAGGTGGTCTCCAAACTGTGCCGCGAGCTGGGCATCCAGCCGGGCGACCTGTACAAGCTGGCCGACTGATGGATTACCGCTCGGTCGCCGTCGCCCTTTTGCTTTTGGCCCTGGCATGCGTCGCGCTGCCGGGCCTGATTGCGCTGGCCGTGCTCTGGTTGCGGGAGCGCAGCCGGGCGGCTATGCTGACGCTGTCGGCGCAGGCGGCCGGGTTGCAGGTTTGGCTGGGCGAGGTCGGCGGGTATGAGTACGCGAGCGAGCTGGATGTCGAGGCGAAATTCGTTTATCCGGCCCTGCGGCATCTCGGCTTCCGGGCAAACGATTGCCGCATGCGGGTGGCCGTCGAGGTGCAGGTAGGGCGGCAGGCCGTGCGCGGGATAGCCGATTGGGTTGTTTATGACGGCAGTCGGCCCTGGGTGGTCGTGGAAGCGAAAGCGCCATCCGAGAGTTTGGAGCCTGCTCATGCGCAGGCCCGCTCGTATGCCGTCGCTCTAAAAGCGCCACTGATTATGCTGGTAAACGGCAAGCGCGCGCAGGTTTGGCGGCGCGGGCTGGATACGGACAGCCTGCTTTTTGATTGCAAGGTCGACCAGTTACCTGCCCACTGGGCCGAACTGGTAATCGTTTTGGGAAAATAAAAAGCCCCGCGTGAGCGAGGCTTTTGTTGTCGTTGGGGAGGCACCCCCAACGGCGGCGCACCAGATGACGAGTGCGCTATGAACCAACCGACTGCCGAATCCAGGAAACGGCGTCAGATAGCACCTTAACAATCTCAGGATGATTTGCCACCGACGAACTATCAAGTTCGCGGCTGGCGATTTTGTATGAATCTTTCGTGATGAGCACGGCCACCAGCGCCGTACCGGCAGCCGACAGCGGGCGCTCAATTACACGACCAGTCGGGCTGAGAAGCTGGTCGCCATCCTGCAAACGGCCCGCAGTGGGCCGCACGCATACGACCCGGACCGCCCGGCAGGGCTGCGGGTGACATTGAGAAAGAGGTGAACGTGATTAGCGGAAAAGAACTAAAAGACTTTTGGCGTTACAGCATCGGCGCAAGCATCGAAGAAAAAGCCGACGCAGACCGCGTTGAGTTTTTTATCACGGGAGAATTTACCCAACTCAATGACTACATTCGGGTCGAGCGTGGCAATAAGTTTGGGGCGGCAAACATCAAAGAAACAGAAACTTTGCGGGCTGAGTTTGCGTGCCGTGACCTTCCCAAACTCTCTGCCTATCCGGTCGACATCGTTTTTACATGGTACAGGGAAGACCGGCGCACGGACCCGGATAACATTGGCTTTGCTGCCAAGTTCGTCCTTGATGGCATGGTCAAAGCGGGAGTTTTGCGCGATGACGGCATGGCTGAGATTGCATCCATTACACATCGCTTTGTTGTTGACAAGACCGCGCCGGGTGTGAGTGTTTATGCAAGGCGGGCCGATGTGTAAAATCTGCCAGTGTGAAACTGGCTCCCGGCTTTACATGGCTTGGGCGGCCTTGCTGGATCAGCGCAGGCCGAAGGCAGACCGCCATGCCATCCGGCAGGCGGAAGCCGCTTTCAAGTCGCACCGGGCAACGTGTCAGGTGTGCGGATGACCGGCTTCTCACCCTTTTACCGCATCTACATCCACTCGCCCGCCTGGCAGGTCCGCAGGGAGCGGGCCATCCAGCGGGCGGGCGGCCGTTGCCAGGTCTGCGGGGCGCGGAAGCGGTTGCAGGTGCATCACGTCAGCTACGCCAACCTGGGACATGAGCGGGACGAAGACCTGACCGTGTTGTGCTGGGCATGTCATTCTGTGGTGACGTGGTGGCTGCGAGTGCGTCGGCTCTGGCGCTGGCTGATGGAATAACGCCCGGATTTGTAAGGCCGGGGGAAAGGAAAATTGCTAAAATGACCGATATGGAACAAAAAACAGAAGGAAAACCTAAAAATCTAAACAAAAAGCAAAAGCTTTTTGTAGAAAACTATCTCCGTCTATGGCAGGCCGCGCCCGCTGCCAGGGCGGCAGGATACAAGGACAGCAAATCGATATATGAAGTTGCCAGGCGGCTGTTGAGGAAACCAGAGATACAGGCGGAAATCTCGCGCCGGGTGGCCGAGGTTACCATGTCAGCGAACGAAGTGCTTCTCCGCCTGGCCGACCAGGCGCGGGGGAACTTCCGGCCGTTTGTGAAAATCTCGGAAGACGGATTCGTCTACTTCGATTTCTCGAATCCGGAAGCGGCCGACCACCTGCACCTGGTCAAAAAAATCGAGACCAAACGCACCCGGCGCGTCGAAGGCCGTGGGCAGGATGCGGAAGCCTGGGAGGACGAGTGGGTGCGCGTGGAGCTGGTAGACAGCCAGGCCGCGCTGGCCCTGCTCGCCCGCCATCACAAATTGCTGACTGACCGCGTCGACACGACGACCAACGGCAAAGACTTGCCGCCCGCGCAGGTCAACGTCTACATTCCGAATAATGGTCGAGATTAGGCCGCAACCACGCCAGGAGACTTTTCTCGCGTCGTCTGCCGACATCGCCATCTACGGCGGGTCAGCGGGCGGCGGGAAGACGTGGTCGATGCTGCTCGAACCGCTCCGCCACCTTGCCAACGGGAACTTTGGCGCGGTCATTTTTAGGCGGACCATCCCGGAGATTACCAAAGAAGGCGGGATGTGGGACGAGGCGCGGAAAGTCTACCCGCTCTTGGGTGGAAAAAGCAACGAAAACGACCACTCCTACACCTTCCCGAGCGGGGCGCGGATTTCGTTTGCGCACCTGCAATACGAGAAAACGCTCTCGGACTGGCTTGGTGCTCAGATACCGCTGATCGAATTCGACCAGCTCGAGACGTTTACCGAGAAGCAGTTTTTTTACATGCTCTCCCGCAACCGCTCGACCTGCGGCGTGCGGCCCTACGTCCGGGCGACCTGCAACCCGGAGCCGAATTGGCTGGCCGACTTCCTGTCCTGGTGGATTGCCGACGACGGCTACGCCATCCCGGAACGCAGCGGACAGGTACGCTGGTTTGTGCGCGTCGACGACCGCATCCATTGGGCCGACAGCCCGGCCGAACTGGAAGCCCGCTACCCAGGCAGCAAACCGAAGTCGTTGACGTTCATCCTTTCAACCGTCTACGACAACAAAATCCTTTTAGATGCCAACCCGGAATACCTGGCAAACTTGCAGGCGCTGTCCTACGTCGACCGGGAGCGGCTGCTCGGGGATGCGCGGCGCGGCGGGAACTGGAAAATCAAGGAGTCGGCCGGGCTGCTGTTCAACAGGTCGTGGTTCGAAATCGTCGACGCGGTGCCGGAATGGGGCGGGCGGACGGTTCGGAATTGGGACCTGGCCGCAACCGAGAAAAAACAGGCCAGCGACGACCCCGACTCAACCGCGTCCTGCAAAATGAAGAAGGTCGGCAATATTTACTTTATCCTGCACGCCACCAACGACAAACTATCTCCGGCCCAAACTGACGCGCATATGCTCGGGCTGGCAAGGCAGGACGGCTACCAGGTGGCCGTCCGCTGGGAGCAGGAAGGCGGGGCCAGCGGGAAGCGGGATTCGAGATATATTGCAACGATGTTGTCAGGGTTCGACGCTGCCGGGGTGCCACCGCAGGGGGATAAAATCGCACGGGCCAAAGGGCTTGCCGCGCAGGCGCTGGCCGGAAACGTGAAACTGTTGCGCGGCGACTGGAATGAATGGTGGCTGAATGCCATGCACTCGCAGCCTGCCCCGCACGATGATGATATGGACGCGGCCAGCGGCGCGTTCAACGAGCTGAGAGCGGGTGAATCTACCGGGATAGCAACGAGCTACCTGGTCCCAAAAACAAAACCGAAAAGGCGGTAGTATGTTTGAAAAATTACTGGAACGGTTGACCGAGGAAGACAAGGACATCATTCTCGGGCTGTTTTTCGCCCTCGACACCATCCGCGATTTCAGCGGGCATGGGTCTGTCCACATGAATTTCGTCAACGGGAAGTTGGCCGAATTAGACATGGAAAACCGCATCCGGCCGGAGATTTCCGCGCCCTGGAAGCCCGACAAAAAACGCTGACAAAAATCACGTTATAATCCCCTTGCACACCCCCTCGCCACGAGGACTAACCCAGGCAGGCTGATTTCAGTCTGCCATTTTATTTAATACAGGAGAGAGACATGAAAAAGTTTGCAATCCTTTTCGCCCTGGCGCTGGCGCTCTGCATCCCGCTGACGGTTGCCCATGCGGCCCCGCTCGCGGCCGACCCTGCGCAACCGCTGGACTTTGACGCGCTGGCACGCTCATTCGGCGCGCTGGCCGGGGTGGCTGCTCTGGTCCCTGCCATTGTCAACGCGCTCAAGGTCGCCAAAGTCATCCCGGATGGAAAGTCGCCTGAGTGGATGATGATTCTGAACATGGTCGGCTTCATCGGCCTCGGCGTCCTACAGTTGACCGGCCGCGCTGACCTGGTGCCTGTACTCGATGAGCAGGCCGGTTTGCTGGCGACCACGCTGACGGTTGTCGTCGGCTATATTGCACAATTATTCGTATCGCGCATCACCCACCAGCACGTCCTGGCCGGTTTACCAGTGATCGGCAAATCGTATTCTGGACGCTCGGCGGGTGACAGCATCTCAACTCTCGAAGTGGGGTAGATATGGCGACCAACACTGCCATTGTCAACGAGCTGAGGGCAATCGTGGGGGGAGAATTTAGCGAACTAAAAAACATGCTGACCGACATCAGTGAGCGCGTGCGCGGGCTCGAGATGCGGGAGGCGGGCTGCTCGCCGCTGATGAATGCGCGGGTTGGTGCGCTTGAACGCCAGCTTACTGAGCACGACGGCCGCCTGCGTGCGCTGGAAACAGTCGTCACGGAAAAAGCGGCTGAAAAAGACGTGAAAGTCATCCTGTCTGCGCTGAGTGAAAAGGCGTCGGACGAAGATTTCAAAGAGCACAAAAAAGACCAGGACAAAGACATGAAAGTCATCGTCGCGGCCATTGGCGAGCTGAAGATGACAAATCGTATTTTGACCTGGCTTGGCGGGCTGTCCGCTACGGCGCTCGTATTGTGGCTGATCGACCGATTACTGTCGTCTGCCGTTGGTGGAGGGTAATAAATGCTCCCAAATATCGACAACTTAGTTTTTGAAGCGCAGAGCAGCGCGGAACTCGACCGCCAGGGTGACATCATCCTGGCGCGTAAATATCACGAAGGCGACCAGGAAGTCTACCTGACCGACCGCGCCCGGCAGTATCTTGGACTGCATGCCGAAAACACCTTCCGCCTGAACATCTGCCGCCCTGTCGTCTCTGCCGTGCTCGCTGAATTGCACCTGATCGGCTTCGACGCCGGGGAGCAAGGCGACAGCCAACCGCAGGCCGAATTTGCGACCAGCGTGATGACGGCCAACCGGGCAGACCAGTTACAGAAAGACGTGCATGAATGCGCCCTGCGTGACAGCGAGGCGTTTGTGATTGTAGATTGGGACGCATCCAACTCCCGCCCGCGCCTGACGTGGCTTCCGAGATACACCAGCCTGGAAGCCGACGGGGACGAGATGGGTTGTTACATGGTTTACCCGGACGACGACTACACCCAGCCCGCGCTGTATGCCATCAAGCGATGGGTCGAGACGACCGCCAGCGGCACGCGCATGCGGGCGACGGTTTACTACCCAGGCAAAATCGAGCGGTATGTTTACGGGCGCGGTTGGGAGCCTTACGTCGACAACGTTGGCGACGAGTGGCCGACGCCGTGGGTAGACGCAGCCGGGCTGCCGCTCGGCATTCCGGTCGTCCACTTTCGCAATGCTGGCCTGCGGCCGGAGGCCTGGGACGCCATCCCCATGCAGGACGCCGTCAACAAACTGCTGCTTGACATCCTGGGAGCCGCCGACCTGAGCGGGTTCCGCGTCCTGTTTGCGAAGGGATTTATCCCGACCAGCGACGGGCAGCCGCTTGCGGCTGACGGCAGCAACGTCGCCCAGATCCAGCCTGGAAGCCTGCTCGGGACGACAAACGAGAGCGCCGACCTGAAAAGCATCAACGGGGAGGATCCAACCCCACTCGTCAACACCATGACCCAGCTCATCCAGCACACCGCCCACATTACCGACACCCCGCCTGGCCGATTTTCTGCCTCCGCGCAGGTGCAATCGGGTGACAGCCAAAAAGAGCAGAATAAACCGTTTTACGCCAAAGTGGACGACAGGCGCGTGCGGTTTGGGAATTCGTGGGAAGACGTCATGGGGATGGCGCGGAGGCTGGCGAACCTGTTCGGCAGCACTACGCTGGATGAGAGCGTGCCGTTTTCCGCCATCTGGAAGCACTCGTTTACCTACGACGACCTGAAGGCCAAAAAAGAGTTTGGCGTGCCAAAGGAAAAGCTATGGTCCGAGATGGGCTATTCTCCACGCGAGATTGCGTCCATGAAACAAATGGACGAATACAAAAACATGCAGGCGGCCACGCAGGCGCTGACCGCATTTGGCAATGGGACGGCGTGACCTGGTATGTCATCTCGCTTTGGTGGATTGGTGACTTTTATTTCACGGCGGACTACCTGGACGCCTGGCATCGCGTTTACGCTGACGCGGGAAGGCTGACGACATGGCAAACCCACTCGAACAGGCAATCCAGAGCGGCATTCGCGCCAACGAGACGGTCGGCGGGCTGTTTGCCAAAGTTGGCACGCGGGAGCACCCGCGCGGCTTCGTGCTGTCTGCCTACCGCAACGCCAACCGGGCCATGCGCTCGGCGCTGGCAGAGCCGTTCCCGGTGGCGGCCGCGGCTGAAGTGATGGCGGGTCTGCGGCGGACGGTGCGCAGCGAAGCGCTCTCCATGTTTGGGGATGCGGAAGCGGCCGGGCAGGAAGAAGCGGCGCGCCAACTTCGGTTTTACGGCATCGAGAGCAACCCGAATCCGACTTTCTCGACCCTGGCGCTGGCATCCGCCGACGCGCTGACGGCTCGCATCGATGCGCAGTCGGCCGCCATCCAGGCGCTGCTGCTGACAGGGGCGACGGCTGACCAGATTACCGGGGACGGCGAGCGGCAGGCCGTGCTGAGAGCGTCCGATGTCGCCATATGGGCCGCGCAGATGGCCGCGTCGCTGCTTTGGGGCGCTTTCGAGAGCTGGGCTGTCACCCACTCAGGCGGGTTTACCTGGAAAAAGCAAGCGGTAGCCGCACTCGACAACCGGACGACGGATTGCTGCCTGCGGGTGCATGGGCAAATCCAGCCGTTCAGCAGGCCGTTCATTTTGACCGGCACGCCGCGCTACGCCGACCGCATGGACTGGCCGGGCTTCCACCCGTGGTGCCGGACGGCCGGGGTGCTGTACCTGGACGAGTACGACTCCGGGCTGACCGAGCGCATGACCGGCGCGGCGGCTGGAATTTTAGATGAGCGCGCAAACGGCAAGTTTATCGACCGCAACCCGGCGGACGCCTTCGGGTAGGAGCTGATATGAACGGATTGCAACAGGTAAGGCGCGGGCAATTACTCAAGACCGGGCAGGTTACCCAATACGGAGGCCAACTGGACGACGGTTATCACGAAAAAGGGCTGGCAAAGTCTTACACCATTTTGACGACCGGGCAATACAGCGGAACGACAAACATCACCCTAAACGCGAAGACCGACGCGCACAGTAATAACTGCGTGGTGGATAACGTCACGCGCCTGATGTGGAGCCGGTACGCATCCGCAAGCGTAGGGCCGACCAGCAACGGGCTTTTACCGTGGACGACCAACGGCAGCGGGGAGGGCATCTTTGCCTATGCCGCCGCAGCGAACACCGCAAGCCTGGCAGGTTACAGCGATTGGCGCGTGCCGAACATTTACGAGCTTTATTCTCTTTGCGATTTTGAAGCCACGACCGCCGCGCCGGATGCGACCGCGTTCCCGTCATTCTCGACGTCTCGATCTACGTGGACAGCCACAACCGGCCCGAACCTGACCACCGGCGCGATGTTTTCTCTTTTCAACTCCGGAAGCGTTTCGCGCCAGGATAAGGCCCTGACCGGGCTTGTCTTACTCGTAAGGGGTGGCTAATGTTGCCTAATTTTGACTTGACCCTGGAGCAACTGCGCAGCATGACCCGCGCCCAAATTCGGCAGGCGATTACAGACGCAATCGCGCCGATGACCAAGCGCGAAATGATTCAATGGTTGCTGCAGGCCGACATTGTAAACAATCCGCCAGTGCTGACTTATGGCGCTGATGGGCGAATACTCAAACAAGTGGAGATTGACCGCGACGCAGAGACAGGGGAGCGCGTGCGCGGCAAGGTAACGACATGGACTTATTACCCGACCGGCGAAGTGGACACCATTATTATCAGCGACCGCGACGCCGTAGACGGGGAAATCAGCAGACGCAGAATCAAACACTACCGCGACGGGCGACCGCCAAAGGAGCTATAAATGCCAACCTATAAATTCAAGGCCGTTTTTACCCGCAACGGTGCAGGGGTGGCGCCAGGCAGCGCGCCGACCGTCACGATTGTGGACACATCCAACACCGTGCTAGTGAACGCCGCCGCCGCCAGCAGCCTTTCAAACCTGGCAGGCGTGTACTACTACAACTACACCGGCAGCGCCGCAGATTGCATTGCAAAGTTTGTGACCAGCGACGCGACGGTGGACGAGCCGGAAAAGTACGACTACACCCCGCAGGTGATTACCGATTACATCGACGCCAGTATTGCCACCGTGAAAGCGAAAACCGACAACTTGCCTACGGACCCGGCAGACCAGAGCGCAGTCGAGGCCGCGATTACCGCAGCCGCCGCGCCATTGATGACCAGCGCAGGATACACCGCGCCAGACAACGCCGGGATTACTGCCATCAAAGCAAAGACCGATAACTTGCCCGCCAGCCCAGCCGCGACAGGCGACGCAATGGCCCTGACCAGCGGGGAACGCTCAACCCTGGCCGGGGTGGTTTGGGCATACGCCAGCCGCAGTTTGACAACGTTTAGCACGCTGGTCGCCGACATCTGGGCATACGCCAGCCGCACGCTGACCAGCATTGGCCGCGTGACGGTGGTCTCGCCAGTACTGGCGAGCGGAGATATTACGCTGGTCCGGGGTGACGATTACGCCATCGCTGACGGCCGTCCTATTACATGGAGTTTTACCAGTGCGGTGACGCTGACCGGGGCGACGGTTGCCCTGCAAATTGCTGACCAAACTGGCGCTTGCACCGTCAGCGGCACAAACCCGAATTACTCTGTAAGCGCAGAGCTGACCGCTGCGCAGACTACCGCGCTGGCTGAAGGCGTGCTGCCGTTTTCCGTCAAGGCAACGTTGAGCGGCGGTCATATTGTCACCCTGATTGCCGGTTCTGCAAACGTTCAATAAGAGCATCCATGACTGGTGCGGATGACTGCCAAAAATGCAAATAACATCTGCCTGCGCTCAATGTGGTATGAGGACGAAGATTAAAAATCACGTTATAATCCCGTAAATTATCCGCTTACGAGGACTAACCCGAAGCGCGCAAACTTTGCGCTCTTCGGGTTTTTTGTTTGTAGGCGGGACACAGGGCGAGATGCCCAGGAGTAGAGCGAGATGCCATCCGAAACCGAAACCATGACCAACGCGGACGAGACGACCGCAGCGGACAGCGGCCAGCAAGCCAGTGGCGAGGACTTTGCCGCGAAATACGCGGAAGCGCAGAAGCGCATCAAAGAACTCAACCATGAGAATGCTGAACGCCGCAAACGGCTGGAAGCTCTGGAAAAAGAGAAGGCCGACAGCGAAGCCGGAAAACTCTCTGACCTTGAAAAAGCGCAGAAAGAACTGGCCGACCTGACGCCGAAATATACGAGCTTACAGCAGCAGCACCAGGCGCTCCTACGCGAGCGGGCCTTTGAACGGGCCGCCCGCGAACTGAAACTCGAATTCGCCAGCGAGAAAGCCCAGGAGACCGCCTACAAGTTGCTCGATGCCGAGACTTTGGGCGATGACTTGAGCGGGATGAGCGAAGCGGTAAAGGTGCTCCAAAAAGAGCACGCTTACCTGTTTGCTGCCAGCAAGGCCACGCCACCCGAAACCGACGCAACCAAAAAGGGCAAAACCACCAGCGGCGAAATGACGGATGCAGAAAAGCAGGCTATCGCGGCCCGCTATCGCATCCCGACCTACTAAGAAAATCGAGGACCTAATGGCTGATTTGACCGTAACTGCCGCCGATGTGCGGCCCCTGACTGGCGCGATCACCCGCCGGGCCATCGCCAACGAAGCGATGACCATTGGTGATGCCGTCTACATTGACGGCTCTTCCGGCACCCTGCCGACCGTGAAAAAGGCCGTCGGGACCGCCGTCGCCACTGGCAACATCTGGGGCGTGGTTGTCTCGCAGGCTGAGACCGACTCGACCACCGTCGCCAGCGGCGCATCCATCGACGTCTGCGTCTACGGCCCCGTGGCCGGGATTGCCGGGACGGCTGGCGGATTCGTTTGGGGTTCCGACACAGCTGGCAAGTTGGCGGACGCCGTCGGCACCAAATCCATGATTGCTGGCGTGATGGAATCTACCAGCGTTCTTTTCGTCCGGCCGACCCAGGCCGTGCGCTCTGCGTAACGAGGTGATGACATGGCTACTCTTGGACCCAACGACCTGAAACAGTACGCCCTGCCTGCGGGCTGGGACGGCGGACGGCTGACCCAAATCCGCCTGGAAAGCGGCGAGACCTATGACCGCCTGCTGACCGAAATCTCCGCTGGCCTGAGCATGGTCAACGCTGGCCTGCTCGCCGACCCGCTGACCAGCGGGCTGGTATCTGTGCGCAGCGACCCGGCCGTCGAATACCGCATCGGTGTTTCCAACGGCTTCGAGGTACACACCGAGTACAGCAAGGGCGACGCCAAACGCGGCGCGACCACCGGTCACATGCTGCCCCTGCTGCCCTACGACCGCAAGCTCGGCTGGACGTGGGATTTCCTGCGCAAGGCTCGCCGGGCGCAAATCGACGCCGACATCGCCTCCGCGATGGACGACCTGCGCAACATCTGGCACAAAAAGGTGCTGACCCGCCTTTTCAAATCGACCTACGACGCGGTCGGCTCTGGCAAGAGCGTGCCGTTTGCTGACGGCGGGACTGCTGACAGCTCCTTCGTGCCGGTGGCCGTTCCTGATCGGGGCGGCACGTTCACCGGCTCGCACAACCACTACCTGCGCCTGGACGGCATCACCCAGGCCAACGTAGAGACCGCCGTAGATCACCTGTGGGAACACGGCCACGATGGCCCGTATGAGCTGCGCGTCAGCTCGGCGGACATCTCGAGCTGGACAAACGTCACCAACGTGACCGGCTACATTGCCCGCCCTGACCCTGCCATCCAGTACGGCGCGAATACCCCCCTGGCGAATGTGGATGCCAGCTACATCGGCGTCATCAACACCAATTACGGCGCCTGCCGACTGGTTGCCAGCGGCCGCATTCCGACCAAATACTGGTCGCTCTACAAGAGCTACGGCCCTCTCGACCAGCGCAACCCGCTGGCCGTGCGCGAAAGCCCGACCTATGGCCTGGGCGCGGTGCTCCTGGCAGGCGACCATATTCGCCAGTTCCCGCTCGAGAATGCAATCCTGTTCTTCGAGTTCGGCGTGGGCGTCGGCGAAGACCGGACTGCCGGGGTGGCGGTTTACAACCACACCAGCGGCAGCTACACCAGCCCGACTATCTCCTAGTCGACTGGCCGACTGAAACACAACGGGGCGAGGTAACACTCGCCCCGATTTCCTAAAGGCTCCCCCCATGACCTTTACCTACGACCTGACGACTGATATCGGCGCAATCCGCCTGCAACTCGGCGACACGGCGACGGCTAACGGCGTGCGAGCGGACGGCAGCAACCTGACCGATGAAGAGCTGGCCTATTTCCTGACGGCCGAGGGCTCGGTCGACGGCGCGGTGGCTGCGGCCTGCGAAATGCTCTCACGTGATTGGGCTAAGGCTGCGAATTACACCATCGGCCCGCGCTCTGAGCAGCTCGGCAAAGTGTCGGCGGAATGGGCCAGCCGGGCGGCCGAAATCCGCGAAAAGACCAGCGGACAGTGGCAGTCGTTTTCGATGACACCCAAGCGGGTCGACGGATACAGCGAGGCGGCAGATGCTTGACATCGTCCCCGGTGACGTGCTGGTTGTCGGCTCACGGGAATATCCCGTCCGGGTGGCCGCTTCCTGGCCTGCTGCAAATCGGGCCGGGATTGCCATCCGCCGGAATGCAACGGTTGACGCCAGCACAAAGCGTACGCCGACCGAAACCGGGAAACGCGGCACACCGACGACCTACCTGACCGGCTTGAAAATTACCCCGCTTGACCCAATGAGCGGAGATCGGTCGACCGGAATGCTGGAAACAAGCGGGCTGGATACGCCGTTTGTGGCACTGCAATCATTTGCTCAGGACGATGACGGCTTTGTTCACATGCTGTTAGAGGACTTGTACAGATGAGCGAGATACGCGGACTACAGCAAGCCCAGCGCGCCATGCTGCGGATTATGACATCCGTCAAGCCGAATAACAGCCTGGATCGTGCCACGCAAACAGCCGCAATCGGCCTGCACCGCTACCTGGTGACAGTCACCCACGTCGATACGGGCAGTTATCGCGCCAGCCAGTACGTGCGCAGGGTTGCCCCGATGCGATACAGAATCTACATCGACCCCGCCGCAATCAACCCGCGCAGCGGAGCCAAACCTGCTGTTTATGGCGCTCTGGAAGAGGCCCGTGGCGGCGGTCACGCTGCCTACCAGCGCACCTACCAGCAAGCCCCGCAGTATGCGGCCAGGGCGCTGGCTTACTATGTCAGGAGCCTGCCGTGAGCGCGATAAATAGAAAGAATGTTCGGGATGAAATCACAGCCGCCTTACAGGCTGCGCTTACCGGCAGCGGGCAACCCGTCAGCAATGTATACGGATACCAGCCCGGAAAACTGGACGGTGAAAGCCCGGTGATACTTGTGCTTTCACAAAGCACGCAGCGCGAAATTGGCGGCATCGGCTCGCAGAAATATCACAACACTTTTTCACTGGAATTGCAGGTGCTTGTTTATGACGGCGACCAAAACCAGGACCTGACTGAGAAGCAGCGCGAAGACAAGATCGATGAGATTGAGACTGCGCTGGCCGACTGGTTTGCGGCACACCAGACCGGGACAACCTATAGCCTGGCGCACTATGCGCCTGAGCCGTCAACGATTGTCTCTGTCAATTACCTGGACGGCAATCCTTACAGGATTGAGTCCATTACCGTGAGATTGGAGAGTTGGGATGCCTAAACAGCCACAACCCAAACCCATTGCTATTGTTCGCTACATTGGCGGCGGTAATTTTATTCCAGGCGTACCTGCCAGGGATATGACGCCGGACGAGTGGAGCGAGATTCCTGCTGATTTACGCGAGGCGGCCGTTCAGAACGGATTGTATCTCGCGGAGGAGATGTAACCATGCCATTGATCCCTGCAAATTTTGAAGTGCAAATCGGGCTTGAGACCACCTGGGGAACGGCTGTCACTCCGACTGCCAAACTAGGACTGGTCGAAAGCTGCACCATTACCCCTGAAATTGCCGTCGAGTTTTTCAAGGAACAGCGCGGCAGCCTGGCCCCGGCCTTTGTCAGCGAGCTGATGGGAACCTGGGGCGGCGCGAAAATCGTCGGCGTTATGTCCTACCAGGACGCGCCCTACTTTTTGGATGGCATTATGGGCAAGGCTACCCCCAGCGGAGCCGGTCCATATGTCTACGCCCACAGCGCGCCTGCCGGGTCGACGCTGCCTGACCGGCGGATTTTCACGATTGTCCGCAAACAAGCGGGGGCAATCAATGCGCTGGCCGGGGCTACGTTGACCGAATTGAACCTGAGCCTGGAAGCGCGCGGCGCGCTAAAGTACGAAGCGACGTTTATCGGCAAGTCGGTGTCTGCTGTTTCCGGCGCAAGCCTTTCTGACCGCACGCAGACGCCCATTGTCGCCCCGCAGGGCGCGCTGTACATCGATGCGGGCGGCGGCACGATTGGAACAACCCAAATCACCAATCCGGCCTTTTTTGCCTGGGAATGCAACATCAAAACAAACGCCGACCTGTACCCGACCATTGGCAGCCTGGCTCCAAAAGGCTACCGGGAAGCGTCTTGGGAAGTTAGCGAAATGCTCTCGCTGGAAGTCCACTCGGACACGACCGCATACCTGACCGCTATGCTCTCGGCTGTAACGGCAAAACTCATTCGCGTCAAAGCAACCAGCGGGACATCTATTGCGCAGTTTGACTTCGCGGGCGCATTCTCGAAAGCCCCCGAGCTGCATACGGATGCCGACGGCGTCTCTACGTTTGATTTTGAGCTTTCCGGCCAGTACGACTCTTCTCTGGCTAACTTCTTCAAGTCTAGCATTACCAATTCGGTTTCGAGCCTGCCATGAAAATTGTCCTGAATGTTCCTGACAGGGATACTCCCGGCTTTGCAAAGCGCATGTATCAGGCTGCCCGCTTTCAGCGTGCGGCTGTCGAAAACAACATCACGCCGGAACTGTGGAAGGAAATGTGCGAGCTGCTTTCCAACTTTATCAAGCTGGAAGACGCCCCGGAAGGGATGAGCAACTTTGACGCCATCTGGGAGCATGCCAGCGAAGCACAGATCACAGAATTGGTACAGCGCGTCTCCGGGGGTGCGCCTGATATTGTCCCCCCGACGAGCGCCGCCACTACCGTCGCGCCCTGAAAGGTCACTCATCCATCGTGCCGGAGTGGGTTGTTGCGCTCGAAATGGCAAACGGCGACCCACTCCGGGCGGCTGAAATCTTCGAGCGCATCGACGAGACCTGGTATATGCGCTGGATGGCCTGGCGTGAGGAAAAAAATCGCGTAGTAGAGAAGGCGGCGAAATGACCACCTATAACGTCGAAATTGTAGTCACTGGACGCGACCAACTCTCCGGGCCAATGGGCCCGGCGGGCGGCGCGCTGAGTCGTATCGGCCAGATTGCCGGGGGAATCCTATCTGCGCAGGTGTTGGCCGGGCTGGCAAGCCAGCTTGTCAACCTGGGGAAATCTTCCATCCTGGCCGCATCAGACATGGCCGAGTCGGCCAATAAAATGGAAGTCGTCTTCGGGGAAGCGGCAGGCGCTGTCTCGGCATTTGCTTCGCAGGGTGCGCAGGCGCTTGGTATGTCGCAACGGGCGGCCACTGAAGCTGTCTCCACTTTTGGGAATTTATTCGTTAGCATGGGCATCGGCGAGCAAACCAGCGCCGATCTTTCGATTGGCCTGACGCGCCTTGCGGCCGACCTGGCATCGTTCAACAACATCACACCCGACGAGGCGCTTGTGGCCTTGCGTGCCGGGTTGGTTGGCGAGACTGAACCACTGCGTAGGCTGGGGGTCAATCTCAACCAGGCGACCCTGGAAGCCAAAGCAATGGAGATGGGCCTGTGGGATGGAAAAGACGCCATAGATGCGGCATCCAAAGCGCAGGCGGCCTACGCGCTGATTATGGAGCAGACCACCACCGCGCAGGGAGATTTTGAGCGCACGGCTGGCGGCCTGGCAAACCAGATGCGGATTGCGGAGGCCAGCTGGCAGGATGCGCAGGCGGCTATCGGGACGGCTTTCCTGCCAGTTACGCAGGCCGCAATGGGATTTATTATCAACACCGCCATTCCTGCCGTTGTGCGTTTCGGGCAGGCGGTCGGCCCACAGTTAGCCGGGATGATGGCACAAACGCCCGCGCTGTTTGCCATTCTGCAAGATGCGGTTCAGATGGCTTTTGCTCTCATCCAGCCTGCCCTGGACAACTTCGCAATCTTCTGGCAAATCAACGGCCCGGCGATTACGTCGGCCCTGACACAAATCGGCGCGGCGGTGTTGAACACATTCCAAACCATTGCCGGGATGGTTATCCCGTTTGCCGTTGGCTTGTTTGAGTCTGTCAGCGCATGGTTCCTCGCTAACGGCCCGCTGATTGCGGCATCCATCCAAGTGATTGCTGACTTTTTCACTGGCACGCTTTTGCCAGCCGTCGAGGCGGCCATTCCGGCAATCCTGTCGCTCGTGGAAGGGCTGGTCGGTGTGGTGCTCGGTGTTGTGACCACCATCATGAATATTTTGACGGGTAACTGGTCGGCGGCCTGGAATTCGGCTGTCATGGTCTTACAGGGAGCCTGGAATACCATTCTTTCCGTAATTACCGGCTTCCTGAATGCGATTGCTGTTTTCTTTGGCTCTTCGTTGGCTGAGATATCAGCTACATGGGGCGAAATCTGGAATCAGCTCGGGGCAATGGTACAGAACGCAAATAATGTCATTGTCTCGGCGGCAGTCAGTATCGTGAATGGACTTATCTCGACCATTGCTAATGGCGCAAAGCGCATGTATACGGCAGGCCAAAACTTGTTTGGTAATTTTTTCTCCGGCATCAGCAAGAAAGTCGGGGAAATTATGGACTGGCTGAAAAAGAAAGTTGACGAGATGTCGGCCCTGCTGAATGCGCTGGCGGGTGGTGGTGGCGGCAACCTGCCGACCACGCGCAAGAAATCAGTAGACGGCGAGCGGGCATCCGGCGGGCCGGTGCTGGCCGGGCGCACGTATGTCGTTGGCGAAAACGGGATAGAGACATTCGTACCAGGAACAAACGGATTTATCCTGCCTGCCAGCCAACCGCGAGCTGTTACCGGGGCGGGCGGGAACCAGATCACAATCCAAATCAACGGCGCGCAGTCACCACGGGAAGTGGCCCGTGAGGTCGCTCGGGAGTTGAGACTGCAAGGCGTCAGCCTATGACCTACGGCTACAGCACAAAGCAACCCACGATTACTGTCAACGGGGTGGATATTACCACCTACGTCGACCCGGACAGCGTCAGCATCGAAAACGTTTTGACGCGCCAGGTTGATACCTTTTCATTCCGCATAACTGAAGGCGCAAGCGTTGACCTGCGAGAGTGGCACGAGGTGGTCGTGACCGACCCGCTCGGGGCGCGCATTTTTGGCGGCTACATCCAGACCGAGCGCATCGGGAACGCGGCCGGTGGGACCCGCAAGGAATACAACGAAGTGCGGGCGACTGACTACGCTTGCCTGTTTGACCGCGTGATAGTGCGCGAACAATTCACGACATCCACGACGGATGCGGCCATCCTGGCCGCCCTGTTCGCAGAATACTTGCCGGGGGAAGGATTTGATTACACCAGCAGCGTGCATGAGATTGCAACCTACCCAAAAGCACGCTTCAACCGGTCGTCCTTGCGGGAAGTGCTCGATACCCTGGCATCAGGGGCAAATGCCGACTGGTACGTTGACGCCAATAAGGTCCTGCACTATTTCCCAGCCAGTGAGAGCGAGCTTGCCCCCTTTGCGCTATCTGATAGCCCGGACGGTCTGACGAGTTGGGGATATGACAATCTGCAGGTCGACCGAGACGGGACCGGAGTTATCAATCGCATTGAAATCATCGGCGGCGCTTACCTATCTGCGGACGATTCTTTTATCCTGGCGGGAAATGGACAGGATACCCGCATTGCGTTGCCATTCAAAATGTCGGCTCCGACAACATCATCGGCCGTCGTGATTGAACGCAACGACGGCACGTCTGGCACGCCATCCTGGACGGCGATGACGGTGAAAACAGGCTACATTGACTCACTGGCGACCAGCACGGATGTTTTACACTACTACAACGAGCAGGTCATCGAGCAACAAAACGCATGGCCGAACCTGCCAAATGCGGTCCGCGTGACGGCCAGGCATCCGATCCCATTGCGCACGCGGGTGCAAAACCAGAGCAGCTATGCTTATTACGGGCGCTGGTTTGATTCGTTTTTTAGCGACCAAGACTTGACCGACAAAACAAGCAGCCAAATCATCGGGCGCGGGATGCTGGCGCAAAGCGCATATGCGAAAGAATCCATCAGTTTGACCTGCCGCCAGCCTGGACTGCGCGCCGGGCAGACTGTCAGCCTGACCTGCGTCAATATGGGCATCGGCGGCCAGTATGTCATACAAAAAGTATCCGCGCGGCTGATCGGGGGGCTGGGTGCCTGGGATTATGCCGTCACCCTGGGAGCGCTGGATGCCGACCTGGTTGACGTGCTGATTGAGCTTTCGCGCAGGTCGAAGCCAAAACCTATCTGGCGCGATGACGAGGTGCTTGATGAAGCTATCAGCATCGACGAAACACTCGTCCTGGACGAAACAACAAGCAGCGTGACGACCAGCACGGCCGCTGCAATCTACGATACCAGTAAGGCGGATTTGTCAAAATATGGATAATAAAATTTCTCTTGGCGGGTGGTCTGTATTGCGCGCCTGGCAGCCCGGCGCGATTTCGTGTTTGCTCGCGCAGGGTCTCAGCTTGCGGCAAGCGCAAGCGGTTGCCCAGGATGCCATGCTGGCCGAAGTCCGCACTCACAATCTGGTGACGACGGTCGGAATGCAGTTAGCAGGAGACCTTCTGACCGGCGGAGAGATGGTTGGCATTACCTACCACGCCATCGGGACCAGCTCAACCGCGCCTGTAGTTGGCAACACCCAGCTAGGGGCCGAAGTCGCCAGGCTGACGCTTGGTAGCCGCGTGCGCGCTGGGACTGTGCTAACATTTTCGGCCTATTATATTGCGGCACAATGCACGTACAACATCCAGGAGGTCGGCCTGTTTGGCGGTGTAGCAGCCAGCTCGACCGCAAACAGCGGCAGACTGTTTGCCAGAATACTGCAAGCCTACGACAACAGCGCAGGCTCAACCGACTTGACATTTGACTATAATCTGGAGGTGACAGGATGAGCAACATTATCGCAGGACAAACGATTTACGCCAACGATATCAGCCTTCTTGGGAATCCGCAGGGGCGGCTGTCGCTGTCTTCCAGTGACCCGGCTCCGGTGGCCGACATCACGGCGGCCGGGACGCTGTATTACTTGCCGTTTCGCGGAAACCGCGTGCCGTTGTGGGACAACGCCAGCGGGAAATGGCGAAATTATTCAATCCCGTCTGCGGGTATCAGCGCGTCGCTTTCAGGGAAATCTGGTAATTATCATGTATTTCTGTACTACAACGGGTCATCGTTGGCGCTGGATGTTTCAAAGGCATGGGTTGGGTCTTTGACAATTACCAACGCAACCAATGCCAGCCCGATTGTGATTACGATCGGCGCGAGTTACTCTCTCGGTTCAAGCGTTTTCACGGCTTATATCCACGGCGTAGGCGGGAATTCAGCCGCAAACCGCGCTTGCTTCGCAAAACAAACCGGCGCCACGACGTTTGCACTGTATGCGGATGCCGCAGCTACTATTCCGATTTCTGGCAGCGGCGCATACACGAGCGGCGGGTATGTAAATTTTACCTACCCAACATCTGAATTTGTGGGCGTAGATGGGCATGTGACATCGGCCAGCCTGACGGCCAGTGGGTACGCTAATATTTTCCTGGGGGATATTGCCTACAATGGAACATCCGGGCAGTTTAACGATGCGCGGGCATTTCGCGGAATTTCAAATTTTTATAATGCCATTGAGAGGCCTATTTATGAGGATTGTTGGATTGCCGGGGCTTCTGCGCACACGTACACAACAGCCAGTTATCGTCTCTGGAACAACAACAGCACGGCCGGGCGATCGTACTGTAATGCAATCCTGACCGCCAATCATGCGCTTGCGCAGCAGCCGCGCGCTGGCGGCGTAATTTCTGGACAGGGTGCGTTTACTGCCAGCGGAGCAGGGACGCAGACAGGAAATTTGCTCATGACTGCTGACAGTCAGTTGTTTCAGGGTTTTAGTCGCCTTATCTTAGACAGCAATATTTTGATGACAATATCTTCGGCTGCGGCGGGCAGCATCCACGCCAGCAGCAGCCCGAGCACGATTGCGCAGGCTGGCTTTGGCGGGTACCATGCTTTCCAAATTTACGAGCTTGGGTCGGCTACGTCCATCACGTATGATAAGGCCCTGCTTTCTGGTTGGGTATTGGGATGAGCGTTAAAAAACGGTATAACACCAGCAGAAAGGATACCCAACCCATGAAAAAGTCGTTTATTCGATTTACTCTGTTTCTTTCGCTTGCCTTGCTGATCTTGTTTGTCAGCGCGTCCGCAGCCCAGGCCGCAAAGCGCACGCCCGGCCCCAGCGAAGGGCCGCGTGGTGTGGCAACGTCTACGGTGCAGTTCGTTCCCGTAGTTTCAACCAACATCGGCCCGGTGGTGACAGCGCAAATGCCCACGGCGACGCCAAAGCCGTAATAAATCAAAATCCCCGCTGGATGGCGGGGATTTTTGTTTGTGGATGTGACGGGTAGCGTTAGTGGCTACCGCCTATGTGTTCGGTAGCCTTGCCATTCGGATTGCGTGAGACATAAGCAATCCACTCTTCGCCATCATACTGAGCAGGAAAATAAACAAACTTCTCTGACCACGCTGTAAACGGCTTGCCAGCTGTAAACAGCTTGCCATCCGTGCCGATATAGCCATCATCAAACTCTACGTCAAGTTCTTCTTGTGACAGCGTGATTTTTGTGGTTTCAAATGTATCGCCAGTATCAGCGAACACTTCTTCAAACATTTTGCGCCAAGTTACTTTTGACATGATTTACTCCTTTTGCAAGATAGGTGGCTAACGGCCGCGCGTTACCGGCTGGCCGCCGTAGAATTATCGTCGGACTGAGAGCCGCTGGCGGCCAGTCCGGTGGACGCAGTGTTAGGTGGCTTTACGCGGAACTCAAACGACTTACCAAACTTTCGATTTAGCAACTCTGCAACATTTTCGGCGGTTTTCAAGTCGCGGTAGGCTCGCCACTTTATCCACTTTCCACGGTCTGAAAATTCAAAAAGCCCCGTGTAAAGATACTCAACGATTACGGTTTTCTTTGCTTTCGACATAAGCCACCTAACGGCTTGCGTTAGGCGCTCGGCGGGTTATTGCCAAGAGCCTGTGAATTGGAAGGCAATAGCCGAGTCGCCTGCACGCTTTGTTGGGCGGCCTGCTGGAACGCGGCGAGAATTTCGGCCTTCGTGAATTGGCGGGATGGAACCTGCACCCGCTCACCAGGTTGTAAAATAGATATGCCGTGCTTGCGCATGATGCGCTCATAAGGCTTGAGTTCATCGGCGGTAAATTCATCGTTCCCGATTCGCATGAGCCACTGACTTTTACCTAATTTTCGCTTTAGTTGCATTTCGTGACCTTTCTGGGCGTGGCCGCCCAACTCGTTATTAGACACCCACAGGGTATCTAATATCCAGATATATTTTATCGCTTTTCAAACCCGACATCCGCCAGCGCGGCCACGGCGGCGATGACCAGGATAACCAGGAAGACAGCCGCGGTCACGCCACACCTGCCCACCACCACTGACGGCCGTCGTACTGGTAGCCGAGTTCGTCCAGGGCGGCATACAGCTCGCTCTCGCTCATGTCATCCACGTCGTCTGCCGACCAGCGGACATCGGCGTCCGCAAGCGCGACGGCCAGTTCGCGGGCTTCGGCCAGCTTGGAGCGGTCACGGGTTGGCATGATGGGGCTCCTTATTGAGTTCCACCGGGATGCTGATGCCGAAGTCGACGCGGGTTTCTTCGTCCACCATCGGGTAGATGGTGATGGTCGGCTGGCCGTCGTCCATCCAGTAGTTGATGTCGAAGCCATTCCCGCGCCGGCGTTATAGACACACCACCAGTCCTCCGGCCAGTCTTCGCTGGGTGCGCTTTGGACGCCAGGCTCGCGCAGAAACGCCTGGTACTTTTCGAGCGTGTATTCGATCAGCTCTTTGAGCGCGGGAAACGCAGGGTCTTTTATCTCAGCCATTACGCACCTCCCCGGCGGACTTGCACTGCGGCCGATGGCGTGGGCGGTTCCAGGTAGGCCATGACTTCCGGGTGGCTGACGGCGTAGGCCAGCAGGCCGGTGATGTCTTTGATTCCCCAGGAGCCTTTTTTGTAGACGACCTGATAGGCGCTGCCGTTGACGGTTTGCCCGGCCAATTTGCAGCCGGTTTGAAGCATCTTTTTCATCGATGCCAGGTTTTCCTGCCCGGCTTCGATGCGGTCGCCGAATTCCAGGTCGATGGCGTCCAGTTCAGCTTGCACGACGGCCGGGATGACGGCTTTGCGGGCGGCGTCGCGGTCCATTTGGAGCACGTCCAGGTAGGACGCGAGCTGTT
>ENA-UPTA01001562-UPTA01001562.1-activated-sludge-metagenome-genome-assembly--contig:-NODE-1562-length-25344-cov-9.521847_pt1 | contig 25344 bp, 24 predicted proteins | sample MGYA00238184_ERZ773361 | MGnify/ENA primary metagenome ERZ773361 (study PRJEB29100, sample SAMN05720205) | activated sludge metagenome | isolation source: anaerobic digester from wastewater... | reverse complement strand
CTTCGAATCAGTAGGTTGGGGGTTCGAATCCCTCCGGGGGCGCTAGATGTACTAGCAAGTAAGGCAAATACCCCTATATCTGGGGGTATTTTGTTTAAGCCTGGAAAACGAGTGCAATTTGGTGCAATTTTGCACCTTCAGGTTTTGTTAAGGTTTCGGCGGGTTTGTTCTCGGGGAGTGAAATCGGGATCGGTGAGACCAACCGATCCATTGTCCTGGCTACCTCATCCATCGTCTCGTTGTATACATGAGCATAGATGTTCACGGTCACGCTTGGGTTCGAGTGCCCCAGTAGCTTGGATACTGCAACTACCCCCTGACCATTATTGAGCAACAAGGATGCAGCTGTATGGCGCAGATCGTGGAACCTGATCTTGGGCAGCCCTGCAACCTGCAGAACTGACTGAAAATCCCGCAATACATTACGCTGGTCCAGTGGGGTGCCCACAGTCGATGTAAAAACCAGGTCATCTTCCTGCCAGGCATCTTTGGCTTTTACTCTGAGACCATCTTGCAAAAGTTTTTGGTGGCGTAGCATATCAATAGTGTATGGGCCAATTCCAATTTTGCGCCGGCCTGATCTTGTTTTGGGCTCTGAGAAGACAAATCCCTCTCCTGTCTGCCTCTGAACCTGGCGCCTCACGTTGATGTGCCCTTTGTCCAGAGAGATATCTGACCATTTCAGCCCTAACAATTCACCCTGGCGCATTCCGGTTACCACTGCCAGGTGAAACAGGACGTGCAACCGGTTCCCGGATGCTGCAGCCAGGAAACGGGAGACCTGTTCTTCATCGAGCGCCATCATTTCTTTTACTTCCTGCCTGGGTACTGTAGCGCCATGGGCAGGATTTCGCACGATTAAGTTGTACCGTGCTGCTCGTTCTAAAGCTACATGAAGAACAGAATGCACCAACCGGATGGTTCTTACACTTGTGCCTTTTTTCTGCAGATGGTTTTTGCCTAACTATATTCAAATTTTGATCCAATCATTAAGTACTTCGTATGCTAGATAAAACCATCTACATTAAATCATTTTTATTGTGACCCGTAGTACAAAAATTATACACGGATAGAACACAGAGCTGCCAGATTTGGTAACAGATTGAAAAACCCTCCCGGGGATTTTCACAGGAAGGAAAAATTCACTCTTGCTAATGTGAAAAAACTGCCAGTTCGTGGGATAATCGATTAAGCACATTTGCTGCACGGATTTGTGCGCCAAGGAGAGGTTCACACCGATGGAAACAAGAGAGTATTCCCATATCGACATCAAGGTTCCGGCTTATCATAACGACCTGCTGAAGCAGGTTTTGCAGATAATCAACGAGGATGTGGAAATTAAAACACTGTGGCGAGTCAGCAACATTAACGCCATTGACCGCCTGGGGATGACCGACCACGGCATCGTGTACTTTCAGATCGTAGCCAATATCGCCTTACGGCTGGCTCGCATCCTGGAGAAGAACAAGGTGACGATGTCTGTCAGCAACAATTACGGGCTTTCGAACGACCATGCCGAACTGATCATCTTGCTGGCCAGCCTGTTCCACGACCTGGGCATGACCATCAGCCGCGCAGGGCATGAGGAGTTCAGCCTGATATTAGCCAACAGCATCCTGCATCGCATCCTGGATTTCCTGCCGGTGGATGAGCGCACGATCGTGATCTCGGAAACCCTGCATGCCATCATCGCCCACCGGAGCGGGGGCGACCTGTACACTATCGAGGGCGGCATTGTACGGGTGGCGGATGCGCTGGATATGAGCCAGGGCAGGTCGCGCATTCCTTACGAAGCGGGCAAAATGGATATCCACTCGGTTTCAGCTGCCGCGATCAATAAAGTTGAAATCCTCGAGGGGGAGGTCCGGCCGATCCAGATCAATATCTATATGAACAACATTGCCGGCATTTTCCAGGTGGACGAGCTGCTGCGGCGTAAGCTGTTGGGTTCCGGGATAGAGAACTATGTGAACGTCAGTGCCTACCACGTGGAGGGGGAAGAGAAGCGCCTGGTGAAGGAATTCCAGACGGCCTGAAGTGGGGCGGCAGGCAACAATATTCTGCCGAATTTTAATGACTACTTCCACCCGGTGTCCTGCCGGGTGGTTTGTTACACCAACCCTTCCTTCACCAGCAATTCAGCATTGTAGATTGAGCCGCCTGCTGCGCCGCGGATGGTGTTGTGCGAGCAGACCACGAACTTGAGGTGAAAGAGGGGGTCTGTGCGCACCCTGCCGACCACGGTGGTCATGCCGCTGCCTGCCAGCCTGTCCAGGCGCGGCTGGGGGCGGTCCGGCTGGCTGCTGACGGCGATAACCGGCCTGGGGGTGGAAGGCAGGTCTGACGCCAGGGGACGGCACTGATAGCTGTGAAATGCCTCCAGCGCCTGCTCTGTATCGGCAGGGCTGCTGAGTTCTACGCTGGCACACACCAGGTGCCCGTCAGTCACCGGTACACGGTTGGTGTGGGCTGAAAGCAGGAGGGGAGCCAGCGATACCTGGCTGCCGGTCAGCTTACCCAGCATCTTGCGCGGTTCCCATTCCAGCTTTTCCTCTTCGCCGGCAATGTACGGGATGACGTTATCGATCACGTCCAGCGAAGGCACACCCGGGTAACCCGCACCCGAAAGTGCCTGCAGCGAAACTGCCATCACGCGGGTCACCCCGAACCGGTCATCCAGGGCTTTAAGGGCCACGGTCAGGCCGGTGCTGGTGCAGTTGGGGTTGGTGACGATGCAGCCCTTCCAGCCATGATTGACCCTTTGCTGCTCCACCAGGCGGATATGGTCTGCGTTCACCTCCGGCAGAAGCAGGGGCACATCTGCCTCCCGGCGGAAAGCAGATGCGTTTGAGCAGACAGCAATGCCCGCACCGGCAAAGAGCGGCTCGATGATCCTGGCTTCGTCAGCAGGCAGGGCGGAAAACACGATCCTGGCTTGCGGCAGGTGTTCCGGCGCGGAGGGCAACAGCAGCATTTCTTCCGCCCAGGTTGGCATGGCTTCGGGCAGGATCCAGTGGCAGGCCTGGCGGTAAGGTTTCCCGGCAGACCGTTCGGAAGCGGTCAGGGCAGCCACCCTGAACCAGGGATGTTGATCCAACAGCGAAATGAAGCGCTGACCTACTGAGCCGGTTGCGCCCAGCACAGCAACGGGAATTTTGTCTTTCAGCATGGTTCCTCCTCGATTGGGGGTACGATCAATTTATGCAGCACTTTGATAGCGCGCTCGTCATCCTGGCTGTCCACCACCAGGCTGACGGATACATCCGATGAGCCGTGGGCAATGGCCAGGATGTTAACGTTGCACCTGCCGAGTTGGTCGAAGATCAAGCCAGCCACGCCAGGGGTGTCATGCGTGCCGGCGCCAACCACGGTGATGATCGAGACATCACCAGTCGCCCATACCCGGTCAATATCGCGGTTGAGCAGCTCCAGTACGAAGGCGCTTTCGAGCGCTTGCAGCACCATTTCTGCCGTTTCGCCCGGTACGGCAAAACAGATGGATTGCTCTGAAGATGCCTGGGTGATCAGGGGTACGCTGGTACCAGTGGAGGCAACCGCACCGAATGCACGCGCAGCCACACCGGGTACACCCAGCATCCCGCGCCCTTCAACGGTGATCAGCCTTTGCTTCTGGATGGCAGTTACGGCTTTGATGACCCGTTTGACATCGGCTGCCTTGCCGTTCTTCTGGCTGGTGATCAAGCGGGTGCCGGGGTTGGAAGGGTTGAAGGTGTTGCAGATGCGCAAGCCAATACCCGCCTCGATCACCGGGCGGACGGCTTTTGGATGCAGTACCTTGGCTCCGAAATATGCCAGCTCGGCAATTTCTTCATAGCTGATCTCCGGAATGGTTGCGGCTTCCGGCACAATGCGGGGGTCGGCGGTCATCACACCATCCACATCCGTCCATATCCAGATATCATCCGCAGGCAGCACAGAGCCGAGGATGGCAGCCGAGAAATCGCTGCCTCCCCGTCCGAGCGTGGTGGTCACCCCTTCCGGTGTGGAACCGATGAAACCGGTCACGATTGGGACGGTGCCTGCCGCAAGCATGGGATCGAGAATGGCATGCACGGCACGGGATGTGCTTTCCATGTTGGGGTGAGCATTCTGGAAATTGGCGTTGGTAATTACCATACCAGTTGCGTCAACAAAATGGGCAGGTATGCCGTTCTCCCGGCAGACAGCACTCAACAAGCGCACGCATAACCTTTCCCCCAGCGAGGCAACCGCATCGAGGGCACGCGGGCTGGCTTCGCCAAGCACATGAATTGCCCGGCACAGGTCGCCAAAGGAGGTGATGAGCTGGCTGGTTTGCGAGAGGGTTTCATTGAGCAGGGCGGGGTCATGGATCAATTGCCTGGCTGTCCCATTGTGAAGTTCTGCCAGAGTCTTTTCCGTCTCTTCCAGTGGCTGCAAATTGCACTTAGCGGCTTTCAGGGCGCTGTTCAGGAGGGCATTGGTAACCCCTGACATAGCCGAGGTGACCACAACCACGTTATGCCATTCTGTCCTGGCCTGACGGATGATGCCGGTAACGTGCCCAAAGGCTCCGGCAGAGCCGACTGAAGTGCCGCCGAATTTCATCACGAGGGTGCCGTTCTCTTCTTTTTTCATTGCTGCTCCTTCAACCGAAAATAAAAAAAGCGCCCCACTTACCTGTGGAGCGCTTTTGGTTTGATAATTCGGAATCTATTGTTGCCCAAACACCAAAACCCCACAGGTGAACCGTGAGGGAGTAGTAGTCAGGGTAGTGGTGCGGGTAATCAAAAGCATGTTGGGTCGAGTTATATCACTGGGGCGGGTAACGGTCAAGGGAGAAATCTTATTGAGTACCACACGACTGGCAAAGAAAATTCAGAAGAATGCGAAAATTAAAATTCGCTATAATTATTGTATTGAAGATACTCTCAAATTGGATGGAGCCATGATCAATCAAAAAGATTTAAACCTGGATTTTAAACTTGTAATTGACTCACGGGTTGTACTGGCGGAAATGCCTGTCTGGGATGCACGCATCAACAAACTTTACTGGATAGATACGGTTGGGAGTATTGTACACCGCTACGACCCGGCTACAGGCAAGGATGAGAGCAGGGCAATCAATGCCTCCCTGGGAGCTGCTGTTCCATGCACAAGCCTGGATAAGGTGATGGTAGCGGTGGATAATGGCATGATGCTGCTCGATTTTGTAACCGGGGAAATGGAGCTGATTGCCCAGCCGCAGCCCAATACCGGGGAATTCGGCTATAACGATACCCGCTGCGACCCGGTTGGGCGCATCTTCACCAGCAGCGTATCAAAACACTATACTGAACCCGGCTTTGACCCGAAAACGATGGCGGGCAAGTTTTACATGATCGAACCCGATGGCAGGATCGTCACACTGGCAGAGGATGTAGCCCAGTACAACACCATATTTCTCGATAAAAAATGCAAGAACCTGTATGCGGTAGAAACATATTATAAGAAACTGCTGCGTTATGATTACACCCTGGAGAAGGGAGCGAGCGGCAGCCCGGAGACTGTGATCGAATTTGAAGAGATGCCGGACGGCGTTTCGGTGGATGTCGAGAACAACATCTATGTCTGTCAGTGGGGCAGCCAGCAGCATATCACGGTCTGGAGTTTGGATGATTACTCACAGGTTGGCAGCATTCCTTTCCCGGTGAAGCATATCTGCTGCGGGGGTTTCGGCGGGAAAGATATGAAAGACTTTTATGTTGCCACTTCAAAGTTCTGGCTGGCGGAAGGCGACCCGGATTTTGCGGCAGGCGCCGGAGGGATTTTCTGTGCACGCAGCACTATTGCTGGCATTCCCGAATATTTTTTCCGGGATGACCAGTTCAGGAAAGCGAAATAAGAAAGGGTAATTTTATGAGCGGCTCTGGAAAGAACGACAAAGGCAAAAAAGAGCAAAAGAAAAAACCGAAACTGACCATTAAGGAGAAACGGAAACAAAAACAGGAGAAGAAAGAGCAGTAGCTCTTGCTAATTGCTTCCTGTTATTGCCCGTTTTCGAAGTTCGAATCAGCTTCTAACTTCAGTACAATGGCTTTAATGCAGCAAGTTGGTGCAATGGATGGAACGAAATCCATTGCTTTAGAATAGTTACGCCTGGTTCCTGGATGCAGGCTGTTTACCGGAAGCTAATTATGTGCTCATACCCCTGGTAAACGCTTAATGAACTGAATAACAGAATCTACCCTACGGATGCGGAAAATCCGGACCCTGACCAGCGGTAGCGTTGGAATCATCCTCGGGGGTATTGGATGCTGCAAAATCCGCATAACCGGCTAATACCAGACTCATAAATAGCATATTTCTCTGGATTGGCTGGTCAGAGTCTTTCATCTTTTCCATTAACGCCTTGTATGGCATATTGTAAAGTTTGATTGACCCCATGTCTGCCAGGTCTAAAAGTTTGGCTTTGTCTTCATCCGAGAAATCCGATAAATCACTCATTGAAAGTCTCACTTTAAGTTAAGTATACCCTCGATCCCAGAACTCAAATCGTTCGGATGATTGCCAGCGCCCCGCAGGGATTGGCAGGCGGCTGCCTGGCATGCAAGGCTGGATGCGCCTTGGGCTGCCTGGGCAGCGCCAGCTGCCCTCCGCTGGCAAATAACCTGGCAACCAGGTCTTTTTCACTGCCCACCCAGGGCTGCAGGATCTCCGAATTTGCCCGGATAAGCAGTTTAACATACTGATCAACATCGATAATAGCCGGGTCTGGCGCGTTGCCCAGGTCCCAGGCATACACCCCGTCTTTCTGGCGGGTGTAAACAAAGCGCACCCGCTGCCCGGGACGCAAATGCTTGCCGATACCTTCCAGCTGCAGGGCTGCGCGGGCGGCAGCCGGCAGGGTGGTGTAGGCATCCAGTTTGCGCCCGAGTTGCTGGCTGACCAGCAGTTCCTGGACCGGGACCCTCCCTGCCTTCAACAGCCGGATACTCTGCTGAAGGTACTGGATAATGTCGGGAATGGCAGCGGCTGGATCCGGCCAGTCTGCCAGCATTTTCAGGATACGGTCCTGCACGCCGGCGATGTAGCTGGGCGTATCCCCTCGCCGGGCGGCAATGCCGCGTATTTTGAGCGAACCGTCCTCGAATGCGCCAAAATAGCGGTTGGGGACGGAGCGGTTCTCGTTTTGGCGGGAGGGCAGGAAAACCAGCCAGCGGTAGATGCCGTCCAGCGCGATTGGCACCCCAGTGTTGAGCTGGATCTCTTCGAGCAGAGTATCCAGTTCTTCTTTATCGATCCCGCCTTCTTTGCGGATCCAGAGAGCGTCTACATACATGTGGAGAATCTCATACCCTGCAGCTTCCGCTGTCTCCTTGGCGCGCAGTAGCAGCTCACGCGCATAGGCGGTTACCGCCTGGTGGGCTTCAATGCGCCCGAAGCGGGCATTCTTGTACCCCAGGTACCCGAAGCAGGTGACCAGCAGCCATTTGAGTGCGGAAGCACGCCGGGCGAAATCCTGGCGGCGTGGATCCCAGGCTTCCAGGCGGGCGGTTTCTTTCTTCAGGGTGATGCGCTTCATCAACAGCGGCTTGAGCGATTTGGGCACAATGCCGGTGATGCTGTTATCGATACCTATACCCAGGGTGGGGACCAGGTTTTCGGCAGCGGGATCATTGATGATGGTCTCGGGCGAGATGTTGAAATTAACCATGATGCTCGGGTAAAGCGAGACAAAATCGATCTGGGCGACGTTCTTGTGCACACCCACCACCGGCTGGTATACCATGCCGCCCTGGTCTGCCAGGAAGAGTTCGCTGGCAGGCTTAACCATTTCTGCCTGCTGTTTCTGCCAGGGCACAAGGATGCCTTCCCGAAGGGCGGTCAGGATTTCGATGGAGGATATTCCGGTGCCCGGTGAGCTGCGTGCTGACACCTGCAGGGGAAGTGCGGTGACCCGGCAGGCTTCCAGGGTGCCTTCCATCCCGTAATCATCCCACAATACCGCGTTGCGCCGGTCAATATGGCAACGCCCGTACAATTGCACCTGCTGCCCGCGGTAAACAACACGCCCGTAGGAGAAGTAGCTGCGTTCTTTCTGCCAGCGCACCTCCTTGCGGCTCTCGCGGTTGAGAGGAAGCGGCAGGGAGTGCTTCTCTGATGTTTCCAGCAGGTATGGCAGCAGCCAGGTATCACCCCAGCTGGTCAGCAGGATATCCGGGTCGAACCGTTCCAGCAACGCCTTCAGGTTGACCAGCAGCCCGCGCTCGGGGAAGAGGGAGAGCTGGTAGTGCGACCTGCCGCAGTCGATCTCAAGCCGCTCGGGTAGGGTGCGGTGCGGGTCGCAGTTCGGTGCTATGGTCATCACCCTAAACGGAATTCGAGAGGGGGTCAGCGCCCAGGCTTTTTCCAGCGGGCTGATGCTTTTCAGCGTGTCACCTTCATCAAAAGAGACCGTACAGTGTGCCAGCGGGAAAACACCCGTTGCGGCGGCAAACCGCAGCGAAAGCTGGATATCGGCATCATCAAAGGTCAGGTGTGGAAAGGATTTTGCCACCCTTTCGAAAAGCGGGCGCTGGAGGAATGCTCTTTGCACCTGGACCTCCAGGACGGTCTCATCCTGGCGGGTGAAGGCGTCGAAGCGCCGGGTGCGCTTGAGAACCGGTTTGGGAGATTGGGAGGAGAGAAAACGCCACAGGGTGCGCAGTTCGGTGTTGCTGCCGCGGGCATAAAAGGTGACCGGAAAGCAGGTGTGCAGGCGCAGCCTGCGGCCATCCCTGGCGATGATGTACAGAACAACGTCATCTTCAGAATCTTCAAACAGGTCCAGCAGCCAGCCTTTGCATTCAGGCATGCATCTCCTGTAATTCTTTCACCGCCTGGCGCAGCCGCATGACCTCTTTGTGTTCCTCAAGAAGCATGGAAAGCAGGAAGGTCTCAAAGGGCAGGGTGTGGGCGGCGTAAGCCGAGGCTGCCAGGTGCTGCTGTGCGGCATTGAAAAGATCGTCTAGAGCCTGCTGGTCGCTTTTGCGCAGGGCGCGGCGGAAACGGCTCAGGGCCCCTTCTTCATGCAGCAGAACCTGGGTGGTGGAAGCTAGTGTTCGTCCCATTCAATCTCCTGTACTCAACGGATATTCTCACGCATCCCCAAATAGGGCAGGCTGAACGGCAGGGGAAGATGGGCTTTCCAGCTGCCACAACTTCTCGGCGTCCTGCATGAGCTTTTCGACAAAAACGCTGTCATCTGCGATAGGGTTGCTGCGCTTGCGCACCCACACCAGCACCGGTGCTGCCCGGCTGATGCGCTGCAGGTGGGTGTGGCAGACCGAGAACAGGTATTTGCGCGTCTCCAGCCTGACGTTCTCATCCAGGAAGGTCGAGAGCATGTCCAGCACAATGAGCGGCCGGCTGGTATCATCATAGGCTTCGAGCATGGTCTTCATCTGGTAGCAGGAAAAGATACGGCTGAGCAGCACATTGTGCAATGCAGCCTGCAGGTCGGTGGTCTTGCTGCGCAGCAGGCGCGCCAGGCCGTAGCCGTCAAAGCTGTTGCCGCCATCCAGAATGGTGACGCTGTCCTTCAAGGCCAGCTGGGCCGTGGCCTCGAGCAGCAGCGGCCGGGCAAGCGCAGGTGAAATGAGGAGCGAGATCTTGCCTGCTTCGGGTACGATTTGGTGGGAATTGATCATTGGCATATCCTGTCTGGCATATGCTTATTATACTAGAAAATATGTTCTAATTCAAGAAGGGAATTGTGACTTATCTGAGGGGGGACTAGGTAAGCCACAAAACAGGATTAGTTTGCTACCCGGTGCGGTAAGTGCTTCTCAGCCAGTCAGTTTTCACCAGTATACTCTGCCAGCATGCTTCCGGGGAAGTCCCCTGTGCCAGCAGGGTGCAGACTGGCGCTCCAGTCGGGATCGCTTCTCTCGAATGGGGAATGTCGGCGATAGCCTGCCTGCTCCAGCTGCTGGTGTCACCTAGTCTTACATCTTTTTCCGTGTAAAGGATTCCCTTGCCATAACAGGTGAATCCTGACGTCGCCGGCAGGATGTCTGGCAGGCTTCCCAGGCATGCGTTTTTGTGCAGCTGGAAGGCGTTAATGCCTGAGGCTTTCTCGTAGAGCTCGAACGAAGCAGGCGGACGGGGGTTGACCTCGATCAGCCAGGGAACACCGTCCTGGATGATGAAATCGATACCGTTTAAACCAACCAGCCCGAAAGCACTGACCAGCGCCTGGAGCGTAGCTTCAATCTCCCCCTGTACTGGTAAAGACCCGGGAATTGTAACATTTCCGCACCAGGCATAAGGCGGCGCGCCAAGCGCTTTTTCCCCGGCATACTGGCGGCTGATCCCCAACAGCTTCGTTTTCTTTCCGTCTGCAAAGAAGCAGGCGGATGCCAGCTCACCTTCGATAAATTCCTGCACAATCTCGTCTTCCAGAAGCGGGCGGGCGGGATCCCATACGGTTACCCCCATGCCGCCGCTATGGGTGAGGTCTTTTCGTAAATGCCTGCCGGATTTAGGCAGCACCATCCCGTGCGTATAGGTATTGGGAAACTGCATGCCGGTTCCTGTCAGTGCTGCTTTCAACTGGCCTGGATCACGCACGCCACGGATTGATTCCAGGGTATTTCCCAGCAATTTTTCCGGCGGCAGTAATGCAAAGAAAGCTGGCTCATTTTCCAGGCCGGATTCAACCACAACCGTATCGACACCGACTGCAAGAGTACTGGCTGCTTCTGCCAGGTTCAACAGGGTAGGTGGCAAATGCAGATCCCTCACCAGGCTGAACACCCTGGCATCGGCTGGCTGGTCGCTGTCGCCAAAGAAATCCAGGCTGGTTACTCTGTACCCCGCCTTGATTGCCGATTGTGCCAGCGCGCGGGTGGAAATCCCTGCCAGCAAAACGTGATCGCTCATAGAATTCTTCCGCAAGCGGCGAGGCTACTGGATCCTGGAAAGGCAATGGTCAGCGATGACCTGGGCAATATCGGCCGGTGTCACCTGCTGCAATCCCTGCCAGGCGGGCATGCTGTTCACCTCGAGCACATAAAGGGTAGAGTCCGCATCCTGAACCAGGTCAATGCCACAGTAGGCAGAGCCAAGGGTGGAGGCAGCCTGCAGGCAGATTGCCTGCATTTCCAGGTCCATTTGACGCGCATGGGGAGTGCTGCCGTTATGGATGTTAGTTTTCCAGGTGTCTGAAACCCGGTCCATGGCTGCAATGCAGTCTGTTCCCACCACCATAACGCGGGTATCCCGGTCGCTATGAGGAATAAAGCGCTGCAGGTAATAAACGTAGTTCCCAACCTGGAGTGCTTTGAATACCCTGCCGGCAGTGTCGCTCTCGGATACCCGTACCATACCGATACCCCGGCTACCGAATAAGGGTTTAACAACCACATCGCCGCCCAGCTCTTCATAAAATTGCATGGCTGTATTGAAATCCTCACATACCCGGGTATCGGGCACATTGATGCCGGCTTGCTGCAGCAGGGACAGGGTATAGTATTTATCCACCATCTTCTCGACAGCATAAGGAGAGTTGATAACTGCTACCCCCGTGTTTTCGAGCTGGTGCAGCGCATCCATCCGGAAAATGACCTGTTCCAGGCTGCCGCCAGGCACCTCGCGCACCATCAGCAGGTCAAGATCCGAAAGGATCTCACTATGGCTGGAGACAGCATCTTTTCTCCCCAGGGCTGCTTTCAGGCTGAGGGGGTCTGCAAAGGATACTTCGATACCATGCCTGGAAAACGCAGCAGCAAGCTTCTGGCAATGCCAGGAATCCGGGGAGCCAAGGATGGCAATCCGCGGCAGCTGGTTGGAATTATCCATACAGAACCTGGTCCAAACGTGCAGAATCCACCTTGCCAGCATGGAAAACCCTGGCGTTTTGTGCATTCACGAGGGTTACTTCTGCTGGTGCGAACAGGCCGGGGTCGATCTGGTAAAAATCGCCAGCCTGCTTGAGGATCTCCAGGAAGGGTTTCCCGTAGGAGGGGCTGGTGCTGGAAGGTAACTGCCTGGCTACTTCCTGCAGGTCATGGTCGGGTATGCCATTCGCTTGCAGCCAGACATGTGAGGCGAACAGCATCATGTCATTGGTTGTGCCCAATGCAGCCAGGTCGTCTGAGCCGGGCGGGGCGATGGGGCAGACCCCCATGCCCTGGCGGATGGTGCGCAGGTTTACCCCCAGCTGGTGCAATTTATGCAAACCGGTCTCCACTGAGCGTGCTGCGATCTGGACTGTGCCCGCCAGGCTAGCTGTGGGGGCAGCGACCAGGGCAAGGTGGTCATTCGGAACCCGGCAGGTTGATGCCAGCTGTTCGCATACATCATCATCCGGTAAAGTCCTGGTTTCAAGGACCAGGACGGCGTAATCAGATGTTTCCGAAAATTCGTAAGTTTGCTGCAGCCCCAGGTCGGGGTTGAGCAGGCAGGCAGGCCCGGAACCCATGGCTGCGTAGTTCCCGATCCGTACCGGCCAATGGGCAGCCTGGCTGAGGTAGCAGGCTTCGAACGGGTAATTGGAAGAAACCTTCACTGTCGGCCAGGGTAAACCGAAACCGTCATCCAGTTGGATGTCAATCACTGCCTGGTCAGCAGTGCCTGCGGCTGCCAACAGCAATCCAGCTTCAAGAGACCCCCTTGCCTGGATACCTGCATCATAGATCCTGGCCCCGCAGGGCGAAAGAGTCAGGGTGATGCCTAGCTCTTCGAGCAGGTCATCATTGTCAACCAGGGTAAACCAGGCACGTTCATTGAGTGAATTCATACGCAAGAATTTCTCCTTTTCCTGAGACCAGGTGGTCGCCGCTGAAACGGACAGGCTCAATTTCAAACCAACCGGGGGGTATCGTGAAACCGTTTTGTTGCAGCCAGTTCAAATACAGCCGTAGCCAGGCTGCATCAGCCATGCCAGCGGGTTTGAATCCCGGCAGGGTTGATTGTATTGTACCGGCAACCAGGCTGCCTCGCTGCATGCCAACGCCAGGATCTGCCCCCATATCTCCCAGGCACAAGATGGTGCCAGCCAGCATGTGCGCACCAGTATACTGTTCACAGTTTCCTGAAACTGCGATGAGGCCGCGCCGCATTCCGCCGCCCAGGTTGCTGCCTGCATTGCTGCTAACCAGGATCACTCCACCAGTCATGCCCTTGCTTTCACCGGCTTGGGCGGCGCCGCACCAGTCTCCGCTATCGCCATAAACGTGGATCTTGCCGCCGGACATGGCAACCCCCAGGCAGTCACCTGCGCTGCCCCGGATGACCAGTTCGCCGCCACACATTTCCAGCCCGGCACAAGCGCCAGCATCTCCTTCGACTACCACCCGGCCAGAGTCCAAGCCATGCCCGCAATACTGCAGCAGGCGTGTATTTCCGCTTAGAAGCACTTCGTTACTGTCTGAATCCCTCAAATTAACCTTGAAAACATCACCAACCATGAGGTGTTGGCCAAGATGACTCAAGGGCAGGTGCATGATATCCCCCGTTGACAGGCCGAAAAGACCTGAAAGGTTGATGCCATTCATTGAGATGGGGCTGCTGTAGTCTTGCCGGACCTCCAACTCCACTCTCATTCAGGCTGCTCCTGCAGGATCTGGTGGAGATAGATGTGATATTTACCCCATTTACCGCCGTAATTTCCAGCGGTGACCTGGGTTATGCCCGGCCGGCAGGCAGCCCGGATGGCACCTGCCATGGCTGTGGTTACACATTCGAGGCTGTTACCATCGATAACCAGTTCGTAAACGGCATGGGCATCCGGGGTCAAGCGGGTTTCGACCCGGCTGCGCAAGGTGGGGCAAAACACTTGATTTGTGGAAGCTGGCACATTGGCGTACTTCCCTTTTGGTTTGCTTGGGCTGCGGCAGATACCTCCCGGGAAGGGAGCAATGGCACCGGGAACCTGCCGGATGGCAATCACAGCAGCTTCGGCAGCTTCCAGGGCAGCCTTGCGGTCGATGCCCATCAGCAGCAGATTACCGCCGCCAACGCCTTCACCAATCCCGAAGCTCTCATCAAGCACGAATTCTCCATCGGCAACTGGGATACGCCACAGCCTTCTGCCTTCTAATAACTTGCTCGATTGGAAGCCATCGCCAAAGTATCGTAGTTTAGCTCCCGGCTTGCATGTGAGCGGGCTTTCGAGCCCATTAAAGCAGGCTGACGTGGCAGAAGGCAAAATTGCCTGCCCGATGCGGAAGAAGAGTTGTTCTTCTAGTTTTTCAGCAGAGTAGCTGTAAAGCCATAAAACCTGACCTGGGCGAGCGTCTGGGGTGACTGCAGGTTCGAGAGCCTCCCCAAGCCCGGATTCACAGCTGCAGCCAATGATCGAGATCGCCATACCTGCGGCAGCCTGGGCTGCCTGCATGGCCAGGGCAGGTGTGTCGGCTGTGATGATCAATTTACTGTATGCCATCGGGAAGGCTTCGGCAAAGGTATCATCGATCAAGACCCCGTTGATGTACATGGCACCTCCCTGGTGTTTTCCATCCCTGTCCCGCCAAGTGCATACTGGTCAAAGGGGACGGAGATCTTGTTTTCAAGATCGAATTTCATATGAAGAAGTTGTCCTTCATCATACGGAGGGCGGGAAACCAGGATCTCCCCGATGCCCTGGGGATTGACCCTTCCATTCTGGTAAACGACTCTGCCGTTCTTCATCACCCATTCCGGTGACGCAAACATCTTGCGGATATCCGCCTGCTTTTTATAGCAGCGGATGTCCGCAAGGGCTCCAGGTTCCAGGTGACCGCGGTCATTCAAGCCTAAACTCCTGGCAGGTCCAAAGCTGGTCATGGCAAAGATCTCGCCCAGTGAGTACTCCCGTTCAATAGCTGCCAGGCCGGTCTTGTCTGCAGCAGCCCGATGAACCTGTTGAATAGCTTCCAGGCGCGATTCGCGGCTCATCAGGAGCTCGATCAACTCGGGGTAGGTTTCAAACGGGCCGCCGTTGGGGTGGTCAGTGGTCAAGAACATTCTGGCGGGGTCTGGAGAGAGCAGCAGCAATTCAAGCCCGGTTGCCCACTGGACAGCATTCGATGGGTCTTTCGGCGCGTACTTGAGGGGCAGAATGTTGTTCCCGCCTTCTGCTTCGACCTGGTTGCTGATCCATGGTTTTTTGAGTCCTTGTTGCAGCCGGCTCAGGGCGGAGGTGTCTGCTGTGACTGTCATGGCACCTCCGAACATGATCTGCCCTACATCACAGGTCAACTGCGGGAATTCTTCCAGGGTCCGGACTACCTCTTCAGCCCCAGAACGGTAACCACCTGATGGATCCAACCCGTAGGAAAAAAACTGGATATGGCAAAGATGAGCGCGCTGGCTTTCCAGGGCACGGATGCTGTTGCAGAAGTTGACGGCGTTGCCTGGCTGACCAAGCTGCCCGGCATGGATATGCACTGGATGAGGCATTCCAAGCTGGTTGACAGCCTGGACGCAGCGCTTGAGGACATCACGCTGGGTGAGAGTTCCTATTCCTATCCCTTCATCCAGGTCGGGGGCTTTGCGGTGGTTCTTCCAGGCAAACCCACCGCCTGGATTGACCAGTTTCAGCGCATACCCCCCTGAACAGGAGACCAGCCAGGCGATGATATCATGGGCATAGGCCATGTCGTTGCTGGCCAGTGCCTGCAGCAACAGGTGGTGATCTCCCGCAAGGATAAAAGTACCTCTGTCAACCCCTTCCATCTGACGCAAGTCGGAATAACTGCTGAATGCATATAGCGGTGAGGTGGCTGCGTCAAAGACCGTGGTGTACCCCAGCTGCAGGTATAAACGGGCAGCTTCTGCCGGGGAAGGCAACAAGGGATTCTCCTGGCATCCTTCCGAAAGTGTGAACCGGCGTGCCAGGGATAAAGGGTAACCGGTTACATGGGTGTGGATCTCTATACCGGCCGGGGCGATAATCATTCCCCGAGCATCGATCACCTGTTCAGGAATGACATCCCGGCGTGGTCTAATGATGCGCCCGTCTTCAATCCACAAGTCGCCGGGTTGGGGCGCATGCCCCCGGGCGGGATTGTAAACTTCAGCGCCGCGGATGACGATCATACTGCTGCCCTCCCAGTGAGGGAATTAAAAACTGCTTCTACTGGCACCCGGCTGGTTGTGAACAGCGGTTGAAGTCGAAGGGGCACTTGATCCAGGCGCTGCATGGTTCCGGTACAGTCTACCCCGGCACGGGCGACTGGCAGGTTAAGGGCAGGCATCCAATCTGCGGGTTCAGGGCTAAGAAGGATGGTGGACACCTTTCCCAGATCTTCTTTGAGGGAAGCAGGCAGCAATGAAGGGTTTCCTGCGATGAGACAGGTATCGATCCAGCCGCTATTAATCAGCTGATGCAGCTGAAACAGGCGGGGAGCGTACTCAATCCCTTCTGATGATATATGCATATTTCCAGGGCAGCCGGCCGTGGATAACAAGGCATTACAAATCCCCAGGCTGTTGGCAGCTGGTGGAGCGTAAAGGCTGTACCACCGCTGTCCACGGTTCAAGTCCGCCAGCAAGTGCAACAATTCGGCAGCGATGTGAAGGTCCTCCTGAAGCCAGCTTTTATCAAACAGGATCAGACCTTGCTGGTCAACTTGGTTAGGTACCGGGTTGGCTGCATTTGCTCCCGTTTCCAGACGCAGGTTTTGAAGGGTAGCCAGCGGGTTGTCATCCTGAAGGAAACGAACTTGACCGGTACTGATGGCAGGCAGATATTCTTCCAGCCGAGGTATGGATTGAAAGATGTCTTTCCCGCAGCAGATAACCTGGCATATGCAGTCATGCAATTCGCCAAGGCTGGCTGATAAGCTTCCAGCCTCTTTCATTGCCAGGGAAAGGATGCTGCCTGAAAACTCATCATCTGTCACCAGGAACGCGGAGCGCTGTTGACAGAAAGACAGCGCAGCTGGAAGGACTTCTTGCGGGAGGTCACTGCATAAGACAACACCCATGCGTTGAGAGGTGTTGAGATAAGGTTGGATGGCAGAAACGATCTTGGAAATATCTGGTGAATTTCCTGAAAGGGATGCCTGGGATAGGCCATTCCGATAGCCCGTTTCTGCTATATGGCAGGCAGGAAATACCGTATTTACCCGGTCTCCATCCCATTCAATGTGGAGACCGGTGCAATGTAGACTGCAGAAAGGACAGGTGTAAGTTTCAGCCAATATGCTGTTCGCCTTTGTAAGCGGTTATGGGGACGGTGTTGAAAACTGGGTCTTGATGGCGTGATCCACGGAAGTCTTGGCTTCGTCCAATGCTGTTTGCGGATCTGCAGAGCCAAGTTCAACTTTTTCGATAGCATTCTGCAGCGCCAGGTCGCTATTGCCGAGGGCTGAAAATACAGGGATTGCCACTGCATAAGGAAGGGAGTTAATTGCTGCCAGCCTTAGAGGATTGTCCTCAATAATGCTTTCGATTTCCGGCCAATTCAGGGCATCTTTATAAATAGGGATGTATCCGGTTTTGGAGGTCAGGTAGATCGAGCTTTGCTCAGAGATCATGAATTTCACGAACTCCCAGGAAGCATTGCGGATCTGTTCGTTTTCATTCTTAAAGAGCACCAGGCTGCCGCCGCCCACTGGAACCTTGCGGACACCATTTACCATCGGGAACATGGCTGACCCAACTCTAAAGGCAGCATCTTTCTGGATACCGCTGACCCCTGATGTTGAGCCCATCAGCATACCAAGCTTTCCAGCCAGAAAATCAGATTGGGCTTCCGCATGCTGGTTGCGGGGCATCACCTGGTCTACATTGACCCAGTCGCTCCAGGTTTGCAGCATGGCAACCGCCTCAGGGCTGTTGTAAAGCATTTCAGATTCATCTTCCGAGACGATTTGGGCTCCGTTTTCCAGGAAAAGGGTGCTCAAATACCAGTGGGTGTCATCTTTCGTATTTAACCCATACTGTGTGACAATCCCATTGTTGTCTTTTATGGTAAGGGCTTTTGCGTACTCCAGCAGTTCATCGATATCTTCTGGCGGGTCTTCAGGATCCAGCCCGGCTGCCACAAACAGGTCTTTGTTGTACAGCAATATCGGGACGGAATTATTGAAAGGCAGGCTCCACAATTCACCTGCGGCAGTGTTGTATTGCAGGAATGCCGGGTGAATCTTCTCAAGGTCAAAACTAGAGTCAGTGGCAAGGAAATCTTTTACAGGAAGGACTGCTCCGCTGCTGCCCAGCAATGGCGCTGCACCCAACTGGGCGACATTCGGCAGGGTGTTTCCCGTGATGGCGCTGTACACTTTGGCCATGGCAGTGGTGTAATTTCCCTGGTAAGTACCGACGACCTTAATATTTGGGTGGCTTGCGTTGAATTGGTTCACCAGTTCTTCAATCGCTTTACCGCTGTCACCGCCCAACGCGTACCAGAAATCCAGAGTCACATTGCCATCTGCATCCACGCTGCCCCCACCGCCGGAGCTGGTTTCAGAACCGCCCCCGCCGCAGGCACTGAGCAGCAAAACAGTGATGACCAGAACAAGGATACTTTTCTTCATAATTTACCTCTCTTCTCTTTTTTTAGGAGACCCCTTGTTATTATACAGAATCCAGCATGGCAACCTTACCGGAGAATTAAATATCCTTTAACCCTGTGCTGGCCATGCTCTCAACAAATGTCTTCTGTACCAGGAAATAAACAACAATTACCGGCAGGGTGACGACCAGCGCGGCCGCCATATAAATGCCCCACTGGGTGCTGCCCTCGCCGCTGACGAAATAGCGCAACCCGATCTGCAGGGTGCGCATGGAATCCTGGTTGGTAATGATCAGCGGCCACTGGTACGAATTCCAGTTGCCCATAAAGGCAAACAGTGCTTGCGACGCCAGGATCGGTTTGCTCAATGGGATGAGGATCTGCCACAAGAACCTGAACCGGCTGCAGCCATCCAGTTTGGCAGCCTCTTCCAGTTCCTTTGGAATGGTGCGGAAGGATTGGCGCAGCATGAAAACCCCAAAGGCGTTTGCCAGGAAGGGTACGATCAAAGCCTGGTAGGAGTCGATCCAATTCAATGTGCGCATGATTAGGTATGTCGGCACCAGGGTAACCTGGCTGGAGATCATGGTGGTGCTTAAGAAGATCATGAACATGACATTCTTGCCCTTGAATTCCATACGGGCAAACGCAAACGCCGCCAGGACACAGGAAGTCAACTGTCCGACAGTAACGCAAATAGCGACTATGGCGCTGTTCATGAAATAGCGTCCAAATGGGGCTTCATTCCACATTTCAACGTAGTTTGACCACTGGAACTCTTTCGGAATCCAGGTTGGTGGATAAGCAAAGACCTCAGTTGGGCTTTTCAAGGAAGTAACGATCATCCAGATAAATGGCAGCATTACGGCAAATGCCAATGCACATACCACCAGGAACCAGACACCGTTCTGAGCTCCATTTACCAGGCGTTTCCTGGCAACCCGTTTTCGTTTCAAAGCGGCATCAGCCATGGTTAAGCTACTCATAATGCACGCTCCTGTCTACAAAGCGGAACTGGATCCAGGTGAGTAAAAGCATCAGGAGGAAGAGCAGCACCGCAATGGCAGATGCTTTCCCCATCTGGAAGAACTGGAAAGCGTTCTGGTACAGGTAATAGGCGGTTGTGTTGGTGGCATTTAATGGTCCGCCCTGCGTCATCACATCGATCTCGGTAAACGCCTTCAATGAGTTGATAATGCCGACTGTGAGGACATAGAACATGGTTGGACCCAGGAGCGGCCAGGTGATGAACCTGAAAAGCGAAAAGGTATTTGCCCCGTCGATCTTGGCAGCTTCATAATATGTACTCGGGATGGACTGTAGCCCTGCCAGGAAGATGATGATGTTGTACCCCATCCCCGACCAGATGCCCATCGCTATCAGGCAGGGCATTGCCAGGAGCGGGTCGCGTAGCCAGCTCTGGATGGGAATACCCAGGGAAATGAGGATACTGTTGAACAAGCCATATTGGGCAGGGTGGAAAAGCCACAGCCAGACGACAGATATAGCTGCAGTAGAGGTAATGGTGGGCAGGAAGAAAGCAGTCCTGAATATCCCGACACCGCGGATCTTGCGGTTCAATAGCAGCGCGAGCACGAGGGAAATGATCAGGTTGATTGGCACTCCAACTGCAAAGTAAAAAGTATTCCCGAGCGACTTCCAGAATATCGGCGCTTCTATTGCATCTGTGAAAAGGTAGATGTAGTTTTCCAGCCCGATAAACATAGCCTTCCCTGGCAGGTTCCAGCGGAAGGTGCTTACAACCATGGAAAAGAGAGCAGGGAAGAAAGTAAAAACCGCAAAAATGATCAGGCTGGGCAGCAGGTAAAGGTAAGCTTCAAAGGTTTCTTTATTCTTTCGTTTCTTTGCGCTGGGTGTCAGCTGCTGTTTGACCGTCTTGTCAGCTTTTAACATGGACAAGTTCATAAATTCACCTCCCTTCTAATTGCGCTGAAACTATCTGCCAATGAACGCATGATCTGATTAATTCCCATGTCCATAAACCGCTCCCCTTTCAATTCAAGTACCACAATTCCCTGCATGCCAGCCTGTTTTAGCTGCGCCAGCCATTCCTGGTAGGGAACATTGCCGAATTTCAAGGGGTAATGGTCCTGCCTGTCCTTGTCAAAATCATGCAAATGGACATGGATCACTTTTTGTACCCACTCCTGGGGAGCTATTACCGGCTGGGTAGTCAAGGCATCATGACCCATATCCCAGCAGATGCCTGCTTGCGGCCGGTCGATCAGGCGGATTAATGCAAGTACATCCTGGCGCTGAATACCAAGCTTCACCAGGTTGGCTGAGGATGGGTTATTGTTTTCCAGGGCAATCTTCAGATGAGGGAATTCCGCGCAAACCCATTGAAGGAAGGCCACGGTATCTTCCACCATCAGCCGGGTATCGTATGGAGCAGGGGCGGTTGCTGCATGAAAAACCACACTGTGCTGTTTTTTCAGCCGCAGCGACCAGTTCTCAGCGATTTGCAGCAAGGGGAGGTAATCCTGTTGAATTTCGTCTCTCTTGCCGGATGTGTACCCCAACAGCGTATGAGGAGCACGGTAGGCGGCGTGGAAGCTCAACTGCAGCCCCAGCGCCACAGTTTCTTCCATCAAGGGTTCAAAGTCTTCCCACATGGGCAGGTGGTTATCCAGCTCAAACTCGAGCGAATCAAGACCTGCTTCTCGCAATGGGGCAAGAAATGCCTTCAGGCTGGAGCCCTGAACCCAGCGCGGATGGATGTTGAATCCAATTGAAATTGCATTGCCCATACTAGCCCCCTTTCATCACAATGATCGATTCCAGCCTGTCAGCTTCCGCTTCCAGGTTCAGCTGGTTGATTTTTTCAACTTGCGCGACCATTTCCGTGTCAAACGGGCTAATCCCGTGCATTGCACCGCAGATTGCGCCAGCAATGGCAGCAATCGTGTCTGTATCGCCGCCAATGTTGGCACCATACTGCATGGCTTTGACCGGGTCGCCATCGGCAAGCTTGATCACGCCAAAAACTGCAGCCACCGATTCCGCCACAAGCATATCCACACCTACATATGCATACAGGTCTGCCAGGACCTGGGCTGGACTGTTGGTGCCAGCAACAATTTTCATTGCAAGCTCAATTCGTTTTTCCAGGGGGGTAGCCCAGTGCCATTTTCCGAATTCACACCCCTGGACAGCCCCTTCGCAAGCGGCAGCGATGATGTCATCAACCGAGTTTTCCTCCAGCATAGCTGCGGATACAGCAAACCCCACTGCAGAGGCTCCTGAAATTGCCGTGGTTGTACCGTGGGTTGGCAGGCAGGCTTCCACGATTTGTTCCAGCAGCCGATCGCGCTGGTCAAAATTTACCAGCCCGACCGGAACAGCCCTGAATGCTGCGCCATTGGTCGTGCCATTTGCACCGGTCAGGCGCGGCGAGTCCCCTTCCCGCAGCCGATCGAGGGCTTTGCGGGTGCTGGGACCCAGGATCACAGGCAGCGCTTCTCTCGCTTCGTCTGCCCACTTGAGGAGATGCCATGCAACCGATTCAGCGGTCAAATTCCCATCTTCGGAAATGGCATGTGCAATTGCCAGCGCCTGCCCGGTGTCATCGGTGATGCTGCCCGGAAGCATGATGTGATGCGGGTGCCAACTGGCTGCTGACACAAACCGGTCGACCCAGCCGTATTCATCCCTGATCATCTGCGGAGTCAGGAATTCGGTTGGATTGCCGAGGGCATCCCCAATGGCTAATCCAGCCAGGCAGCCGTGGATCTTATCTTTCAGGTTCATTTCTCAAGTATAGTCGGGAACAACGGCAGGCGGGCTTTCTTCAAACCAACCAGCACGCCAACCCCTACAATTGTTGAGGCAAGGATAACTACAGTGTCAACCATGATCCAGTACGGCAGGGTGGGAACCCAGTATTGCCAGCTCAGGTTGAACATCCAGTTGACCATCGTATTGGTAGTCAAGAATTCCGCAGCATGTCCGATGATGCACATCATAAACACAGCCAGCCACATGGTCTTTTTATTCTGGGTGATGATGGCATTGCGCACCCAATCGCGCACGGGTTTGATCACGATCACCAGCAGTGCTATCGCAGAGTATGGCAATGGAACCATCCACATGCCTGTTTGCCAGGACTGCGGATTAACAAACCATGACCCGATGATCAGGATTTCAGCAATAGCAGCCAGTACCCATTTGTTTGCCATGAACAAGCCAGCTACCAGGCCGCCCATGGTGACGGTTAAGAAGCCCAGCGGGCCAGCTGAGAAGCCATAGGGGAAGAGGATCATGGAAACAATGCCACCTGCCGCGTTGGCTATGGCTGCAGCCGGCCCCAGGATCATGCCTGAGATGGCGGTCATGATGGCGTTCAGGGTGATCATACCTGCCATGCCAGGTACAGGCAGGGCAGGTATTGCGCTGGCAACGATGTAAAGCGCTGCCCAGATAGCCAGGACAGCAATCGACATGCCAACAATCCGTCCTTTGGCTTTGTATGTTCTTACTTGCGTTACTGTTGACCCTGGTTGTTCAAGCGGGGTTGATGACTCAAGTTCTGTTTTAGGTTGTTCTTGGTCTGCCATAATTGCTCCTTTTAATAAACACCAAATCCTCGAATTCTTAACATTACCCCAATTGTTAAGAGCATGAATGCTCCTGCAATTACCAGAATATCTACTGGTGTAAAGCGGCTCTCCAGAAGGAAAGTCCTTTTTATCGGTGCTCCGAATGCCCTGGAGTTCATGGCGACTTCGAGGGTTTGCGAATCGCGGAATGCCCCCAGGATCAGCGGGATCAACAGGGATACCGAAGCTTTCAATTTCGTTATAAATTTGCCGCCGGAATCATAAGAGATGCCGCGGCAAAGCTGCGCCTGCTGGATGATTGCAGAACGGTTCTGAATAGATGGCAGCAGGCTTAGCGCAGTGGTCATGATGAAGGCAAATTTATACGGGATCTTCAATTTGACCAGCGCAAGCATCAACTCTGGAAGCGGAGTGGTCATCACCATGAGCGGTGCCACGATCATAATGACCACCAGACGCAATACCATGGCCAAACCGAAAAGAATGCCCTCCAGGGTAAGATAACCGCTGAACCCGATGGCAGGTACCGGTTTTGAGATGTGGACAAGGTTCGTTGTGCCAGGGTAGAAAAACACCTGAACTATGAGGATGATGACAGCAATCCATAAAAAGAACTGCATCATCTCCTTCAACGGCTGTGTGGGCAGTTTTGCGATGAACCAGGCAGCCAATACCAGCGCCAGCAGCGCGGTTATGTAAAGCAGGTCTGTAAACAGAAGCACAAGAATGAAGATGACCGCCAGGAAAATCAGTTTTGTACGTCCGTCCAGTTTTTGGAGCGGTGAATTTCGAGACTTCAGGCTGACACTAAACATGGGGTAGCTCCTCGCCAGACTTAATTGTTACCGGTAAGCGAGTTTGCAGCCAATCCACCATCTCAGGAATGTGAAGGATGGTCCGGCTGCTTTCTCCCAGGGCGCGGGCGAGCAAGGTAACCTGCGGCGCCTTTAAGGACAGGCTTTGCAGTTTTTCCACCTGGCTGAATACCTCCTGTGGTGAGCCTTCCAGGGCAATTTCGCCCTTGTTCATGACGATTACCCGCTGGGCGTGTTCTGCAACGATGGGCATATCATGGGTGATGATGACGACGGTTTTCCCTTTCTGATGGAGCTCATCGATCAAGCCCATGATGGATTGGCTGCCGAAGAAGTCCTGCCCTGTCGTTGGTTCATCAAAAACGAAAACTTCAGGGTCGAGTGAAAGTGCACAGGCCACTGCCAGGCGCTGCCTGTCCCCAAGGCTCAGGGCAAAGGGGTGGGTATCCCGCAGGTTTTTCAGGTCCAGCTCTTGCAGAATGGATTCCACCTTCGCAGAAACCTGTTCCGGGTCCACTTTCAGCATGCGCGGACCGTAGGCGATCTCATCCGCCACACTGGAGCTGAACAGCATGTCATCCGGGTTTTGAAAAACATACCCTACTTTTCTGGAGAGGTACGAAACTTTCTTATCCCTGGTCTCTTCACCGAATACCGTTACACTGCCACTGGATGGCTTGAGCAGGCCATTGAAATGTTTCACCAGGGTGGTCTTTCCGCTGCCATTTTGACCGACAAAGGCGATGTAATCGCCCCGGTAAATGGAAAGTGAAATATTATGGATCGCCTGGACCCCATTTGGATACAAGAAATTTACCTCACGGCATTGGATCACCACAGGTTCAGGCATAGTGCATCTCCTTCAACACCTGGAGGGTACCTTCAAGCGTTATGGGAAAGACAGGTAAGTGATATCCATTTTCCTTTAAGTCATGCATGATTTCGCACACCTGGGGCGGGCGGATGCGTGCGCTTTTCAGCAGATCGAAGTTAGAGAAGATCTTCTGAGGCACATCATTCATGAACAGGTTGCCATCGCAAAGCAGTAAGACCCGGTCTGCATATTTGGCGACAAAATCCATATCATGGGTAACCAGGATGATCGTTTTTCCCAGCTCACGGTTCAAGCGGGCAATCACTTCCATCACCTGTTCACCACCGATTGGGTCAAGTTCCGACGTAGGCTCGTCCAGCACAAGGATCTCCGGGTTCATGGCCAGAACACAGGCTATGGCAAGCCTTTGCTGCTGACCTCCGGATAAAGCGCCTGGTTCACGGTCTTCAAACCCTGTGAGACCGACAAACTCAAGTGCACCTGAAACGCGCTTGAGGATCTCTTCACGCGGGAGACCGAGGTTTTCACAACCAAATCCGACTTCCTGGATTACTGAAACATTGAAAAGCTGTGTTCTGGCATTTTGCACAACCAGCCCTACATGCTGCGCAAGTACCGGCGTGCCGTCCTGGAATGGGTCGCATCCGGCAATCTGGAGGTTGCCAGACA
>ENA-UPTA01001559-UPTA01001559.1-activated-sludge-metagenome-genome-assembly--contig:-NODE-1559-length-25366-cov-4.916756_pt1 | contig 25366 bp, 21 predicted proteins | sample MGYA00238184_ERZ773361 | MGnify/ENA primary metagenome ERZ773361 (study PRJEB29100, sample SAMN05720205) | activated sludge metagenome | isolation source: anaerobic digester from wastewater... | reverse complement strand
CACACCGCTATACACTCTTTCCCTACACGACGCTCTTCCGATCTGCAGCACGCCCTTGGGCTTGCCGGTCGAGCCCGAGGTATAGAGGATGAACAGCGGATCTTCCGCGCCCATTTCCTCCGGCGCGCAGTCGGTCGAGGCGGTTTCGCGGTGATCGTGCCACCAGTGGTCGCGCCCGTCCCGCATCGTCACGTCGTTGCCGACATGGCGGACGGTCAGCACGGCCTTGACCGAGGGACAGTTCGCCAGCGCCTCGTCGACATTGGCCTTCAGCGGCACCAGCTTGCCCCCGCGCATCCCCGCGTCGGCGGTGATGACCAGGCTGCTGTCGCAGTCCTGAATACGGCCCGCCAGCGCCTCGGGCGAAAAGCCGCCGAACACGATCGAGTGGATCGCGCCGATCCGGGTGCAGGCCAGCATGGCCACCGCCGCCTCCGGGATCATCGGCAGGTAGATGGTGATCCGGTCGCCCTTCCGGGCCCCCAGCGCCTTCAGCGTGTTGGCGAAACGGCAGACGTCGGCGTGGAGCTGGCGGTAGGTCAGACGGCGCTGATGTTCGCTGTCGTCGCCTTCCCAGATGATCGCCACCTGGTCGCCGCGCTCGGCCAGATGCCGGTCAAGGCAATTGGCCGAGACGTTGAGCGTGCCGTCGGAGAACCATTCGATTCCGAAGTCGGCCTCGTCGAACGAGCACTGCGACAGCTTCGTCCAGGGCTTGATCCAGTCGATCCGCGCCGATTCCTCAGCCCAGAACGCTTCCGGGTGCTCGATCGAGCGGCGGTACTTCTCGGCATAGCTCTCGGCATTGACATAGGCATTGGCTGCCCATTCGGCGGGGACTGGATGGATCGTGGCCATGGGAATCTCTCTCCGTTTCCATGATCCATGCCGCCCCGCGCTCGCGCGATCAAGCGCCTCAGAAGAAGAACTTCTGCTGCCAGTAGAAGGTCGCGCTCACCGGCTCGCCCGCAGCGTTGGTGGCCGGCCTAAAGCGCAGCCGCTCCATGGCGAGGCGGCAGGTCACCGCATCGGTTTCGGGCAGGCCGCTGGAGCGGTAGACGCGGCAGGCGATCGCGCGGCCCTCTGGGTTGATCGTCAGCGCCAGGATCACCGCCTTGCCGATCCGCGCCTCGCGCCCGCCGGGAGGCAGGGGAAAATCGCGCGCATTGTCGATCCGGCCCGAAACATGGACCGGCTTGCCGGCAAGACCGCCCCCCGCCCCGCTGCCCCCGGTGCCGGAACCTGAGCCGCTGCCCTGCCCGCCGGCCCCGCTGCCACTGCCAGTCTCGCGCGCGCCAGAGCTGTCGGCGCTGCCGCTGCTGCTCGCGCGCGGGGCGGGCGATGGGGCCAGGGCCACCTTGGGCCGTTCCGCCCTGACCTCGCGCGGGACGGCCTTCCTCCCCGCCTCACCCGCGCTTCCAGCGGGTTCGGGCGCTGTTGCGGGAAGGGGAGGAGGCGGCGGCGCGGTGATCGTGACGGTAAAGGTCGAGACGACTGCCTGCACTGCCTTCGCCGCATAGTCCGGCGCGAAAGCGCGGACCAATGCGACAAGCGCCAGCACGTGCAGCAGCAGCACCAGCGCCGCAACCCCGAAGCGGACGCGGCGGGGCGGAGAAAGGTCGAGCGCTTCCTCGTCCATGCCCCGACTATGCCATGCGCTGCCCGCGGCGTCGACCGGCCCCGCCCATGTGCCTAGAAATTCAGCGCCATCCCGGTGGAGCCGCCTGGCGTCACGCGCGTAGCCGGCTCGCACCGCACCAGCCACCGCGCCCGCGAAAGTGGGGCCTGCGCCCCCGAATCCTGATTGCCCAGCGGCATCAGGCCCGATGGCGTCAGGACGGCGCGGGCGAAGTTGGTGCGGCTTTCGTCGGCGGGAAACTGGCCGCCAAGCGGCAACTCGATCCAGTCGAGCACTTCCTGCGCGGCCCTGCCCTGGAGCTGGGCGAGCAAGGGGGCGAGGAACAGCCGCGCGGTGACCATCGCCGAACCTGGATTTCCGGGAAGCCCGATCACCCACCGCCCCTGTGAACGAGCCATCCACACCGGCTTGCCGGGCTTGATCGAGACTTTCGAGAACAGGAATTCAAGATCCTGTCCATCGAACATCGCCTTGGCGTAATCGCGCTGGCCGACCGAGGCACCGCCGGTGACCACTACAACATTGGCACACGCCAGCGCGCGCTCGGCCAGGCGGCGCAGCGCTGGCAGTTCGTCTTCGCCGCTAAACTGCGCCTCGACTGCCGCGCCGTACTCCCGGGCCAGGGCGGCGACGCCGAACGACACCGATTCCGGGATCTTGAGCGGATCGGCATGGGCAGAACCGGGCGGCGCAAGTTCGTCCCCCGTGGCGATGATCGCCAGCTTCGGCCGCTTGTGGACCTCAGCCGTGGCCCGGTCCGCTGCGGCAAGGGTGACCACGGCACCGGGCTCCAGCAAGGTGCCAGCCGGCAGCAGCAGGTCGCCCTCGGCGAAGTCGCTGGCAGCCTTGCGCACGTGCCAGCCGGGGCCGAATTGGGCCGTGATGGTCATGTCCGAGGCGCCGAAAGTGCAGTTCTCCTGCATCACGACGCGGTCCGCCCCCTCGGGCAGCGCCGCGCCGGTGAAGATCCGCACGCACTCGCCCTGCCCCAGCGCGGGAGGCAGCGCACCGCCCGCGAAGCTCTCTCCCACCAGCCGAAAGCGCGCGCCCACGGCAGCATCGGCATTGCGCAAGGCAAAGCCATCCATCGCCGAGACGTCGCGGCGCGGCGAGGAAACCCCGGCGTGGACCGGTTCGGCCAGAACCCGGCCATGCGCTTCGGCCAGCGGCACCTCTTCGCTGCCCAGCGGGCGCACCTCGACGGCAAGCAGCGCCTGTGCCTCGTCGAAACCGATCACGCGCAGACCTCGCGCAACCGGGGCAGCGCGCCGGCGATCGAACAGGGCTTGTGGCGGCTGTCGAATTCAAGCTCCAGCAGGCCGTCCCAGGCATCGCGGCAGGCCCCGGTCGAACCCGGCACGCAGAAGATGAAGGCATCGCCGGCCTGCCCGGCAAAGGCCCGCGACTGCATCGTTGCCACGCCGACCGATTGCAGGCTCTTCTGGTGGAACGCGACCGAGAACCCGTCCATCTCGCGCCGCAGCAGCGGCCTCACCGCCTCGGGCGTGTTGTCGCGCGGGGAAAAGCCGGTGCCGCCGGTGGTCAGGATGATCTCGATCACGGGATCGGCCAGCCATTCCTGCAACTGCGCGCGAATGGCGGCGATGTCGTCGGTCACGATGGCGCGGGCCAGCAGGGTGTGGCCGGCACCGGTCAGGCGCTCTGCCAGCAGGGCGCCCGACGTATCGGTTTTCAGCGTGCGCGTGTCGGAAATGGTCAGCACTGCCATGCCCAGCGGATAAAATGGCAGCGATGGGTCAATACCGGGCAAGGATCATCCTCCGATCGAGGCAAGGTGCGGGGTCGCCCCGCTGTCGCCCTGGTGCAGGCGGTGGGCCGGGGCCTTGGTGGCGGTCAGCGCGGCAATCCGGGCGATCAGTTCGTCCTGCTGACTGTCGGACTGTAACAGCGGACGCAGATCGATGCCATGGTCGCCGAACAGGCAGAGGTGCAGCTTGCCGCGCGCCGAAACCCGCAGGCGGTTGCAGGTGGCGCAGAAATCCCGGGCGTAGGGCGCGATGATCCCGATCTGCCCCAGCCGGCCGGGCTGGGCGTAGACCACCGCAGGCCCTGCCCCCTGTTCGCGCGGCAGGCGCTGCCAGCCCAGCGCGTCCAGCCGGGACGCGATTTCAGCTCCGGCCAGATGATGCCGCTCGAAGAAGGCGGGATTGTCGTTGGTGCGCATCACCTCGATGAAGCGCAGCGCCAGATCGTGCTGCTGGACGAAGGCGATGAAGCTTTCCAGCTCGTCGTCGTTGATTCCGCGCATCAGCACGCTGTTGAGCTTGATCGTGCGGATTCCGGCAAGCCGTGCCGCCGCGATCCCGTCCAGAACTTCGGGCAGCCGGTCATGGCCGGTGATCGCCGCGAACCGCTCCGGATCGAGCGAATCCACGCTGACGTTCAGCGCCGAAATCCCGGCTGCGGCATAGTCCGCCGCGCGCTCGGCCAGGCGGTAGCCGTTGGTCGTCATCGCGAGCTTGCGGATGCCGGGCGTGGTGGCAACGGCAGCGGCAATTTCCAGCAGCTGCGCACGCAGGCTTGGCTCGCCGCCGGTCAGCCGCACCTTCCACAGCCCCAGCCGCGCGAAGGCGCCGACCAGGCGGCGGACCTCGTCCACGGTCAGGCTGGCAGGCTGCCCCGGCTGCTTGCGGTAACCCTGCGGCAAGCAATAGGAGCAGCGGAAATTGCAGACATCGGTCAGCGAGAGCCGCAGGTACTCGAAGCGCCGGCCGTGGCCGTCGATCAGGGGCTGGTCCATCGCCATGGCTCCTACTGGACCATTGGCCCGTCGGCCCCACCCAGCGCCACGCCGCTGACTCCGGCCTGACCGGCCAGGATCGCGATGTACTGGGCCACGGCGCGGCGATAGCTGGCCTCTTCGAGATAGCTGGCAATCGCGTCCTGCACGGCTTCGAACGGCAGCTGGCGACCTTCGGCGCGGCGGCCGGAACGGATCACGTGGACGCCGAAACGGGTCTTGACCGGGCTTTGGCACAGCTCGTTCTCGCCCAGCGCGAACAGCGCCGCCTCGAAGGGCTTCACCATCTGCCCCGGCCCGACCTGCCCCAGGTTCCCGCCCTGCTCGCGCGAGGGGCAGGCGGACCGTTCGCGCGCCAGTGCGGCGAAGCGGTCGGGCTCGGCCTGGAGCCGGCGGATCAGGGTGCGGGCATCGCCCATCGCCAGGCCCATGGCGAACTCGTCCGCCGGATCGGCCTCGATCAGGATATGTGCCGCCTCGACCAGCACCGGCGAGGCGAAGCGTTCGCGGTGGGCCTCGTAGAAGCGGCGGCAGGCGGCCTCGTCTGCCTGGGGCGTGCGCACTTCGCGTTCCAGCAGGGCGTCGATCCGCGCGTCCTCGCCGGTCAGCGGGCGCCCCTCAGCATCGAGCAGCGGCTCGGCGGCAATGTCCAGCCGCTCGGCCTCGTCGAGCAGCAGCTGGCGCACGGCCAGAGCCTCGGCCGCTGCGTTCCAGGCGGCAGCGGCGTCGGGTGCGGGGTGGTGCTGGGCTTCGGCGGCAATGGCGGCGGACGGGATCTCGCGCCCGCCGACGATGACGGCTTCCCCGTTCATGATGCCAGCCTCCGCGAACGGACGACCTGATAGCCCGGCCGCCAGATATAGCGCACCGGGGCACTCAGCATGTGCACCAGGCGGGTGAAGGGGAACAGCAGCAGGATCGTCAGCCCCATGAACAGGTGCAGCTTGAACACCGGCGCGACGTCGGCGATCTGGTCGGCGGCTCCGGCGCGGAAAGTGAACACGCCCTGCGCCCAATTCATGAACTTGACCATCTCGTGTCCGTCGAGATGCTGGAGCGAGAAAGGGATCGTGCCGAGCCCCAGGGCGAGCTGCGCCCAGAGCAGCAGGATCACCAGATTGTCGCTGAAATTCGATGCGGCGCGCACGCGCGGATCGAAGAACCGGCGGTGGATCAGCAGGGTCGCGCCGGTGATCCCCAGCACTCCGGCAAACCCGCCCGCGACGATCGCCAGCAGCTGCTTGGCACCGTGGCTGACGCCCAGCGCATCGAACACCGCGATCGGGGTAAGCAGGCCAACAACGTGGCCGGCGAAGATCATCAGGACGCCGAGGTGGAACAGCACCGATCCGACGATCAGCTGCTTGCGGCGCAGCAGCTGGCTCGATCCGGCGCGCCACGAATAGGGCTCGCGGTCGTAGCGGATCACCGAGCCGACCGCGAGAGTGGCAAGCGCGATGTAGGGATAGATCCCGAACAGCAGGTGGTGGAGAAAATCAGCCATGGGCCTGGCTCCCGGTGGATGCGGCGGTCTGGAAACGGGCGACGATAGCGGCGGCCTGCGGACAGGTGGCATCGGCGCCGGGCGCCGTGGGGGCATCGAAGCGGATCTGCTCTTCCTCCCAGGCGGCATCGAGCGCGGCGAGGTCATCGGGATCGTCCGCCGGGGCGATCTCGAAGGCTTCCCCTCCCGCTCCGGCGAGGTCGGCAAGGATCCGCATCGGCGCGGCATAGGGCGTGCCCTTCTCTTCCAGCCGCTCGGCCAGGGCGGAAAGGATCACGCCGGGCTGGGCCAGTTCCTCCGCCGCCTGCGCGGGCGGCAGGACCGAGAGATATTCGAGGAACAGCGGCAGGTAATCGGGCAGCTCGTTGGCGGAGATTTCCAGCCCTTGCGCCTCGTAGCGGCTGCGCAGGTCAACCATGGCCTGCCCCCGGTCGCGGCTTTCGCCGTGGACGTGCTCGAACAGGTGGAGCGAAACGGCGCGCCCCCGGTCGAACAGGCCGACATAGCGTTCCTGGCAATCGAGCAGGTCGCTGCCGGCCAATTCGGCCAGCAGCGGCTCCAGCCCTGCGCGCTGCTGCGGGCTGAGCAGCCCGTCCTCGGCCAGCAGCGCCGCGAACTCGGGGGCCATTTCCTGCACTGCCGCATCGGGATAGCGCAGCAGGGCGGACAGGATGCGAAGCGTCAGGCGCATCAGAACACCTCCGAAGGGGTTTGCAGCTTCTTGCGGGCAGGCGCGCCGAACAGGTTGGCGTCGCTGCTGCCACCCGAGCAGCCGTTGCCGAAGGAAAAGCCGCAGCTGCCCTTTTCGTCATACATGTCCTCGGCATCCTCGCGGTGGCCGGTGGGGATGACGAAGCGGTCCTCGTAGTTGGCGATCGCCATCACGTGGTACATCTCCTCGATCTGGGCGGCGGTCAGGCCGACCTCGCGGGCCATGTCCTCGGCAATCACGCCGTTCACGGTCTTGGCACGCATGTAGCCGCGCATCGCCAGCATCCGCTCCAGCGCATCGACCACCGGGGCCTCCTTGCCAGCGGTCAGCAGGTTGGCGAGGTATTTCACCGGAATGCGCAAGGACCGGACATCGGGCATGCCGTTGCGCGCCGCGATCTTCCCCGCGCTGGCCGCCGCGCTGATCGGGGAGAGCGGCGGCACGTACCAGACCATCGGCAGGGTGCGATATTCGGGGTGTAGCGGGAAGGCGACCTTCCATTCCATCGCCATTTTCCACACCGGCGAGCGGCGCGCGGCCTCCAGCCAGGCCTCGGGCACGCCGTCCTTCCGAGCCTGCGCAATCACTTCGGGATCGTTGGGATCAAGGAAGATGTCGAGCTGCGCCTGATAGAGGTCCTCGACGTGCTCGGCGCTCGCGGCCTCCTCGATCCGGTCCGCGTCATAGAGCATGACGCCGAGGTAGCGGATCCGCCCGACGCAGGTTTCGCTGCACACGGTCGGCTGACCTGCCTCGATCCGGGGATAGCAGAAGATGCACTTCTCGCTCTTGCCGGTCTTCCAGTTGAAATAGATCTTCTTGTAGGGGCAGCCAGAGACGCACATCCGCCAGCCGCGGCACTTTTCCTGATCGATCAGGACGATGCCGTCTTCCTCGCGCTTGTAGATCGAGCCCGAGGGACAGGCCGCGACACAGGTGGGGTTGAGGCAGTGTTCGCACAGCCTCGGCAGATACATCATGAAGGTGTTCTCGAACTGGCCGTAGATCTCCTTCTGGACCCCTTCGAAGTTGTAGTCGGCGGAGCGCTTGGAGAATTCCCCGCCAAGGATTTCCTCCCAGTTGGGGCCGCCCTCGATCTTTTCCATCCGCTGGCCAGAGATCAGGCTGCGCGGGCGGGCGGTGGGAAAGGCCTTGCTTTCGCCCGCTTGCTGGAGGTTGGCGTAATCGAAAGTGAAGGGTTCGTAGTAGTCGTCGATCTCGGGCAGGTCGGGATTGGCGAAGATCTTCGCCAGCAACCGCCACTTGCCGCCCATCTTCGGGCGGATCGAGCCGCTGGGCGTGCGCACCCAGCCGCCGTTCCAGCGTTCCTGGTTTTCCCAGTCCTTGGGATAGCCGATCCCGGGCTTGGTCTCGACGTTGTTGAACCAGGCGTATTCCATGCCTTCGCGGCTGGTCCACACGTTCTTGCAGGTGACCGAGCAGGTGTGGCAGCCGATGCACTTGTCGAGGTTCAGCACCTTGCCGATTTGCGCGCGGACCTTCATGCTGCGTTCTCCCCTTCAGGCAGTGCCCCTTCGAGCCAGTCGACCTTTTCAAGCTTGCGGACGATCACGTATTCGTCGCGGTTGGACCCCACAGTGCCGTAGTAGTTGAAGCCATAGGCCTGCTGGACATAGCCTCCGATCATGTGGGTCGGCTTCAGGATTGCGCGGGTCACCGAATTGTGGATCCCCCCGCGCTGGCCGGTCAGCGGGGAACCGGGCACGTTCACGATCTTCTCCTGCGCATGGTACATGAACAGGGTGCCCTCCTTCATGCGCTGCGACACGACCACGCGGGCCACCAGCGCGCCGTTGGTGTTGAAGGTTTCCACCCAGTCGTTGTCGACCAGCCCGGCCTTGGCGGCGTCGACCTCGCTCATCCACACGATCGGCCCGCCGCGCGACAGGGTCAGCATCAGCTGGTTGTCGGTATAGGTGGAATGGATGCCCCACTTCTGGTGCGGGGTGATGAAGTTCAGCACCACGTGCGGGCGGCCTTCCGCCTGGTCGAGCATGGGCTTCACCGCCTTGGTATCGATCGGCGGGCGGTAGACGCACAGCGCCTCGCCAAAGGCGCGCATCCACTTGTGATCCTGATAGAGCTGCTGCCGCCCGGTCAGGGTGCGCCATGGGATCAGTTCGTGGACGTTGGTATAGCCCGCGTTGTAGCAAACGTGCTCGCTTTCCAGCCCCGACCAGGTGGGCGAGGAGATGATCTTTCTCGGCTGGGCCTGGATGTCGCGGAAGCGGATCTTTTCCTCTTCCTTGGGCAGGGCCAGGTGCCTGTGATTGATTCCGGTGAACTGTGACAGCGCATCCCACGCCTTGACCGCCACTTCGCCGTTGGTTTCCGGCGCCAGCATCAGCAGCACTTCGGCGGCATCGATCGCAGTCTCGATCTTCGCCATGCCCGCCGCCGGACTGCCTGCGTCCTGCACGCCGTTGAGCCTGCGCAGGTTCTCGACCTCGGCAGCGGTGTTCCAGCCGATCCCCTTGCCGCCGTTGCCCAGCTTGTCCATCAGCGGACCCAGCGCGGTGAAGCGGTTGTAAAGGTTCGGGTAATCCCGCTCGACCAGGGCGACAGTGGCCATGGTCCTGCCGGGGATCGCCTCGATTTCTCCGTGGCCCCAGTCGGCCACGTCGAACGGCTGGGCGATCTCGTTCGCTGTGTCATGCTGGATCGGGGTGAGGACCAGGTCCTGCTCCACCCCCAGCACTTCGGGGGCGACTTCGGAGAAGGTCTTCGCGATCCCCTTGTAGATTTCCCAGTCGCTCTTCGATTCCCACACCGGATCGACCGCCGCGCTGAGCGGGTGGATGAAGGGGTGCATGTCGGACGTGTTGAGATCGTCCTTCTCGTACCAGCTGGCGGTCGGCAGGACGATGTCGGAATAGACGCAGGTGGTAGACATGCGGAAGTCGAGCGTGACCAGCAGGTCCAGCTTACCCTGCGGCGCTTCCTCGTGCCATTTCACTTCCCTGGGCTTTTGTCCGCCCATTTCGCCCAGATCCTTGCCCTGGACGCCGTGCGCCGTGCCGAGCAGGTGCTTGAGGAAATATTCATGGCCCTTGCCGGACGATCCCAGCAGGTTGGAGCGCCAGACGAACATGTTGCGCGGCCAGTTGGCGGGATCGTCCGGGTCCATGCAGGACAGTTCCAGATCGCCGCCCTTGAGCGCCTGGGCGATATAGTCCTTCGGCTCCAGGCCACTTGCCCTGGCGGCGCGGCCCACTTCCAGCGGGTTGGTCTTGAGCTGCGGCGCTGATGGCAGCCAGCCCATCCGCTCGGCCCGCACGTTGTAGTCGATCAGGCTGGCGTCCCAGTCGCCCTTTGGCGCGGTGGGCGAAAGGATCTCGCCCACCCCCAGCGTTTCATAGCGCCACTGGTCGGTATGGGCGTAGAAGAAGCTGGTGGAATTCATCTGCCGGGGCGGACGGTTCCAGTCGAGCGCGAAGGCCAGCGCCGTCCAGCCGGTCTGCGGGCGCAGCTTTTCCTGGCCGACATAGTGCGACCAGCCGCCGCCCGACTGGCCAACGCAGCCGCACATCACCAGGAGATTGATGATCCCCCGGTACGTCATGTCCATGTGATACCAGTGGTTGACCCCCGCCCCCAGGATCACCATCGACTTGCCGTTCGTCGCCTCGGCATTGGCCGCGAATTCGCGCGCGGTGGTGACGATCGCATCGGCGGGAATGCCGGTGATCTTCTCCGCCCAGGCCGGGGTATAGGGCGCGCCATCGGCATAGTCGCGCGCGACGTGCTGCCCGCCCAGCCCCCGGTCCAGCCCATAGTTGGCACACAGCAGGTCGAACACCGTGGCGACATAGGCGCGCCCTTCGGCCAGCTGCATCTCGCGCACCGGCACGCGCTTCATCAGCACGTCGGGGTGGTCGGTGCCCTGGAAATGATCGTGTTCGCGGTTGCCGAAATAGGGGAAGGCGACCTCGACCACCTCGTCGTGATCCTTGTCGAGGATCGCGGTCATGCGCAGTTTGACCGCTTCGCCGCGGCCGTCCTCTTCCTTGAGGTTCCACTTGCCTTGCTCGCCCCAGCGGAAGCCGACCGAACCGGACGGCGCGACCACTTCGTCGCTCGTCTCGTCGATGGCGACGCATTTCCATTCGGGGTTGTTCGTCTCGCCCAGCCCCCCGGCGAAGTCGCTGGCGCGCAGCAGGCGTTCGGGCACCAGCCGCCCGTCCTGTTCGACCAGGCGAACCAGCATCGGCATGTCGGAATACTTGCGGCAATAGTCCTCGAAATAGGGCACCTGCCGGTCGAGGTGGAACTCGCGCAGGATCACGTGGCCCATCGCCAGCGCCAGCGCCGCATCGGTGCCCTGCTTGGGATTGAGCCACAGGTCCGCGAACTTGGTCGCCTCGGCATAGTCGGGGCTGACCACCGCGACCTTGGCGCCGCGATAGCGCGCCTCGGTCATGAAATGGGCGTCGGGCGTGCGGGTCTGCGGCACGTTCGATCCCCACAGCATCAGGAAGCCGGAATTGTACCAGTCGGCGCTTTCGGGAACGTCGGTCTGCTCGCCCCAGGTCATCGGGCTGGCGGGCGGCAGGTCGCAGTACCAGTCATAGAAGCTCATGCAGGTGCCGCCGAGCAGCGAGAGATAGCGCGAACCCGCCGCGTAACTGACCATCGACATCGCCGGGATCGGGCTGAAGCCGATCACGCGGTCAGGGCCGTAGTTCTTGGCGGTATAGGCGTTGGCGGCGGCGATGATCTCGTTCACCTCGTCCCAGGTCGAGCGGACGAACCCGCCGTGGCCACGGATCGCGGTGTAGCTCTTGCGCTTTACGGGATCGGCCTGGATCGAGGCCCAGGCGGCCACGGGGGGCAGATCCTTGCGAGCGGCGCGCCACAGCTTGACCAGCCGCTTGCGGATCAGCGGGTACTTCAGGCGCTGGGCGGAATAGATGTACCAGCTGTAGCTCGCCCCGCGCGGGCAGCCGCGCGGTTCGTGGTTGGGCAGTTCCGGGCGGGTGCGGGGATAGTCGGTCTGCTGGGTTTCCCAGGTGATGATCCCGCCCTTGACGTAGATCTTCCAGCTGCACGATCCGGTGCAATTGACCCCGTGGGTGGAGCGAACGACCTTGTCATGCTGCCAGCGCTGACGATAGCCGTCCTCCCAGTCGCGGGCCTCGGCGGTGGTAACGCCGTGCCCTTCGGAAAACGGCTCCTTCTTCTGGCGGAAGAAGGTCAGGCGGTCGAGCAGATGGCTCATGCGGTTACTCCCTGGGAAATCGGTTGGGGTGCGGCGAGGCCGCGCTCGATGGCGTGCAGCAGGCCGCCCGGGCGGGCGTAGATCCACCATGTCAGCGCGGCGCAGCTGACGTAGAAGGCAAGGAACCCGTAAAGCGCCGGCAGGGCCGATCCGGTCAGCGTGATCGAGGTGCCGAAGGCCTTGGGGATGTAGAAGGCGCCGTAGGCGGCAATTGCGGAAGTGAAGCCGACGATCGCGGCGGATTCCTTCTCGGCCTGGCGGGTGGCCTCGGCGGCGCTCAGGCCAGGCTCCAGCCGCGGCACTTCCTGGCGCATGATGTTCGGGATCATCTGGAAGGTCGAGGCATTGCCGACCCCGGTGACGAAGAACATGAAGATGAACGCGCCCAGGAAGCCGTTGAAGCTGCCGGCTTCAAGGAAATGGACCACGCCCAGCGTGCCCGCGATCATCGCCACGAACACCCACAGCGTCACCCGCGCGCCGCCCCAGCGGTCTGCCAGCCAGCCGGTCGAGGCGCGGCTGATCGCGCCGACCAGCGGGGCGATCCATACGTATTTCAGCGCATCGACATCCGGGAATTCCTTCCTCGCCAGCAGCGGCAGGCTGGCGGAAAAGCCGATGAACGAACCGAAGGTGCCGGTATAAAGCCAGCACATCAGCCAGTTGTGCCTGCGCTGGAAGATCACCGCCTGTTCCGAGAAGCTGGCCTTCGCGTCGGCGATATCGTTCATCCCGAACCAGGCGAGCAGGCTGGCGGCCAGGATGAAGGGCACCCAGATGAACCCGGCGTTCTGCAACCACAGCTGTGCGCCCGCCCTGGCCGCCTGCGGTTCCCCGCCCAGCACGCCGAACACGCCGGTGGTGATCACGACCGGCACCAGGAACTGCATCACCGATACGCCAAGGTTGCCCAGCCCGCCGTTGAGCGCGAGCGCACTGCCCTTGCGCGACTTGGGAAAGAAGAACCCGATGTTCGCCATCGACGAGGCAAAGTTGCCTCCGCCAAGGCCGCACAGCAGCGCCAGCACCAGAAAGATGAAATAGGGGGTATCCGGGTTCTGCACCGCATAGCCGATCCCGAAAGCGGGGATCAGCAGCGAGGCGGTGGACAGCGTGGTCCACAGCCGCCCGCCGAAGATCGGCACCATGAAGCTGTAGAAGATCCGCAGCGTCGCGCCCGACAGGCCGGGCAGCGCGGCCAGCCAGAACAGCTGGTCCGTGGTGTAGTCGAAACCGATGAGGGGCAGCTTGGCCACGACCACGGACCAGACCATCCACACCGCGAAGGCCAGCAGCAGCGCGGGAATGGAGATGAACAGGTTGCGCCGGGCAATGCGTTCGCCGGTAGCCTCCCAGAACTGCGGGTCTTCGGGGCGCCATTCGGTCAGCACCTTGGCCGGGGCCGGACCATGGCGCGCCGCATCGTGCAGCTCGATCATTTCCGGGAACTGCGGCAGGGTGCGAACGTCGATCCCGCTGGCCTTGTGTTCCATCTGGCGGATCGCGAGGTGCATCCAGGCAAGCGCGACGGCCACCAGCGCGAACAGCACGGCAAAGCAGCTGGTCCAGATCCCCGTCAGGTCGCTGACCGCGCCGAACACGATCGGCAGGACGAACCCGCCCAGCCCGCCAACCAGGCCGACCAGCCCGCCGACCGCGCCGACGTGATCGGGGTAGTAAACCGGGATGTGCTTGAACACCGCCGCTTTGCCCAGCGACATAAAGAAACCCAGCACGAAGATCGTGATGACGAAGGGCACCAGCCCCATCGAGGTGGAGAAGGCGATGTCACCCTTGATCCCGTGGATCGTGTAGTCGGTCGACGGGTAGGACAGCATGAACAGCAGCACCATCGACACGCCGAAGGTGGCGTACATGATCCGCCGCGCGCCGTAGCGATCCGACAGGATCCCGCCATAGGCGCGGAACAGGCTGGCCGAGAGGCTGAAGGTCGCGGCCAGCATGCCGGCCACCTTGATGTCGACGCCGTAGACCCCGATCAGGTACTTCGGCAGCCACAGCGCCAGCGCGACGAAGGCCCCGAACACGAAGAAGTAATAGAGCGAGAAGCGCCAGACCTGCTCGTTCTTCAGCGGCTCCAGTTGCTCCATCAGGCCCTTGGGCGCCTCGCCGCTGAGCTTGCGCGCGGCGAGTTCCGGATCGTCCTTGGCCAGCGCGAAGAACAGCACCGCGACCACTGCCAGGACCACGGCCCAGATCTGCGCCACGGCCTGCCAGCCCAGCGCCACCATCACGAACGGGGCGGCGAACTTGGTGACCGCCGCGCCGACATTGCCCATGCCGAAGAAGCCTAGCGCGGCCCCCTGCCGTTCCTGCGGATACCACTTCGACACATAGGCCACGCCAACCGCGAAACCGCCGCCCGCCATGCCCAGTCCCAGCGCGGCCAGCAGCATCGGCAGGTAGCTGTCGGCATGGCTCAGCAGCAGGGTCGATGCGGCCGAGGCCAGCATGGTCAGCGGAAAGACGATCCGCCCGCCGTACTGATCCGTCCAGACCCCCAGGAACAGGCGCACCAGCGATCCGGTCAGGATCGGGGTGCCGACCAGCAGCCCGAACTGGGTATCGCTCAGGCCCAGCTCTGCCTTGATCTCGATCCCGATGATCGCGAAGATCGTCCAGACGGCAAAGCAGATCGTGAAGGCGAAAGTGCTGAGGCCGAGCGCCCGGCTCTGTTGTCCGGAGCTGACTGTCTGGTGCAGCGGCATGGCGGCGTGTTCCCGTATCGTGGGTGGAATGCCAGCGAACCTATCGAGATTTGCCCGAAGAAGCTTGATCCCGATCAAGAACACAAGGATCGCCGCGGCAAACGTCAGTTCGCCTGATCTGCGCGGCCCGGCCGCCAGATGCAGATCAAGCCGGTGATTGATGCACATCAAGCTGGCTGCTAGGATTGGGCGTCCTCAGCAAGGAGCCAGGCTGCGTGCGCCCCGGCGAAAGACCAGAAATCGCGAATCTGCCCCTGTTCCGCGAAATGCAGGAGCAGCAGCGCGAGCGGATCTTCACCGGCTCGTTCCTGCAGGTGTTCCCCCCGCAACTGACCCTGTTCGAACGGGGCCAGCACGCCGATTTCCTGCACGTGCTGGTCGACGGGCTGGTCGAACTCTACGCCCACAGCGCCGGACGCGACACGACGATGCGGATCGTCGAGCCGGTTACCAGCTTCATCCTTGCCGCCGTTGTTGCCGATCAGCCCTACCTGATGTCGGCCCGCACGATCATGCCTTCGCGGATCCTGCTGATCCCGGCGGTGCTGGTCCGGGAAGTGGTGAAGGACGATGCTGCGCTGATGCAGGCCACGATGCGCGAACTGGCCCACGCCTATCGCGACATGGTGCGGGCGCTGACCGACATGAAGCTGCGCCAGTCTGCGGAACGGCTGGGCAACCTGATCCTCCAGCAGGACCAGCGGCAGGGCGGCACCGGCCATGTCCACCTCAAGGCCGAAAAGCGGGTGCTGGCATCGCTGCTGGGGATGACGCCCGAGAACATCTCGCGCGCCTTCGCAGTGCTGGGCGGCCACGGCATCACGGTGAACGGCGCCCAGGTTACCATCACCAATCGCGCCGCACTGGAAGCCTTCTCGCGCCCCGATCCGGTCCCGGGCGACCACCCTTGATCAGAACCTGGGCCTGAAGCATGCACCGCCGCCGCTTGAAGCCTGAGCGCGCCTGACAGGATCAGGACCGCACGATCCGCCCGTCGAGCAGTTCGATCCGGCGCTGGCACTGCGCGGCGATGTGTTCATCGTGGGTGGAGATCAGGAAGCTGGTGGCCATGGTGCGGTTGATGGAGCGGATCAGGTCCATCACCTGATCGGCCGATTGCCGGTCGAGATTGCCGGTTGGCTCGTCGGCCAGGACCAGCACGGGATTGTTGATCAGCGCCCGCGCCACCGCCGCGCGCTGGCGCTGGCCGCCGGACATGGCCGAAGGTCGATAATCGCGCCGGTCGGCCAGGCCCACCGCGTCGAGCAGGTCCATCGCCCGGCTGCGCATGGCGCGGGTTTCGCGTCCCGCAGCGGCGGCGGCTGGCATCATCACGTTTTCCAGCGCCGACAGATCGGGCAGCAGGTGGTGGAACTGGAAGACGAAGCCCAGGTGCCTGCTGCGAAATTCGGTCCGCTCCGCATCGCTGGCGTGCATCAGGTCCACGCCCAGCATGGCGTGGCTGCCGCCGCTGGCGCGCATCAGCGTGCCCAGGATGGTCAGCAGCGTGCTCTTGCCCGACCCCGACGGGCCAAGCAGCGCGGTCATTTCCCCCGCCTCCATCGCCAGGTCGATGCCCCTCAGCACCAGCACCTCGCCCTCGCCCTCGCCAAAGGCCTTGGTTAGCCCGCTCACGGAAAAGATCGGGTCGGCGCTCACTGGCCGATGGCCTCCACCGGGTCGATCCGGGCGGCATTGCGGGCCGGCAGGATCGAGGCGAGCATGGCGGCCAGCGTGGTCAGCGTGACGGCCAGCAGGAAATCGCCCTGCGCCCGGTCGATCGGCAGGCCGCCGCTCCGCACCTCGCTGACGGGCGGCAGGGGCAGCAGCGCCAGCCAGGCGGCAAGCGCGCCGACCACCGCGCCGACCAGCCCGATCAGCGTTCCTTCCAGCACGAAGATCGACACCACCAGCCCCTTGCTCGCCCCCATCGCCCGCATGATCCCGATTTCGGCCTGGCGCCGCACGATCGACAGCAACATGGCGCTGGCGATCCCGACCACGATGGTGATCAGCGAAAAGGCCTTGATGATCGTGCCGGTGCGCGCCTGGGCGTCCAGCCCTTCGAACAGCTGGCTGTTGTCCTCGGTCCAGGCCGTGGCCTTCAGCCCGGTGGAGCGGCGCAGGGCCGCGGCAATGCGCGGCGCATCGGTGGCCGGCTGGACCTTGATCTCGATCCGCGAAATGCCGGTCGGCAGGTCGAACAGGGCGCGGGCGGTGGTGAAGTTCATGTAGACCGCCTGCCGGTCGGCACTGGCGATCCCCAGACTGAAGATCCCCCCGATCCGGAAGCTGCGCGCCCGCCCACGATCGGAACTGAGCCGCACCACCTGCCCCACCCTCAGCCCCAGGTCACCCGCCAGGCGGCTGCCGATCAGGATGCCGTCCGCCGGCAGAGTGCTGGTGCCATCCACCATCGCGCCGTCGATGTCGGCAATGTCGGAAAGCTTGCCCGGCTGGACCCCGATCACCCCCACCGGCGCCACCGCCTGCCCGCGCTCGACGAAGGCAGAGCCCCGGATCTGCGGCGAGAGGGCGGTCACCCCCGGCGTCTTCTCGATGATCGGCACGGCCGGCTGCCAGATCGCGATCTGGTCGCGGCGGCTGAGATCCTTCTGCAGCACCACCTGCGCGGCGCCGGACGGGACCAGGACCGAGGGATCGCGGTCGGGCATTTCCAGCACGACATGCGGGATGCTGCCAACGGTGCGCTGGGTCAGCAGGGTCGCCAGCCCGCCGATCAGCGCGCTCATGAAGATGAAGACGCTCACCCCCAGGGCCACGCCGGCCATCAGCAGCGCGGTCTGGCCGGGATGGGCGAGCAGGTGCCGGATGGCGAGCTTGACCGCATAGCGGTTCATCCTAGCGCCCCGTCCTCACCTTTTCGCCCGGCTGTGCGGCCTCGGGATCGGCCAGCAGGCGCTCGCCCGCAGCGAGGCCGCGGGTTACGATCACGGTCTCTGCGGGCCAGTCGATGAAGCTGACGGCGCGCTCGCTCACCACTCCGTCCTTGCCCACGAGCCTGACCTTAGCCGCATCGCCGCCCAGGATGAGGGCGCTGCGCGGCACGCTGATCGCGCGGTCGCGCCGCTCGATCACCAGATTGACCGTGACGGTCAGGCCGGAGGGAACCTCCGCCGCCCCGTCGACCAGAGTAAGCCGCACGTCGCGCGCACCGGTGGCGGGGTCGACGCGCGGCTCGACATGGGCCACGGCGGCGCGAAGCTCGCCCGCCTGCCCCGGAAAGCTGACCCGCGCCTCCATTCCCGGCCGGATCTCTGCGGCATAGGCCTCGTCCACTTCCACGGTGACTTCGGGCGCCGTAAGGTCTGCCAGGCGGTAGATCACGCTGTCGAGGCCGACCGTCTGCCCCGGATCGACCGGACGCTCCAGGATCACCCCGGCAAAGGGGGCGCGCAGCACCCGGCGGTCGCGCTGTTCGCGGGCCTGGACCACGGCGGCACGGCGGCGGCTGAGTTCGCGCGCGCCTTCCTCCACCGACAGGCGGCGCTGTTCGACCTCGCGCCGGGTGGCGAACTGCCCCAGCGCCTCGAACCGGGCAAGGTCGCGGCGGGCCTGGGCAAGCGTGGCCTGCTGCGCCTGGACCGATGCCTCTGCCTCGGCAATGGCGGCCGTTTCGGGCGCGTCGTCGATCCGGGCCAGAACCTGCCCCGCCCCGACCCGGTCTCCCACGTCGAACGGCAGGGCAACCAGTTCGCCGCCCAGCGCCGGGCGGATGTCGACCTGCAACCGGGGCCTGATCCGGCCATTGACGGCCAGGATCCGGCTGGCCGGAGCCATCTCCACGCTGATCGTCTCCACCCGCGATTCGCGGGGAGCCAGCAACCAATAGCCAGCGGCGGCCAAGACCAGCAGGGCCAACAGCGCCGGAAGTATCTGTTTTCGATTGAGCTTCATCCGCCTGCGCCCTTAGCACAGGCGAACGGAGCTGTGATGTGCAAATGCAGGCCGAGACGAAACTGCCGCCTGTTTCCGCTTCGTTTGTGCGATCGGCGCCGGGTTCAGAAATCCCCGGTGCCGAAGATCGCGGAACTGATCGTGGGCGCGCCGGGACCGCCCGCCAGCAGGCAGGTTCTGGCATCGGGCACGGGATTGGCGGATTCGCCGCGCAGCACCCGCACCGCTTCCTTCGGCCTCGGCATGGGGATCGAGGATGCCTCAGATCAGCCCGCCGCTTTCGCGGCAGGGCAGGCTGGTCAGCGGAATGCCATAGCGGCGCGGCTGGGGCGATTGGGCACTGCTGCCTTCCGTGCGGCTGATCCTTCCGTGCGGCACTGTCTGTCGTGCGGCACTGTCTGTCGTGCGTTGCGGAAGCTATCTAACACTAGTAGATAATGGTCCGTCCTTGACCCCCGTCGAATTCCCCGGGTGTGCATGGAAATTACGCGGCGCGCTCGTCCAGTCCGGCCCGCCGCGACAGGTGCCAGCCGGCGCTGCCGAACTGGTGCTCGATCACCGTGGCGCGCTTGAAATAGTGGCCGATCGCCAGTTCGTCGGTCATGCCCATGCCGCCGTGGAGCTGGACCGCGTTCTGCCCGGCAAAGCGGCAGGCGCGGGCCACCGTCACCTTGGCAGCAGAGGCGGCAGCGGCGCGCTGCGCCGGATCGCCATCCAGCGACTGGCAGGCCAGCATCGCGGCAGAGCGGGCCAGTTCCAGTTCCAGCACCATGTCGACCATCCGGTGCTGGAGCACCTGGAACGAGCCGATTGTCTGCCCGAACTGCTCGCGCTGTTTCGCATAGGCGACGGTATCGTCGAGCAACCGCTCGATCACCCCGCAGGCCTCGGCGGCAGCGGCGGCAATCGCCCGGTCGCGCCATTCCTCCAGCAGGGCCAGGCCCTGCCCCTCGGCGCCGACCAGAGCGGAGGCCGCTACCTCAACACCGGCAAAATGCACGTCGGCGGCGCGGCGCTCGTCCAGCATGCGGTAAGGCGTCATCGACACCCCCGGCGCGTCGGCGGGAACCACAAACAACGTCAGCCCCTCCCCGTCGCCGGACTGCCCGGAAGTGCGCGCCGCGACCAGCAGGTGCGTCGCCCAGGGCGCGGCGACCACCACGCATTTGGCGCCATCCAGCCGCCACCCGTCCGCCGTGCGCGCAGCGCGCAGGGCAATGGCGGACAAGTCATCGCGCAGCCCCTCCTCGCCCACGGCCAGGGCAAGCCGGACGCTGCCAGCGGCGATCCCTTCCAGCAGGTGCCCATACCCGCCGCGCGCCAGCAGCGGCGCGGCCTGGAACAGCGTTTCCGCCACCGGTTCGGGTGCGAGCGCGCGGCCCAGTTCTTCCATTGCCGCCATCATTTCCAGCCCGCCGCCGAAACCGCCGTGGGCCTCGGGCAGGCCGATCGAGAGCACGCCCAGTTCGGCCAGTCCGTGCCACACCGCCTCGCGCCAGCCGCTTTCGCTGCGCAGCGCGCGGGTCCGCGCGGCGAAATCGCCCGCACTGGCCAGATAGCGTTCAACTGTGCTCTTGAGCTGTTGCTGCTCGTCGTTAAGTTCGAAGTCCATGACCCAACCTTGCCCTGTCGCCGCTGGATGGCAATCCCCCACGATGGCGCGGGGTGCGGTTTGACGCCCTAATCTAATGCGATAAGATAAATCTGCTAGCAAGCATCGAGGAGTTGCCATGGAACTGGCCCTGAGCGCCCAGGATCGCGCCTTTGCCGCGGAAGTCCGCGCCTTTCTGGACGCCGAGCTGACCGAGGACCTGCGCGCGGCGGGGCGCTGGATGACCAGCGTCTACGGCGATCATGACGCCTCGATGGAATGGCAGCGGCGGCTCCATGCGCGCGGCTGGGCAGCGCCTGCCTGGCCCCGGCAGTGGGGCGGCGGGGAGTTCAGCGTGACCCAGCGCTATATCTTCGCGCGCGAATGTGCGCTGGCGGGCGCGCCGCCGCTTTCGCCGATGGGCATCGCCATGTGCGGCCCCGCCCTGCTGGGCCACGGCAGCGAGGAGCAGAAGGCCCACTTCCTGCCCCGCATCCTGTCGGGCGAACATTTCTGGTGCCAGGGTTACAGCGAACCCCACGCCGGATCGGACCTCGCCCCGCTCAAGATGCGCGCGGTGCGCGATGGGGACCATTTCGTCTGCACCGGGACCAAGATCTGGACCACCCACGCCAATGTCGCCAACTGGATCTTCTGCCTGGTGCGCACCGGCCAGTTCGACCGGCCGCAGCTGGGCATCACTTTCCTGCTGATCCCGATGGACAGCCCGGGCGTCACCGTTCAGCCGATCGTGATGACATCCGGCGAGCATATCCAGAACCAGATCTTCTTCGATGAAGTGCGCGTGCCGGTGGCCAATGCCGTGGGCGCGATCGACGATGGCTGGACTGTCGCCAAGTACCTGCTGGAGTTCGAGCGCGGCGGCAGCGCCTATGCTCCCGGCCTGCAGGAGCGGATGAAGCGGATCCGCGAGATGGCCGGGCCACTGATGCAGGACCCCGGCTTCGCCGCGCGCGTTGCGGAAGCCCAGATCCGGGTCGACGTGCTGGAGGTCTACGAATTCCGCGCCCTCACCGCCGCCGCGCGCGGCGGGCGGCCGGGGATCAGCGGATCGGTGATGAAGATCCTTGGCACCGAACTCAGCCAGCACCTTACCGAGCTGGCGCTGGAAGCGGCGGGGCCATACGGGCTGGCCTTCCAGCCGAGCGCCGGAGCTGCGGGCGGGCCGAACCTGATCCCCCACGATCCAGGCTTGAGCGGCCCGCGCGAGGCTGCCATCGCCCCGCTGAAATACCTCAACGACCGGGCCGGATCGATCTATGCCGGATCGAACGAGATCCAGCGCAACATCATCGCCAAGGCCCGGCTGGGGCTGTGACCACATGAAGGGCGCAGCATTGCCGGCAGGAAAACAGCCGCCAAGGCAGCAGCGCACCCGCGCGGGGCGCCCGACCAAGCCGCTGATCACGCGCGAGGCGGCAGTGGCCGCAGCGCTGGAAGTGATCGACCGCGACGGGCTGGAGGCGCTGAGTGTGCAGGCCGTGGCCCGCGTGCTGAAAGTCGCCGCGCCCTCGCTCTACTACCATTTCAAGGACAAGGACGAACTGCTCCAGCTGGTCGCACTGGAACTGCTGCGCCAGGTCGGCAAGGGCACCAGCCGCGAAGCCGGGTGGAAGGACCGGATGATCGGCCTGTCGGTTTCGACCCTGCGGGTGATCCTGTCCCACGCCAATGCCGCGCCGCTGATGCTGCGTTTCTTCCCGCGCCAGCTGATGCTCTCGCCTTATGAGAACTCGCTGAGCGACAATCCCTATCCGGTCGAACACCAGCTGGTGATCGTCGAGGCGATCGAGAAGCTGACCTATGGCACGGCGCTGTTCGCGGCCGCCGCCGAGACCTATCACCTGCCGGCCATGCCCGCCTTCGATGCGGAGCGCTATCCGCGCCTGGCGCGCGCGATCGCCGCCGCGCCGCAGGATCCGCTGGCCGCATTCGAGGAATCGCTGCGGGCGCTGCTCGATGGATTCGACGCGCGTTATGGTCTGGTCACAAGGGAGAACGGCAATGCTTGAAGGCGGATGCAACTGCGGCCAGGTCCGCTACTCGATCGATGCCCAGCCGGTCGCGGTCGCCCAGTGCCATTGCAGCAATTGCCGCCGCCAGTCAGGCAGCGCCTTTTCGGTCAACCTGGTGGTGCCCAAGGACGCGGTGACGACGAGCGGCGAACTGGCCTGCTATGTCGATGGCGACACCCAGTCAGGCAATCCGGTCAACCGGCTGTTCTGCCCCCGATGCGGCAGCCCGATCCTGTCGGAACTGACCGCCAACCCCATGGTCGCGGTCAAGGCCGGAACGCTGGACGATCCCGCGCCCTTCGCGCCCGGCATCAGCCTGTGGAATTCCACCCGCCTGCCGTGGGTGGAAGTGGTCGAGGGCATCCCCTGTTTCGAGCGCAATCCGGGCTGACAAAAAGCCCTCCCCCTTGCTCACGCATATGCACCGCCTAGCGGATCGCATCGCGCCCACGGCCATAATCAAAGGTCGTTAGGCTGAAGCTCCGGAAATCCGTGGCGGCGGCGGTCGAGGCGTTACTCCAGCGGCACCCTAGGCCGGTGCATTGTCGAGGTCGCGCCGCAGGGTCGTCGCCCCCATCAGCAGCAGCAGCCCGGCGACCAGGAAGACCGGTGCGGTTGCCATCAGGGCATAGCGCAGCGCTTCGGGTCCATAGGCCTGGCTCATCAGGTCGCTGATCATGCCGACCACCATTGGCCCAAGGCCCAGCCCCACCAGGTTGATCACCAGCAGGAAGGCGGCAGCGGCAACCGCGCGCATGCGCTGTCCGACCAGGCTCTGCACCATGCCGTGCCCCGCGCCGCCCCAGAAGTGGTAGTTGAACTGGACCACGGCGAACAGCGCCAGGGCGAGTACCGGCGAGCCGCTGTTGAACAGCGCGAAAACCACCGGGATATTCACGAAAAAGGCGATAGCCGGCGCCCACAGCCACCAGCGCCGGTCGCGCAGGGCCAGCCGGTCGCAGATCCAGCCTCCCGTTGCGCCGCCCAGGATGCCGCCGAGCCCCCCCGCCAGCGCGATCTGCCAGCCGACCTGCGCCATATCCAGTTCGAAGCTGCGGATCATGAAACTGGGCATCCAGAAGCCCAGCGCATAGCCGCTGATGCTGGCCGTGCCGATGCCCAGCGCAATGCCCGGAAAGCTCCGGCTGCGCAGCAACACGCGCAGTACCTCGATCAGGCCCACGGGTTCGGCCACGTCGGGCTTGCCATCGGCAAAGCCGCGCGGCGGTTCCTTCAGCGACAGGAGGATGGCTGCGGAGATCAGCACGCCGGGCAGGCCGATCAGGAAGAAGGCCGCGCGCCAGCCGAACTCGCGCCCGACCCAGCCGCCCAGCGCGAGGCCCAGCGCCGCGCCGACCGCCGTGCCGGTGGTGAACACCCCGATTGCGCCGGAACGGGTGGCGCGGGGGTAAAGGTCGGCGATCAGGGAGTAGGACGGCGGCGTGGCCGCGCTTTCCCCGATGGCCACTGCCACGCGGCTCAGCGCGAGGTGCCAGAACCGCTGGGCCAGCCCGCAGGTCGCCGTTGCCACGCTCCACAAGGCGATGGCCCCGGCGATCAGGCGGACGCGGTTGGTCCGGTCCGACAGGCGGGCGATAGGCACCCCCAGCGTGGCATAGAACAGCGCGAAATAGATCCCGCCCAGCATCCCCAGCGAGGTATCGTCGAGTTGCAGTTCCTCCTTGATCGGCTGGGCCAGGATCGAGAGCAGCTGCCGGTCGAGGAAGTTCAGCGCATAGGTGACCGTCAGCATGAACAGGAACCAGCGGCGATAGGCCGGGCGGCTCCAGACGGGTTCGCTTGCAGGGGTCATCCAAAGGCCTCTCTGGCGGGTGAGGAAGGGCGCGACGACAGCCAGAAAAGCGCCAGCGCCAGCAGTTGCGAGGGCAGGATCGCCAGCATGGCCAGCGGCAGCGCCCGTCCGCCTTGCGAAGCGGCAAATGTGTCGCTCAGCCCGCCGACCAGCAGCGGTCCGACGCCAAGCCCGATCAGGTTGAGCGAGAGCAGCAGCACGGCCGAGGCCAGCGCCCGCTGGTGCGATCCGAACATCGCGTGGCAATGGGCGATGACGGGGGCGAGATAGGCTCCGCCAAGGAAATGCGTCGCGGCGGAGATCATCAGAGCGGTCCGGCCGTCGGGCGCCAGCGCGAAGGCAGCTTCCAGCGGCAGGAGCAGGACGATGCTGCCCATGGCGACGATCAGGCCGGCATTGGCGGTCGCGCGCTGCAGGCGGTCGGCCAGCAGGCCCGCCAGCCACAGCCCCAGCGCGCCGGGGCCGATCGACAGCAGCGCCAGCCAGAAGGCGATGTCGCGCAGTTCCATGCCGTGGACCCGGCCGAGATAGGGCGGCGCCCAGTGACCCTGCCCATAGAGGACCAGGGTGTGGAACCCGCAGGCCAGCGCAATCAGGCGGAACGGCATCACCCGCCACAGCTGGCTCATCGCCGCCAGCATCCCCTCGCCCTCTCCTTCGCCCGTTGCGGGCGCGTCGATCCGGGGCGGCTCGCGCATGGTGAAGCGGATCAGCAGGGAGAGCAGGATGCCCGGCAGGCCAACCGCGAGGAACGCCGCGCGCCAGCCGAAATAGTGGTTGATCGTGCCACCCAGCAGGAAGCCGAGCATCACGCCCACCTGGATGCCGCTGGAATAGATGCCCAGCGCGCCCGCCCGCTGGTGCGGTGGGTAATAGTCCGAAATCAGCGAATGGGCGGGCGGGCTGAGCCCCGCCTCGCCCACGCCCACGCCCATCCGGCACAACAGCAGGGTTACGAAATTGCCCGCTGCCGCGCAGGCCATGGTCATCCCGCTCCACAGCAGGGTGGCCCCGGCGATCACCGAGCGGCGCGGATATCGGTCGGCCAGCCGCGCCATTGGCAGGCCCATCGTCGCATAGAACAGCGCGAAGCTGAGCCCGGTCATCAGGCCGAGCTGGGTGTCGCTCAGGCCCAGGTCCGCCTTGATCGGTTCCTGCAGGATCGTGACGATCTGCCGGTCGATGTAGTTGATCACATAGGCGCAGAACAACAGGAACAGGGCATGGCGCCGGGCATTGACGCCCTGTGCCACACCCTGTTCACCGCTGGAGAGCATTAAAAGGTGTAGCTCGCGCGCACGCCCCAGGTCCGTGGCCGGCCCCAGACCCCGAAGCCGGAATCGAAGGCGGGCGAAGTGCTGGTCACGGTCGTCGGGAACGATCCCAGCGTGTTGTGGAAGATCTGCTGGATCACCTGCTTGTCG
>ENA-UPTA01001557-UPTA01001557.1-activated-sludge-metagenome-genome-assembly--contig:-NODE-1557-length-25379-cov-10.155070_pt1 | contig 25379 bp, 21 predicted proteins | sample MGYA00238184_ERZ773361 | MGnify/ENA primary metagenome ERZ773361 (study PRJEB29100, sample SAMN05720205) | activated sludge metagenome | isolation source: anaerobic digester from wastewater... | reverse complement strand
CCGCCTGCTTCATCACGCGCGCGGACTTCACCACCTGCGGCAGGAACATCTTGCCCGCGCCGAACAGGTCGCCGACCACGTTCATGCCGTCCATCAGCGGCCCTTCGATCACGTGGATCGGCCGCCCGCCGTCGGCCAGCACCTGCTGCAGCGCCTCCTCGGTGTCCTCGGTGATGAAGGTGGTGATGCCGTGGATCAGCGCGTGCGCCAGGCGCGCCGCCACCGGCTGGCTGCGCCACTCGAGGTTCTCCTCGCGCTTCGCCCCCCCGGCCTTCAGCGTGGCCGCGAACTCGATCATGCGCTCGGTGGCGCTGCGCCCGGGTTCGGCCGCGGGCACCCGGTTCAGCACGATGTCCTCGGCGCGCGTGCGCAGTTCCGGATCGAGCTGGTCGTACACGCCGATCATGCCCGCGTTGACGATGCCCATCGTCATGCCCGCACGGATCGCGTGATACAGGAACACGGTGTGGATCGCCTCGCGTGCCGGGTCGTTGCCCCGGAAGCTGAAGCTCACGTTCGACACGCCGCCCGACACGTGCGCATGCGGCAGGTGCTGCCGGATCCAGCGCGTGGCCTCGATGAAGTCGACCGCGTAGTTGTCGTGCTCCTCGATGCCGGTGGCGATCGCGAAGATGTTCGGGTCGAAGATGATGTCCTCGGCGGGGAAGCCGACGGCCTCGGTCAGCAGCCGGTAGGCGCGCGCGCAGATCTCGGTCTTGCGCGCGAAGGTGTCGGCCTGGCCCTGCTCGTCGAAGGCCATCACGATCACCGCCGCGCCGTAGCGCCGGCACAGCCGCGCCTGGCGCAGGAACTCCGCCTCGCCCTCCTTCAGCGAGATCGAGTTGACGATGCACTTGCCCTGCACGCACTTCAGCCCGGCCTCGATCACCGCCCACTTCGAGCTGTCGATCATGATCGGCACGCGGGCGATGTCGGGCTCGGACGCGATCAGGTTCAGGAAGCGCGCCATCGCCGCGGCCGAGTCGAGCATCGCCTCGTCCATGTTGACGTCGATCACCTGCGCGCCGTTCTCGACCTGCTGGCGGGCCACGACCAGCGCCTCGTCGTACTGGCCGTTCAGGATCAGCCGCGCGAAGGCCTTGCTGCCGGTGACGTTGGTGCGCTCGCCGACGTTCACGAACAGCGACTGCCCGTCGACGTTGAACGGCTCCAGACCCGACAGGCGCAGCGCCGGCGGACGCTGCGGCACGACCCGCGGCGGCAGCGACTGCACGGCCTGCGCGATCGCCGCGATGTGCTCGGGCGTGGTGCCGCAGCAGCCGCCCGCGACGTTGACGAAGCCCGCGGCGGCGAACTCGGCCAGCAGCGCCGACGTGACGTCGGGCGTCTCGTCGAAGCCGGTGTCGGACATCGGGTTGGGCAGCCCGGCGTTCGGGTACACGCACACGAAGGTGTCGGCGATCTTCGACAGCTCCTCGACGTACGGACGCATCAGCGCGGCGCCCAGCGCGCAGTTCAGGCCGATGGTGAGCGGTCGCGCGTGGCGCAGCGAATTCCAGAACGCCTCGACCGTCTGGCCCGACAGGATGCGTCCCGACGCGTCGGTGACCGTGCCGGAGATCATCACCGGCAGCCGCGCGAGGCCGGCGGCTTCGCGTTCGGACTGGATCTCGTCGATCGCGAACAGCGCCGCCTTCGCATTGAGCGTGTCGAAGATCGTCTCGACCAGCAGCACGTCGACGCCGCCGTCGATCAGCCCGCGCGTCTGCTCCGCATAGGCGGCGCGCAGTTCGTCGAACGTGACGTTGCGCGCACCCGGGTCGTTGACGTCGGGCGAGATCGACGCCGTCTTGGGCTGCGGGCCGAGCGCGCCGGCAACGAAGCGGGGACGGTCGGGCGTCGAGAACCGGTCGCAGGCCGCGCGCGCCAGGCGCGCCGACGCGACGTTCATCTCGTACGCGAGGTCGGCCAGCTTGTAGTCGGCCTGGGCGACGGCGGTGGCCCCGAAGGTGTTGGTCTCGATCAGGTCGGCCCCGGCGGCCAGATACTGCTCGTGGATTTCCCGGATGACCTGCGGGCGGGTGATCGACAGCAGTTCGTTATTGCCCTTCAGGTCGTGCCCGAACCCGGCGAAGCGCGCGCCGCGATAGTCTTCTTCGGTAAGCTTGTAGCGCTGGATCATCGTGCCCATCGCGCCATCCAGGATCAGGATGCGGCGGGTGAGCAGATCGCGAAGACGCTGTTCGGTCGTGGTCATGAAGGTTCCTGCGGCAGGCATCGGCCCGTTTCGTTGGCCGAAACGCTCATTCTATCAATGGGTTACATCGGACCGTTGCGTTGGCCCGATCAATGGAGGGTTCTTCCGTGTCATATGTCTTCCCGCCGCCGGCGGTGGTGTCCGTGCCCGTGGCCGGCACCGGGCAGTCGTTTCCGGTGCGCCGCATCTACTGCGTCGGCCGCAACTACGTCGAGCACGCCAAGGAGATGGGATTCACCGGGCGCGAGCCGCCGTTCTTCTTCATGAAGCCGGCCGACGCGCTGGTCGTCGTCGCCGAAGGCAGCACGGGCGAGATGCCGTATCCGGCCGGCACCAGCGACCTGCACCACGAGATCGAGCTGGTCGCGGCGATCGGCAAGGGCGGGCGCAACATCCAGGCCGCGGACGCGATGGGCCACATCTACGGCTACGCCGTGGGGCTGGACATGACGCGGCGCGACCTGCAGGGGGAGGCCAAGAAGCAGGGCCGGCCGTGGGAGATCGGCAAGGGCTTCGACGCTTCGGCGCCGATCGGCCCGATCCGGCCGGCGGCCGCGTGCGGCAACATCGCCGACGCGGCGATCGCGCTGGACGTCAACGGTGCGACGCGGCAGTCCAGCCGCACGTCGAAGCTGATCTGGAACCTGGCCGAGATCATCGAGCACCTGTCGGCCTTCTGGGCGCTCGAGCCCGGCGACCTCGTCTTCACCGGCACGCCCGAAGGCGTCGCGGCGGTCGTGCGCGGCGACCTGATGGAAGGCCGGATCGACGGTGTCGGCGGCCTCAAGATCCGGGTGACCTGAACCCCTTCCGGCGCCATGCAGGTGGCGCCGATGCAACACCCGGTTCCGGACTGGCGGCGGCTGCCGCCCGTCGGTCGAAGGTCCCGGCATCGCAGGCCGATGTCCGACCATTCCGACCCATGTGGGAGAGCTTCGTTGCATCCATCGACGTCCGCACCACCTATCTGATCGGCGGTCTGGTCGGGTGGGTCGCAGCGGCCGCCGTCTTCATTCTGCGCAATCTGCACCGGCCGTCGCACTCGGCGGCGGGCAAGCTGGCGTGGTCGCTCGCGTTCTGCGCCACGACGCTGCTGCTGGCGTCGGTGCGGACCTCCATGCCCGGCTTCCTGGTGACGCGCACGATGCTGATCACCGCCGGCATCGGCACGATCCTGCTGCTCGCGGCGGTGCGCGCGCTGTACGACCGGCCCACGCCGATGGGCGTGCAGGCACCGGTGATCGGGCTGTTCGCGCTGACGGTGCTGCAGCTGCCCGACCCGCGCCATGCGCTGATCCTCGTGTTCGCCGTGCAGCTGATCACGAACGCCGCCGGCGCACTCGTCGTCGCCGGCGAGGAGGAGCCGCACGCGCGCGCCGGTCGCATCGGCCTGATCGCGGTGATGGTGGTGCTGGCGCTGGCGGGCGGCTTCCGGATGATCGACATGCTGCGCATCTCGACCGCCGAGCTCGAGGCGCTGGCGAACCGCACCGAGCCCAACCGCGGCCCGCTGGTGCTCGTGTATTCGTTCACCAGCCTGGTGGTGATGCTGGCCTACATCGGCATCGCGTACGGCCGGCTGCTGGCCGACGTGCGCCACCTGGCGAGCACCGACGAGCTGACCGGGCTGGCCAGCCGGCGCTACCTGTTCGGCCACGGCGAGCCGTGGCTCACCGCGCGCGGCCGGGCTGCGCACTTCACCGCCCTGATGATGATCGACGTCGACCGGTTCAAGTCGATCAACGACCGCTTCGGTCATGAGGTGGGCGACCGCGTGCTGCGGCACGTTGCGGTGATCCTGCGCGATGCGATGCGCAGCGACTCGGTGCTGGCGCGCTACGGCGGCGAGGAGTTCTGCGCGATGGTGCCGGTGTCCGACCCGCACGAGGCCGAGACGGTGGCCGAGCGCGTGCGCGCGGCCGTGCAGGCGCGCCCGTTCGTGCTGGCCGGCGGCAGCATCGACGTCACGGTGAGCATCGGCCTGGCCTGCCACCGTCCGGGGCTCACGCTGCGCGAGGTGCTGCGCACCGCCGACAGCCGCGTCTACTTCGCCAAGGCGGCCGGCCGCAACCGGGTGGTCAGCGAGTATCCGATCCTCGAGGAAGCCATCGTGTGAACCCGTGCGGGGGCCGGCGCGCGCTCCCCGGGGGCGGTTCTGCGCTACCCTTTCGGCCCGCCTCCCACACGACGGATTCCCGCCATGGCCGACCACTTCATTGCCCCGCCGGCGCTGCAGCGCTGGGTCATCGACCTGTTCCGCGCCGCCGGCTCCAGCGAACACGAAGCCCGGCTCACGGCGGAGCATCTGGTGGGCGCCAACCTCGCCGGGCACGACTCGCACGGGGTCGGCATGGTGCCGCGCTACGTCAGCTCGCTGCTCAACGACGAGCTTCAGCTGAACCAGCGCGTGACGATCGCGCACGACGCAGGCACCCTGGTGACGGTGGACGGGCGGCGCGGCATCGGCCAGTCGGTCACGCACCAGGCGATGGAGATCGCGATCGAACGCGCACGCACGCACGGCGTGTGCGTGATGGGCCTGAAGAATTCCCATCACCTCGGCCGCGTGGGCCACTGGGCCGAGCAGGCGATCGCCGCGGGCATGGCCTCGATCCACTTCACCAACGCGGTCAGCAACCCGCCGATGGTGGCGCCCTACGGCGGCGCGCAGGGACGCTTCCTGACCAATCCCTTCACCGTGGGCCTGCCGCGGCGCGGCGCCGAGCCGATCCTGCTCGACTTCGCCACCAGCGCGATCGCCCACGGCAAGGCGCGCGTGGCCTACAACAAGAAGGTGCCAGTCCCGCCCGGCAGCCTGATCGACGTGAACGGCCAGCCCACGACCGACCCGGCCGTGATGTTCGAGCCGCCCGAAGGGCCGCACGGCGCGCTGGTGCCGTTCGCCGCCCACAAGGGCTACGCGCTGGCCATGGTCTGCGAACTGCTGGGCGCCGCACTCACCGGCGGCGAGACGATGCACCCGGCGAACATGCAGATGAAGTACGCGATCTGGAACAACATGCTCGCGATCGTGTTCGACCTGGACAAGCTGGGCACCGGCGAGGCGTTCGAGCGCGAGGCCCGCGCCTTCGTCGCATGGGTCGAATCGGCGCGGCGCTCGGGCGCGGTCGACCGCATCATGATGCCCGGCGACCCGGAACGCCGGGCACGCGCCGCGCGTGCCGAAGCCGTGCCCATCGACTCCGGCACGCTGGCCCAGCTCGACGACGCCGCCCGGCAGGTGGCGGGCCGCTTCGGCCAGTCCCCCGGACCGCTGTCGGCACTGGAGCGCGGCTGCTGAAGCCGCACGTCCGGCTGGATACGATCGCGCAGGCGCGCAGCGACGATCGCGCACCTGCATTCCGACGCCCCTGACCCGCACCGCCCCGGAGGCCCGACATGTACCCCTTCACCTATCAACGCCCTGCAGCGCTGTCCGACGCGCTCGCCGCGCTCGCGGCCGACCCGGAGGCCAGACCCCTGTCCGGCGGCATGACCCTGCTGCCCTCCATGAAGATGCGGCTGGCGGCGCCGTCGCAGCTGATCGACCTTGCACGACTGCCGGAACTGCGCGGCGTCGAGGTCGAGGGCGGCGCGCTGGTCGTGGGCGCGGCGATGCGGCACGTCGAGGTGGCCGACAGCGCCGTGGTGCGTGCCGCCCTGCCCGCGCTGGCCGCGCTGGCCGGCGGCATCGGCGATCCGCAGGTGCGCGCACGCGGCACGCTCGGCGGATCGGTCGCCAACAACGACCCGGCGGCCGACTATCCGGCGGGGGTCCTGGCGTGCCGGGCCGAGGTGGTGACCGACCGGCGCACCATCGAGGCCGACGCGTTCTTCCAGGGCATGTTCACCACCGCCCTCGGCGCCGATGAGCTGATCACGGCGATCCGCTTCGCCATCCCGAAGCAGGCCGCCTACGAGAAGTTCGCGCAGGCGGCCTCGGGCTATGCGATGACCGGTGTGTTCGTGGCGCGCTACGACGACGGCGTGCGCGTGGCGGTGACCGGCGCGGCCCCCTGCGTGTTCCGCTGGACCGAGGCCGAGGCGGCGCTGTCGCGGCGCTTCGCGCCCGAGGCGGTCGCGCAGATCCGGCTGCCGGCCGACGGCCTGAACGCCGACCAGCACGCGCCTGCCGCCTATCGCGCCCATCTGGCGCACGTGATGCTCACGCGGGCGCTCGAGCGCCTGTGCGTCTGACCGACCCCACCGTCGCGCAGAGCGCCGACCGCACTCCGAAGGACCCACCATGCAGATCGATCTGACCGTCAACGGCGAAGCGCGCCGCGTGCAGTGCGCGGACAACACGCTGCTCGTCGACCTCATCCGCGACGACCTGGGGCTGACCGGCACCCACGTCGGATGCGACACCAGCCAGTGCGGCTGCTGCACCGTGCACGTCGACGGCGAAGCCGTGAAGTCGTGCACGATGCTGGCCGCGCAGGCCCAGGGCACGCAGGTGCTGACCATCGAAGGACTCGCCGAAGGCGACGTGCTGCACCCGGTGCAGCAGGCGTTCTCGGCCTGCCACGGCCTGCAGTGCGGCTACTGCACGCCCGGCATGATCATGGCGAGCGTGCAGCTGCTGCGCCGGCATCCGCAGCCCACCGACGCGCAGATCGAGGAAGGGCTGGCGGGCAACATCTGCCGCTGCACCGGCTACGTGAACATCATCGCGGCCGTGAAGACGGCGGCCGGACTGATCGCCGCGGCGCGCAGCGACGCGACGGCCACGCACGGAGGGGCACGATGAACACGCCGAACGCCACGAGCCCGGTGACCCCGGAACCGGCCGCCACCGGCGCCGGCGCACTCGCGCCGGCCCGCCTGGAAGACCGCCGCCTCGTCACGGGACAAGGACGCTACACCGCCGACTGGAACCTGCCCCGCCAGCTCCACGCCTTCGTGCTGCGCTCGGACCGCGCGCACGCGCGGCTGCGCGCGATCGACACCGCGGCCGCGGCAGCGGCGCCCGGCGTGCACCTGGTGCTGACCGCCGCCGACGTGCAGGACGCCGGCTTCGGCCCGATCCCCGGCGGCAACCCGGTGGTGTCGCTCGACGGCAGCCAGCAGGTGAAGTGCCCGCTGCCGGTGCTGGCGACCGACCGGGTGCGGTTCGTCGGCCAGCCGGTCGCGATGGTCGTGGCCGACACGGCGCGCCAGGCGCAGGATGCCGCCGAGCAGCTGGTGGTCGACTACGAGGACCTGCCTGCGGCGGTCACGCCCGCCGCCGCGCGCGCCGACGGCGCCACGCCGCTGCACGACGGCGGCGCGGGCAACGTGTCGTTCGTGTTCGAGAACGGCGACCGCGCCGCCGTCGACGCCGCCTTCGCGCGGGCCGCGAAGGTCTCGACGCTGCGCATGCACAGCCAGCGGCTGGTGGGCGCACCGATGGAGAACCGCTGCTGCCTCGCCGACTGGGACGTCGAGAGCGGCAGCGTCACGGTCTACACCCCCACGCAAGGCATGCTGGGCATGCGCGGCGCGCTGACCCAGATCACGAACTGGCCGGCCGACCGCATCGAGGTGATCGCGCAGGACGTGGGCGGCTCGTTCGGCATCCGCAGCGGCGCGTATCCCGAGCACGCGCTGGTGATGCTCGCGTCGCAGCGCCTGGGGCGTCCGGTGAAGTGGGTGGGCTCGCGCTCGGAGATCTTCGCCAGCGACTGGCACGGCCGCGCGCTCACGCTCGAGGGCAGCATCGCGCTGGACGCCGACGGGACCATCCTCGCCATCCGCTTCGAGAACGAGATCGACCTCGGCGCCTACACCTGCTACTGGCAGTCGTTCATCGGCAGCCGCAACATCACCGTGACGATGGGCGGCGTCTACCGCGTGCCGGCCCTGTATGCGCGCTCCACGCTCGTCTACACCAACACGGTGCCCGTGTCGGCCTACCGCGGCGCCGGCCGCCCCGACATCGCCTATGCGATCGAACGGCTGGTGGACCAGGCGGCCGCCGACCACGGGTTCGACGCGATCGCGCTGCGCCGGCGCAACTTCATTCCGCGCGACGCCTTCCCGTACACGACGGCCAACGGCACCGTGTACGACTGCGGCGACTTCGCCGGCGTGCTCGACAAGGCGCTCCTGCTGTCCGACCACGCCGGCTTCGCGGCACGGCGCGCGGCCAGCGAGGCGCGCGGGCGGCTGCGCGGCATCGGGCTGGGCTGCTACCTGGAGGCGTCCGGCGCCGGCGGCGCGCCCAAGGACGAGGTGACGGCCCGCTTCCGGGGCGACGGCCTGCTGCACGTGTTCGGCGTGACGGGCGGATCGGGCCAGGGACACGAGACCTCGTTCGCGCAGATCCTGTCCGAAGGGCTGGGCCTGCCGATCGAGCGCATCCACTATCACGCCAGCGACCCGAGCGAAGAGACCGTGGGCAACGGCACCGGCGGGTCGCGCTCGCTGTACGGGGCGGGCAGCGCGGTGAAGATGCTGGTCGGCGTGCTGATCGAGCGCAGCCGCGAGCACGCCGCGCAGGCGCTCGGGCAGCCCGAGGCGGCGCTCGAGTTCCGCGCGGGCGCCTGGCATGCGGGCGGGCGCAGCGTGAACCTGCTGGCGCTGGCCGACGAGCTGGCCGAGGCCACGCACGGCGCGCCCCATCACCCGATGGACTGCGCCGCCTCGTTCACCTCGGGTGCGACCTTCCCCAACGGCTGCCACGTCGCCGAGGTCGAGATCGACCCGGCCACCGGCGTCACCGAGATCGTCGACTACACCGCGGTCGACGACCTCGGCCACGTGGTGTCGCCGCAGCTCGCGCAGGGCCAGGTGCACGGAGGCGTGATGCAGGGCGCCGGCCAGGTCTTCGGCGAGCACGTGGTGTACGACGACGAGACCGGCCAGCTGCTGACCGGCAGCTTCATGGACTACGTGATGCCGCGGGCGGGCTGGCTGAACAGCATCCGCACCGACTACCACCTGGTGCCGACGCAGCTGAACGCCCTGGGCGCCAAGGGCGTGGGCGAGTCGGGGTGCTCGGGGTCGCTGCCGGCGCTGGTGAACGCGATGAGCGACGCGCTGCGGCGCGCGGGCGTGCCGCCGATGGACATGCCGTTCACGCCCGCACGGGTGTGGGCGGCGCTGCAGGCGCGCGGGCGCTGAGCGCGGGCGGCGCTCAGGCGCCGCGTGCCGCCGGCGCCGGCCGGCGCAGCCACGACAGCAGGGCCAGGGCGCACAGCACGCACACGGCCAGCAGCGCCGCGCCCCAGGCGAGCGCGCGTCCGTGGGTGGCCGCGACGATCAGCGTGGCGAACAGCGCGCCCACGGCCGACGACACGAAGCCGAAGAACGACGACGTGAACCCGGCGATCGGACCGTGCGGGTCGAGCGTCATCGCCGCCGAGTTGGCGGCGACGATCAGGAAGCCGATCGCAAACAGGAACACGAAGAACGACAGCCGGTAGGGCGTGAGGGCGTCCGCCAGCGCGAAGCCGACGATCAGGCTGCACGCGCCGATCATCACCGCGGTGGCGGCCAGTGCAGTGCGCACCGGCCCGAGCCGGGCGATCAGCCGGTGGTTGGCGGTCTGCCCGATGACGATGCCCAGCCCGTGCAGCGCGAACAGCACCGCGAACAAGGTGCCGGTGACCCCGAACTCGTGCTCGTAGACGCGCGGTGTGCCCGCCACGATGGTCAGCATCGTGCACTGCGCCACCGGCCCCAGCAGCAGGAAGTGCCGCGACTGCGGATGCGCCAGCACGGCACGCGCATTGCGCAGCAGGCCGGCCGGCTGCAGCGCGTCGCTGCGGCGCTGCTGCAGGGTCTCGGGCGCACGCGCCAGGATCGCGAGCAGCAGACCGCCGAAGCCCAGCATGCCCACGAAGATGCTGCGCCACGACCCGCCCGCCTCGGCGATCGCGACGCCGATCAGAGGCGCCAGGATCGGCCCGAGGGAGAAGATGCCGGTGGCGATCGCCAGGTTCTGCGCCAGCTTCGGCCCGCTGAACAGGTCGCGCAGGATGGCGCGCGCCACCACCGGGCCGACGGCGGCGCCGAAGCCCTGCACCGCGCGGCCGGCCAGCAGCACCTCGATCGTCGGCGCGACCAGGGCGATCGCCGCACCGGCCAGGTAGATGACCAGACCGGTCGCGATGGCGGGCCGGCGGCCGAACCGGTCGGACAGCGGGCCGAACACGATCTGGCCCAGGCCGATGAAGCCGATGTAGAGCGTGACCGTGGCCGAGACCGCGGCATGACCGGCGCCGAAGTGCGCACGCATCGGCGTGAAGAACGGCAGCGTGATGTCGACGGAGAACGCACCGATCGTCAGCAGCAGACCGCAGTAGAACACCAGCGCACGTGCGCCCATCGAAGCTCCCCGTGGGATGCACCCGGGCATCGGACGCCACGGGCAGAGCGCGAATGCTACCGGGGTTCGATCGGGCCCCTCAGGCGAGCGCCAGGCACACCACGCCGCCGACGATCAGCACGGCGCCGGCGAGCCGGCGCGCGAGCTCGCCTTCGCTGAGCAGGCGCGCGCCGAGCACTGCCGCGATCAGCATCGACACCTCGCGGGCCGGCGCGACGTGACTCACCGGCGCCATCGTCATCGCCTGCAGCACGAGGATGTAGCCCAGCGGCGAGATCAGCGCGATCCCCACCACCGGCCGCCAGGACTGGCGCAGCGTGTCCTTCAGGCGGTCGCGCCGCACGAGGGCGGCGGGCGTCAGCAGCACCGCCCGCGCGGCATCCGACATCCAGTAGAACAGCAGGGGCGCCGCCCCCAGCACCCGCACCGCACGGCCGTCGGTCACCGTGTAGCAGGCGATCAGCACGCCGGTGATCGCGCCCCAGACCAGGCCGGCGCGCACGCGGTCGAGCGCGGTCGCGGCGGGATCGGCGCCCGGCATCGGAACCGCCGAGGCAGGCACCGGTGACGCCGCTCGGCCCGAGGCAGCGGATGCCGACACGCGCGCGCCTGCGCCACGCCCGCGCGCGCGCCACAGCCGCCCCACCATCGCCCAGCCGCCGGCGATCGTGAACGTGCCCGCGACGATCAGCGCGAGCCCCAGCAGGGACAGCACCGTGGCCGGCTCGCCCAGCCAGACGATCGCGACCAGTGCAGAGAGCATCGGCCCCACGCCGCGCGCCACCGGATAGACCACCGACAGGTCGCCGACCCGATAGCCGTGCTGCAACGCGAAGAAGTACGCGACGTGCAGCACGCCGCTGGCCAGCACCGACCACCAGACGGCGGCACTCAATCCGCCGAGGGTGTCGCCGTGCAGCAGCAGCGCGGCGGGCGCGTACGCCACCGCGCCGATCGCTGCCGTCAGCCAGGACAGGCTGGCGGGATCGGCCTGCGCGCGCTTGAGCCACAGGTTCCAGGTGGCGTGCAGCACCGCGGCGACGAGCACGAGCGCGAGGGCGGAGGCGGACATGGTGCCGGCGAGTGTTGCACAGGCCGGCGTGACAGGCGGGCACGGCCGGCGGGTACGACCGGCACGTACGACCGGCGACCACCGTACGGCGCGTGCATTCCGTCACGCCCCGTTTGTCGGCGGCGTTTACGGGGCGGCGCGCGCCGGCGACACCTCGACGCCAGGCGTGCAGACGTAACGCCTTGTCGCACAACGCATTCCGTCCGCCTGGCACGCTTATCGCATCACGTTCTCGAAAATGAGAATACCGACTCCTGCCCGGGACCACGAGAGCGCCACACCATGACCAAGATCAAGACCCTCGCCGCCGCCGCGCTGATCGCCGGCACCTTCGCCGCCCCCCTCACCGCAGGCGCCGCCCCCGTCGGCTTCAACTTCTCCGCGCCCAACGGCGCGTTCGTCGGATCGGGCAACTCCAACAGCTACGTGCAGTCGAACGGCGGCGTGACGCTGACGGTCACCGGCTGGCGACTGACCAATGCCGGCACCTTCGTGCAGGCGTCCGTGAAGCAGAACGGGGCGGGTCTGGGCGTCTGCGACATCGGCAGCTGCCCGCTCGGCGTCGGCGAAGCGACCGACAATTTCGGGCAGGACGACTTCCTGCTGTTCAGCTTCTCGACGCCGGTGGACCCGGTGTCCGTCGGCATCACCGGCATTTCGGTGCCCGTCTTCGGCGGCTACTTCGACACCGACGTCAGCTACCTGGCGACGAACGCGCTGCCGCCGCTGACCACGCTGGCCGCGCTGGGCGCGCTCACCAACAACAACGGCGGCAACGTGTCGGGCCGCTCGGTGGCGATCGACGGTGACGTGGCCGTGAACACCCTGCTGTTCGGCACGCGCGCCGGCCAGGCCGACGACCGCCTGCGCGTGTCGTCGCTGACCGGCGAAGCAAAGGTGCCCGAGCCCCTCACGCTGGCACTGTTCGGCGTCGGCATGGCCGGCATCGCCGCCGCGCGCCGCCGCAAGGGCTGATCCACGGCCGCTCGGCGCGGCGGAACCGCGCCGAGCGGGGCACGGGGCTTCAAACCCCGCGCATCTTCGCGTTGACCGTCTCGATGTCGAGCCCGACGATCTTCTTGTAACCGGCGGCGATGTCCTCGAGCTCCTGCTGCGAGGCCACGTCGTGCACGTGCGCAAAGCCGTCGGGCGCACGCTCCTCGAACACCTGCATCACGTAGTCGGGTCCGTGGCCGCGGTTGGCCAGTACGATCTGCGCGGTCTTCGGCAGCCGGTCGGCCTCGTAGCGCAGCAGCGCATCGGGCGCGCCGGCCGCATCCGTGCCGGCCAGCTGGTCGGCAAGCACGCGGGCATCGAGGATCGCCTGCGTCGCGCCGTTCGAGCCGATCGGGTACATCGGGTGCGCCGCGTCGCCCAGCAGCGTCACCCGGCCATGCGTCCAGCGCGGCAGCGGATCGCGGTCGACCATCGGGAACTCGAAGATCTTCTCGGCGCCCCGGAACAGCGCCGGCACGTCGAGCCAGTCCCAGGTCCAACGCGCAAACGCGTCGGCGAACACGTCCAGCGACACCTCGCGGTTCCAGTCGTGCTTCGGCGGCGTCGACCCCGGCACGCGCAGCTCGGCGATCCAGTTGATCAGCGAGCGCCCCTCGTCGGCCAGCGCCTTCGAGATCGGGTAGGTGACCAGCTTCTGGTTCGCGTGACCGGCCATCACCATGCTGGCGCCGGTGAGGAACGGCGCGCCCACCGTCGTGGCCCGCCACAGGATGCGCCCCGAGTAGACCGGCAGGCCTTCGTCGGGATAGAACTGCCGGCGCACCGCGGAATGGATGCCGTCGGCCGACACGATGACGTCGGCACGCTCGACGCGGTCAGCGCCACCGTCCGCCGGGCGCAGGGTGACGCTGCCGCGGTCGGGATCGACCGACACCGCCTCCCATCCGCTGGCCACCGCGTCGGGCCCCACGCGCTCGAGCACGGCCTTCAGCAGCAGCATCTGCATCTCGCCGCGGTGGATCGAGAACTGCGGCACCCGATACCCGGCCGCCATGCCGCGCGGCTCGCGCCAGATCAGCTGGCCGTGGCGGTTGAAGTAGCAGACCTCGGCGGTCTTCACGCCGACCTCGGCCATGCGGTCGAGCAGGCCGATCAGCGCGAGCTCGGCGACCGCGCTCGGCTGCACGTTGATGCCGACGCCCAGCGGACGCAGCGCGCGCGTCGATTCGAACACGCGCACCGGGATGCCGCGCGCGTGCAGCATCAGCGCCATGGTCAGACCGCCGATGCCGGCGCCGAGGACGATCACGTTCATGTGGAGGCTCCGTGGGTTCAGGGGGGTGGGGTGGCGTCAGCGCACGCGCGCCGCCGTGCGCGTGCGCAGGGTCGGGCCCGCGGCGGCCGCAGGCGTCCGTCCGGGGCGGGCACCGGCAAGCCGCACGGTGCGCTCCTCCTCGGGCAGGAACATGCGCTGGAGCAGGGCGATCAGCGTGCGCCGCTCGCCGGCGCCGAGCATGGCGCTGGCGTCACGTTCCAGGCGGACGACGATGCGCTCGGCGTCGGCCAGCAGCGCGCGGCCTTCGGCTGTCAGCGCGAGCCGCTGCGAACGGCCGTCGTCGGGATTGGGCAGACGCGCGACGAGTCCGCGCTGCACGAGACGGTCCAGCAGCACGGCGAGGTTGGGGGCGGCGGTGTCGAGCGCGGCGGCGAGCCGCTTCTGCGTGACGCCTTCGTTGTGCCCCAGGGTGCAGAGCGCGGAGAACTCCGCAGGCGACAGCGCCAGCGCCTGCATGCGCTCGGCATACAGGCTCATCACGCGCAGGTAGACGCGCCGGCAGTTGTAGCCGACGAGGCCGAGCAGCAGCGACTGATCGAGGGCCGCGTCGGCGCGGCGCACGGCACGGGGCATGGACGACTCGACGGAAGACGGCGAAACTGATTATGGTGAGTAACCAATTTCGCCGTCAAGGCGGTCGTCGTCCGCCGTCGGGCTGATCGCCGTCGGGCGATCGTCGACGGCGCGGCATCGCGCGCCGTCACGCCCGGCTCAGAACTCGTCCCAGTCGTCGTCGTCGGTGCCGGTGCGGCGCGCCGGCTGCGCGGCCGCCTTCGGGGCGCCGCCCGACGCCGCGTCACCCCCCGATGCGCCGAACGCCGGACGCACGACGTTGCGTGCACGGTCCGGGCCGCGGCGTTCCGCGCCGTCCCACGCCGCGGTCGCGGCCGGCTCGGACGGCGCCGTCGCAGCGGATGCGCGCGTGCGCTCCGTCGACGCAGCCGCCGGGGCCGTCGTCTCGATGCCCGGCCGGGGCTGCGGCGACGCGGCGGACGCGGTCGAGGCCTTCGGCGTCGAAGCGGGCTTCGAGGTGGAAGCGGACGTGCTCGGGGACATCGGCACGTTCGGTGATCCCGGAGCGTTCGGAGACGTCGATCGGGTCGCAGACGGGGACGCGGAGGCCCCGGCCGCCGCCGTCGGGGACGTGCCGGTCGGTGCGGCGGCGAAGCCCGACGCCGGCCCCAGGGACGCCTCGTGCGCGATCCGGAACACGGACATCGCCTCGACCAGCTGCTGCGCCTGCTGTCGCAGGCTGTCGGCGGCCGCGGCGCTCTCCTCGACCAGCGCCGCATTCTGCTGCGTGTTGCGGTCCATCGCCGAGATCGCCTCGCCGGCCTGCACGACCCCGGTGGTCTGCTCCTCGCTGGCGCTGCTGATCTCGCCGACGATGTCGGCCACGCGGCGGATCGACGCGACGATCTCCTGCATCGTGTCGCCGGCCTGGTCGACGAGCACGGTGCCGTGCTCGACGCGCTCCACGCTCGCGGTGATCAGCGCCTTGATCTCCTTGGCCGCGTCGGCGCTGCGCTGCGCGAGGCTGCGCACCTCGGAGGCCACCACCGCGAAGCCGCGCCCCTGCTCTCCGGCGCGCGCGGCTTCCACCGCGGCGTTCAGCGCAAGGATGTTCGTCTGGAAGGCGATGCCGTCGATCACGTTGATGATGTCGGCGATCTTCTTGGAGCTGTCGTTGATGCCGCGCATGGTCTCGACCACCTGGCCGACCACGTCGCCGCCGCGCCCGGCCACCGTCGAGGCCTCCAGCGCCAGTGCGCTCGCCTGCCGCGCGCTGTCGGCGTTCTGGCGCGTGGTGGCGCCGAGTTCCTCCATGGACGCCGCCGTCTCCTGCAGCGCGCTGGCCTGCATCTCGGTGCGCTGGCTGAGGTCCTGGTTGCCCTGGGCGATCTGCGCGGACGCGGTCGCGACGCTGTCGGCGTTCTGGCGCACCCGGCCCACCACCCGCGTCAGGCTGTCGCCCATCGAATCGAGCGCGGCGAGCATCTGACCGATCTCGTCGCGCGCCGTCACCGGCGCCTTGACGGTGAGGTCGCCGTCGGCGACGGCGCGCGCCACCCGCAGCGCTGCCTGCACACGCACGAGGATCCAGCGGCGCGTGTACCAGAGCGCGAGGATCGCCGCCGCGCAGACCAGCGCCGCGGCGCCCAGCACGCCCATGAACCAGGCGCGACGCGACGCCTCGGCCGCCACCACGGCGTCGTGCGTGCGCCGGTCCACCAGGCTCAGGAACTCGTCCACCGGCTTCATGATGCGCGCCTTGAACTGGTGGTAGTCCTTGTCGTGCAGCAGCGTGCGCGCGCGCGCCATGTCGGGCTCGTCCTTGCGCGTGAAGCCGCCGGCGCCGTCGTCGTACTGCCCCTTGACCATGTTCATCGCGACGGTCTCGGTGCGCACCAGATCGTCGGAGTTCGCCTGCGCCTCCTTGAGCTTGGCGAACTCGGCCTCGGTGAAGCCGGCGTCCTTCATCAGCTGCTGCAGCGGCACGGCGGCGTCCTTGCCGCGCGGCGGCTCCTGGCCGGCGGCGCGGAAGTCCCAGTAGATCTTCTCGTACTCGGCCGGGCGGGGCGCACGGCCGTTGCGGATGTCGAGCACCTCGAGATACTGCTTCTCCCACATCGCGTCGCCCGTCACCACGTAGGTGCGCGCCAGGCGGGTCAGGTCGTCCGAGCTCTGGCGCAGCTCGTCGGCCAGCAGGTACGAGCGGTACCGCGTCTCCTGGGCCTGCGTGACCTGGTCGTCGGCACGCCCCATGTTGACCAGGGCGACGGCCAGCAGGCTGGCGCAGAGGAGGAAGACGGCGATCGCCGTCCCGAACAGTTGCTTGAGGGATGTCATCAGGCGCGCTCCTGTCTGTGGCATCCGGCGCGCCGACGGGGCGGATGCCAGACCTGCCGCGCGACCGGAGGATGGGGATCCGATGACGGGATCCCGGTACTCGGGAGAGTGTTCCCCCGGGATTCTCCCGGACGCGAGGGTGGCAACGCCCAAGGAAAAGGCCGGCAAAAGCCGGCCTTTTCGGATGCGCGCCGACGCGACGGTCTACTTCGTGTGCTTCTGGATCAGTCCCTTGGCGGCATCCAGCAGCTGCTTGCCGTTGAAGCCCTTGCCGTTCATCTCCTTCACCCACTCGTCGTCGACGAGGTCGGAGGCCCGGCGGAACGCCTCGTAGTCGGCCATCGTCAGCCGGGTGATCGTGTTCCTGCGGTCCTCCGCCGCCTTGCGTCCGGGCGGGTCGTTGCCTTCCTGGACCTTGCCGAGCCAGGCGGAGGTCTCGATGCCGGAGTTGGCGTCGATCACCTTCTTCAGGTCGGGCGGCAGTGCGTCGTACTTCGCCTTGTTCATCGCCATCACGAACGTGGTCGTGTAGAGCGCCGGCAGTTTCGGATCGAATTCGGCGTGGAACTTCGCCAGCTCGTGCACCTTCACCGACGGCACCACCTCCCACGGGATCACGGCGCCGTTGATCACCCCCTTGGACAGGGCGTCGGGAATCTGCGGCAGCGGCATGCCCACCGGCGTGGCCCCGAGCGAGGCCATCAGCTTGGTCGTCTGCCGCGTGGGCGCACGCACCTTGAGCCCCTTGAGATCGTCGATCGACTTCACCTGCCGGTCCTTCGTGTGGATCAGCCCGGGCCCGTGCACCTGCAGCGCGATCAGGTGGACGTCCCTGTACTCGTCCTTCGCGTAGGTCTGCACGTACTCCCAGAACGCGCGCGACGTGGCCTCGGCGTTGGTCATCATGAACGGCAGCTCGAACGCCTCGGTGCGGGGGAAGCGGCCCGGGGTGTTGCCCGGCAGCGTCCAGGTGACGTCGGACACGCCGTCGCGCACCTGGTCGAACAGGTTCGCCGGCGTGCCGCCGAGCTGCATCGCGGGGTAGCGCTCGAACCGGATCCGGCCGCCGGAATCCTTCTCGACCTTGTCCATCCACGCGTTGTGCATGTCCTTCCACACCGCCGAGGCAGGCGGCATGAAGGTGTGGAACTTCAGCGTGACGGTCTGCGCCCAGGCCGAGCCGGTCGCGGCAAGTGCCGCGACTGCCAGGCCGGTGGCCGCCACGAGGTGTCGGAAGGTCATCGTCGGTCTCCTTGGAAGGTGTCGCCCGACGCGGCCTGCACCGGGGCGCGGCGCGCCACGATCGGCCGGAAGGATCGGACGGTCACTGTTGCGAGCGGACGCCGGCGGCGTCAATGCGCGCTTACCCGGTGGGGCGCGCATGCCCAGGCACGAGTGTAGGGCGCGCCGGCACCGAGTGCAGGGCGCGCCCGCGTCGATTGGTTAGACTGGACGCCCATGACCGAACGCTCCGGCGGGCTGCGCGACTGGCTGCGATGCCCGTCGGTCGCCGCCCCATTCACCGATGACGCGCTGATCGGCGCGATGCTGCGCTTCGAGGCGGCGCTGGCGGCCGCCCAGGCCGACTGCGGGCTCGTCCCCGCCGCGGCGGCGCAGACGATCGCGGCCGTCTGCGCCGAGCACCGCCCCGACCCCGGTGCCCTCGCGCGCGCCGCGCGGCCCGCCAGCACCCTGGCGATCCCGCTCGTCCAGGGGCTCACCGAGGCGGTGGCCGCACGCGATGCGCAGGCGGCGGGGTTCGTGCACTTCGGCGCCACCAGCCAGGACGTGGTCGACACCGCCCTCGTGCTGCAGGCGGGCGCGGCCGGCGCGGCGCTGGCCGACCTGCTGCATGCGCTGGGCGACGCGCTCGCCGCGCTCGCCCGCGCGCACCGGGCCACCCCGATGCTCGGCCGCACGCTGCTGCAGCCGGCCGTGCCGATCACGTTCGGCTGGAAGGCGGCGTGCTGGCTGGGGCTCGTCCATCGCGGCGCCGACGGGCTGGCGCGGGCGCTGCGCGAGGCCGCCGTGCTGCAGTTCGGCGGCGCCGCCGGCACGCTGGCGGCCCTCGGCCCGCACGGCGACGCGGTCGCGCAGCGGCTGGCCGCCGGACTCGGCCTGTCGCTGCCCGACGCCAGCTGGCACGGCGCACGCGACCGGCTGGCACGGCTGGGCGCCGAACTCGCGATCCTGACCGGCGCGCTGGCCAAGATCGGCCGCGACGTCGCGCTGCTGATGCAGCCGGAGGTGGGCGAAGCCTTCGAGCCGACCGCCGCCGGGCGCGGGGGGTCGTCGGCGATGCCGCACAAGCGCAACCCGGTCGGGGCCATGCTGGCCGCGGAAGCCGCGCCGCGCGCCTCGGGCCTGGCCGCCGCCCTGTTCGCGACGCTCCCGAGCGAGCACGAACGCGGCCTCGGCGGCTGGCAGAACACCGTGTTCCTGGTGGCCGACTTGTTCGACGCGGCCGGCAGCGCAGGCGACGCCGTGCTCGAGGTGATCGCGGGCCTGCGGGTCGCGCCCGCGGCGATGCAGCGCAACCTCGATGCACAGCGCGGCTTCGTGTTCGCCGAGGCGCTGGCCACGGCGCTGGCGCCCGCCCTCGGGCGCGGCGCGGCGCAGTCGCTCGCCGAGGCCGCCTGCGCGGCGGCGCAGGCCCGCGGCGGATCGCTGCGCGACGCCGCGGCGGCCGACCCGCGCATCAGCGGCGCGCTGGACCCGCGCGTGCTCGATGCGCTCTTCACCGCCCCCGCGCCCGGCGCGGCCGATGCGATGATCGACCGCACCCTCGCCGCATGGGCCGCACGCCCGCGCGGGCAACCCGCGTGACGGCGCACGCCGCCGTGCGCACCGCCCGGCCCTCCAGGCCCACCTGACGGAGACCCCTTCATGCCTTTCGTTCACTGTGACGGCGCCCGCATCTACTGGCGGGTCGACGGCCGCCCCGAGAACCCTGCGCTGCTGCTGGTGAACTCGCTCGGCTCCGACCATGCGATGTGGGCGCCGGTGCTCGACGGACTCGTACGCGCGTTCCGCGTGATCCGGATGGACACGCGCGGCCACGGCGCGTCGGACGCGCCGGCCGGCGACTACACGCTGGAGCGGCTCGGACGCGACGCACTCGCGGTGGCCGACGCCGCGGGCGCCGCCCGCTTCCACTTCGCGGGGGTGTCGCTCGGCGGCATGACCGGCATGTGGATCGCAGCGCATGCGCCCGAGCGGGTCGACCGCCTCGTGCTCGCCAACACCTCGGCCACCGTCGACCCGACCGTCTACGACGCGCGCATCGCCGCGATCCGGCGCGACGGCATGGCGGCGGTGGCCGACGCGGTGCTGGGGCGGTTCTTCACGCCGGGCTACATCGCGCGCGCCACGCCGCACTACGCGACGGTGCGCGAGACCCTGCTGCAGACCGATCCCGGCGGCTACACGGGCTGCTGCGCGGCGATCCGCGACATGGCGCTGATGCCGCACCTGCCGTCGATCCGTGCGGCCACCCTGGTGATCGCGGGCAGCTTCGACCCCGCGACCCCGCCCGACCACGGCCACCGGATCGCGCAGGCGATTCCGGGTGCGTCGATCGTCGAGCTCCCGACCGCGCACTTCTCACACTCCGAGCGCCCCGGCCGCTTCGTCGACCTGGTGGTGCGCTTCCTGCAGGGCAGCGCCCGGCCGGCGCTGCCGGCATCGCGCCACACGCACGACACGCTGCGCCACGATGCAGGCCTGGCACGGCGCAAGGAGGTGCTCGGCCCCGCGTACGTCGAGGAACGGCTGGCCCGCGCCGAGCCGTTCACCGCCGGGTTCCAGGACTTGATCACGCGCTACGCCTGGGGCGAGATCTGGACCCGTCCGGTGCTCGACGACCGCACGCGCAGGCTGCTGGTGCTCGCCCAGACGCTGGCCCTCGGGCGGTGGGAGGAGTTCCGCCTGCACGTGGCCAAGGGGCTCGCGGCCGAGCTCGACGAGGCCGAGCTCGAGGAGCTGCTGCTGATGTCGGCGATCTACTGCGGCGTGCCGTGCGCGAACACCGCGTTCCATCACGCGCAGGAACTGCTGCGCGCGCAGGCGGGGTCCGCACCGCGCTGACGCGGTGCGCCCGACGGGAGACGGTCATGCGGAACCTCCTCGACCTGCTGGCGCGGGTCTGCGCGCTCCTCGGCGGCCTGGTGGTCGTCGCGATCACGCTGGTGACGACGGCGAGCATCGTCGGACGATGGCTGTTCGACACGCCGCTGTCGGGCGACACCGAGCTGATCGAGTACGGCATGGCGGTCGTCGTCGCCGCGTTCCTGCCGCTGTGCCAGTGGCGGCGCGCGAACATCATCGTCGACTTCTTCACCACGCGGATGTCGGCGCGCGGCCAGCGCGCGCTCGACCGCCTGGGCGCGCTGCTGATCGCGCTGATGATGGCGGTGATCACGTGGCGCACCGCGGTCGGCACGCTCGATCAGAAGTCGTCCGGCGCCACGACGATGCTGCTGCAGTGGCCCGAGTGGGTCGCCTATGCGCTGATGCTGCCCCCGCTGGCGCTCACCGCGGCGATCGCGCTGTACATGTGCGTGACCGGGCGCAGCGGCCAGCCCGACGCGCGGGAGTCCTGACATGGGCCCGCTGACGATCGCCGCGTCGCTGTTCGTGCTGATGCTCGCGCTGATGGCGGTGCGCATCCCGATCGCGGTGGCGATGTTCGTCGCCGGCCTCGCGGGCTACCTCGCGCTGGCCGGCTGGCTGCCGGCGATGAGCCACCTGAAGACCTACACCTACGCCCGCTTCTCCAGCTACGACCTGTCGGTGATCCCGCTGTTCCTGCTGATGGGGCAGTTCGCGACGCAGGGCGGACTGTCGCGCGCGCTCTTCCGCTTCGGCGCCACCGTGCTCGGCCGCTTCCGCGGCGGTCTCGCGATGGCGGCCGTGCTCGCCTGCGCGGCCTTCGGGTCGGTGTGCGGCTCGTCGGTGGCCACGGCCGCGACCATCGGATCGGTGGCCCTGCCCGAGATGCGTCGGCACGGGTATTCGGGCCGCCTGGCCACCGCGACCGTCGCCGCCGGCGGCACGCTCGGCATCCTGATCCCGCCGTCGGTGGTGCTGGTGGTGTACGCGATCCTCACCGAGCAGAACATCGCCAAGCTGTTCGCGGCGGCGTTCATCCCGGGCCTGATCGCGATGCTGGGCTACCTGGTGGCGATCGGCCTGTACGTGCGCCTGGTGCCCGGCCAGGCGCCCGAGCACGACGCGGTCGACCGCGCAGCCCTGTGGTCGAGCGTGGCGGGCGTGCTGCCGGTGCTGGCGATCTTCCTGATCGTGTTCGGCGGCATCTACGGTGGCGTGTTCACGCCCACCGAAGGCGCCGCGGTCGGCGCCGCGGCCACCTTCCTGACCGCGCTGGTGCGCGGCGAGCTCGACCGCGCGAAGGTGATGCAGGCGTTCTACGGCACGGCCGAGGCCTCGGCGATGATCTTCATGATCTTCCTGGGGGCCGACATGCTGAACTCGGCGCTGGCCCTGTCGCAGGCGCCCAACCAGCTGGCCGGCGCGGTGTCGGCGCTGAGCCTGCCGCCGATGGCGGTGATCGTGCTGATCCTCGTGTTCTACGTGCTGCTGGGCTGCGTGATGGACGAGCTGTCGATGATCCTGCTGACGGTGCCCATCTTCTTTCCGCTGGTGATGGGGCTCGACCTCGGCCTGGCGCCCGACGAGCAGGCGATCTGGTTCGGCATCCTCATCCTGATGGTGGTCGAGATCGGACTGATCGCACCGCCCGTGGGCCTGAACGTCTACGTGATCAACGGCATCGACCGGCAGACACCGATCGGCGAGAGTTACCGGGGCGTGGTGCCGTTCCTGATCAGCGACGTCATCCGCACGGCGCTGCTGCTCGCGTTCCCCGCCCTGTCGCTGACCCTCGTCCGAGCCATGAACTGACATGCAGCACCTGACGCCCCGCGAAGCCCACGCGTTCCTGCAGTGCACCCCCGACGCCCTGTTCGTCGACTGCCGCACCGACGCCGAATTCTTCTTCGTCGGTCACCCGGTCGGCGCGATCCACGTCGCGCTGCTCGAAGGGCCCGAATGGACACCGAACCCCCGGTTCGTCGACGAGGTCCGCAGTCTGGCCGGGCATGCGTACGACCGCCCGGTGGTGGTGATCTGCCGCAGCGGCCGCCGTTCGGTCGATGCCTGCAAGGCGCTCGAGGAGGCCGGGTTCCGGCAGGTGTACGACGTGCTGCACGGCTTCGAGGGCGACCTCGACGAACACCGGCAGCGCGGCAGGCGCAACGGCTGGCGGTTCGACGGGCTGCCCTGGGAACAGATGTAGTCGCCGGCCGCCGACGGTGGTCAGTGCAGCGTCACGGGCTGCTGCATCAGGCCTTCGAACTGGCTGAGGAAATCGTCGACCTCCTCGATCGAGGGTTCGCCCTCGATGAGTTCGGACACGTCGACGCGGAACTGCGAGGCCATCACGCCATCGATGAAGATCTCGCGGCGTGCCGTCTTGTCGACGATCTCGAAGCCGCCTTCGCTTCCCTCGATGTCCTTGAACTCGACGACGCAGTAGTTCGGGCTGTTGTAGATCATCTGCATGGCGTACCTCGTGGTGAGTTCTCCATCTGGTGTCGGCACGCGGGCTTTCAAGAAGCCCCCCGGGCCGACGACCGATCTGCACGGACCGACGAACGCCTGCTGCGCCACCGGATCCGAACCCCGACGACCCTTCCGGGGACGCCGCGCACAGCCCGTCCGGAAGGGCGCGGTCCGCGGTTCATGCACGCGGGCCACAGGGTCACTATACGCAGCGCGCGTCCGCGCGGCCGTGCGAATCCACTCGGAGGGCAGGGCGATGGACGTCCGGCACACGCAGGCATGCCTGCTCCTTGCGGCCGGATGCGGCGCAGGGGGGATCCGCGTGCGCGGCGGGGGCCGGAGTGCGCTGCTGGGCGGACGGGGGCGGCTGCGCGGCCGGGTCCGGGACTCAGAGGTCGAGTGCGGTGGGCAGTCGCTCGATCAGGCCCATGCGCAGCAGCATGTCGAGCGCTTCGTCGAGACTTCGGAAGCGGTGCAGCCTCGAGCGCAACTCGCCCACGGTGGACGTGCCGTCCACCAGCAGCAGCAGGGTGCGCAGACGACGGGGCAGGCCGACGGGCTGCTCGGCGGCGGCGCGCCCCGTCCAGCTGCGCAGCAGCACCTCGTCGTCGCGCAGCGGAACGAAGTCGCCGGCGAACACCAGCTGGTGCACCGACGTGCGGATCGGATCATCGTGCGACGGCATGATCTTCGGCACCTTAACGGAGCGTCACGCCCGCCTGCGTGATGCAGTTCACGCCCCCCGTCATGGCAGCAGCCGTGGCGGCAGCCACAGGCCGAACGCGGGGACCAGCATCAACGATACGCCCACCAGTGTCAGCGCCGCCAGCAGCGCGAGCGCGCCACGTCCGGCCAGCGCGCCGAACACCCGCCGATCCGGGCGCGCCGCCGCGGGCCGGCGCGGCCACGGCAGCAGGGGCACGGGCCGCAGCAGCACGGCGATCTGCATGCACAGCGCCACCAGCAGCGCGACGTGCAGCGGATCGAGGTCGAAGCGCGGCAGCATCGGAAACACGAACGGCACCGCAACGGCCACGGCGATCGCCCGCCGCGTCAGCGCACCGAGCACGATCGCACCGATCAGCAGCAGCGGCAGGAACAGGGTGCCCGAGGCATCGCGACCGAGGACGGCGCGCGCGAGGGCCACATGCCCGCCGAACTGGGCGAACACCGACGAGAGCACGGCGGCCAGCAGCAGCAGACCGCACAGGACGATCGTGCCCTGCCCCGCTGCCGCAGCGCCTGCGACGAGCGCGCGGCGCCCGGACGCCCCGCGCAGCGCCGCCCACCCACCGACCGCAACCACCGCCGCGGCGGCCGCGAGCGACACCGGCACGTCGGCGAGCACCACCGTGGCCGGCAGGCCGACCGCCAGGAAGACCCGCCGGGTCAACACGCGCGATGCCCGGGCGATCCGGTGCACCATCGGCGGGTCGAGCCGCAGGTAGAACAGCACGACGAGGCCGACGGCCCCGGCGAGGCTCCACCAGAACCAGGGCGGGGTCGGCGCGCGCAGGGCGGCCTGCGCGCCGGGCGGCTCCTGGATCGGCTGGACGACCGCATCGGCGCCCGCGGACGGCGTGCCGCCCGGACCGGCGGCGGACGCGGGCGGCTCGCTCAGGCCGCCGGCAACGGGCTGCGCGGGCTCACGCTCGGCCCCCGGCGGCTCCTGGACGGCGAGCGGAAACTGGCGATAGAACGCCTCCGCCTCGTCCGGCGGCATCTGGGGCGGCAGGGCCGGCGCTGCCGTCGAGGCAGCGCCCCGTGCGGAGGCCGAAGCCGCCGGTGCGGCCGCCGGTGCGGTGGTGGCCGCCGTCGCGGGTGCCGGCGCGGGTGCCGGCGCGGGTGCCGGCGCGGGTGCCGGCGCAGGTGCCGGCGCGGTGGCGGGCGGGACGGCGCGTGCGGCAGCGGGCACGGCGGGGTCACCCGACACCGGCTCGGCACCCGGCGGCTCGCGCAGCGGGGGCAGCGGATCGATCCACACGGCCGTGGGGTCCGACGTCACGCCGCCCGGCAGCGTGGACGCCCCCGAGACCGGCGGCACCGGCAGGGT
>ENA-UPTA01001550-UPTA01001550.1-activated-sludge-metagenome-genome-assembly--contig:-NODE-1550-length-25409-cov-6.196103_pt1 | contig 25409 bp, 16 predicted proteins | sample MGYA00238184_ERZ773361 | MGnify/ENA primary metagenome ERZ773361 (study PRJEB29100, sample SAMN05720205) | activated sludge metagenome | isolation source: anaerobic digester from wastewater... | reverse complement strand
AGGCTTCTGCCAGCAGAAATTCAAGTTTCCGGACCTTGTTTCCTGACAGCGCGCAGCCCGTGAGATCATCGCGCTTGATCCAGATATCTGCCGCCGGCAGCTTCCATTTTTCGAGCGGGGTGGGCCGCATTGCCAGACGCATCACGCGATCGGGTGCCGATGAAAGGCCGGCGGCCCATTCCGGCGCAGCATATTGTTCAAGTGTGATCATATTTTACTTCCCGCCTCCGATTTTTATGACAGTTGCCCCGCAAAGTAAATCAATAGTGCATGGGCGTCTCCAAACTTGTCCTCACGGGGCTCCGGACCGCAGCGGGAGATTCCCCTCCCGGCTTCCGCTTTCGTTCTGTTTTGATTGACGGAGGGTGCTGAATTATGATATGGAGACAACGGCTTTTGGCATGGAGGTCACCAAAAAGCCCGGGATCTGGAGGCTGGCTATGAAAGCACCGTTGCGCAGGATATGTCTGATTCTTCTTTCAATCCTTCTTCCGCGGGGAGGGCCGGCGGCAGAACATTCCGGCAACGGATGGATCATCCGGAAGACCGCCAAGGAAACGGCCGCGGAAAGCGGATCCACCATTTTCTACGTCATCTCTGTGGAACGCACCGGGCCGGATGCCGGCGAAGTCAATATCGAAGACTGGCGGGGAGCCGCAGGCGGGACAACGGCATATCTCTGGGCAAGTCCCGAGGGCGACGGCGGCGGCGGAACGGCGGATTATCTGAACTGGACCCGGACAATGAATCAGGGAGACAAGTTCACCGCCATCTACGAAGTCGAAGTGGACACGGGACTTTCGGCCGGAACCATTATCAACAACTACATCATGGCGGATACTGTTCCATACGATCCCGACATGCACATCTCGCTGGATCATTACCTGGTCGTGGGAGGCGGGAACAAGACCCGAACAGCGAACCGCGGCTGCGGCCAGAGCAGCGAACCGGTCAGCACGGCCACGGGAGAATTCTTTATCCCGCCGGTCACCGACATGGATCTCGGCGGGCCTTTGCCTCTGAAATTCACCCGGTGGTACGGCTCGCGGCTGAATGATCCGGGCATTGATTTAATCGGGAGTTCGCTGGGCAAAGGCTGGATGCACAGTTTCGAATCCCGGGCCATTCACAGCGGATTTTTCTCGCGCTGGCTGAGGGTCATACTGCCGGGCGGCAGGATCGCGAGCCTGGCGGAAGTGTATGGCGGCGAAGGGGGCTGGCAGCTTGCCTACGAGCAGGAGGATGTCGCCTATCAGGGCCGGGAAGATGGCGTGAGTTTCTGGCTCATGGATCCGGAGTCCGAACGCCTGTACCGCTTCGATGCGCCGCCCTACTCCTGGGGCAGCACGAACCGGCTCCGGGAAATCGCGGATCGCAACGGCAATGCGCTTCTGCTGGAATATCGGGCGGATGGGCGGATTACAAATGTCGCGGACGGCCTCGGGCGGAACCTCTCCTTCACCTATACCGCCACAGGCAATCTTCTCGCGGTCAGCGACGGTGCGCGAACCACCGGTTTCGGTTGCGATGCACAGGGGGCGCTCATTTCCGTTACCAATCCATTGGGTTATGTCACCACCTGCATCTATGATCCCGTAAACTCCCATACCAACGGGCAGGGGGCACTGATGACGGGAATTCAGCATCCCCGAGGAAACGTGCCCTACACACAGGCCTACAACTCAAACGGACAGGTGGTCTCCCAAACAAGCGCCTGCGGCGGCATGTCCTCTTTCTCCTACACCACAACCGTGTACGGAGAGACAACACAGATAGATGACCCGCAGGGGTCACTGGTCCACAACCATCTGAACTGGTCACGGGCCACCAATCTGGTCGACCAGGCCGGAAACGGTTTCGGAATTTCATACCAGACCGAGCGGAACCTGCCGACGCGCATCCGCGACCGGTGCGGACAAGCGAGCTCTTTTCAATACGACTTCCACAGCTGCCGCCTGACCAACGTGATACATCGCGACGGGGCGACGACCACTTACAGCTATGTCACCACCACGCAGGTTTTCACAAACCGCGAAACAGGCACCAACACGGTGGAATTCGATTTTCAGGATTTGTGCGCCATTCGCCATCCGGACGGAAGCACGGAAGAGTTCCATCGCGACGCACGCGGCAATGTGACCAGTTACGTGAACCGCGCGGGCGCAGTCTGGACAACGACCTTCAATGAGCGCGGCCAGCCCCTGACGGCATCCCGGCCCGGCGGCGGCGTTCAGGTCTTCACATACAACCCCGACGGCACACTGGCGAGCGAGGCGGACAGCGATACCGGTGCCATCATCTACACCTACGATGCCCTGCGCCGCCGCATCCGCGAAACGCGCCCCAATGGCGGCCAGACGGGGTTCGCGCTCGATGGCCTCGATCGAATCGTCACCATCACAAACACTGCGGGCGGCACAACTTCTTTCCAGTACGACCCCAACGGCATCTGCACAAATACGGCGGAGCCGGCCGGATATACCCGAATGCGCCAGACCGACCTGATGAACCGCGTGACGAACTGCGCGGACAGCCTGGGCCCGCTGGCGGCCATCTCTTACGACAGCATGGGCCGGCCTGTCATTGAAACTGATCCGGCAGGCACAAACCACTACCACTACGACGATCGAGGGTGGCTCACAAACCTCACCCGCGCCGGCCGCACATGGTCATGGAGCTACGACCCGGAGGGACATGTCGCACAGGTCGTCTCGCCGTCGGGAAACTGCACGGTCTATCAACGCGACCCGATGGGGCGCGTCACCAATACCATAGACGGGCTGGGAAACGCGCAGTCTTCCTCGCACGACCGCATGGGGCGCCGCATCTTGTTCACGGACCGAAACGGCCTCGTAACGCATTTCTCCCATGAGCCCGGCGGACAGGTGGCGGGAATCTCCAACGCGCTGGGCGCAACTGCTTCGCTGGGATATAATGCGGACGGCCTGGTCACGGCGGCGACCGACTTCGACGGCCGCATCACGACCGCAGGATACACCCCCATGGGGCGCTTGGCCGCCATCACCAATGCGCTTGGCGAAGTGACCGGTTATGCCTATGACACAGCTGGCCGCCTGATCCGAACAGACTTTCCCGACGGAACTCACGAGAGCCTCGCATATGATCTCGCCGGCCGCCTCATCAGCCGCACAGACCGCGGAACAAATGTCTGGACCTGCGGATACAACGCGCGCGGCGATCTGGTGGCCGTGACAAACCCGGCGGGAGGTATCACCCTCCGCGACTATCTTTCCGACGGGACCCTGAAGTGGATCCGCGACAGCGACGTGACCAACATCTTCTTTGTCGGTGACGGAGCCCGCAGGCTTGTGGAAGTCATTGTGCCCGGCGGAGCGGGCATCCATTACGAATACAATGCCCACCATGAGATCACGGCCATCGTGGATGCAAATTCGAACAGAACAGACTACGCATATGACAGCGAAGGGCGCGTGGTCTCGGAAACCGATGCACATGGGCATTCGCTCCAGTACGAGTATGACCCCGTCGGGCGGGTGACCAGCATCGTGGACCGCACCGGCGCACGGAGCTGTTACGAGTATGACGCGGCCGGGCGACTGACGGCGGCCGCTGATCCCGCTGGAGTCCGCGTACAGTACGGCTGGGATCCGGGGAACCGCCTGACGTCCGCCACACTGGGCGGACAGACCTGGACCCGGATATATGACACGGCCGGGCGGCTGACGGCACATTCCACGCCGCTGAACCGAACAACCTCACTTATACGGGATGCGGCGGGACGCCTCGCAGGCCACGTGGATCCCATGGGCCGCACGAATCTCATTGCGCGCGACAGCATGGGAAGGATCACGGCCGTCACCGACCCGGCGGGCCGGGCCCGAGTGTTTTCCTGCGACAGCCGCGGCCTGCTGGTCGCGGCGGCCGCCACGGGCCAGGCGGCCGCCCGTTATGAAAGGGATGCGCTTGGGAACGTGATTCGCGTTACGGATCCGAACTCAAACGCATGGACTTTTTCGTATTCGTCCATGGGGGCTCTGCTGGGCATGGCGGATCCGCTGGGCCGAAGCAATGTCCTTATGCGCAATGCCCGCGGCCAAATCAGCGGGATATTGTATCCGGACGGCGCCGCCAGCACCACGCATTACGATCCGGCCGGAAATGTCACCGCCGCTGTTTATTCCACGGGGCTCATTCTCCCGTATGCATACGACCACCAGTCGCGGCTGATCGGGGCCGACGGAATCGCGCTACAGCGTGATCCGGAAGGCCGCACGACCAACACGATTTCCACTTCTGACGGACGGGCGTTTGGCGCCGCATACGACGGCGCGGGCCGCCTGGCGGCGGCATATTATGACGGCGCGCTGACTGTTACGTACATCTACAACACCACAAACGGCCTGCTGGAATCCGTTTCAGATTCGTCAAGCGGCGCGGCGGTGTGGTTCAGCTATGATGCGGACCGACGGCTGACAGGCATAACACGCGGCAACGGACAGCATGCAGCCTTCACCCTTGACGACGCCGGCCGCATCACCCGAATCCAGGATGGGACACTGACAGATGTACAGTATGAATATGATGCGGCGGGCCGACTGACAGCCGAAGAAGGGACATATCCGCTGGAGGCCGGCGCAAATCTTGACCCTGAAACGAATTCCTTCACATATGACCCCGCCGCCCAGATTTCGTCTTCTGGTTTCGTTTACGATGCCCGCGGACGGCTGACCAATGCTCCCGGGCGCCGCTTTGTATGGGATGCCGCTTCACGCCTGATTGATGCGGACGGCATACAGATCGCATATGACGGATTTCATGACGTGCTTCAGAAGACCGCCGCCGGAACCACAATCCGCTACTACCACAACCGCGCGGTGAGGCCTGCCTCCATCGTGGCCGAACGCGATGAAACCGCCGGTACATTCGTGCGCTACTATGTGTGGACCCCGGCCGGGCAGCTCCTCTATGCCATTGACACGGCCTCCGGCAACAAGCCTCGCTACTACCACTTCGACCGGATCGGTTCGACACTCGCCATCACGGATGAAAACGGCCAGGTGACCGACGCGTATGCCTACACGCCCTTCGGAAGGATTGTGCGCCGGCAGGGCGCGTCCACCCAGCCGTTCACTTTCGTCGGGCGCCACGGTATCCGCCAGCAGGACGCCGACGGAACGCTCTACCAGATGCGGGCGCGATACTACAACGCACAAACCGGCGGCTTCCTGTCACGCGATCCCGGCTGGCCGGAACTTTTCGATGCGCGCAAGATCAACCCCTACGCCTATGCCGGCAACGATCCGGTCGGCCGGATCGACTGCAACGGGCGCTGGTGGATGGGGCCCGACATTGATCCCCTGCCGGATGATGCTGATGTGACCATGCTGTCGAACTGGCAGCTCACGGAAATCGAACTGCGCCTGGAGGAAATGGACCGGGATGACAACATCAACCTGCCGGAGGTTCGCATCCGGAAGGACCGTATCCGGGCCGAACTTCACCGCCGCAACCCCATTCCGCTGATCATCCCCCCGAAGCTGCAGGATCAGGAGCATACCTCGTGCGAACAGCAGCCGCTCAACACGGCTGTTCAGCCGGCCGGACAGATGGTGGAAACGCCGGGGCTGACAGGCGAGATTCCTCCGCCGCCGGCCCGTTACAGAAAACCGCTGGACCAATGGACGCCGTTCGATCTGGCGCACGAGATATTCAGCCCGGAGAACATGCAGCGCGCGGCCGTCGAACAGCACATCGCGGAGCGCGAGGCCCGCGAGCGGGCGGAGAAGGAAGCAGCCGAACGGGCTGAAGTCGAAAGGACGGCGAGGGAGGCCCTCGAACAGTTCATGCGGCGGACACAAGGCGTTCCTCCGGAGGTGAAGAAGCCTCAGTATACGCTCCCCGAATCTGTCTTCAAGCCGACACCGCGCCCGTTCCGTGACCCTCTGGAATTCATTCTGGACAGCCTGTTCGGCCCGCAGGCCATTTTGGATTTTGCCGCGCAGCAGCAGCTTCAGCAGCAGGTCCAATCCCAGGCGCAGACAGAAGCATCTAAGCCGGCGGCAGCTCCGGAGAAGCCCCGCATACCGACCCGCGATCTGTACCAGAACCTCCAGAAAGCCCAGCGGCGGGCGGCGGAGCTGATGCAGGCGCGTGATTTCGAAGGCGCGCGAAGGGAGCTGGACGACGCGCGCCGATGGGAACAGGAAATCCACGAACGCTACCAGCGCGAATGGTTCACCATGTATCGGGACTAGGGAGACAGATAATGAAGAATCACAAGATCTGCATGCAAAAGGCTGGAAGGCTCCTGCTGACAGGAATACTGACGGGTATGATCCTGTCAATTCCCGCATATGCAGCGAGGATTGATTATGCCTACGACGAGACCGGGCGGCTGACAAATGCAGCATACAGCGGCGGGGCCGGCATCGCCTATGCCTACGATGCCAATGGGAATATGCTTATCCGCGAAACATCCGCCGGCGGGGCGGCCACCTACACACTGATTTATCTGGCTGGAGCGGGCGGTTCCATCGCCGGAATTGCAACACAGGAAGTCGCGGCAGGAGACAGCGGGTCAGCGGTGACTGCCAGCCCGGCCGACACCAGCGTGGTCTTTCACGCATGGAGCGACGGGCTCTTCGACAATCCCCGCACAGATACAAATGTCAGCGCCAATCTCACCGTCAGCACGGTCTTCCGCAGCGAAGGCGGCGCCAATCTGGACTGGTACGCCGGGCACGGTTTTGTACCCGAAGGGGGCGAGTTGTGGAGCGATCTCGACACAAAGATTGCCTCGGGGAAAGGCACAACCCTCCTTCACGAGTTCATCGCCGACACCGATCCGAATAACACAGGTGATATCTTCCGCGTGCTGTCCATCTCAAACGGCCCGCCGGTGGTCGTGCAGTTCCAGCCAGGCTCAACCGGCCGGGTATACACCTTCCAATATGCTGGAGATCTGGCCGGGGATGCCTGGACCAATGTCCCCGGGACAGTTCCGCGTCCAGGCCTCGGGGGTCAGGATGCAATGACCGACACCAATCCCCCGCCCTTTAGATCATATCGAATAGAGGTTCAGGCTCCATAAACAGCTCCGGAAGCAGTTTCCACGCCTGCCCGCTTGGCATCTCCTGATGCATGTGGCATGATGGCCCGCGATTCAAGCAGGCAATTATATGAGCAAAAAACAGAAATACATCAAACTGCAGAAATCCCGGAGGACCAGAGGTGTGATTATTGCCATTGTCCTTTTCATTATTCTGCTCCCTTACGCAGTCTGCTGGTGGGAAAGACATCCTGCCGGGTTCAGTGTGCGCTCGAAACCTTGCCCGGTTCCGGCGGACAGCGTTCGGCTTCTAATTGACTCCACGTCATTCGATGCCGAGAAAGGCGAACGGATTTTCGACCAGCAGATTTTCGATGCGGTGCTGAAGATGATCAGGGATGCGAAGCAGACTGTGTATGTCGATTTCTTCCTGTGGAATTACTGGACTGGATCCATCCCGGAAAGTCATCGCGGCCTGGCACAGGAGCTGTCCGAGTCGCTGATTGCAAAGAAAAAAGAATCCCCTGAAACGCATATCCTGGTGATGACCGATCCGGTCAACCGCGTTTATGGAGGAGATGAACAGCCGTTCTATGAAGCCATGCGGCAGGCCGGAATCTGCATCGTCTTCACCGCCCTGGATAAAATGCCGGAATCGAATTTCTTCTATGCGGCACCGGCCCGTTTTTACGGGCCGCTGATCAGCCGCATTCCCGGCATCCGGCAGTTGCTGAACATCCGCCTGCTGAAACATCCCTTTGAAGAAGGAGGCCAGAACATATCGCTTCTGCAGTTCGGCCGGCTTCTTTTCTTCAAGGCCAATCACCGCAAGGTGGTCATCACGGACGGCCCCGGCGGCTGGCAGCTGCTGGTCACCAGCTTCAATCCGGCCAACGGGAGTTCCGGCCATTCCAATATCGGCCTGCAGGCCGGCGGAGAGATCGCACGGGAAGCGCTGGCCACGGAACTGCAGTGTGTGAAATGGTCGGCGGAGAATCCGGGCAACGTGCTGGAACCCGAACCCGGAGCCTGTGCGCTGATCATCGGGGTTCTTTCGGAACGCCTGTCTGAACCCCCTCTGTCATCGAAGGCCGACGAGAAGATGACCGCAGAATGGCTGACAGAAGAATGCATCGCCCGGAAGGCCGAAGCCCTTCTCGACGCCTGCGGCACGGGCGACGAGGTGCGGCTGGCGATGTTTTATCTGGCCGACCGGAAACTGATCACAGCCATCAGGGAAGCCGCGGACGGCGGGGCGGACGTCCGGATTATCCTTGATGCAAACAGGGACGCCTTTGGGCGGGTGAAAAACGGCGTCCCGAACCGGCCGGTTGCCGCGGAGCTGATGGAGCATGCCGTTCGTGAAGGGGTTCGGCTGCAGATCAGGTGGGCGGACACGCATGGCGAGCAGTTCCATCCGAAAGTGCTCTCCATTAGCAATGCGGAAGGCAAAGCGGACCTGCTGTGCGGCTCGGCGAACTGGACACGACGCAATCTGCGCGACCTGAATCTAGAGGCCAATTTGCACCTTAAAAACGCGCCGGAAGTCTCCCGCGCGTTCGGCGAATGGTTTGATCTGTGCTGGGACAATGCCGATGGCCGGAGCCGCACGGTCCCATACGAGGTGTTCGCCGTCTCCGGATTTGAGCGTTCCCGCAAAGCCCTGATGGGGCGTTTTCAGGAAGCCACCGGCATGAGCACGTTCTGAGCCGGAAGAGGACGATACGGAGGCAGGCCCTCCAGAGCCGTCTTCCGGCTTCAATATTCCCGTTTCATCAGTGACCGCAGGCCCAGCCAGAGAGGGACCAGAACCGCCGCCAGTGTGATCCCCACCAGCCAGGCGCCTCCAAGCATCAGCGCATGAACAAACATTTCCGGAGACAGATATCCGCGGTAATAGAGCTGAAACACAAATGCAAACGGGAACATGGTCATGAAGATGAAAACCAGGCTGCACACCAGGTTGAGTGTGCCCCCGAAGCTCGAGACAATGGCGGACGGATTGGAATGCTTGAGGTCCATGAACAGCGCGCCCAGGCCGCAGGAGAAGCCCGAAAGCGCAACGGACACCGCAAAGGCCACCGCCATGCTGACCATGCCCGCATAGGCCTCGATGTTCAGCATGCGCACACAGATTCCCATCAGAAGCAGACTGACGAAGACCATGCTGAACAGCGCGCCGGCGAATTTCGAGAGCAGTATCCGTTTCATGGACAGCGGAGACAGTCCCAGCACCCAGAAGGCGTGACCCTCAAAGCTGAGCTGCGGATAGACAAATCGGGCACCCAGTGAAGTCAGCACGGCCGACACGCTGAACACATTAAGAAATGCTATAAGATTCCGAAAGGCCAGCGGAAGCGTGTGATAACGGAGATTGCGCAGATTCAGAAAATACAGCCCGAGCATGCCGAGGAAAAAGAGCGCCTGCACCCACTGGGCCGGGTCGCGCAGAAAGATGCAGATATCCTTCACAAGGATGCTGCGCATGTCGCGGGGGAGAAACACCAGCGTCCGCTCCATGACTGCGCGCGCGCGGTGCATGCGGTGATGCCGCCTGGAACCCCGCATCAGCTTCTGGTATCCCTCTTCGTAAATCCGGGAGCCCGCGGCCTCCAGAAGGACGGAGCCCATCCCCGCGCTGGAAAACAGGAGGAGCCCGAACATCAGCCCCCTCGCCCACTGCCCGCGGCTGATGGACAGGATGCCCTCGGACGCCCAGTAGCCGGGAAGCAGGGGATGCGAGGCCAGTTTCAGGCCGGGAATCACGCGGTTGAGAATGACATTCACATCCTCGCCCAGCCGGACATTCACCACAAAGGTTTTCCAGCCGGCGATGCCGACCGCCAGTATGACCGCCATGAGAATATATTTAACCATGCGGCGCGGCGGCATCCAGCGGATGAAGACAAGACACAGCAGCGCCCCGGCCGAAGAACAGATCATGACAAAGGGCAGCGAGAACACAACGGATGCCAGCAGGGCAAACCCCGAAAGCTTCTGCTGCATGGCAAAGGCCATCACAAAGGGCACGATGATGAAAAAAAATGCCCATGAGGCATAAAATGCGGCGTGCAGAAATTTATACCGGATCAGCGTCCCGATGCGAACCGGCATCAGTTTCAGAAAGCCCATGTCCCGGTCGCCGAAAAAAGTTCCGTACGCCGAAACCGAGCTGGAGAGAATCAGCAGAAAAGTCAGCGCGAGGAAGCAGAAGGCCAGCAGACGATGAATGATCATCAGGCCGATTCCACCGAGGCGTTCAAGAAAGGTGAACCCCTCCCAGAAAAGGCCGTACAGCCCGCCCAGCATTCCCAGCGCAAAAAAGAGTATGACCGCCAGCTTGAAACGCGACTGTTCAGCCAGTTCGTGGCGCAGATTGGCCGCCTGGCGCCAGTCCTTTTTCAGCAGCATGCCCAGTTCGCTCAAATCGCGGCACTCCTTATTCCGTAAGTTTGAGGAAAACATCCTCAAGCCGGCCCTGCATGTCCGTCTGCCGCATCAGTTCATGAAGCGTTCCAAGGGCGACCAGCCGGCCATTGTCAATGATGCCGATCCGGTCGGCCATGTCTTCGGCCAGCGCGAGAATGTGCGTGGTCAGGAAAATGGTGGCGCCGGCGGCGCATTTTTCACGCAGCAGGTTTTTAATGAGCCGGATGCTGTAGGGGTCGAGGCCGATGAAGGGCTCATCAATGAACAGCACCGCGGGATCGTGCAGGAAAACCGAAGCATAGCACAGCCGCTGCCGGATTCCGTGCGACATGTTTTTGATCAGAGAGTCCTGATAGTCCTCGAGTCCGAACAGTTCGAAAGCCTTCTCTCGCTTCGCGCGGATTTCATCGCGTGGAATTCCGTACAGGTCCCCGGTGAATTCATAAAACTCGGCAGCGGTGAGGCGCTCATAGAGATAGGGCTGGTCGGGGATGTAACCCGTGATCTTCTTTACCTCCTGCGCGTGCTCATGGAGGTCCATGCCCCGGATCACGATCCGTCCGGAGCCGGGTTTCAGCAAACCGCACAGCATTTTGATGGTGGTGGTTTTCCCCGCGCCGTTCGGGCCCAGGAAACAGAAAAGTTCGCCGGCCGGCACGCGCAGATCCAGTCCGGCCACGGCATGCACGTCGCCGAAGGTCTTGCGGAGGTCTTCAATTACAATCATTGGGGGATGCTCACTCATAGATTGCCTCGAGAATATCCGCCTTCACCTGCCCGACCACCTGCAGCAGGCGCACCTGGGCGGCGGATTCTCCCTCGCCCAGAAAAATATGAGAGGCATCGGCCTGATGCTGGCCGAATGTGGGATCCATATCCACCCAGCGGCCGACAAACACGCTGGGCCATGCATGATAGTAGAAAGCCCCGTCCAGATAAACCACACCCAGGTGAATGCGCGCGGGAATGCCGGCGGCGCGGGCCAGCGCGACAAACAAATAAGTGTGCTCATTGCAGTCGCCCGCTCCAACACGCAGCACTTCGATGGCGGACGGAAGCGAAGCGGACGGGTTCTTTTCAAGATAGCCGTAAACCCAGTCGCAAATCGCACGGGCCATTTCCTGTTTTGACTCCAGGCCTCCGGTGATCTGCCCTGCGCGGACCAGAATATCCCTGTGATCCGACTGCACAAAGGGCGTGGCCGACAGATAGCGCGCCGGATCGGGGACGGCATCATCCGACAACGGGACCCTGCTTATTTCCAGCACAGCGCCCTCCGGCCCACTGGAGACCACCCGCTGGCGTGATGTGACCAGTTCGTCCGGGGACAGCTTCAAGCCGTCCAGCCGGACCTTCAGGCGGCGGACGCTGCGCGCATCACGCAGCATGGTTGCGGAGGGAATCGCAAGGCGGCGGAGCATATCCGCCTGGCCGGAGCTGTCACGCTCAAAGGCTGTCGCCTCCGTATCTTCCGCGGCCTCCAGTACCCATCCAAAGGGGGTTTCCTGCCGCAGCAGATTCCCTTTATCATCCACCCACGACATGAATTCAATCCCCTGAACCGTGCTGGCAAGCACAAGGGCGGGCTCTCCTTTCACTTCTTCGCGACGCAGGGCCCGCACCTCCATGTCCATCAGGGACAAGGTGGCGGGATCAAGGGTGCGCACATGCATCACATCGCCGGGCTCCATGGAGGACAGCCCCACTTCGAGGAGCGCCGAATGAATCACCACATCATCGGGAATTTCCATTTGCGTCCGCTGCATTCCTGCCGGCGACTCGATTTCTATGTCGAACAATCCGTCCTCCCGCCGGCGGCCGGCAAGCTGAACGGCTTGCTGTTCCGCCCGCATGTCGAAGGTGAACTCGCGCAGAAGATAAGTCATGTCCAGCCGGGCCGTCACATCAATCGTCACGCGCTGGAGCCGGCCCATGATGTTGAGATTCATGCGCGTTTCATTCTGCACAACATACTGCTGCGGCTCGCCCTGGTCATCCACGTCCACAAGGGTGTGGCTGTAGCCGATATGCCGACCGTCGAACAGGATTTTCATCCACGAATCCATCAGAACCGGCGCGGACGCGAAGATGTTCCGGTATCCGCCGATGCGGTGCGTGAACAGATGAGGGAAAGCTTCATAGCGGATCAGCCAGATCATGGACGCCGCCCACAGAATAACGACAAAGGATAACCAGAGTTTCTTCACGCCATGTCTCCAGCCGCAAGCCCGCCGTTCAAATCAAGAGTTCCGCGGCAGGCGGTTTCAAACCATCCATCGGCATCCACCGGACAGACAACGTGCTTTCCGTCCAGATACCCCATGAAGAGGGTCTCCCCGCGAACCATGATTTTACCGTCAGCGGAAATTTTCACCTCGCCGAATCGCAGAGGAAGGGCGGGCCGGCCCGTCTCTCCGGCGCTGACGAACGAACTCATCTCCGGGAGGATAAAACTGCTGAACACGCGCAGGCCGCGCACGGCCGGAGTCTTCACCTCCGGTTCCGGCTCTCCGCAGATCAGGATGGATTTGAGTGAAGGAAACATGCCTTCCGCAAAACCGGCCGAAAGCTTCCCGTATTGAACCGGGGTCAGCACAAGATGCGTCACTCCGTATTTCTGCACGGCCGAGCCGACATCCGTCATATCTCCGGGCACCACGAGCGCGGCGCCGCTGAGCACGGCGCGAAATATGGTGTTCAGGGATTCCACGCGCCAGGGCGGCGTGGAAAGCAGAATGCGGTCTCCGCTTCGGAGCGACATCCGGTCGTTGGCGGACCGCGCGCTGTAATAGTGATTGCCGTAACTGAAAAGCAGCGCGCGGCGGCGGCCCTCCGCATCCAGATCAAAATACACGCTCGCGGGCCGGCCAAGCGGCATGAGAGGGAAAGCTCCCTTCACGAACGGAGCCGTATATCCGGTGAGGTCTTCCGGCCGGAGAACGGTTCCGCTGAAACCAGCCGGGGCGGTCATCTCCGAGACCACAAAAGAGCAGTCCGCCGCATCCATCAGCGACTGCAGGTGGGCGGACGGAATACCGGACTGAAGAGGACAAACGCGGCCACCCGCCCTCAGCACGGCAAGGACAAGAATCGGGAGCCGCCAGTCCGGATCCACCGCCAGCGCCACGCCGTCACCCGGGCGGCAGCCGCGGCGCCGCAGCAGCTGGGCTGCGGCATCCACGCACTGCTCGTATTCGCTGTACAGCAGGGCTCCGTCCTTCCCGATGACCGCCTCCTGGTTCATCGAGATGTGAGCAGCTTCTTTTAATGGACAACGGATATCCGACATTTATGCATCCCACAGGTTGCCAAACAAGTTGTGATCAATATACTTCGAAACAAACATCGGGACAGAACGAAATGATATATTTCCTGAAAATCAGCCGGGCTCCTTTTCTGAGCGCGGTCCTGGTTCCGGTTCTGGTCGGGGTCGCCGCGGCCGCGCGCGACGCGGGCGGCGTGAGCCCCGCGAAAACGGCCCTTGTGGTGCTGACCGCCGCCCTGATCCATCTGGGAGCCAATCTCCTGAATGACTGGTTCGACTACAAACTGGGAGCTGACAAAATCAATCCGCATCGCACTCCGTTCAGCGGGGGGTCGGCGGACATCGCGGAAGAGAAGACCTGTCCGGAGATCCTCCTGCCCTACGCCGCACTCTGCTTCGGCCTCGCGGGAGCCGCCGGAGCCACGCTGATGGTGCTGGCCGGAGATCAATGGCCCGTGCTGGCAGCCATCGGGGCGGCCGGCGCCCTGCTGGGCATCAGCTACACCTGTCCGCCGCTCAAACTGTCCTGGCGCGGCCTGGGGGAAACTGCTGTATTCATCGCCTTCGGCGTTCTTCCCGTCATGGCTTCCATGCAGGTGCTTGCGGGAGGCATGTCGCGGCTCGCGTGGCATGCCGCTTTCCCCATGGGTTTGCTGGTCGCGGCCATTATCTGGATCAACGAATTTCCGGATCACGATTCAGACAAACAGGCGGGGAAAAACACGCTGGTTGTCAAACTGGGGCTCTCCCGCGCGCGCTATGTCTACTATCTTCTCATGCTTTCCGCTTTTGCATCCCTGGTGTTTCTGCGGATGGGCGGAATGGTCAGCGGATGGATTTGGCTTGCGCTTCCCGCCTTGTTCACGGCCGCGGCGGCTTCCGTGATTCTGCACCGGAGTTATGACCGGCCCGCGCGGCTGGTTCCGGCGCAGGCGCTCACAATCGGGACCCATCTGCTCACGGGGATTGCGCTGGCGGCGGGGATTGCGCTTTGAGGGCGCGCGCCCGCTGGCGGTCTTCCGACGCGCGAACGGGTTTTCCGAACGCATCCAGCGCATCCGCCCGCAGCATCAGGACATCCGGATCGCGCCCGGCCCGGCGCATGTACTCTGTCAGATCCACGATGCACTGCCTGTAATCGTGCCGTGCGTAATTCGCGCGGCCGCGCTGAAGCCATGCCGGCGCCAGTTCCTGATCAAGTTCAAGGGCGCGTGAAAAATCGCGCACGGCCCCGGCGTAATCATGCATCCGGGCGAGCGCCTGCCCGCGGCCGACCCACGCCATCGCAAGCGACGCGTCAAGCTCCAGAATGCGGCTGTAATCGGCGGCGGCCTCGTCCGTGCGGCCGGCGCGGTAATGAAGGCCCGCGCGGTTGAAAAAGGCCGCCGGGGCTTCCGGATTTCTGATGGCCGCCGTGTTGTAGAACCGGAGCGCCTCATCCGGACGGCCCAGCTCCTCCAGAAGCAGGCCGCATTCAAAATGGAATTCGGGCCGGTCCGGGAATGTGTCCGCAAGCTCGCGGAAGATTTTCAGGGCGTCCTCCCTGCGGCCCGCCTCTTTCTGAAGCTGCGCGGCGCGCCAGGCGGCATCCGCATGCCGGCGGTCCGCGGCAAAGGCGGACAGATACTCGTGCAGGGCCTCCTCCAGCAGGCCCTGCTCCTGAAAAAGAACACCCCGGGAATACAGGGCTTCGGCCATTAGCGGATCGGCCGCCAGCACCCGGGCATATTCCGCCAGCGCCTCCTCTGTTCTTCCCTGCCGGGCGAGCAGATGAGCCCGGTTGCAGCGCGCCATCACGTTCTGCGGGTTCAGCTCCAGGGCCGCGCCGAAATCCGCCAGCGCGGCGGCGTCATTGCCGGTCGCGGCATAGAGCACTCCCCGGTCATGAAACATCTGCGCGCGGGCCGCCGCGTCCGCGGATTCCAGCGTCAGCAGCGCGGAATATTTTCTGATTTGCTCTTCGGGATGCGGCACCTCCTGCACAATGCGGGGTTTCGCCCGGGGACTCGCCGGCCGGGTGAACTGGCCCCAGACGGCCGTGCAGGAAACCAAAACAAAACAGCACCCCGCTTTCAGGGGTGCTGTTTTGTCAAACAGGACGCTGTGCCCTGTCATCTTCAGAAGGTATAGGAGGCCTTCAGCGTGATGCGAACATCCTCGTCCGTGTTCTTGGCGCCGCCGCCATAGAAGTTCAGGGCGAAGTTTTTGGTTGCCTGATAGGCGAAGCCGGCCTGGAAATAGGACGGATGCCCGTCATCGGGCTCAAGTTCCTCATCGGTGATGGCGGCTTCGGCCAGCAGCGCAAGTTTGTCGCTGGCCTCCCAGATGATTGTTCCGGAGAACATGGCAATGTTGTCCGCGTTCTCATTGATTTCATAGCTGGCATCCGCGATGAAGTGATAGACATTCTTGAAGCCCCAGCGGCCGGCGCCGTCAATCCAGTCCCAGGACGGGCTCACGGTGGTTCCCATGGAAACGCCAACCTCATAACCCATTTCGCCGGCGCCCAGCCCCTCGTCCTCGTCGCCGGTGTCAAAACGGATCTGCGCGTGGGGAATGATCCACGGATAGGAGAAGATGTCTTCAAAGACTTTCAGCTGGACACCGAGGGTGGCATCGCTGATTCCGCTTTCGGTGTCCCCCAGGTCGGGCTCGATTTCCATATAGGGAATGCCGGCCACCAGCGCCAGGTTTTCAGTCAGTCCGTAGCGCAGATAGGCCTCATAGGTGCGCTCGTCGCGGTCACCCGAACGGTCGAACTCATTGTTGTCCACAATTTCAACCAGCGACAGCAGGGTGCCGACCTCAACCTGTCCCTGTTCGGGGAATTTGTTTTCCAGCGTTAAAAGAGGACGCTGAGGTTCAGCCGCAACCGATCCCGCCAGAAGCGCAACCGTCATATACACCATTAATTTTTTCATTCTGTCGTATTCTCCTTCGCTGAAAACAAACAAGACCCAATGCTGGGGGGCACTTTAACCGACCCGCGGCGAAAGAGCCAACATAAAAATTCGGGTGACGGACCATCTTTCGGCGGGCGGGGCCGGCATCCATTGACATCCGAAACATAAAATCCTAACGTTCCGCCTTTCACGCCCGCGGGCGGGCCGTGCAGCTGCAAGGATGAAGAATATGAAACAGTTTGGATTTTGCCTGAAGGAACTGGATATCGGCGGAGGCCGGCGGGCGGCTTATTACAGCCTTGCGGCGCTGGAGGCGCAGGGGCTGGGCGGCATCTCGCGCATGCCGTTTTCGGTCAAGATTCTGCTCGAGAGTCTTGTGCGCATGCAGGGTCACCCGGCGTATCAGCCGGAGCAGGTGCTGAGCCTCTGCCGCTGGAACAAACACGCCGACCCGCGCACGGAATATCCGTTCCTCCCCTCGCGCGTGCTTCTGCAGGACTTCACCGGGGTGCCCTGTGTCGTGGATCTGGCCGCGCTGCGCAGCGCGCTGGCCCGGACCGGACAGAATCCCGGAAAAATCGAACCGCTGATTCCGGTGGACCTTGTGATTGATCATTCCGTGCAGATTGACTGCGCCGGTTCCGCGGCCTCATTTGAATGCAACCTCAAGAAGGAATTCGAGCGAAACCGCGAGCGCTATGTGTTTCTTCGCTGGGGCCAGGATGCGTTCCGCAAACTGCGCGTGCTGCCGCCGGGACTTGGCATCTGCCATCAGGTGAACATGGAATATCTTGCGACCTGCGTGAACCTGCTGCCGGACGGCGAAGGCCGCCTGACCGCAAGTCCCGACACCCTGGTGGGCACGGATTCGCACACGGTGATGATCAACAGCATGGGCGTGCTGGGCTGGGGCGTGGGCGGCATCGAGGCGGAAGCCGCGATGCTGGGCCAGCCGATCCCGATCCTTTCGCCCAGCGTGCTGGGGTTCAGGCTGACCGGCCGGCCGGGAGAAAATGTCACATCCACCGACATCGCGCTGACCATCACGCAGATGCTCCGCAAAAAAGGTGTGGTGGGAAGCTTCGTGGAATATTTCGGCGAGGGGCTTGATCATCTTTCGCTTCCGGAGCGCGCGCCCATCGCCAACATGGCGCCCGAATACGGCGCCACCATGGGATTCTTCCCGATTGACGGCGCCACGCTGGACTATCTGCGCCAGACCGGGCGGTCCGAAGATCAGGTCAGGCTTGTCGAAGCCTATTGCAGGGAACAGGGCCTGTTCAGAACCCCCGGCGCGGAAGAGCCGGAATTCACCGATGTGATCGAGCTCGACCTGTCGTCGGTCGAGCCCTGCATGGCCGGGCCGAAGCGGCCGCATGACCGCATTGCCATACAGAACATCGGCCGCGAATTTTCAGCCAGCCTCGCCAAACCCGCCGGCAAGGACGGATTTGGAGTGCCCGCCGATGAGACCGGCAGGAAAGTTCCGGTGGAAGGCATGAACGGAGAGCTTGAACACGGCAGCGTGGTGATCGCCGCGATAACCAGCTGCACAAACACAGCCGGGCCCGCGCTGATGCTCGGCGCGGGACTGATGGCAAAAAAAGCGGTCAAGTTCGGACTGAAGGTGCCGCCGCAGGTCAAGGCCAGCCTGGCGCCGGGATCACAGGCCGTCACCGGCTATCTGAAGGCCGCCGGACTGCTTGAACCGCTGGAGAAGCTCGGGTTCTTCGTGGACGCGTACGGCTGCGGACCGTGCATCGGCAACAGCGGCCCCCTGGCGCCCGCCATCGAAAAGGCCGTCCGGGAAAATGATCTTGTGGCGGCCGCGGTCCTCAGCGGGAACCGGAATTTTGAAGGCCGCGTGCATCCGCTGACCAAAGCCAACTATCTCGGCTCGCCGCTTCTGGTCCTGGCCTATGCGCTCAAAGGCACTGTGAAGGGTGACATTCAAAACGAACCGGTCGGGAAAAGCCGAGACGGGCGGGATATCTATCTGAAAGACCTTTGGCCGTCGAGAGAGGAACTCGAAGCCGTGCTTCCGCATGCGGACCGGCCGGATCTCTACAAAGAAGCGTATGGCGACATCGCCGGCTGCAATCCCATGTGGAACGAGCTGCCGGCGCCATCCGGCACGTGCTTCGAATGGGATGCCGGTTCCACCTACATTCAGGAACCGCCCTTCTTCAAGGGCTTCGCAGAGACCGCGCCCGGAGCACAGGATATCCCGGCCGCCCGGGTGCTGGGCTTCTTCGGCGATTTCATCACAACGGATCACATCTCGCCGGCAGGGAGCATTCCGGCCGGAAGTCCGGCGGAGAAATTTCTCCTCTCGAAAAACATTTCGCGGGATATGTTCAACTCCTTCGGGTCGCGCCGGGGCAATCATGAAGTCATGATGCGAGGGACCTTCGGGAACATCCGCATTCGCAACCGTCTGGCCTCGCGCGAAGGCGGGTTTACGCGCCACCTGCCGGACGGCGAGGAGATGAGCTTCTATGATGCGGCGATGCGCTATCTTGCCGAGGATCAAAGCCTCGTTGTGCTGGCGGGGAAAATGTACGGCGCGGGCTCCTCGCGCGACTGGGCGGCCAAGGGCACGGCTCTTCTGGGCGTCAAAGCCGTCATCGCCGAGAGCTATGAACGCATCCACCGCAGCAACCTGGTCGAAATGGGCGTGCTCCCGCTGCAGTTCATCGAAGGACAGAATGCCGACTCGCTGGGGCTCACCGGTCGCGAGCTGTTCCGCATCGGGGGAATCGCCGAGGGCCTCGTCCCCGGAAAATTACTGACGGTCAATGCTGCTGCTGACAACGGGAAAACAGTCATGTTCAAGGCGCTCTGCCGGATTGACGCGCCCATCGAGGTTGAATATTTCCGGCATGGCGGCATATTGCAGTATGTATTGCGGAACATGATGAAGAATCAATGAGCAGAGACCGGCAGTTTGATTTCTGGTATGCGGTGAACAACACGCATGTGCTCATTCTGCCCAAAAGCCGCCTCGAAACTTTTGGGACCTCGATGGTGAACTATCACCTCCTCACCGAACTCATGGACTCGCCGAAAGTGCGCGTGCGCGAGGGCCGCATCGAAGCCTACCGGCCGGAAATCATCACCCCGGACAATTTTGCCAGGACCGCGCTTGAGGGCTTCGGCGGACCCGAGGCCTCCCTGTATCTGGAATGGCTCCGCGAACATGAAAAGGAGCTCATGATCCTCAAATACGGTTTTGCGATCCGGAAACAGGAAATCAACGACCATATCGTCTCGGAAACCCTGCCCGTGGTCATTGATCAGGTCCGCGAAGCGCTCGCCGAAAAGGACGATCCCCTCAGCGCCATGGTCGTCGGCGTGGATGAACCATGGGAAGTCTGCCTGATCAAGCTGATGCAGGAAGTGGTGCAGCAGGCGGCGCCGCAGCATGCATTGGACCTTCGCCGCGATCCGAAGGGATATCGCCATGAAATCGAAAAGGATTTTTCGGATGCCTCACGGGACCGCTCAAAAATTTCTGCTTTAGGCGCAAAACTCCAGAAACTGAGCCTTTTTGAGGAATACGAGGACCGGTTCTATGCCCTCGTCCGCGCGCGCTGACTTTTTTGTTTTTAGCACAATTTTTCTGAATTTTCAAGCAAATTCGGTCATTTTCCACCGTTTTTTGCGTTTTTACGGCGATTTTTGACGATTTTTAGCATTTTTTGGCGTTTTTTCGTCATTTTTTGATGATTTTTCCGGATTTTCACTCTGTTTCTTGATTTTTGCTAAACAAATTCTGATTTTCTGCTATGTTATCTGCCTGAGCTGATCGCCCGGGGGCGATCGGTCTTTTTTTACACAATCGCACAAAAGGGAGCATATCATGCGCAAACTGATGACAGGACTGCTTGCAATTGGACTGGCCGCCGCGGCGGGAGCGGCCGAAGAAAAGGAACTGGGCTGGAAGAACAGCGCCGGAATCGGCCTTTCCATGACCGATGGAAACAGCGAAACGCTGGTGGCCAATGCATCGGCGAAATCCGAACACACCGCCGAGGCCGGAATCCTCACGCTGGGGATCGAGGGCAACTACGGCGAAGCCGACGACGAGAAGAACGTCGAAAACGCCAAGGCGATGGCTAACTACAAGCGCACCTACGATGCGTTCTACGCCTATCTGGACGGCAATGTGCTCTATGACGACATCGCCGCCATTGACTACCGCGCAACCGTCGGGCCCGGCCTCGGAAAGTTCCTTGTGGACACCGAAAAAACCAAGCTCGGCGTTGAAGCCGGCGTGGCCTGCATCTTCGAGGATGTTGCGGATGTCACGGAAGACTACGCCGCTCTCCGCCTTGCCCAGAACTTCTCGCGCCAGATCAGCGAGACCGCCAAAGTCTTTGAATCGGTGGAATACCTTCCCGAGATCGAGGATTTTGACAACTACCTGCTGAACGGCGAAGTCGGCATCGAAGCCGCCATCAACTCCAGCGCCAGCATCCGCGTGTCCGTGAAGGACAAGTACGACAGCACCCCGGGCGAAGGCCTCGAGGAGAACGATGTCTCCCTGATCGCCGCGCTGAACTTCATTCTGTAAACAACACGAAATACAAACAGGAGAAAAAAGAAATGTCATTTGCAAAGGAATTCAAAGAGTTTGCGATGCGCGGCAATGTGATGGACATGGCCGTTGGCATTGTCATTGGCGGCGCATTCGGGAAAATCGTCAGCTCGTTTGTCGCCGACGTCATCATGCCCGCGATCGGAATGCTGACCGGCGGCGTGGATTTTTCGAAACTCAAGATCACGCTGAAGGCCGCCTCCGAGGGCGTCGAGGCCGTGACCATCAACTACGGCATGTTCATCAACACCATTATTGATTTCATCATCATCGCCTTCGCGATCTTCCTGGTCGTCAAGGCCATGAACGCGGCGAAGAAAAAAGAAGCGGCCGCGCCCGCGGCGCCCGCCGCCCCGCCCGCGCAGGAAGTGCTTCTGACCGAAATCCGCGATCTGCTGAAGAAGAAATAATTTTCAGACAGTCTGCATAGAAAGGGACGCGGGAAACCGCGTCCCTTTTTTTCACAGTCCGACTCTAATGCAGTCCCTGGTAGGGCGGTCGCTCCGCCGACCGCCGCGGCGGGCACGGAGTGCCCGCCCTACCCCTTCAAGACAAAACAATCTTTGCGAATTTGCGCTTGCCGGCGCGGATGATCATGCCGGTTTTGAGCGGGATTTCAGCGTGGATGTCGGAGACCTTCTCGTCGTCAATCTTCACCCCGCCCTGCTCAACGGAAATATTAGAAAAATAGTTCATTGCAGTTCTCCTTGCGGAACGATTTGGTTGAAAATTTCATAAGGGCTAATCGAGGTGCGCGCCGTAGGCGCGAACACCGCTCGCGGAGTGAAGCGCATGAAGTCGAGAATAGCGGTCGCGGCGTAGTCGCGTCCGCCACCGCAGGCTTCATGCGCGAAGGGGGGTAGGTCCTCGGGCGGTGCGGCGCCTGGCCTTGTTCAGCAGGCGGCGGGCCGTACCGCGTAGGCCGGGGCCAGGAGCACGGGAGTTACTTCATCGCTTCCGGCTGGGAGGGGACGGCGTGCGCACGCGGATAGACAGACTTTCCGTTAATCTCGCCCGTGACAAGGTTCATGTCGGCATCGAATGTCAGCCGGACCTCTGTCTTGTTCTCGCCAACGAGCGTAACGTGAAGATGGCCTCCTTGAAAATGGACATCAGTAATCGTGGCCGGTCGCGCTGGACGCACTCTCTCCGGAGGGGGAAGAAATGGCGACAGGCTTCGGGCACCAAGAAGTTTCTCGCCTAGAGACAGCTTCTGGACACTCTCAAATGCCCGCCCTTCTTGATCTCTTCTCTCGAACTCACCGATCACGCGGTTTCGGTCTCTCTGCTTCTCAGCAGCAGACCCGTGAAGACGAATTGCCTGACGGTCTACCAGAAGCGTGTCACAGTCGGGGGCGATTCTAACGATTGAGTTGCTGCTGCAAACAAACACCTCCCCCGGCAAGGGAGCCCCGATCCATATCAAGTTCAGATCGGGCACAGATACCACGCGCCCCTTACCCGTGACTGGCAATTCCATTATGGCGTTGATGGTCCCATTTGGACTGTGGAGCAACACATGCGTTGACTGATTCGCATTGCTTGTGGCTGTGTCCGCGGCCGCACGACAGCAACTCAGCGCAACAAGCCAAACGACATATTTTGTTCTCATGGTCATCGATCCTTTCACGTCATGGAAGTCCGTCCGTCCAATCAACGGCGGGGTCATTGATCCACTCGCCGATTTCGTAAACACCAGTAGCCGCTTTCACTCTCAGAACGTAGTTGGTGGTAGGATCGCCGACACGCCGATAAGCATAACCGTCCACGGCAGCGTCAACGAAATTGCTGATGCCGGCATGTGTTACGCCATAGGACGGATCGTAGTAGATGCCTCCGTATCGAACCATGCGATGGTTCCCGAACACTTTCTCTGAAGGCGGCGCCGTATTCTGGCCTTCAATGGCTATCAGGCTGGTGAGATCGCCGTACACATCGCTTGGCGGGCGTGGAACCATATCGTGTGGTGGACCGTTTGTGGCGAACTGGAGGCGCCAATTGTACGGCAAAGTGTTTGTGAAGGTGGCTGTGCCAAATGTCCAGTCACCAACCACAAAGAACTCATTCGTTGGCCCGGTTGCTTGAACGCACACATAGTCTGAACCGACGCCATTGACTGCCAGGGCATACCTGAGTAGATTCCGCCAAGCGACGCAGTTCGCATTGCTTGTGCTCAGCAGTTGACTCACCTGGCCGGGACTACTCCAACCTGCACCGTCGCGGTAATAGTAAAGCGTTCTTCCGTCCCACGTTGTGAAGTTATGCCCGGTGAGTTGCGACCAACTGTTGGAAACTGCCTGAGGTTCGTTGGTGGCGTGGCCGACCGAACAGGCCAAGTGAACAACGGTGTGATAGAGAGTCGGAACGGCGGCCGGATTGGCCAATGCGACATAGACCTTATTTGATGTCTGGCCAGCATCGGCAGTGGCAGCCCTGCCGATGCCGTACTTCCAATTGATTTGCATCGGGTTCCAGAAATCCACGTAGTTCGTCAATGTGCCGGTCGAGTCGGTCGCGGGATAGGTCGCGAGGCCGCCCGACACCGCAACGGTCGTGTTCGTGAAGTCGAGATCCCCCGGGCCATCGCCGCTCAACGTGAGGTTGCCGGTGTAGCTGGACGGTTCGACCTTGAACATGGCGGTTGCGTTGATCCAGGTGCTCCGCTCATACAGATATGGGGAACTGTTCGTCGCGGCCCAATGAGGCGTCGGGTAGGTTCCGCCAGGGTCCGGTACAAGGTTCCACCCCATGCCGAAAGTCATGTTCGTCAACTCCACCTTAAGGACGGTCAATTTAACATTATCACTGAATTTGTTGGTTCCCAGGGTCCAGCTGATCCTCAACTCCACATCGCGTAAACTGTCGCTTGCCGCAAGACCTTCGATATAGAGATTTGTTGGAATTGCACTAACGCCATTTGTCCATTCTTTCGGAAGTATTGTTGCATGAACCTTGTTTGAACCTTCCCACAACTTGATCTTTGACCCGCCGGAGACCGCTTCAATTTTCAGTAATCCCATACTCAAATCCGGGGGATTTAACTTAATATGGATGGGTCTCAAATCATCCTCGCGGGCAATAGAAGAGGATTCCTCCCAGTCGGGAATCCCATTGCCATTGTCGTCGTCCTGATTCACAACAATCACTCCGCCCGCACTCAGTTCAATCGGATCATCGTCCCCATCAATATCTCCGTCATAATCTGAATCTACATCTAAATCGACACCCACAACAGTCATGCTGATATAATCATCACTATTGTTTCCGTTTGCGGTAAATCTGAGCCTGACCTTTACATCTTTCCAATTCGTGCTTTCTTGAACCCCCTCGATATATAGATTCGTTGGAATGATATCCGATTTAATGTCCCACGACTTCGGCAGATCAAGCGGCAGTGCGTTCGTGAATGATTCCCATACTTTCACGCGGTCTTCACCGTTCACAGCCTCCAGTATTAATGTCCCGCCATCTAAATCACCAACAACTGATTCGATGTCAATGATTCGAAGGTCATCTTCGCCTGAAACAAGACCCGACTCTTCCCAGTCGGGGACTCCGTTTGTGTTGTCATCATCCTGATTGAACGCGACAACCCCGCCGGAGCTGACCTTCAAACCTTCGTCGTTTTCATCAATATCACCATCATAATCTGAATCTACATTCAGTCGGACTTTGAACACAACCGGTTCAATCATGCCATCTTCATCGGGCGGCTCAATTATGCCGCTGTTTTCCGCTATTAGCTGAAGCAGTCCATTTCCTCGAATGATGTCCGTTCTAATATTTTGCACGACGCCAGTGCCGTCTCCCTCCGGGGTGAAATACTCCACCCAGTTCAGACGATATACTTGATCCGGTACAAGATTTGTAACCTGGAAACAACAGCCCAGCCGGGTCAGGTTAATCTGATATTCGTTTGTGCTTAAATTCCTGCAGGCCGCCGTTGCAGCAGAACCCGTTGAGCATGAATAACCCGCTGGAAATACGCTGTATACCCCATGTCCCCAGGGGAGTTCTGTCATCGCAGTGCATGCCGACAAATCTGCCATCGCATTGTCAAGAAGTTCGGACGTCGTGTATTCCTCTGAAAGTTCTTCTATCCGCTCTCTCTGCGTCATCCTTCCGCCTTCTGCCCCGCCTGGATCTCCTGCGAACTCGTAATAATATTGCGCGTAGACTAGC